>ERZ795043.481-NODE-481-length-32548-cov-17.556089_pt1 | contig 32548 bp, 31 predicted proteins | sample MGYA00375127_ERZ795043 | MGnify/ENA primary metagenome ERZ795043 (study PRJEB30172, sample SAMN05518447) | compost metagenome | isolation source: Feedstock adapted compost from Newby Island compost facility, Milpitas, CA | place: USA:Newby Island compost facility... | reverse complement strand
AATTTCATAGCTGCTTATCGGTCCGGCCAGCGGACGGAGAGCGCTCACCCGCCGGGAAAGATGCGCTCATCGCCGCGCGGCTAGACCGGCAAGCGGTTCCGGATATGCCGGAATTGACTTAATCACAAAAAGGAGGTGTTGCTGGTGATGAAAACCGAACGACGAACGAGAGGCTTCAATCCTCCAACTTGTCCCGAATGCGGACAGGAAATGGAACGTGCCGAATACCTGGAAGGCGCGGACGGTTTCAAATCCGCTTTAATCTGCGTGAGCTGTCCGAATCCTCGTTATTGGCCAGCTGACTGAAGCCCGGCTCGGCGGTTTGCTCCAGCGGCCTGCGGCGCGTCAGTTGGGATAAGAGATAAACCAAGGAGGTTGATAAGCATGGATAACATCTTCCATGTATACAGCAGAAAACAAGCCATCCAGGATGGCGTTCTGGTTGATGTCACTGAAACCGCAAAGGAAGCCGGGTTTCGTTTTCCGGTAGCTGTGACAAGAGAGGTATGGGGAAAGTATATTGTGCCCTCTGACTATGACGCGAAAAGGGGGCAAGACGTGTCCGGAAGGCTGTGGGATACCCTCTGGATGTTGCGACTGAGTTCCAGGAAAGGGGGAAGCAACGTCCTGTTTTCGGTTATCTTCCAAATGCTCGGCAGGGAAACGACTGTCCAACTTAGGGCTGTTGTCGGGCCAGGTGACAAAGGGGAGCCGGTCATCACCATCATGATGCCCGACGAGGCTTGAGCGAGCATCTTTTCCGGAGCAAATGGGGGTTTCCATGGAATACCGCTTTTGTTGGTGTTTGAAAAGTTCACAATTTGTTCGCGTTTTGTTCCCCTTTACAGTGTAAAGTATATCAGATATAATGAAAGCAGAAAGAACGAACGGGAGGATGATTAAGATGAAAGAATTGAAGGGAACAGAAAAACAAATAGCTTGGGCGGAGAAAATTCGGAAAGAAATGATTGCGAGAGCCAACGAAGAATTGGCCCGGCGCAAGCAGTTCATCGAACGCCGGATCGCGTGCGGCCAGCCCACTCCCGAGGCAAAAGTTCGGGAGTACCTCGGGCAAGTCGAAGCGGTCATCGAGCGCATCATGAGAGAGGAGAATGCGGTGTGGTTCATCGAGAACAGGGAGTGCAGCATGTACGATCTGCCGAATAGATGATCCCGCCTGATGAGTGCTGGATGGCGACCGGCCGAAACGCCCCACCTGGGGCGTCGCGGGAAGCCGCGAAAATAAAAGGGAGGATGATTTCTATGAAATACGTTTTAACCGAGACCACTAAAGAGTGGTCGGGAACAAAACTTTATCAAATTAAAGCACTCAGGGACATCCCTGAGATCGGAGTGAAAGCTGGCGATCTTGGCGGCTGGATCGCCAGTGAAGAAAACCTTGATCAAGTAGGCAAAGCATGGGTGTCAGACCATGCTTGTGTCTACGACAACGCGAGGGTGTCCGAAGACGCCGTGGTGTCCGGATACGCTCAGGTGTACGGCAACGCTACGGTTACTGGGGACGCTATGGTGTCTGGCGACTCCCAAGTATACGGAGACGCTCGGGTGTCGGATGACGCTCTAGTGTCAGACAGCGCTAGAGTGTTCGGAGACGCTCGGGTGTCCGGCAGAGCTTGTATATACGACAGAGCTGTCGTATACGGCGACGCTTGGGTGTCAGACGACGCCCAAGTGTTCGGCGACGCTCAAGTGTACGACAGAGCTGTCGTATACGGCGACGCTTGGGTGTTTGAAGACGCTCAAGTGTCGGGTGACGCCAGGGTGTTTGGAGACGCTCGGGTGTTCGGATACGCTCGGGTGTCGGGCGACGCTTGGGTGTTTGACAGCGCCCAAGTGTTCGGTAGCGCTCAAGTGTCTGGTGGCGCTTGGGTGTGCGGAGACGCTAGCGTGTCTGGAGATGCTAGCGTTGCCGGTGACGCTTTGGTTGAGTCTCGAAAACATATTTTCTGGGCCTCATCCGTAGGCTCGGAAAGCGGCACAATTACATCCTATACGACCAAAACGGGGGCAATAGAGGTGACGCGCGGATGCTTCCGCGGTTCTATTGCCGAATTCGAGGCGGCTGTCAGAAACAAACACGACGGCAACCGCCACGGCGAGGAATATTTGGCGATTATCCAGTACATCCGACTGAGATTTCGCCACGTACTGAATTGCATAACAGCCGAAACCTAGGGGCTACGGCCCCGATAGTCGCGGGAAGCCGCGAAAATAAAAGGGAGGATGATTGATGAAGAAGTGGTATGTTGATGAAGTTTTCGTCCGGGAAGGCCGCACCTACGACCGCGGCTACTACATCGTGGTGGACGGTGACAGCGCCCGGATCGAATGGCGCGAGCCGATTGCCGGCGGCGAAACGCACGTATTCCCGCTGTCGGAGTGCACCCACGAGAACGGCGATCCGATCCTGCCGACCGATGGCGAACTGATCGGCGAACTGGTGGAAGTATCCGTGGAACGCATCGACATCCGCGAGGACTACCCGAACCGCGATGAGGCATATGCGATCCTGACGGACGGCGAACGATATGCCTTCGCGTGGGGGCCGCGCTACCCATACGCCGATGTGGCTCCGGCTCAGGACGTGAAGGATGGCGAAAGTGGGCTGGAATGGTTCGACACCGAAGATGAGGCCCGTTCCGCGATGAACCAGGCTACCGAAGCCTGGGAGTCGATCCGGGGAAAGTAATCCCCCCGCTCGGCGGATATCAGGCAGTGGCGGAAATCCTGGGATGTACCCGGCAGGCGGTGCGCGATCGGTGGTTGCGGATGCAGAAACCTTCCACGTCTAACCGCCGCCGGTCGGATTTCCCCCGCCCAGCCACCATTACGCCGAGCGGGCCGCTATGGGACTTGGACGAGGTTCGCGATTATGCCCAGCGAAAAGGGTTGGGCAAATGATATGCCTATCTGAACCAAATATACAAACCCCGACCGAATAGGTTGGGGTTTTTTAATATTTCACAATTTGTTCGCATTATGTTCCCATTTACATTAATTAATGTTTATGTTACAATAGGGACAGAAAGAACGGAACGGGAGGAGCAAAAAATGACCATCGTAACCATCCACCAGTATGACGATGCGCATCTCGCCGAAGTGATGGAGGCCGCCCGGAAGATCGGGCGGGTCGAGATCAACGTCTACTATGACGGCGAAGTCTCTTACTGTCTTGAGGGTGTCCACCGCGTCGAAGCCGCGAAGCGGCTCGGTATCCCGCTGATCCTGAAGCAGCGCGAATGGGATGAGGTCGTCGAGACGGACTGCGAAGACGCGGAAGGGTACGAGGATGGACGAGCAGCGGTCTCGGCGATCTGGGAATACGCTTACGGGAGCGGCGTCGAAGGCGGCGTCTATGACGACAGCGATTTTGTCAGCGTGGAGGTGGAATGAGGTGGCAGACATTTGGACGGGAATCGGGATATGGGAAGGTTGGAGGCTTACTATTGACCACCCGGCCAGCAGCTACGGCCAGCCGGTTCTGGTCGACCCGGACGGGATCGCATATGGTCCCGGGGATATCCGCAAGCGTATCTACCAGGCCGACGTTGCCCGGCAGCTGGGCGTCACGGCTGCGGCCATCACGGGCCGGATCAATCGTGGTACGCTGCCGCCGGTGGACGGTGTTGACGAGCACGGCCGAGGGTTTTGGTACCTCGGCACGATCAAGGATGTGCTGAAGAGAGGCGGGGCGGAATGAGGCGACCGCCCCACCCTGATCCGATCGAAGTCTATCGCGAAGTATTGACAGGCAAGCGGAAGGTGTTTCCGCGAAACTACTGGAACGAACCAGATTCGCGGAAGAACGCCGCGATCATCACCCGGTTTATGATAGAGCGGCTGCTCCGCTGGGGTCTTGACGACGTCCGTGAAAGAATCAACATCGAGGTGTTCGCGGAATATCGGTTACGCGGAATGGTCGCTACTCTGTTCGGCGAGCACACCTGGAAAGCTGTAGACAACGCATACCCCGGCAAATTTAAGCCGTGGGAACTGAAAGGGTCGTCGGTCGGCAGATGGAGTAGGTCGCTCCGGATCGACGCCGTGAGGTGGCTGGTGGAAGAAAGATTAAACCTCCCGCCTGAGCACCGCATGTATGTGACAGCGGATGATTTTGACCGCAACGGTCTGTCCGGATTACTGTCACATTATGGTAATTCGCCTGCTGCCGCGCTAACAGAAGCGTACCCGGAACTGAAAGCAGACCTAGAAAGCGAAGAAACCCATCTCGGAATACGCACCTCACGCAGAATTAAAGAGATGCTGGATGCCATAACCCAGCATTACAACTGTTCGTCCACCGAGTGGATCGAAAAAGCGATTCGCTCGGAATACTACAAAATAAAAAATCCCCGCCCAGCACGTAGCTGAGCGGGGTTTTATTAGCCGCAATATTAGGGCTTCCTTATCCATAGCCGTCTTAAGAAGCCCACCACTCTGTTGGTATCTTGGTGTCCTTTTTATGCAAAATAGCCCTGTGAGCGCTTTTTGGCCGCTCCAGGGCTATTTTAAAACAGACGCTTCCACCATTTCTTTTTCTGCTTGACTTCCGCCAGAATGAATTCCTGGATCTGTTTCTCCATGTCCTGTATCTTTCTTTCGTGAAGTTCAATTTGCTCCTGCTGGCTTTTCAGCTTAACGTGATGCTGCTGAAGCACTTGCGCGTGTTGCGCAAGCCTTTTTGCTGTCTTGCCTATCTCCTGCACCACGGCCTGGTAAGCATCCGGATCAAAGATTTTGTGCCGCAGTTCTAATTCTGTTTCATCTTCGACGGTCATGGGAAAGCGTTTGGCCAGCTCCTGCATGATCTCTGGTTTTGAATAGCGTTGATCCCGCAGTCGTCTTATCTCTTGCAATACCGGGATCGCTTCGGGCTTGTAGTACGTGATCGACCGTATCTTTGTCGTCGGGATAAACATGTGAAATTCAATGATCCAGTCCGCCACTGTACTTTTCGGTACGCCCAGCGCCTCAACTAGCTCGCGCTTTCGCAGCAGCTCTTTCATCTTTCACCCTTCCCGTCCGTTCGGCGGCCGGTCGCCCGTTTTGTCTATCCGTCGCCCATCCGTTGCCCGTCCGTCCGTTTTATTTTTGTCGTCCGTTCGTTTTTCGTCCGTCAACTCTATCATACCAGCAAATTTTTCTGAAATAAGATTTTTTTCAAAACTTATCATTTTTCGACTTCCCCAAATTGCGCCAGTTGTGCTATATTGAAGCTATAAAAAGCGTTTCCGATAACAGGAACGCAAAGATAGATTTTCAGATAAAAATAAAGCCATCGTTTCAAGCGGCTAGGGGTTCCCGGCCCCTAAGCTGCTTCGGCCGATCCAGACCATCGGCGAAACAGGCGCTTGTCGATGACTTTGATGACACCATTATAGCCTGTTTATACTCATTTTTCAAGGCGTTTTGGGTTCATCAGTCATAGGTTTGCTGACAAACACAAGCCCTGATTCCCCGATCTTATGCGGATCGGCCGGGATCAGGGCTTTATGTTTTCTGAAAATCTCAAAAAAACTGGATTGGCCCGCCAGAAAAAGAAAGGAGTCGTTCCCGCATAACGGGCCATAGCTGATGCGGCGGTTTCTCCTTACCTGGATTGCCGCCACAATTGAATAACGGATTTTGCGCACCGATCCCGTTTCTTTTTCTGGACTGCAAAATTTTCATATTTTTCCAGAGTAGAACGAGGATCGAGGGCTAACTTTGCTATTGCCTTTTTTTGGTATTCGGCATGCCGGCCGGGATGAGCTCCGCGCAGCTCGGTGGATCAGGATACCACCTAAAAAACCTGCCCGGTGCATGCGGCGGCCGGCAGCTAGTGCATCGGTGTCGTCGGGGGTTGCCACGTTTCGGCCGTGGCCACTTGCGCTCTAACCAGGCGCGAAGTGAAGCTCCATTTCCGGTCATTTTTTTGCCGGCAAAAACGAAGCGCGTCAATCGTTGTGACTCCAACGAAGGCGCGACCGATCCGAAAAGTACGTGGTGAAGCGCCGTTTGCACCATGCTGGAAACCGTTCATGGGAGGCGAGACCACGGTTTGAGAAGCGGCTGTAAAGCTGTGGTGGCGGGTTGGCCTCTAGGATCCGTAGCCAATCCGGAGCGCAAAGCTCCATGTGCAGCTGGCGCCGATGGGCGCGTGGGTTGAAACAAATCCGGCAGCCAGGCGCCGACAGCGCCGATGGCGCTGATAGTCCTGGCCGTCCCTTTGCTTCAGCTCACCTTATCCCGATCGCGGCCACCGATGCTGCGATGACCGGGATAAGGTGAATTGTGTCCACTTCTCGTCCTTTCTTGAAAGAAGATGTGCCATGGACACAATTCACCATAACGCAGGGGTGGGTGAGGGGAGGATGCTTCCTTGAAAGAAACGCGAAGCGTTTCATCCTTTAGCTTGCGCCTTGTGGATAAAGAATGATGCGGCGTCCAATATCCACAGAGCAAACGGATCTGTTGTCCGAACATACGATGCAGCTGCATACCAGGTAGCCGAACGGTCAGGATCCGCACTACCGAATGCTCCGGACAGAACGTGAGAGAAATTCAAGGATGTAGGACGTGACAGGGTGGCGGTAGGTGGTGGTGGACGGACGGTTGACGGATGGACGGACGGCGGACAGCCGCCAGGACAAGAAGCAGGAATGAAGACGACTACCTTTTTATCTGAATCTTAATCTGTTTTTGTGTCAGATTGTTATTATTTTTTCCCTTTTTTCATGTGCTTTTCTTGTCAGCATAATTGTCTGTTTTATTGTCAGTATCTGACGATTTATTCAGCATTTCCATTGTGGTTTGGTGGTGCAGCTGGTGGCCAGGTGTTCCCGTCTGCTGCTGGGGCCGGCTTGGAGAATGGCGTATCTCTTTCTTGAAGGGTGACTGGATGTCTATCCGGCCGGATCCATGCCGCCGGACGCTCCGGACGGATCAGCTGCACGGGCAACCGGTCGGCTGCGCCGGCATGATGCATCGGACCGTGGCGGCCGACGAATGATGCAGCTGCTCAGCAGGTGGCCGGCCGCCCGGATCCGCATCGGTCCGGACGGACGACGGACGGGCGGCTCTTTTTAAGAACCGTCGCATTACCGTTTGAAGCGTCTTTCTGGCGGATGATGAACGCATGGTCGGTGCGCTTGAAGACGACCGAAGCAGGAGGCTCGTCAGAGCCGATCTGCGAAGGCATGAATCCCCCTCGAAGCGACGAAGGAGCGGAGAGGGGGATGTAATGCAGGATAAGGCGCGTAGACGCGCGTTTCTACACATCGCTGGCAAAGCCAGCGAGTACGCTTTTTTTAAGTTATTCTTTTATTTATTCATGTGTCTTTTTTGGTTGATTTTTCTTATACATAGCATGTTATAATTTGCTTGTAATTCTAAATTATCCTTCTACATCGGAGGTGTGACGATGGCAGAGAGAGCGAGAAAAAGACAGCTCGGCAATCCTATTCCGTTGCGCCTCGATCCGGAAACGGAAGTAATGATCGAAGCGCTATCAAGGAAAAGAGGGGAATCAAACCAGGAGGTGATGCGCCGGCTTTTGCAGCGCGCTGCCAAAGAAGAACTGCTGGGGGAATTTGCGGCCGATACGGTGCTGGAGTACATCCGGAGGGCCGTCCAGGAAGTCAGCAAACCTTTTGAGGAAAGGATGGCAAAACTTTCTGCAAAAGCATCCATTGCGGCCGCCACAACGATGTATACCAACTTGGAAGTGCTCGGGCGAATGGGCAGGCACGATATTCGTGAGATCCACCAGGAGGCCAGAAAAAAAGCGGTGGCGTTCGTCCGGTCATCTGCGGATATTTCGGATCGTGAAAACCAGGACGATGATCTGAATGGCTGAACAAAGGACTTCGCTTTCGGCGGAGCATGCAAGGTTCAAGGCGCCATTCTTTTGCAAGATCCGCTTCTATGCACCGTCAAGGTTCCAAAAGGTGACGGAGCGAATACAGGCGCAAAATGCGGCTCATATCGGGTACATCGGCATGCGCCCGGGCGTTGAAAGCATTGAAGATCCTGAAGAAGGAGCTGCATCGCCTGACAGTCCAGCCAGTCCAGCCGGCCATGTCCGGTATATCGACGAGCGCCCAAGATCGCATGGACTGTTTTCGGCTACGGGAGAGCGTCCGGATCTTAGGAGCATTCAGAAGGAGTTGGCCAATCACAAAGGCATTGTCTGGCGGATTGTGCTGAGTCTCACTGAGGAAGATGCCAAGCGCCTTGATATGACATCCCGGAAGCGATGGGAAACCGTTCTTCGGGCTACGGTGCCCCAGGCCGCGGCAAAAATGGGGATCGGAGAAACAAATCTTCGCTGGGTTGCCGCCTTTCACCAGGAAAAAGGGCATCCGCACGTACATCTGGTCATCTGGGAAAAAGAACCGCAGCGTAGAAGGGGCAAATTGAGCGAGGCCGAACGGAAAGAAGTCCGGAAGGTATTTCACAACGAGATCTATGCGGAAGAACGGACGAGGTTGCTTTTGGAAAAAACGGTCACAAGGGACTTGATCCGTGATCTGAGCAAGCGAGAAATGATAAACACGGTCGAGCTGATGCGCGGGATCCGGGAAATGCAGCGGGAAATGGAACTTGAATATGCGAGCATGGGCTATGCAAAGACCGGAATTCCGCCGAAACTTTACACATCCGATGCCACCGAAATTGCGCGGAGGCTAAATCAGATCGGGGAGCTTATGCCCCAGCGCGGAAGGATTGCATATCAGTACATGCCTCCGGATGTCAAAACGATGGTTGACGAAACCGTTAAATGGCTTTTACGGCAACCGGCTTTTTATGATGCCGTGAGCCGTTATCGGGCTGCTGTAGAAGGCCTGACGAGGCAGTACACGCACAAGGAGGACCAGGTTACAGCTGCTGTCGATCGTGCGATGAAGGATCTTGAAAAGCGTGTGGCGCAGCTCGTCTTGAAAGGCGCTTCTGAATCGCAAAAAGATATTATGCTGCATGTAAATCCGGAGAAAGCCATAGCAGCTGCGCAGGCAATTATGTCGGCTCAGGAGCGCCCGCAATTGCCGGATTCTCAGGCGGAACAAGAAATGATCAAAGAAACACTTAACAGCATGTCCGTGGTTCTGAAAGCAGCCGGCATGTCACATGATGAGGTCCTTCGCGCGGCGCATTCGTGGAACGAAAGATCCGGAGCTAATCTTAAACGGGAAACGGTGGAAAAGTCTGTTCAGCAGACGATTCAACGTTACCAGGAATCCGAAGCCTGGGGACGGCCCCTTGTACTGTCTAAAAAAGATTTCCACCGCATGTGTCAGGCTATCGGCATCAATGCTGACTATATCTGGGAGAAGAGCGGCCCGCGCGGCCAGGTCAGCGGACTGGACCAGGATAATTCGGCCCTGGCGGCCGCACGGAATGTCTGGAAGGGCGTGTGGGATGGGCTGGAACGTGAAAGAATCCGGATAATCGCAAAGAGCGAAATTCTGAAAAGGAAAATTGAACTGCAGCAAGCAAGAGAAAAAGAAAGGTAATCAATCTTTCATATTTAGTATCAGATACTTTGTCATATGCAGATTTAATTTTACCTGCTATAATAGGTATTGTGCGTCAGATTATTTTTTGATTTTCTTTTCTGATTCAGGAGCTTGATGAAGGAAAAAAGATAAAAATGACGAATTTACATCTTATGATTTCATTGTGATAATATCTTTTAAAGGAAGGTGCATGAAATGAGAATTTCAGTTGATATCGGTTTTGGGTTTACAAAAGCTGTGAGCGAAAAAGGGAAGGAGGTATCATTCCCATCGGTCGTTGCCCGCCGGATCGCCTCAATGACGGGCGGTGCGCTTGGTTACGGACAGGATGATTACCTGGTTACAATGGACGGCCAGGAATTTTACGTGGGCGATGCTGGCATGGTCGCCGGCGGAAGCCGCACTTGGGAAGACCAGGTGGCGCAAAATCAAAACCTGAAGATTTTGGTCATGACGGCCATTCATGTGCTGCTCGAGGATAATGCCAAGGTGGACTTGGCTGTTGGGCTGCCGATGAGCTTTTACATCGGCCAGCGGAAGTCTATCCGCGATGCGCTTTCCAATCTCAAAGCTGATGTGGTGATCGGCGGAAAAGAGAAGCACATTGAAATCGGCAGCGTATTCGTTTTTCCGCAAAGCGCCGGGGTTTATTATCATGCCCTGCACAATATTGATGGAACAATCAAGAATCAGCATCTTTTCAACCGCCAAGTTGGCGTGATCGATCCCGGGTATCGCACCGTTGACATTCTTTACATGGCCCGCGGGCGTAAAGGGCTTTTGCCCCGCGAGGACTTGTCCGGATCCGAGGAGCTGGGCATGAACGAGGCGCACAAAATCGTCCGGATCAGAACATCCCAGCTGGTGGGCGGCGAAGCCGATCTTTTGGAAGTTGAAAAGGCAATCCTTTGGTACAATTACGAGTTTGATTTTAAGGGTAAAACTTACAATATCCGCGACATCTGTGAACAAACCTACCGCGAACATGCCGGCAAAATTGTCGCTTGGGTGAAGCAGCGCTGGGGCGATGAAATTTACAATCTGCATGCGATCATTCTTGGCGGAGGCGGCGGTGAAGCCTTGTATTCGTACATGAAGGAGAGCCTGCCGAGCCTTATGAAAGTGGATAAGCCGGAATTTGCCAACGCATATGGATTCTTGGCCGCACAAGCGCTGGCCATGAGAGTGTCCGACGACGCGGCGGCTGCTAAGGAATGATGAGAAGTGGGACAACATCGGATAGGTGTCCGTGTCAACTTGTCTCCGGCCGCTGAGAAGCGGTTCCTTCAGGCCTGCAAGGAACACGGTGGGCAAACCCGGTTCATCGAAGAAGCCATTGAGAACTATGTCCGCCAGATGGATCTGATGGAAAAGCTCATTACCATTGAAGGCCTTGTGCGGCAGCTTGTCGAATCCGGTCTCCGCGTATCCAAAGCCGAAGAAACGGATACACAGCAGGAAAGAAAAAGCCAGGCAAATGACGCGCAAAACGAAAAACCGGATATTTTGGATCCTTCTCAGCGTGAGGCGGCTTTTAACACTTTGCGCGCCTTCATGGGGGGTGAAGATATTTGAAAAAAGCCAAATTTTTTCGGATTTTGACCGCATCCTTAATCTTGCTGGCTGACTTTCTCTTCTTTCCTAAGTTGCTCTATTTACCACTTTACGTTCGGCTTTATGGCTTTGAAGGATTCCTTGCCGAATGGAAAAGGCTGAATCCGATTCAGGCCATCAGCAATATGTTGTCTGAAACGGAAATGCTTAAGGCTTTTCTTTTAACTCAACCGCTTGTCATTGTGCTGATCGTGTTCATTTTTTGGAGAGATAAAGGCATTAAAAATAACAAAATTGCCGGAAAGATCGGCGGGCCGCCGGCGGCTGGCAGCGGCCAATTCGGGACCAGCCGCTGGCAAACAGAAAAAGAAACCGATAAATCCAGCATGGTTTGGCCTTTTCGTAAAAAAGTTCCCAGCGGCGGTACTGTCATGGGAGTGGATGTCCATAGGGGAATTGCCTGGGTAGATCCGAATGATGTCAACACGCTCATTGTGGGGACTACCCGTTCCGGTAAATCCAGGCGGTTAGTCCTGCCATCCATCTGGATGTTGGCGCACGCAGGCGAATCTCTCCTGATCACCGACCCGAAAGGAGAACTGTACCAAAGATCCAGCAAATTTCTCCGGAAAATGGGTTACCGGATTAAGGTACTGGATTTCCGAAAAGCGGAATGGGGTAATTTCTGGAATCCTATGGAGCCGGTCATTCGGGCGCTGGAAATGGATGACTTTGCCGAAGCAAACAAACACGCATGGAGCATTGCCAATATGTTTGTATACCAGCGCCCGGGTTCTGACAGGGGAGAGCCAATCTGGCGTGACGGCGCGGAAGCCATTATTGCTTCGCTGATTTTAGCCGTTGCCATGGAAGCGCCTCGGCGTGAATTGAAGCATATGTACTCCGTTTATAAGATGCTGTCCGAGCTTGGGCAGACCCAAAAAGTGTTATTAGGCGGAACTGTAACGGAATTCGTGCCGCTTAGTGATTACATACAGAGTTTGCCGCCTGACCATCCTGCCAAGGATGCCTATGCGACTGCTGCCCTGGCGCCCGAGCGTACACGCAGTAGTTTTTTCACGAATGTCACGACGCTGCTTCGTCTTTTTGCGGATCCGTCTATCCGTTATCTGACTTCTCGGCAGGACCACGCGCTGGATGAAATCGGGATGGAAAAGACGGCCGTTTTCCTCATCGTTCCCGATGAGGATAAGACTCGACATGCGTTGGCCGCGCTTTATGTGGACCAGACGTATCAAGCCCTTGTCAATCGAGCGAATTTGACAGGCGGCCGGCTGCCGATCCGAGTGAATATCCTGCTCGACGAGTTCGGGAATATGCCTCCGTTCAAGGATCTGGATACCAAAGTCACCGTTTCTCTGGGGCGTGGGATCCGCTGGAACCTCATTCTCCAGGATTTTGCGCAGCTTGAAACCGCCTATGGGGAAAGGGTTTCCCGAACGATCCGAGGCAATTGCCATACCTTGATTTATCTTTTAACCTCTGACGAAGAAACCGCAGCGAAGATCAGCCGGAGGCTGGGACGCTATACGGTCGAAAGCGAATCCAGTTCCTATAACGTTGGCTTGGGGAGAGGACAAATCAGCCGGGGCGGCAGCTCCGGACTTACCGGCCGGGATCTGCTTACTCCAGATGAGATCCTTCGCTGGCCAGAGGACCGGGCGCTGGTCATTCGGGTAAGGCAAAATCCCGCCAATCTGCCCCTTCCGGATCTTAGCCTGCTACCCGCAGATAAAGATCTTGAAATGTCGGATATTGAGGAAGCCAGGAATGTCGAAAAGGTTGATTTTTTTGTTCCTAATCTTTCTAATCCTTCAAAAACGGCTGAATTTAGCGATTCTGACAACAAAAATGAGGATTCTCTTTTTATGAGCCAGGTTGATTGAAAAGGATATTTCTTCTAATCTTTTCTTTTAAGCGGAATTTTTCGTCGAAATTATTGATTTTTTGTATCTTGATGGGAGGTTTTTGCGATGCCGAAAATCGTCAGCGGTGCCGTAAATTTGATTAATGATGCTACCACATGGCTGTATGTCATCATTCCTGTGACAGCTGTTCTTTTCTTTGCTTATCATGCGTGGATGAAATCTATGTCAGATAATGATCCCGGCGATATTAAATCTCGTAATCTGGCCATGAAACGCACTGTCCTTTGGGGTTCTGTGGCGCTCGGGGCAAATGCCATTGTTGACCTGATATTCTCTTACCTTGTCTAATCGGTGGTCTTCATGTTAGGAAACTTAATTCATGAAGCCATCGAAAAGTTTTTTCAAAATCTGATTGAGTCAGCCATTAATACTTTTCTTACCCTTATCAACGGTATTAATTCCGTTACGGTAATGGTCCTGGATTTGCCGATTGTTAATCAGGTGATTTTGTACGTCCAGGGACTTGCCGGTTCGATACTTGTCATGAAGTTCGTCTTTGAGCTTTGGTACAACCACATGCTGCGGCAAAACGGAGATCCGGACGCGGATCTTCAAGGGGTATTTGTCAATTTGGCCAGATCCGCTTTCATGATTGCTGCCGTTCCGTGGCTGACAAAACAGGTATACGTGTGGGGTACAGCCATTGCTACAGACATTACGAATCTGGATGGGGCAGGAAGTCCGCTTAACCAGACGAACATGCTTCTGCAGGTTCTAGGCGGTGTTCAAACTGCCCTTGGGGCGAGCATTTTTATTGCGGCCGTCGCAATTGTCTTTGCCCTCGTTCTTTTCCTCATTGTCCTGGTACAAGCGTTTATCCGTGCGGCCGAGCTTGCTGTTGTTGCCGTTTCGGGATCACTTATGGCGCTCGGCCTTACCAACGATTCAAGCCAAATGTTTCAGACTTGGTGGAGGGAGCTTCTAAGTCTTTCTCTTGCCCAGGCCATTCAAATTTTTCTTCTGAAAGTATCTTTTTACGCCCTTACACTGGGTACTACGGTTCCCATCTTAAATCTGCTGTTTTTCACGGGCTTTTTGTGGGTAACGTATAAATCGCCGTCAGTTCTTAAGCAATATTTGCACTCTACAGGTGTAGGAAGCGCGGCCGGCGGTGCTGCAAGATCCTTAGGTTCCATGTACCTTATGAGAAGAATGTTCATGAGAGGTTAAGAAAATGGAAGAGTTGTCACAGGAGAGAGAAGTCGATCTTAAAATTTATTTCATTCCCAAAAACGTTCAGTCCCGGTTTGAACTTTTCAAAGGTTTCGGTTTGCCCGAATTAGGTATAACACTTATCTTTGCAATTTCCGGTTTGGCGCTGGGATTTATTCTCTGGCTCTTTTTTAAATCCAAAATCCTGTTCTTTCTATTCGTGCCGGCCGGCGCCTTGGGATTTTTCCTTGCCAAGCCGGATCCGAGAAGAGGTAAAAGTCCGCTTTCTCTGATTAAAGATATCAGAGATTTCAGTATTAAACAAAAACGTTATTTTTACCGGTTTGGCAGCGGACGCTGAAGAGGTGGTTTAATGTTCAAGAAACTAGCAAAGCCAAGACCTCAGAAGAAGAATAGCGCTTCAAAAGATGCGTCCATCCAGGAATGGCTTCCAATCGCTGACATCAAGAACAACCTTTTATACCGCAAGGACCGTCATATTGTCGCGGTCATTCGTGTTCAGCCTTTCAATATCAATCTTCTTTCTGACAGAGAGAAAATCCGTAAAGTCATTCGTTTGGAGGAAGCCTTAAACGGGATCGATTATCCCTATCAAATCCTTTCCATCGCGCGGCCAGTCGATCTTGATGCTTATATCCTTCGGCTAGAACGCATGCGTTCTGAGACAGACAATATAGTTCGTAAAAAGTTGCTTACCGTTTACTCCCGTCAGGCCGCGGCTACTGTGACCAGCGGGGAGGCACTGGAACGTCATTTTTATATTCTTATTCCTCATCCGATTGGAAAGAACCCGCAGATAGATGAAGAATTCGTCAAGCATCGCGCCCTTCAGCTGGCGCTCAATCTTTCGTCCGCTGATCTTACCAGTACCGTTTGCACGGACCAGGAACTTCGGAATCTTCAGTTCATCTTTTCCAATCCAGCCCATGCCGCCTTTGAACGGTCGCCCAGGGATAATTTTTCGATGCCGCCTGTGCTATTGGCAGAGGGGGATGCGATTTTATGAGCGAAGCAGCGATAAAATTCAAAAACAAGAAGTCTTCCAAACCACAGGTTGAGATCGCTACCGGCCTTTTAGATATATTGTCGCCTGCAGCGATGGAATTCAGCTCCAAAAGCATTACAAATGGTGAAATGCATCAAAGGGTGATCGTGATCACGGATTACCCGGAGCGCGTTGCGCCCGGCTGGCTTTCAAGGATATCGACCATGCCTGGCGTGGTTATGTCCATTCATGCCGTGCCAACGGATCCGTATGATCTCATACAGCATATCAAAATTTCCATGGGAGAATTGGAGGCCAGTCTTTTAAATTCTGGAAATTCTTTTGAAAATCAGCGTAACGAAAGGAAACTGAAAAGCGCACAGCATCTTCTCCGAAAAATTGACGATGAGTCACAGAAGGTTTTCTATTTAACCGTCACGTTGCTTGTAACGGCGAAGGATCGTGATACCCTGGAAGACCGATGCAAGCGAGTTGAGTCTGCCTTGGCTGCGGCCGGTATGCGCGGCAGAGCGGCCATTTTCCGGCAGGAAGAAGGGTATCGGACGGTTGGCCCTTACGGGATCCTTGAACCGAAAATTTACGAAATTGGCGCCCGAAACATGCCCGTTGAAACGATCGCCGCGTCATATCCTTTCGTCTACAGCGGAATTAACGACGGCGATGGTGTGCTGCTTGGAACGGATAAGGATGGCGGTATTCTGCTCGTCGATTTCTGGCTCCGGGAAGGGAGCCGGACCAACTCCAATGTCATTGTCATCGGCCGGCCGGGGGTCGGGAAATCGACCGTCGTTAAAAAGATTCTCACATGCGAATACGGGAGAGGAACTTTCGTCATCATTATTGATCCCGAGCGTGAATACCGGGATCTTTGTAAAAACCTGGGGGGCGACTGGATCAATTGCGGCGGCGGGGGAGGACGCATCAACCCGTTCCAGATCCGAGAAGTTCCCCTGGACGAGGAAAACGAAGAAGATCCTATGTTCACGAAAGAGCAGATTGCTCTTGGGCCTTTGGCCCTTCATTTTCAATTTCTTCGAACGTTTTTCAAACTGTACTTTGGCAAAGAAATCACCAAGTTGGATATGAACTATTTGGATCTCGCATTTGAAGAAGTTTATAAGCAAAAAGAAATTTTCTGGAAGACAGATCCGAAGCAACTCAAAAATCAAGACTATCCGGTCATGGAAGACCTTTTCAAATTCCTCGAAAGAAAAATGAAGGAGGAACCTGGGCAGCCAAGGTGGGAAAAGCTGATGATGCTGGTCCGGCCTGCGGCCGTTGGAGCCGACAGCATACTATGGAATGGCCCGACCTCCGTTGAGTCCAGTTCCGATTTCATTGTTCTTGATACGCATAACCTGATTGAAAGTGCCGAGGAAATACAGCGTGCACAATATTTCAACGTTTTGAGCTGGAGTTGGAATAAAGTTTCCCAAGATCGTACAAGACCTGCAATTATCGCTGGTGACGAATTCTATCTGAACGTTGATCCTGAGAATCCGGAAGCTTTGAAATTTGCCAGAAATACGAGCAAGAGGATCCGTAAGTATGAAGGCGGCTTAATGGTCATTACTCAGAATCTGAACGACTTCATGGATCCGGCTGTTCGCCGTTTCGGTCAGGCCCTCGTGGATAATCCCACGTACAAAATCATTATGGGGCAGGGGGAAAACGAAATTCAGTCCTTGACTTCTCTTTTGCATCTTAGCGAGAAGGAAGTTGAAACCCTCCTGGCCGGCAACCGTGGCGAGGCACTTTTCATTGCCGGCAACAGAAGGGTTCATGCCAAATTCGAGGTTACACCGGAAGAAATGGCCTTGTTCGGAAGTGGGGGCGGTCGCTGATGTGGGCCGCCCTGAGAAGAATTCTTTTTCATTTCATTCCGAAAGACAAACTTTTGCTTTACATCATCATCATTCCCATTGCTCCGATTATCTTTTTGCTTTTTTTCATCAGCGGTCCAACAGCTGCCTATAAGCATATTCCTTTGGCTGACCAGAGGCAGTACCAGTTTTACATTGATGCCGCAAACCGGATGCAGGCGGAAACCAATGTGTATGTGAACTGGCAGGAAATCATTGCTATTGACGCAGTTGTATTGGAGCAGGATTTTTCTCGATCCAGTCCAGATAGAGCTTATTCCTATAAACGCTATTTTATCCGGGAGGAAGTTGTTTCTTACCCGTGCCAAGGACCAAAGGGGCAATTGTCAACCTGTTTTAGAACCGAATATTATCCGCGCAGTTTCAATGAAGTTTTGCAGATGCTAGTGTCGGAAGGCAGACTTCGTTCTGATCAGATCCAAGATGTCTATGACTATCTCTTGTTCAAGATTTCTCTCGTCGAATCTGACGATACCGGAGAAATCTCCTTATCCATTGAGGGGGATTTTACCTTCAAGGAAATGCTTTTCGCCTGGCCTTTGCCTGCTGGAAATACCCGTATTACATCTCCGTTTGGTATGAGAGTACATCCAGTTACGGGTATTTTATCCGGCCACCAGGGGGTTGATATTGCTGCCACCATCGGGACAAGTGTTTTTGCCATTGACGATGGGGAAGTTATCTTTGCAGGTGAAACTGTCAACGGCGGCAAATCCGTTTACATTCGGCATAAAAACAATTTTGTCTCGAAATATATGCATCTGAACTCTATTTTGGTGAAAAACGGGCAGCAAGTCACGAAGAAGGAAATCATCGCTTATTCGGGGAATACGGGACGGACGACAGGGCCTCATCTTCACTTCCAGATCGAGCAGAACGGTAAGCCAGTAAACCCGCTTTTGTATTACTGATTTTCTTTTACTTTGTCTTTTCAAAGAAGGACTGAATGAAATCCAGCAATAGTTTTCTTTGATTCGGCTTTAGCTTATGAAAAATATCGAGCAGTTTCTTTTCATCTTCCGTTAATTGCAGATCTCCATGCGCTTCTATGGGGAGAATGTCGATCAGTGGAAGGCTAAATGCGTTCGCCAGTTTTTCGAGAGTGTCATATTGCGGGCTGCGCTTATTGTTCTCAATCTCGCTTATGGTGGACTGGGTACATCCGCTTAATTTTGCGAGATAATCCGTCGTCCAGCCTCTTTCTTTTCGCAAAGCCCTCAATTTTGATCCAAGAGACATTTTTTCTGACCATCTCTCTTTATCGGATTAGTTGAATTTTGCACTTATTTTATCATTTCAAGAGCTTATAAAAAAATGCCCTCTAAATAACCATGTTTTTCATATTCTTTATAAAGATTTTATTGATTACTTTTTCCCCTTACAGTATAATATTTATGAATCATTTTTCGTTATCTTTATAGCATAAGTTCCGTTGGAACCGGGAGGTTGTGCGTCATTTGTACGGTTTAATTGGAACAGAAGACTCCCGCAGGCTTTTGCGGGAGTTTATTCAAGATGCTGTAACGCAAAAAATCGGGCATTTTGAGCCTGATACATTCGTCAAGTTGTGTCAGCAAATTTCAAATCTGGCCATTGAAATCCTTTTTCTGGACTTTCGCTGCACAAGCGATGATGCCATCATCAAAGGTGCCCGGATGATCCGGTTTCACCGGAGTAATACTCGCATTGTCGTGATCGCGCCAAACCGGGAGCCTGGTGATCCTTGCATTTCAGCGCTTGTCAGTCTCGGGGTTTACGACATTATTGCTTACCCGGAGGATACGGCTGACGAGACAGAGGTGGCCGATGAAATCAGACGATTGCTTCATTCGCCGCCGAATTACGCCAACGCCGCCCGGTGGCATTTCCAGCTGGATGAACCGAATATTCAAGAGAAAACGGAGAAAAAACGTTTAATTCAACCTCCAACTCCGCCTCGTTTGGAAGAATTTTTACTTGATCCGCCTCCAATCCGACCTAAAGTCGTCGAACGTCTTGTCGGCACGGCCACAATTGCCGTAACCGGCGTTACGCGGCGTACCGGATCCACGCACCTGGCCATTTCCTTGTCCACTTATCTTTCGAGAAGGAATTATGAGGTTGCTTGCGTGGAGTTGTCGGAATATCCGGTCTTCCAATTCTTTCAGGAGGAGGAGCCTGCTCGGATCGAGGCGGGGTTCCACCGGGAAGCAGACTTTTATCCAAGGGCCGATGAACGGCTTATGCATTCGATTTTTTCACGGCGGTACCAGTTCATCGTGCTGGATCTTGGACAGGTAATAAGTGAAAGCCGGACCCATGCCGTGCAATCAGAGCTTGGCCGTGCGAGTGTTATGTTTCTGACTATGGGGCCATCGGAATGGGATTTTAACTTCCTGATACAGACATTGGACACATTCCATAACCTTGGCCTCGGTCATTCATGGAACGTGGTGGTCAATTTTGCGGATCCGGACACATTCCGGGAAATTGAACAGGCCTTTACGCCTGCCGAGCGTGAAAAGCTCAGGGTCCGGTTTTTCCGGAATCCGATTCAGGCGAACCCGTTCCAGGTACATGCCGATCAGGAAAGACTCTTTGAGAATTGCCTGGCCACTCTCATTCCAAAAAAGGACAAGCGGCGTTTCAGACTGTTCTAAGGAGGACGTACATGCGTTTTCGATTTCAGATTCTTCTGGCGTTGATGATTCTAGCGATCGGTATTGCCGGCCAGATTTCTTATGACTTTTATTTTCGCCCCTATGTGCTGGCCAAAAAGGTTTTGGTCGCAAGCCAAGATATTCCGCAAAACAAGGTGATCGCCGCCGAAGATCTTGTTTTAAAAAGCGTTCCGAATGAACTCATCCCCCGCGAAGCGATTTTCGACACGCGTGCCGTCGTGGGGAAGGTTGCCATCGTGACCATCAGCAGGGGGAGCGTGCTGACGTTCCCCATGATCGATATGGACGACCTGTATCCCAGGGAAGGGGAAGTGATTTTCCCCGTTCCGAAGGAAGCCATTTACGCCGTGAACGGATCCTTACGGAAGCGCGACCTGGTGGATATTAGCCTGTTCAGGGAAATCAGGGAGTCTTCTTCCGAAACGCCGGACCCGTCGCCCCGTACCTTTGAGCCGTATCCGTTTCTTGAAAAAATCCCTGTCGTCTTCGTCCGGACGGATGACAACCAATCCGTGAAGGACACGGAAAGCGGCGACAACAACCAGCGTGAGACTTCGACGGGGCGGATCGCCACCGTGGAGCTGCTTCTGACCAAAGAGCAGCGGGAGATTCTGATCGGGAAGATTGCCGAAGGGAACAAACTGTGGCTGACGAGGGTGGCGCTATGAAGACCATTTACGTCTACGGAGCCGAGCAGCTGTGGATTCAGAAACTTAGGGAAACCTATGATGTCGTCGTCCAGCGGGAAAAACCAACGTCCGACGTCGTGAAGGATCACGTGCTCATTCTTTCCAGCGATGAGGTTCCGCCGGAACAGCTGCACGAGCTGAGGCAGGAATTTCCGGAGGCCACGATTCTTTACCATTACCGAAACCCGGGGCTTCGCGGCTTCCTGAACGTTCACGCGGCGGCGGAGTCGCTGGGGATCCATTTTCTTTCTCCACGTGCGTCGGTTAACACATTGTTAGACAAGCTGTCCGTGATCTTTGAAAGCGGCGTCGATGCCGCTGAACGGATTGTCGGCTTTTTTGGAAGCGGCATTGGCGTCGGCGTGACCAGTGTCGCGGCCACCTTTGCCGCAAACATGGCCGCAAAGGGCAAAAACGTCGTTCTGCTCGGATTAGACTTTTATCATCCCGGCTGGTACCTTCGTCCCTCCGTGTCGCTGGACACCTGGCAGCCGAGGCTGACGGGAAGGGTGCTGCAGGCATCCGATTTCAAGGACCTGATCGAGCATCAAGGTTTCCGGTATCTTCCCGGGAACTATGACATCCTGTCCATCCAGCAGTACCGGGAAGAAGAGATTGCGTTTCTGATCGAAAAGGCCTGCGAAGCCGCCGATGTGGTTCTTCTGGATTGCGGCAGCATCCCCGAATCGGCCGGCTGGTATGTAGGTGTACAGAAGGCTTCGATCCGGTATTTCGTCACGCATCCGGCCCATCACCACAACATCCGGCCGATCATGGACCTACTGAGACACCTGGACATTTCGCCGGGAGACTTCCAGATGGTGGTCAACCGGAGCAACGCGGAGGGCGGCTATCTGACCCCGTCGGACCTGGCCCGTGAGTACAAAATGCTTATGACCGGCATCGAAATTCCAATGTTGCAAAAAGACCTGGACGAGATTGTGCTTCCCCTCGGGAAGAAAGAACAGAATGCCGTCGGCCAGGCGGTAGACGGCATTTTGAAAGCGTTCGGGTTTGAGGCAGGAAGCAAAAAGGGCGGGCTGTTCAAATGATATTTACGCTGCGAGACAAGATCCGGTTGGAAGCCACCAGCACGCAGGACTTTTACGAGTACCTGGAATCCATGAAAAACGACCTGCGCAATGAGCTGGAATCGAGCGAAGCCTATCACCCCCTCAACGACAAGGCGATCATGGGGGATCCGGAGGCCGTTACATACTTTCTCAACGAAATTGAGAAGTATTTGCGGAAACGCCCGTTTTCCGGAGAAATACCGCCGGCGTACCGTTCGGTTTCCGAGGCGCTTTTCCAGGAGTGGAAGGGGTTCGGGCCGGCATATCGCTGGTTTTCGGATCCCAAATACGCCGAATCCAGCGGCATGCAAATCGTTGGCACAAGAATCTTCATCAAGGAGCGCGGGGATTACAAGCTCTTTGAACATCGCTTCCGCAACCAGGACCGGGTACAGCAGCTGGTCCGCGGGCTGATGCTCAATGACGAACGGGTGGAAATCAGCGAAAGCAGCCCGGAAGCGGAGCTGAAAATGAACGACCCGCTTTGGCCCGGGCGGTTCATCCGCCTAGCCATATGGATCTCCCCGCGCGTTTGGGAAGATCACGTCACCATCACCTGCCGGCGGCAGATCATCGAGTACCTTTCGCTGCAGGATCAGGCCGGCACCGGTTCCATCCCGCATGAGGCGGTCCCGATGCTGAAAAGCCTGGCCAAAACTTGCCGGAACACGGTCATCGCCGGCCCGATTGACTCCGGAAAAAGCACATTCGCCAATACGATCGTTGGCGAACAGATTGCCTCTTCCGGTCGCACCCTCGGGGTGGTGATGATCGAAAAACATCCGGAGTCCATCATCCCGTATGTCTTTCCCAAACACCGGATCATTCCGGTTCGGGCAAGCGATAGCGAGCTGATGGATGTTGGCGTAAAAGCCCTCCGGATGGACGCCAACATCGTGTATATGACGGAAATGCGGCACCTTGAGTGGGACTTTTTCCTTTGGGCCGGCGCAAAAGGGTTCGATGGCATCGTCGGCACGTTCCATACCAGGGATCCGCAGGACATCCCCTACCAGGCGGCCCTATCGGTTTATACCGAAAAGCGCGGATCCATAAAGGGGTATCTCATCGAGGCCTTGAAGGCGTGTGAGCTGGTCTTCATCATGAACTCCCAGGAAGACGGAAAAAAACGGCTGGAACGCATTTCGGAGATCATCTACGACGAAGAGAACCAAACGGTCTATTCGAACGATCTGATGCGCTGGAACAAGGACAGACAGCTTTGGGAGTATCATGACGGAGTGACGCCCGATATGCTCCGACGAATGGAACACAAGGATCCGGCGGCCGCGAAAGAATTCATGCGGGAATTGAAGCAGCTGGCCGCGCGTCATCCGATGCGCGAACCCAAAACTGAAAGTCTTTTGACACGGCAGGTCCTCCAGGATTCTTGAAGGGAGGGGAGGTTTTTGGAGAGCGCAATCCGCGTCATCTTCCAGGTTTCCTTTTGGGCCGGGCTTGCCTGGTTATTCCTGCTGCTTGTCGAAACCCGGTTCCAAAGGAGCGCGGAACGGTTTAAGCACCGTTTTCGCTTTCGGGTTCAGAGGATGAATTCCTATCGAAAGTTTTGGATCATCCGCCACCTGGACCGGCTTTTGTACCTGACAGCCAAAAATTTTCAGCCCGGCGCAAGCGCCGTGCGGTTTTTGCTACGCAGTCTGTATCTGTTCCTGACCGTGTTTGTCATTCTGCTTGTGATCGAGGGCGTTCCAAGGTTCGCTTACAGGAATCCGTTTGAGGCCCACGATCCCGAAATATCCAGCATTCCCGTAACGGCGGCTTTCATCATCGCGCTGGTGTTCTCGGCCATTCCTTACGTCGTGCTTCGGCTTCGATATTCGCAGAACGTGGTCAAGGCAAGTTACGACCTGGCGGAAGTGGTAAAAATCATTTCCCGGCATGCCCATTTGCCGGTCAGCTCCGCGCTTCGGCATACCGCCGACGATCTGCCGGCCGGTAATGTCCTGAAACGCCCACTTTACATGCTGGCCAGCGTCTTTTCCTCTTACGGTTCTTTTGACGAGCTGCAAGCGGAAGCGCTGCGCTTTTCCAGCGCGATCGGCACCACGTTTGCTACCCAGTTTGTCATGGACCTTCTCTTTTTCGAGAAGGAGGGGACGCAGCATTTCAAACGATCTCTGTTGTTTCTGAACGACTCGATTGAATGGCAGCGCCAGGCCATTTTGCGCGCCAAGGACGAAAACCGGGACGCGATTGCCCTGGGGCTTTGGATCAACGCTTTTGTCATCGTACTGACTTCGATATTCGCCATCCGGTTCCTTACTTTGCGGGTTTTCCTTAAACTTCTCTTTCAAACCCAAATCGGACTTTATCTCATGTCATTCGTCCTGACGAGCTTTGTTATAGCGTTCTTCATCGGGCGTGTGCTGTCCAGGCCAAAGCTGGATTATTAGGAGCTGGTCCATGTGAGAAATGCATTTGTGCTTTTGTCTTTCGTAGGCCTGGCATACCTGGCCGTGTTGGTGGCCACGGCGCAGCCGGCCGTCCGGAAGATGTTCCGCCGGCAGCTTAACCCCAGGAGACTTACGGATCGCCTGCAAAGCGAGGCTTTCCAGGAGATTTTGCGCCAGGCCGGCATCAACGTAACTGCCAAAAGAATGAATCTTTTTCGCCTGTATCTTTCGTCCGTCATTCTTTTTGTCGGTTACTTTCCGGCATTCATCCGAAATGAAAAGCCTTCTATGGTTCCCTTGCTTTTGGTGTTTCTGATCTGGTTTTTAACCAGTCCGCATCGCTTTACGCTCGGAGGACTCATTTACTCATGGCTTTCGAGAAGACAGCAAATCCGAAAAAACGGAGAGCTTATTTCTTTACTCAAACTTTATGAAAATAATAAACGTCTCCAGGACCTAAAATTCGAGCATTTCCTAAAGCGTGTGGCACCGCATTTTCGCCTTCTTAAAAAAGACCTGATTATACTTTCGGAGCGTGTTACCGACGACGGTTTGCATGACGCGCTTAATTGGTTTGTTAACCAGTTTCCCCCTAATCATCCCTTTGTGGGGCAGATCCGGACCATTATCCTGGCCACGGAAGGGAAGGAAGGTGAAGAGGCCGTTCGTTATCTGGACCAGGAGAGCCACACAATAGCCCGGATCTCGAATGACATGTATCTGAGCCGTTGGAACACCATTTCGGCCTTTGCAACCGTCGTTAATGCCATACCATCTTTTGCGATGTTCTTTCTCATCATTCTGCTGGTTTTGTACCACATCACCCTTGTTCGGGAACAAGTTTTTTGAAGGGAGAATCGCTCAATGAAAGACAAACTGCTCACCTATACTTTCATCATCCTGATGGTTTTTGCGCTGTTTGCCGCCGCGTGGCCGTTCTTGTCGGACTTTATTCAAGACCAAGTCGAGAAAGTTGACGACAAAATTCCGACCGTCAACATTCCTTGACGGACCTGAAAAAGGGTGACCGTCTTTGAAGGAAAAGCTTCTCACCGTTTCCATGTTCATCATCGCAGCACTTGTGATTTCGGCGCTGTTTTTCGGGGTGTTCTCAGGCGTGCTCACCCGAACCCAGGACGGCATCGTTGACAATCTGAAACGGGTTGAAAATTACTGATCGGCAGGTAATGCGGGAAATGAAAGAAACGCTTATTCGGGCCATTTACATGCCGGTGCTGCTCTATATGATCCTGCAGCCGATGCTGAGTTACCTGGATTACCTGTACGACCTGGTGGTGAAGTTGAATACGGCTTACCTGACGCAGAAGGCCGCGGTGGAAGGCATGGTGACCCCGCAGCTTGAACAGGAAGTCATCAACAACCTGACGGCCGTCGGGTTTTCCGAGGACGAGATCCATATTGAGTCGAACCCGACGATCCGTTACCGGGGAGAACGCATCGACGTGATCGTGCGGGTGGAGCGTGACAGGACGCTCTTTCCGTACATTTTCACAAACAAGCAGCAGCCCAGCTACTATTACGGGCACGGGTCCATCATTTCCGAATTTCTGGACTAATCCGCTTGAAGCGGGGCGGAGAAAGTGGATTTCACGATCAAGCTGTCCTTCATCGTGTTGATTTTCCTGTTCGCGTGGTTGTACCAGGAGCAGAACCAGGAGTGGGACCTTCAGCGGAATTTGCTGAAAGACGCCAACAACTTCGCGGCCCATGACGCGGCACTTCAGATTGACGATGATGAAAAAAGCAGGGGGCGTCTCATCATCGACGACACTTTGGCGCGAGCTGTTTTCGAAGATTCCCTGCAGCGAAACCTTGGGCTTGACGGATCTTTCAATCCTCGTCCTGGGAGCCCGGTTCTTTCAGAGGTTCGGATTTTGCACTTTGAAGTCTTTGATGAGTCCAATGCCACGTTCCCATTTTTCTATCAGAATCCGACTTACCGAATCGCTCAGTGGATTTATGGTCCTTCGGTCATATCCGTGATCGAGACGGATCATCCTCGTTTCGTCTATCGCGTCTTTCAGCACTTGCCAATTCGAGTGCCGGCCATCCAGGAGTATAAAGAAAACCGGCTTTAAGGGGGAGGCGGTACGTTCCCAGCTGCGCCGGGAACGGGCGGCGGTTTCGGCTCATGTCTGGTGGCCGCTTCGCTCCATGATACCGTGGCCCTCCGGGCCGTCAAGAGGCTTTCGCGGCATATCCTCGCGGCGGCCGCCGCTGCGGTATTCCACGTTCCTCTTGCACGGCCCGAGCCATCCACTCGTTGCGTCGCAAACGCCGCAACGAGCCTCCGGATGGCGATCGGGGAAGCGATACCAAATGTCATTCGACCACGGTTATCATGAGCCGGGCGGCCATGTGTCGCCGCCTTGGGTTTCTTTTTTGGAGGGTGATCCTTTATAGGGCTGGTAAAAGTGCCGATTTACGCGAAAAGACCGTCCAGCTGGCGGCCGCAGCAATAGGCTTGCTGGAACATCTTTCTTTCATGAAAGTGAAAGGGTGATGACGATCATGAAAAAGAGGGCCTTTAAGTTTTGTCTTGCGCTTTTCATTGCAGCTGGCATGCTTCTTCCCGCATCTTTGGCTGATAGCCAGTCGGCCGGCATGCCGGCGGCCGAAGGATTCAAAGACGTTCTAGTAACGCATTGGGCCAAGAAACAAATAGAACTGGCCGTGCAGAAAGGTTACGTCAGCGGGTACCCGGACGGCACATTCAAACCGGAACAGCCCGTCACGCGTGCGGAGTTCATGCGCATGCTGGCCAGCGCTCTGCAGCTTCCGCACTCACAAGGGGGCCAGCCGTGGTATCAGCCGTATGTGGCGGCGCTGGTTGAAACAGGCGTTCACATGGAGAAGGACTTTAGCAGCGATTACGATAAGCCGCTCACCCGCATGGAAATGGCCCGCCTGGCTGTCCGGGCCGTTGCTCCGGACTTGCAGGCATCCAATGAGCCGACGGAAGATCATCTGCTTATGTATGAAGCCACCAAGAAAGGCATTATCCATGGCATGGGCAGAGGCGAGCTGGCGCCGGAGGGCCATTCGACGCGGGCGCAAGCGGTGGCCATCATTGAACGTGTGCTGGCGGTAAATGCAGGAAAAACGATTCCCGCGGATAAATACGCCATGAGCGCCGCCGAACTGGAATACCGGCATACGAATATGGAAACCGTGCTGGGCCTTTCCAAACCTGAAAAACTGCCGATGACGATTCTTGAACACCCGATCCGCATTACCGTGGAAAAACTTATCGTCATTGACTGGGAAGATCCCAATGCGCTGTATCGGGATTATTTTCCGGCTATCTTGAACGCCAGATACGGCACCGTTCCCGACAAAGACTATATCATTGCGTTTAAGCTGAAGTTCAAAAATGAGAAGCCGGCACAAGGGATGTATATCTTTGATTCCCACATTATGTCCGGTCTGCAATATGACCCCGTGGGGATTGTTAAAGAAACAGAAAATGTGAAAAACGTCCCAATCGTCCGTCTGGAGAAAGAGTTTGAAGAAACCTACTGGTTCCTGATGGGGATCAGCAAAGAAGAAGCGGATAGTTTCAGGGCCAGAAATGCATTGGTGATCTCCCTTGAGACGGATAAGGGAAAAAGCATCTGGTTTAATTCGCTGTAAGGGGAATAGGCCATGGCTCGAAAGAGAAATATCCGTTTATTCTCCGTTTTTTTATTATGCATCATTCTGGCATCTTTTCTTGTGGTTCCTTCCGCAAGCGCCAATGAAATGAGGATCGATATAGATTTTGGCGGAACCAAAATCAACGGAACATCTTACTTGCCGGTGAGCAGCGTCAGCGGCAAGACGGTCAGCCTTGATCCCAGCAGGGAAGTGGAGACTTGGGAAGTGGTCGTCAATGGCGTGTCGCTGGGGAAAATCGGCACCATGTCCGGAAACACGCTGACGCTGCCGGCGGTTTCCGGACAGGCCAAAACCGTCGCGATGCTCATGAGAACCAACCCAGGGCATATGATCTGGCGGGATGCGGCCGGAAAGACATGGCGCACCACCGGAGAGACAGTCGGCACCTACTATGTGACGGGCGGATGCGTGACCAATGGCATTTCCGAATGTCCTGGTTTGTTTCCCAGCCACATTCCGGATGAGCTGCAATATAACGGCATGGCCGTGACAACGGCTTACAGGGTCGAACCGCCAACTACGTTTAAAATTGATCCGAATAACATAAATGATCCTACCGTACCAACGATTCCCGTCACGGCTATCGATCCGCTTAGCATCAAGGTCGTGCCGGAAAAATCCTTTCCGATTACGCGCGGAGTTTTGGTGATAGGCGGAGGAAAAGGTGATATTGTTGACGGCCTGCAATACGGCATGATCAAGGTCGCTAAATATTTAACAGCGGATTATAATGCCCTGAACATAGACTACAAGTATATTACTCCAGGAGGACCGGTAACCGGCCATACGCAGGGCAGAAACTATGCGATGGAAGTCAACGTCTACTTCGAAGCCGTCAGCTATACGTACAGCGGTTATGTGAAGGTGAAATACAAAACCCCCGCAGATCCGTGCGCCGTAAATCCCAATGCGCCGGGCTGCCAGCCGGGGCCTTCCCAGCCGCCTGCTTATGCCATCACCGGAGACTTTGAGATCTTACCTTCCAGCACCATCAACTGGCGGGATCCGTTCCAGCTGAAGCCGAAGAACTTCCAGATTCCCGCGCAATGCAAATATCTGTACCACGAATACCGGATCGTTAAAGAAGGCACATGGCAAAGCAATAGAATCTACAGCCAGACCGAAATCACATCGTTTACCTATTCCAACTATCCGCACAGCCTTGGCGTCGGCTCCAACCTGATTACGATCCGCATCACGGCAGAATGTCCAAACGTTGGAGTTATCGATTCCGGCTGGATCGCGGATAAATATTTGAACATCAACAGCCCGGCCAATAATAGGCCGCCGGTATTTGAAGCCGGCTTTTTCAAGGAGTACAACCGCACAGGCATTTTTCCGGACTATGAAGTGGTGGTGGGCAGCCGGGTAAACCTGCGGATTATCTACGACAACACGAAAAATCCGCCCCTGCCATATGACCCGGACGGCGACCCGATCACTTATACCTGGCTTTTCTCGGAGAGCAATAGCGAATGGATCCGCAGTTTTCCGCAAGAATACGGGTTTGATCCGTACCGGGAGGCTTATTACAACATCATTGCCTCCGAGCTGGGCTACCACAGCGTCAGGGTGATCGCGCGGGATTCATTTGGCGCGGAAACCAGCAGAACTGTCTCTATCAACGTCATTCCGCCGAACCCGATCCCGCTCATCGACGGCCCGACGGAAGTGAAAGAGAACCGGCCCTTGCCGCGAGAAATCAGCGGCAGCCGCAGCTACAGCCCGGCAGGCTACAAAATCGTGGATTACATTTGGGAAAACAAGAAGGACAAATACACCACGCCCGGCACGGAGATCATCATGCTGGATGTGGTGGACGATCACGGCTTGAAGTCACTTTCGCCCGCTGTTCATTATCTGACCGTGCTGCCCGATGAACCGCCGTATATTTCCATCGACGCGCCGCCGCTGGCGATCCGCAATACGCCCGTCACGGTCACGACGGACTATGGCTCTCCGGATGGGGACCAAATTGTCCAGGTGGAAATTTCGGGCTATTACGATGCCAATAATAACGGGGCGAAAGATGCCTCCGAAGAGTTTTCCTTCGATTTTTCCGGCCTTCCGGTCAATGGAACCATCACCAGAACTGCGGGGGGCAACCAGCTGACCTTTAAAAAACTGACCGACAAAACGTTCCAGGTGACCGCCAGCAAAGTCGGGAAAATCTATTTTGAGGGGGAAGTAACGGAGGATTACGGTAAAAAGGGCAGCACAACGGATACGGAATATGTTGATGTCATCAACCAGGCGCCCAGCGTCAGTTTCGTGGTGGAAGGAAAAAACGAGCAGCCGCAGCCGGATACGCTGGTCACGTACAGTCCGGAAACGATTTTAAAGGATTGGAGGTTGTATCAAACTAATACCAATACCGTATTGGCCAAGGCACCGTATTCATGGCATGCAAACGGCAATTTGCTCGAAGCCGGAATGGGCGTAGGCAATATGTATCAGGACTGGATCACCCAGGGTTATTCCTATCAGTCGAAAAAATACGTGCAGCCATTGGCCGATTACGGTTTTGGCCCCAACGGCATCTCACCCTACAGGGGCATCGCTGTGCGGGATACGAATAAATCCCAGCCCATCCTTTTGCCCAGGTACATTCAGCGAAATCCGAATTCATATGTGACGGATTTAAGAAATTTGGGCAATCAGCTTACGGATCTGGATGAATGGGAGAAATGTTTGCAGAGCGGGGGATGCTACTACGGCGGTCCAAATATTCTTGAACCTGTCAACGTGCTTTCCATGATCAGGTCCAACCCTACGCACATTTACTTCGACGCTTTTAGTTACGGTGGCTACGGTGATCATTATGTTTATGCTTTGAATAAGAGCCGTATTCCCAACTATTCATACGAAAGAAAATGGGTTTTCAAGTCATCTTACTCTTTTGACATTTATGGCTGGCATCGTTGGGAGGGCAATGTCAGTCCCTATGATTTTGAGATCCGCATGCCTGCTGAAAGGTATTTTGCGGAAAACCTTCCATTTTACTCTTTGGCAGACCAATACAAAAATCCGCAATGGCGGAATGAGGCGAAGTCCGGAAACTTTTCGGGCGCATCATCGCGTAAGGACATGCAAATCAGAGCGGGGCTTTTTGCGAAGGAGATAACCCCCAAAACGATTTATGAATTAAGAAGCTCCAACGATGCATTGTACGGATATGCCTATAGAGACAGTGATGGTTATTACTATGAATATATAGAGGGAGATGGTTATTACAGGGGTTATTACATCCTCACCTATGATGCGAGAACCGGGGCGGAAATCGCTCAGAGCAAAATAAGAGTAAGAACCAGAAACGATCCAAAACTTCAAGTCAAAGGTGATAACATTGTTCTAATATTCGGCTATAAAGATACATGGGACGGCCCAACCACGAAGCTCTCCATATATGAAATCAACCGAAATGGTGATGTTGTCGTTGAAAAAGAAGTGCCCATTAATCTTGGAATGCCTGTATATGGTCCAGAACATACGATCAAGGACGATAAGGGAAATTTCTACCTTACCATGTCTGGCGGCAGCTACCCCAAGTACAAACTGTTCATCGTCCAGCTGAAGCCTGACTATACCATCGGAATGTTCACCCAGGTTTTAGGAGACAACTGGTTGAACATTCCAACGATGCCGGAGGACAACTTCTATGAACCGTATGTGGCGATGGCCATCAATAACGCCACCAACCAATTATACGTGCGCGCCTTTGTTCAAGGGTATTGGAGCAACCAGCGCTCGCCGGTTACCTCCGTCGTTGATTTGACCACAGGCGCCGTCAGCCAGTGGGATAGGCATGTGCCGCTGTTCTACGGCACCACCGGTTCAGGATACGTGCCGTTTTTCATCCATCCCAACGGCAGTATCATAGACCATCCTTGGACCATATATACGGCTACCGGCCATTTGGAAAAACCGGACTGGCATAACGGCAGGGAAGTGCACTATTACGGAAATTCTGCAGGAGCAAATTGGACCAGGCTTCAAAATATGGGTTACGCCGCCTATGTGGGAGACGGCATGTACGTATCTACCTACAATGGGTCTTACGAAATGTGGGCAGGGGCGGCCGCTTATATGACGCTGGATGTGGGAACCCCACGATCCGGGCCGAGCGGCTTGAAAATTGGCCAGCTGGAATCGCCCGATTCCTTGGACAATGCGGAAATTTCCTTTGTCATGAATATGTACACCGCCAAAAGCGACTCCAATTTAACGGGATTTTCGTTCCGCATGGCGAACCCGCGTAACCGATATGCCGTGGAAACGGACGGAACCAAACTTTATCTTTCCAAGTATGTGAATGGAACAAGGACGGTTCTGGCGGAAACGTCTTTCCCGTTCGTGGACGATACGGACTATGCGTTTAAAGTATGGATGCAAGGTTCGGAGATCCAGGTGTTCCTGGATGGTGTTCCTTACTTTACTGTTTCCGACAGCACTTTTGCGTCAGGAAAATTCGGGCCGTTTAGCGACAAGCAGCTGGTGACGTTCTCCAACATCAGCACGAAACTGATCGTCCCGCCGGAAGTGGATTGGATGCACAGCTATGCCATTTGGGAGAACGGCACGGCGAAGGCGGAAGTGCGTTACAGCAATATTGAATTCAGCGATCCCGAAAACGACCCGCAGGCGGGCAACTTTGAGTGGGCGATCACGCACACGCCCAAGTTCCTGAACCATCAGGGAGTGTCGGCGCTGCACGGAAAAACGTTCGCAAGTCCGGTCCTGGTGCTGGACAAGGTGGGCAACTACCGCATATCGCTGCGCGCCAAAGACGATCCAAATCAGCATTATCCGTACCCGGATATGACGTTTGATGAATACCGAAAAACGTCAAACGAATATTGGCGGATCATTACCGTCCACCGCCGGCCGGTAGCGCAGTTTACGCTTTCCGTGGACCCTGAGACCAAAAACGTCGTCTGGGACGACCAAAGCT
>ERZ795043.479-NODE-479-length-32844-cov-14.734881_pt1 | contig 32844 bp, 24 predicted proteins | sample MGYA00375127_ERZ795043 | MGnify/ENA primary metagenome ERZ795043 (study PRJEB30172, sample SAMN05518447) | compost metagenome | isolation source: Feedstock adapted compost from Newby Island compost facility, Milpitas, CA | place: USA:Newby Island compost facility... | reverse complement strand
CGTCGCCGAACAGCGCTTCGGCCAGCGCGCGGGCCAGCTCGGTTTTGCCGACGCCGGTCGGGCCGAGGAAGATGAAGGAACCCATCGGCCGCTTCGGATCTTTCAATCCGGCGCGGGCGCGGCGAATGGCGCGGGCGACCGCCTTGACCGCCTCGTCCTGGCCGATGACGCGGGCGTGCAGGATGTCCTCCATCTTCAGCAACCGCTCCGATTCTTCCTCCGCCAGTTTCACGACGGGGATGCCGGTCCAACTGGCGACGATTTGGGCGATGTCGTCCGGCGTCACTTCGGAATCGGTGCGCCCCTGCTTTTCCTTCCACTGATTCTTCGTCATTTCCAGTTCTTCGCGGATTTTCTGTTCGGTGTCGCGCAGGGCCGCCGCCTTCTCAAATTCCTGGCTTTGCACGGCGGCGTCCTTTTCCTTGCGGATATCCTCCAGGCGCTGTTCGAGCTGTTTCAGGTTTGGCGGCACCGTATAGGAGCGCAGGCGAACCTTGGAACAGGCCTCGTCGATCAGGTCGATCGCCTTGTCCGGCAGGTACCGGTCGGTGATGTACCGGTCGGACAGCCGGACCGCGGCTTCGATCGCGTCGTCGGTGATTTTCACGCGATGGTGCGCCTCGTAGCGGTCACGCAACCCGTGCAGAATCTGGATCGCTTCTTCCGGCGTCGGCTGCTCGACCATGATTGGCTGGAACCGCCGTTCGAGCGCGGCGTCCTTCTCGATGTACTTGCGGTATTCATCCAGCGTCGTCGCGCCGATGCACTGCAGCTCGCCGCGGGCCAGGGCCGGCTTGAGAATGTTGGAGGCGTCGATGGCGCCTTCTGCGCCGCCCGCCCCGATGAGCGTGTGCAATTCGTCGATGAACAGGATGACGTTGCCCGCCTGGCGGATTTCGTCCATGATCTTTTTCAGGCGGTCCTCAAATTCACCCCGGTATTTCGTGCCGGCCACGACGGAACCCATGTCCAGGGTCATGACCCGCTTGCCGCGCAGCGTTTCGGGAATTTCGTTGTTGACGATCTTCTGCGCCAGCCCTTCGGCGATGGCGGTTTTGCCGACGCCCGGCTCGCCGATGAGCACCGGGTTGTTCTTCGTCCGGCGCGACAGCACCTGAATGACCCGCTCGATCTCCTGCTGCCGCCCGATAACCGGGTCGAGGTTGCCCTCGCGGGCCGCCGCCGTCAGGTCGCGGGCCAGGCTGTCCAGCGTCGGCGTGCTGACGTTGGCCGCCGGCCCGTGGCTGGTCTGGATGCTCTCGGTGCTGCCCAGCAGTTGCAACACCTGCTGACGCGCCTTGTTCAGGCTGATGCCCAGATTGTTCAGCACGCGGGCCGCAACGCCTTCGCCTTCGCGAATGAGGCCGAGCAGGATGTGCTCCGTGCCGACGTAGGTATGTCCCAGCTTGCGCGCCTCGTCCATGGAAAGTTCAATCACCTTTTTGGCGCGCGGCGTGTACGCGATGTTGGTCGGAGGTTCATGGCCCCGGCCGATGAGCGCTTCGACCTCAGCCTGAATTTTCTCAAGCCCGAGACCGAGACCGGTCAGCGCCTTGGCCGCAATGCTTTCGCCTTCCCGGATGAGCCCGAGCAAAATATGTTCCGTGCCGATGTTGTTGTGTCCCAGGCGCACCGCTTCTTCCTGCGCGAGCGCCAGCACCCTCTGCGCCCGTTCGGTGAATCTGCCGAACATCATGAGACGGCACCTCCTGTGGAAATGAAGGGTAAATTTAGCATAGCCGATTCATCCGGCGGATGCCAGTCGACGGCGAATCAGCTCCGCGCGTTTCACATCCCGCTCTTCGGGGCTCAGGTGACCGCCGGACAAATATTGCAGGAATCCCGGCTGCGTGCTGACCAGCAGCTCGTTGAGCACCTGCGCGTTGACTTCCGGTAGCAGCCCCATGCTCACCCCGAGGCGAACGTCGGACAGCCGCTGCGCCGTTTCCTTGGAATCGATGGTCGCCGCGTACCGCAAAATGCCGTAGGAACGCCGGACGCGGTCCTCCAGGCGCAGGCGGGACTCCGACAGCAGCCGTTTGCGGGCTTCTTTCTCCTGGCTGATGATCTGGCGCGTGATGCGATGCAGGTTGTCGATAATTTCCAGTTCCGACTGGCCGAGGGTAATCTGGTTGGACACCTGGAACAGGTTGCCCGTCGCCTCGCTGCCCTCCCCATACAATCCCCGCACCGCCAGGCCGATTTGCGTCACCGCCGACAGCACGCGGTTGATCTGCCCGGTGATGACCAGCGCCGGCAAATGCATCATGACGGAAGCGCGGATGCCCGTGCCGACGTTGGTGGGGCAGCTTGTCAAATAGCCGAGCTTTTCGTCGAAGGCGTAATCGACGCTTTCCTCGAACAGGTCGTCGATCTTGCTGGCCCACTCCCACGTTTCCCGCACCTGGAACCCGGGGCTCAGGCACTGGATCCGCAGATGGTCCTCCTCGTTGATCATGACGCTGATATGTTCCCCCGCGGAAAGGATCAGGCCGCCGTTTCGGGACTCCGAGGCCAGCGCGGGACTGATCAGATGTTTTTCCACCAGCACCATTTTTTCCAGGTCGCTGAGGCTGTCGATGCGGATCGTCTCAAGCGGCCCCATGCCGTTGAGCCGGCCGCTCTCGGCCACATCCAGCAGCCGCTTCAGCACTTCGGCCGATTGCGCCGGCGTCGCCTGCAACGGGAACGGGATATTCCGCAAATTCCGCGCGATGCGGATGCGGCTGCTCAGCACGACGTCCGATTCCGGCCCCGGTTCCTTCATCCAGGGACTCAGCGCCTGCCGGGTAAAGGAATACTTGCCCATTGTGCCATCTCCCTTTCATCAGGCTGTTCCCGTTTGCCCGTCAAACCGTGCGTCCGTTAGCCCGTCTTCCGTTTTTGCCTCCGCGTGCGTCCGGGCTACCCGATCTCCCGCTCCAGCTCGCGAATGCGGTCGCGCAGGTGCGCGGCCGTTTCAAAATCCTCGCGTTCGACCGAAAGCTGCAGTTCCCGCCGCAAACGTTCGATCTCCCGTTTCGTCCGCATCTTGCCGCCGGCGCGGCGCGGCACTTTGCCCACGTGAACCTTGCCGCCCTGCACCCGCTTCAGCAGCGGATCCAGCCGGCTGGCGAAATTCCGATAGCAATCGCTGCATCCGAAGCGGCCGATCTTGCCGAACTGGGCGTAGGTCATGCCGCACGTGCCGCAGCGCAGCGTCGACGGTTTGACGCCGGTATCCGTCGGCTCGAAATCCAGCAGTCCGGACAACAGGTTGTGAATCGAAAACCCGTTGCCGGCCCCGGGAATGAGTTCGCCCTTCTCCCGCGCACACAATTCGCAAATGTGCAGCTCCGACTTTTCACCGTTCACGATTTTCGTGAAGTGAAGCGTGGCGGGCCGCACTCCGCATTCCTGGCAGATCACGGGAAATCCCCCCTCGTTCTTGTTTGCTTCGGCGCAGCGAAGCCGGCTGAAGGTGACGCCTTTCGCGCCGGTCTGGCCGGTTACTTGGTCAGCAGTGCGAGCAACGCGGATTTCAGCAGCCTGGCGCGTATTTCGTCCCGCAAAGGGAGCCGGAGCGCCAGCACCTCCCGGGAAACCGCCGCTTTCAGCATTTCCGCTTCCCGGGGCGTCAAATACCCGGATTCGCGAAGCTGGTAGATGAGGCCTTCCGCTACGGTCTGGTCGACGCGTTCGCCGATCGTTTGCCGGATATGTTTGTGAACCGCTTCAAGGGACGGCAGGTCGACGCGCTGAATGCGGATGTAACCGCCGCCTCCCCGCTTGCTTTCGACGTAGTAGCCTTTTTCCAGGGTGAAGCGGGTACTGATGACGTAATTGATCTGCGAGGGGACGCAGGAAAATTTGTCGGCCAGCTCGCTCCGCTGGATTTCCACCGTTCCCTCGGGGCTGTTCTGCAAAATTTCCTTCAAGTATTGTTCGATCAAGTCGGAAATGTTGCGCAACTTGCAAAACCTCCCGAAACCAACCAACGTCATGTTGCCCGCCGGCCCCGTCCAGGCTCCGGCTGTACGGGCGATTGACTTTGACTATCTTTGACTTTAATTATACTTCGATTGCCGGAAAAATGCAAAGGGTGAAATGGTGCGGCATGACGTGCGATTCGGTTTTCAATTCATTCTACGTTTCGGCAGGCCGTTCGGTTTCATGCATGCGCCGATCCCGCCGCGTCCCCTTCCGAACGAACGACCCTCTGGTACCGAACGGCGGAACGACGGGGTCGCGCGACGACGCCTGCAGGCCGGGCGATTTCTTCCGGTGCGTCGCGGCCGGAATGGACCCGTTGTCCCTAGTATGCGGTTTTCCACGGCTTAGTATGCGGTGCGATCGCCGTCATTTTTCCCGCAAACCACCCCGTGGCGCATTCGCCAGGCGAACGGGGCCGCAGCCCGCGTCCGCCTGACCGTGCTCACTCGCCCAGCAGGCGCATCAGTTCGTCCTCGTCCTCCAGCACGGGGATGCCCAGCTCGCGCGCCTTGGCCAGCTTGCTGCCGGCGTTTTCCCCGGCGATGACGAGGTCGGTTTTTCGCGACACGCTGCCGGCCACCCGGGCGCCGAGCGCCTCCAGCCGCTTCGTCGCCTCGTCCCGCGTCAGGCGGGACAGCGTACCGGTCAGCACCACGGTCTTGCCGAACAGCGGATGGCTCGCGTCCGCCTGCGCCGCCGGCCGTTCCGCTTCGGCTTTCACGCCGCGGGCGCGCATCCGTTCGATCGACTCCCGCACGACCGGATCGCGGAAAAAGCCGTAAATGCTCTCCGCCACCACGTCGCCCACGTCCGGCAGCGTCTTCAGTTCCTCGATGTCCGCCGCCATCAGTCGATCCAGGCTGCCGAAATGGTCCGCCAGCACCCGGGCCGTCGCCTTGCCCGCGTTCGGAATGCCGAGCGCATGGAGAAACGCCGCCAGATCGCGGGATTTTGACTTTTCGATCGCCTGAAGCAAATTGTTGGCCTTTTTCTCGCCGAACCGGTTCAACTTCACCAGTTGCTCGAACCGCAGATCATACAGGTCCGCCGGATCGCGCACGCCCAGCTCGTCGTACAGTTGCTCGGCGGTCATGACGCTGAAGGTTTCGATGTCCATGCCGTCTCGCGAGGCAAAATGCGTGATGCGGCCGACCACCTGCGGCTTGCAGCCGAGCCGGTTGCCGCAGTAAAGATGGGCGCCGCGCCATTCCAGCGGCGTGCCGCAAGCCGGACATGCCTGCGGCACTTCGATGGCGCCGCCGGGTTCGTCGTCCGCCTTGCCCAGAATTTCGGGAATGACATCGTTGGAGCGGCGGATGAACACGCGCGTCCCGAGCGCGTGGGTCAGCCGTTTCCGCTGGATGTCGCCCCAGTTGTTGAGCGTGCAGTTTTGCACCGTCACCCCGGCCAGTTCGACCGGCTCCACGCGCGCCACCGGCGTGATCTTGCCCGTGCGGCCGACTTCCCACGTCACGGCGCGGAGCACGGTTGTCGCTTCCTCCGCCTCGAACTTGAAGGCGACCGCCCAGCGGGGGAACTTGTCGGTATAGCCGAGCGCCTCGCGGGTTCGCATGTCGGTCAGCTTGACGACCGCCCCGTCGATCAGGTAGTCGAGCTCGCCGCGCTTTTCGGCCAGACGTTCCAGCTCCGCCGCCACCTCTTCGATCGTGGAAAAGTACTTGACGTACGGGTTGACCGGAAACCGGTTGTCCCGCAAAAACGCCATCATCTCCTGATGGTTGGAAAACGACACGCCCTCCGCGTAGCCCACGTTGTAGAAAAACGCGTCGAGCCGCCGCGACGCCGTCACGCGGGGGTCGAGGTTGCGCAGCGCTCCAGCCGCCGCGTTGCGCGCGTTTTTCAGCGGTTCCTGGGCCGTGCGGTTGTACGCTTCCAGCACCGACAGCCGCATGATGCCCTCGCCTTGCACCTCGATGGTGCCCTCTTTGAAAGGAATGGTGAGCGGGACGGTGCGGATCGTTTTCACCTGGGGCAAGATCCCTTCGCCCACCTCGCCGTTGCCGCGCGTCGCGGCCTGGACCAGTTCGCCGTTGCGGTACGTCAGGTTGAGGGTGAGCCCGTCAAACTTCAGTTCGACGGCGTATTGCGGCGGCGGCAACGGATCGTCGGGGTGCTGCGCGTTGTAATCGGCGATGAGCCGGTTCACCCGCTGCGCCCAGGCCTTCAATTCGCCCGCGTCCTTGGCCTTGTCCAGGCTCCACAGGCGGGCCAGGTGCCGGTGCGGCTCGAATCCGGGCAAAATGTCGCCGCCCACCCGCCGCGTGGGCGAATCCGGCAGCACGATGCCCGTCTCCTGTTCCAGTCGCACCAGTTCGTCGTACAGCCGGTCGTATTCCTGATCGCTGATGACCGGATTGTCTTCGGTGTAATAACGGCGGTTATGGTATTCGATTTCTTCGATGAGACGGCGCATCCGTTCGATGACGGAGTCGCCCGGCGTCCCGTGGTTCGGGGCCTGCGCGTTGGGCGCCTGTTCCTTCGGCGTTTGTTCGTTCGGTTCGCGTACCAACGGAAAAACCTCGCTTTGCCGGTTGGTGTCGTCTTCGGGCGACGCTTCACACCTTCGTCAGCGGCGCAAAGGCGGCCAGCAGCCGCTTGATGCCGATCGGGGCGGGGAAAGCGATCTGCAGCTCGGTGTCATGGCCCGTCCCTTTCACGGCGACGACCGTGCCGACGCCCCATTTGGCGTGATGCACCTTGTCGCCGGGACTCAGGTCCAGGTTGCCTCCGCCGCGGGCCGGTTGAGTGCCGGCATTGCCGGATGTGCCGGCGGTTCTGCCGGAGACGCTTGGCGCGCCGGCCGCCCCCGTTGCCCCGGAGGCGACCGCGGCGTTCCGGCCGATGCCTCCCACGGCCCGGTCGGCGCCGCCCCGGAATCCCGCGCCGGTCCGCGCCCCGTAGCCGATTCCGCCTCGCCATCCGGCGCCGCCGTAGCCCCACCCGTCGCCAAAGCCCGCGCTCTGGCGAACCTCCTTCAGCTCGTCCGGAATCTCCGCCAGAAACCGCGACGGCGGGTTGCTGCTTGTCCGACCGTACAACAGCCGGGTGCGCGCGCACGTCAAATACAATTTCCACTCCGCGCGCGTGATGCCGACATAGCAGAGGCGCCGCTCCTCTTCCAACTCTTCCGGGTCGAGCAACACCCGGCTGCCCGGAAACACGCCCTCCTCCATGCCGACGATGAACACGACTGGGAATTCCAGCCCCTTGGCGCTGTGCATCGTCATCAGCACCACGGCGTCGTCCGCGTTCCCTTCCCCGTCGTCGAGGCTGTCGATGTCGGCGATCAGGGCCAGATCCGTGAGGAACGCGAGCAGCGACTTGTCTTCGTTGCGTTTTTCGAACTCCTGGGTCACCGACAGCAATTCGTCGATGTTTTCCAGCCGCGCCCGCGCTTCCAGCGTGTTTTCCCGCCGGAGCTCCTCGCGGTAGCCGGACAGTTCCAGCGTCTGTTCAACCAATTCCGTTACGGACAAATAATCCGCCATGGCGTGCAGTTTTTGAATGAGGTCGCGGAACTCGGCCAGTGCGGCGCGCGCCCGGGACTGAATGTCCAGCTCGTCCAGCCCGTCGCACAGAAGACGGAACACGGACACGCCCCGCCGCTGCGCCTCCTGCGTCACCTTTTCCATGGTCGTCGCGCCGATGCCGCGTTTGGGCACGTTGACGACCCGCTCCAGGCTGATATCGTCGTCCGGATTGGCGGCCAGCCTCAGATACGCCAGCACGTCCTTGATTTCCATGCGGTCGTAAAAGCGGATGCCGCCGACGATCCGATACGGAATCTCCGCCTTGATCAGCGTCTCCTCGATCACCCGCGACTGCGCGTTGGTGCGGTACAGCACCGCGTGATCGGCGTAACGCCACCGGCCGCTCTCGACGTTCCGCCGGATCTCCGCCGCGACAAACCGGCCTTCCTCCTGTTCGGTGTCCGCCTGACAGACGACAACCGGATCTCCGCCGCGCCGGTCGGTCCACAGGTTTTTCGCCTTGCGTCCGGCGTTGTTGGCGATGACGGCGTTGGCCGCGTCAAGGATGGTGGAAGTGGAACGGTAGTTTTGTTCCAGGAGAACCGTTTTCGCTTCGGGATAATCTTTTTCAAAGTTCAGGATGTTCGTGATGTCCGCCCCGCGCCACCGGTAAATGGACTGGTCGCTGTCGCCGACGACGCAGATGTTGCGGTGCTTGCCCGCCAGCAGCTTGCACAGCACGTACTGCGCATGGTTGGTGTCCTGATATTCGTCGACGTGGATATAGCGAAATTTGTTTTGGTAAAAATCGAGCACCTCGGGCTCTTCCCGGAACAGCCGGATCGTCAGCATGATCAGGTCGTCAAAATCGACGGCGTTGTTGCTTTTGAGCCGCTTCTGGTACAGCTCGTAGACTTTGGCCACGATCGATTGAAAATAGTCCGCCGCGCGGTCCGCGTACTGTTCCGGGGTGACGAGTTCGTTCTTGGCGCCGCTGATGGCGGCGAGCACGGCTTTCGGTTCGAACCGCTTCGTATCCAGGTTCAGATCCTTCATCACGTTGCGGACGACGGACAGTTGGTCGGACGCGTCGAGAATGCCGAACGACGAGCCGTAGCCGATCCGTTCGATGTCCTTGCGCAACATGCGCACGCACATGGCGTGGAACGTGCTGACCCAGATGTCCGCACCCGCCGGTCCGACCAACTGCGCCACCCGCTCCTGCATCTCCCTGGCCGCCTTGTTGGTGAAGGTGATCGCAAGGATGCTCCAGGGCGCCGCGATTCGCCGGGCGATCAGGTACGCGATGCGGTGCGTGAGCACCCGCGTCTTCCCGCTGCCGGCGCCCGCCACGACGAGGAGCGGGCCCTCCGTCGTGACCACCGCTTCCCGCTGCTTCGGGTTCAGCTTTCCGAGCAACGCCTCCATATCGGGGGTTTCCGGTTGTATCGGTTCCGGTTCAAAATACATGGACATGCTCCTTTACGACAAGCTCCTGTCGAAAACGTCGGTTCGCCGGTTCCCGGACGGTCCGGCGTGGACCGTCCCGGTTATCGAACCGGCGTGGCCTTGACGGCTTCCACCGTGGCCAACGCCGCTTCCGGGTCGTCGTACACGACGTTGCCGACGATCACCGTATCGGCCGCGCTCGCCGCGGCCCGCGCCTGTTCCGCCCCGCGGATCCCGCCGCCGTAGAACAGCCGCGCCTGCGTCAGCCCGTCGCGCACGCGACGCACCACTTCCATATCGCCAAACCTTCCGCTGTATTCCAGGTAAACGATCGGCACCCGCCACAGGCGGTCGGCCAGTTGGCCGTAAGCCTCCACCTCGTCCGCGGTCAGCCCGGTTTCCGCGTCGGTCACGCGGGCGACGGTGGAATGCCCGTTCAGCACCACATAGGCTTCGCCGGCCGTGATCTCCCAGGGCAGAAACCGGCCGAATTGCCGGAGCGCCGCCGCATGGCGGCCGATCCACCAATCCCGGTGGCGGGCGTTGAGCACCATCGGAATCAAATAGCCGTCAAACCCCGGCACCCCCAGCGCCGGATCGGTCAGCTCCAGGGCGCACGGCACCGGGTGGCGGCGGATGCGCGACAGCAACCCGGCGGTGTTGTCGTACGTAACGCCGCTCGACCCGCCGACGATGATGGCGTCGGTGCCGGAACGGCAGATCCGTTCCAGCGTCCGGTCGTCGATGGCGCGGTCCGGATCGAGCTTGAACACATGCCTCCAGGTTTGAAAAAACTGAGCGGCCATGCTTGCCTCCGTTCATCGTTTAACCCTAGTCTATGTCTTCCCGGAGGGGGTGTCAATTTGCCGCACGGCCGGACCGGAGGCGCGGATTTCGCCCCCGCGCCCCCGACAAAAAAAAGCAGCCGTCACGCCGACGGGTGTTCGCCGTTCAGCCGCTGCTGCAAGAAACGCCGAAACTCGTCCGCCAAATCCGGCCGCTCCAGCGCAAAATCGACTATCGTTTGCAGATACCCGAGCTTTTCCCCGGTATCGTAACGTTTCCCTTCCAACAGGTACGCGTACACCGGCTCCGTCCGCATGAGCCGCGAAATCGCGTCGGTGAGCTGAATTTCGCCGCCCGCGCCCACCTCCTGCGTCTCCAGCAGGTCAAAGATCGCCGGCGTAAGGATGTACCGCCCGATGACCGCGATGTCGGACGGGGCGCGATCCGCATCCGGCTTTTCCACGACGCCGCGCACCGGGATGAGGCGGCCGTTCCATCCGCCGGCCTCCGCCGGGGATGCGGCCCCATGGGCGGCGTCTTCCCGTGAACCGGGGTCGATAATGCCGTATCGCGTCACCTCGGACCGGGGCACCTGCCGCACGGCCAGAACGCTGGCATTCACCTTTTCGAACACGTCGATCATTTGCTTCAGGCCGGGCACGTCCGACCGGATGATGTCGTCGCCCAGCAGCACGGCAAACGGTTCGTCGCCGATAAATTTGCGGGCGCACCAGATGGCGTGCCCGAGCCCTTTGGGTTCCTTTTGCCGGATGTAGTGGATGTCGGTCAACTGGGCGGCTTTCCGGACTTCGGACAGCAGGTCCAGCTTGCCTTTTTGCAACAGGTTGTGTTCGAGTTCGAAGTAGTTGTCAAAGTGGTCCTCGATCGCCCGTTTGCCCTTCCCCGTGACGATCAGAATGTCCTCGATGCCGGAAGCCACCGCTTCCTCGACGATGTACTGGATGGCCGGCTTGTCGATGATCGGCAGCATTTCCTTGGGCATCGCCTTGGTGGCGGGAAGGAAACGCGTGCCCAAACCGGCGGCGGGAATGATCGCTTTCCGGATACGCATCGATCAACATCCTCTCTTTTTTTGCGGAAGACCACTTTTTATAATAACGGAATCTTCGCGGGTTCGTCCAATCGTTGCCGCCCGGGGACACGCCGCATGCCGCGCCGTTTCACATGAAAAGCCCTTGCCGAAGCAAGGGCTTGTTCCATCGGGAACCGGTCATTGCGGTTGAGGGTATTGCGGAGCGTCCACCGGCGAATAAGCGTTGATCATCGTTTGCGTGGTCATCTCCATCATCGTCGGCACCTGGTAGTAGCCCTTCTGGTTCATGAACTGCCACACTTCGTAAGCCTGCTCCGCGCAGTTGATGGCGCCTTGTTGCAACATCCGGCGAACGTTCGGGTCGGCGCACTCGAGGGCGGCGATCATTTTCTGATGGGCGGATGTTTTGTGGGCGCACAGCATGCCGATGGCCACGTCACGATCGTCCAGTTGTTGGGCGGACGTGTGCGGGCTATACGGTTGCGGATGACGCAACCCGTAAACGGGAGCGACGTTTTTCGGACCGTGGTACGGGACGGCGTTGCCCATGCCCTGGCCTTTCATCATTTGCACCAGCATGTTGTATTCGTTCGTCATGAACTGGAGATGCCGGTCCAGCATCATTTGCAGTTGGCCGTCCTGCGCGTAGGGACGGTACAATTGGAACCGGTTGATCGCCTCGATGGCGCCGGTCAGGACCTCGTGCACCTCCATCGTTTCATGGGCCCCGAACCTGGCCGTTTGCGCTGCCTGTTGCTGCGGGTTCTGATGGTTCATGATTTTCGCCTCCGGGAAAATGGTAGGGTGATCCTGCATCAGCCTTTCCCGTCCGGCGGCCCGCTATACATGAAAAAAACCCGGAAGCCGCATGCCTCCGGGCGATCTTCACCAGTTGCTGATCATGACGTAGTCGGTGTACAGAAAGACGGCCAGCGCCACCGTCGTAAAGCCGATCGCAAACAGGTTTTTGCGCGGACGCTCCATCAGCAGCCGGATCAATCCGGCGGCGATCAGCACCGTGAAAATGAGCATGAACACGTCAAACGGTCTGAAATTGCTTGCAGTTTCAGCCGCCTGCTGGGCCAGAAACATGAAAGAACCTCCTTTTGCTCGCGCCGTTCCAGATATCTTCTATGTTATCCTGCCCACTGCCGGCTTGCAAGTCCGGATTGTTCCCCGTAACAAGTTTGTCACAGGCGGCGGGGCGGTCATCGTCATCAGGATGGCCCAGAAACCCCGGAAAATTTCATTCCATTGATTCCATGTTGCGCGGTTAGCGGAAGGGACAAAGAAGGACATACTGGAAACGGAAACCTGCCTGTGGGCAAGGAGGCGAAAGGGATGGCGACGTTACTGGCAGGACTGCTGGCCGGATGGGCGGCCCTTTGCCCGGTGCCCGGAACCGTACCGGCAGATGGAAAAGCCGGCGTCTTCCTTTCGGACGCCGTCCCGGTCGCCTGCGAGACCGGGAATGACGGGTTCATTCGCCGGGAGGCCGCGGGCGGAGCGCTGAGCCTGCTCGCGGCGCAAGGATGGAGCGAAGGCCGGGGACCGGAGGACGGCGCGCTCCGCCGGTCGATCCTCTCGCTGGAAGAGCGGATCGGCGCCGGCAATCGCCGGCAAAACGAGTTGCAGCGGAGTCTGGAAGCGTTGCGCCGGGAAAATCAGGCGGCGATGCGGGGGCTTTCGCGCAACCAGCGCCTGCGAATCCGGGCGGAAGTGCGGGCCGCCCTGCGGGACATCCAGGCCGCCCGCCGGGAGCTTGAGCAGATCCGCAAGCACACGCAGACCGCCCTGAACCGGTTCCGGCACCACCGGCGCCAACTGGATTGGGAAGCGGTCCGGGGGGATTTGGAGTTGATCGCCCGGTACGGCGAACAGGCGATCGAACAATTGCAGCGGGAGCTGGACGCGGAGCGCCGGCTCGCCGGGTTGCTGCAGCGGGTCCGGGAGGACGGCGGCTCCTGACGGACAGGAACGCCGGAGCGGCACCCGGCCGATCCCTGCCGGCGCCGGCGCCGCGCCTGGCCGAAAGGACCGCGTGGACGGCGCACCGCCGGCGAGCTTGAATCCGTTCCCGTGAAAAAACCGTCCGCCCCTCGCCCGGAAAAGGGAGAGCGGCGAACGGTTTCCTGTTGCATATTGCCGGGCCAAAGGCAACGTCATGCCGTCACGTGGCGGAATAGGCGGCTTCGGTGCGGGCGCGGTCCCGTTCCAGAACCGGCTTCAGGTAGCGGCCCGTCCAGGACGACGGATGCTCGGCCACCTCTTCCGGCGTACCGGTCGCCACAATCGTGCCTCCGCCGCTTCCGCCCTCCGGCCCCAGGTCGATGATATAGTCGGCCGTCTTGATGACGTCGAGGTTGTGCTCGATGACGAGCACCGTGTCGCCCGCGTCCACCAGCCGGTGCAACACCTCCAGCAGCCGGGCGATGTCGTGCATGTGCAGGCCGGTCGTCGGTTCGTCGAGAATGTACAGCGTCTTGCCGTTGCTGCGACGGTGCAGTTCCGCCGCCAGCTTCACGCGCTGCGCCTCGCCGCCCGACAGCGTCGTCGCCGGCTGCCCGAGCTTCATGTAGCCCAGCCCGACGTCCATCAGCGTCTGCAGCTTCCGGTGGATGCGCGGAATGTTGCGGAAAAATTCCGTCGCGTCCTCGATCGTCATCTCCAGCACTTCGGCAATGTTCTTGCCCTTGTAGCGCACTTCCAGCGTCTCGCGGTTGTAGCGCTTGCCCTTGCAGACTTCGCACGGGACGTACACGTCGGGCAGGAAGTGCATCTCGATCTTGATGATGCCGTCGCCCCGGCACGCTTCGCAGCGGCCGCCCCGCACGTTGAAGCTGAAGCGCCCTTTCTTGTACCCGCGCACTTTCGCTTCATTGGTGGCCGCGAACACGTCGCGGATGTCGTCGAACACGCCGGTGTAGGTTGCCGGATTGGAACGCGGCGTCCGGCCGATCGGCGACTGGTCGATGTCGATCACCTTTTCGAGATGTTCGATGCCGCGGATTTCCCTGTGCGCGCCGGGCCGCGTCTTCGCCTTGTTCAAATCGCGGGCCAGCGCCTTGTAGATGATTTCGTTCACGAGCGTCGACTTGCCGCTGCCGGAAACGCCGGTGACCACGGTGAACACGCCGAGCGGCACGCGGACGTCCACGTTTTTCAGGTTGTTCTCGGCGGCGCCGACGACCTCCAGCCAGTTGCCGTTCGGCTTGCGGCGAGACAGCGGCACCGGGATGAACTTCCGGCCGCTCAGGTAGGCGCCCGTCAGCGAGCGCTCATCGTTCATCACGTCCTCGGGCGTGCCTTGCGCGACCACGGTGCCGCCGTGAATGCCAGCGCCGGGACCGATGTCGATCAGCCAGTCGGCAGCCCGCATCGTGTCTTCGTCGTGCTCGACGACGATGAGCGTGTTGCCGAGATCGCGCATCTGCTTCAGTGCGCGGATGAGCCGGTCATTGTCGCGCTGGTGCAGGCCGATGCTCGGTTCGTCCAGGATGTAAAGCACGCCCATCAGGCTCGAACCGATCTGCGTCGCCAGCCGGATGCGCTGCGCCTCGCCACCGGACAGGGTGCCCGCGGCGCGCGACAGCGTCAGATAATCCAACCCGACGTTGACGAGAAAGCCGAGCCGGTTGTTGATCTCTTTCAGGATCAGGTTGGCGATCGACCGCTCTTTCTCGGTCAACTCCAGTTCGTTGAAAAAGGTCAGCGCTTCGCCAATCGACAGCGACGTCACGTAGGCGATGTTCTTGCCGCCGACCGTCACCGCGAGCGCCTCCTCCTTCAGGCGATGGCCGTTGCAGGCCGCGCACGGCTGCGTGCTCATGAACGATTCGATAAACTCGCGGATGCTGTCGGAGGCCGTCTCCCGGTACCGCCGCTCCAGGTTGCGCACGATGCCCTCGAAGGGCACGGTCGCCTCACGCGTCTGGCCGAACTCGTTCTCGTAGCGGAAGCGGACTTTCTCCCCGCCGGTGCCGTACAGCAGAATTTCCATCTGCCGTTCCGTCAGCTCGGATACCGGCACGTCGGTGGGGATGCCGTAATGGCGGCAAACCGCATCCAGGAATTGCGGGTAGTAGTTGGACGTGCTGCCCGCCCAGGCCTCGAAGGCGCCCTCCTCGATCGACTTGCTCTTGTCGGGCACGATCAGGTCCGGGTCGACGATCATTTTCACCCCGAGCCCGTCGCATTCCGGACAGGCCCCGTAAGGCGAGTTGAAGGAGAACAGGCGCGGCGCCAGTTCGCCGATGGAGAATCCGCAGATCGGACAGGACAAGTTGGCGTTGAACAGCAGCTCCTCCTGTCCGACGACGTCCACGACGACCTTCCCGCCGGACAGCTCCAGCGCCGTCTCCAGCGAATCGGCCAGCCGCACGGCCACGTCGTCCTTCACGACGATCCGGTCGACGACCACCTCGATCGTGTGCTTCTTGTTCTTTTCCAGCTCGATTTTCTCCGACAGGTCGCGGATTTCGCCGTTGACGCGCACGCGAACGAACCCTTTTTTCTGGATGTCCGCGAGCAGCTTCGCGTGTTCGCCCTTGCGCCCGGTCACGAGCGGCGCCAGAATCTGCAGGCGGGTTCGCTCCGGATAGGAAAGCAGCCGGTCCACCATCTGTTCCACCGTCTGCGCCGCGATTTCCACCCCGTGTTTCGGACAATGCGGCTTGCCGATGCGGGCGTACAGAAGCCGCAGGTAGTCGTAAATCTCCGTCACCGTGCCAACCGTGGAGCGGGGGTTGCGGCTGGTCGTTTTCTGGTCGATGGAGATGGCCGGCGACAGTCCTTCGATGGAGTCGACGTCGGGTTTGTCCATCTGGCCGAGAAACTGCCGGGCGTAGGCGGACAACGATTCCACGTAACGGCGTTGCCCTTCGGCGTAAATCGTGTCAAAGGCCAGGGACGATTTGCCCGAACCGCTCAGGCCGGTCAGCACGACAAACTTGTCGCGCGGAATGGACACGTCAATATTTTTCAGGTTGTGGACGCGTGCGCCCTTGATGACGATATGGGTGTTGGCCACCTGACGGATGCCCCTTTCGACGCGGACGGGGATGCCCCCCGCCGGGGAATCGAATGTGTGTTCCCGTCCATTATAACGAATGGCCGCCAGGCATGCAAACCGCTCCGCATGATGGCGGATCCGAAATGCCTTCCCTTTCTCGCCCGGCAACGAATATGGTAAGGTTTTATATGACAGTGTCGGACGGAATCGTCCTGCCCACATTCCCGGAAAGGAGCGCGCAAAACCCATGGAACGCTTTCGTTTCGAAAACCCCACCGCACTCTACTACGGCACGGGACAAATCGAAGCGCACCTGGCGGAGGAAGTGACCCGCTACGGACGCAACGTGCTGCTGGTCTACGGCGGCGGCAGCATCAAGCGCATCGGCCTGTACGACAAGGTGATCGGCATTCTCCGCGAGGCGGGGTGCACCGTGCACGAGCTGCCGGGCGTCGAGCCGAACCCGCGGCTGTCCACCGTGCGCAAAGGGATCGAGATTTGCAAGACGCAAGGGGTCGAGCTGGTCCTGGCCGTCGGCGGCGGTTCGGTGCTGGACGCGGCCAAGGCGGTGGCGGCGGGGGCGAAATACGACGGCGACGTCTGGAACTTCTACACCCGCAAGGACACCGTTCGCGACGCGCTGCCGCTCGGCACGATCCTGACGCTGGCGGCGACCGGTTCGGAAATGAACGGCAACAGCGTCATCACCAATTGGGAAACGAACGACAAGCTGTCCACGGGTTCGATCCATCTGTATCCGCGTTTCTCGTTCTGTGATCCGACCGTCACGTTCTCCGTGCCGCGGGACCAAACCGTGTACGGCATCGTGGACATGCTCAGCCACGTGTTCGAGCAGTATTTTTCCCATACGAAAAATACGCCGCTGCAGGACCGCCTGTGCGAATCGGTGATGAAAACGATCGTGGAAACCGCGCCGCAGGTGCTGGCCCATCCGGAAAGCCTGGATGCCCGCGAGACGATCATGTACTGCGGCACGATGGCGCTCAATGGCATGATCAACATGGGAATGGCCGGCGACTGGGCGAGCCACGCGATCGAGCACGAGATCAGCGCGATTTACGACATCCCGCACGGCGGCGGGCTGGCCATCGTGTTCCCGCGCTGGATGGACCACGTCGTCGACGCGGGGCCCGGCAAGTTCGCGCAGATGGCCGTGCGCGTGTTCGACGTCGACCCGGCCGGCAAAACCGAACGCGAACTCGCCCGGGAGGGCATCGCGCAGGTGCGGGCGTTCTTCCGCTCGATCGGCGCGCCGGCTTCCCTGGCCGATTACGGCATCGGCGCCGAGCGCATCCCGGAAATGGCCGAAAAGGCGGTGCGGTTCGGGCCGATCGGCCGGTACAAGCCGCTGCATCGTGAGGATGTGGAGCAGATTTTGCGGGCGTGCCTGTCCTGAAACCGGGGGCAACACGACTTCCGGGCTTCCGGCGGAGGGATGCGTTCAGCCTCATCCCTCATGGATGTTTCAACGAAAGGCGGAAGTGAACCGATGATTATTCCGGACAGAGTGAAACTGCTCATGATCGGCGACTCTATCACCGACTGCGGCAGGGCAAGACCGGTCGGCGAAGGAAAGGGCGACAGCCTCGGCAACGGCTACGTTTCCATGATCAACGCGCTGCTGGAAGCGACCTATCCGACCAAGGAAATCCGCATGGTCAACATGGGCATCGGCGGCAACACCGTCCGCGATCTGAAGGAGAGATGGCAAAGCGACGTGCTGGACCTGTCCCCCGACTGGCTGTCCGTCATGATCGGCATCAACGACGTGACCCGCCACTTCAACCGCCGGCACATGCGCGAATGGCACGTTTCCCTCGACGAATACGAAGAGACGCTGGATCAGCTTGTCGCCTCCGCGCGCGAAGGGGGCGTGTCCGGCATCGTCCTGATGACACCGTTTTTCATTGAAAGCAACCGCCGCGACCGCGTCCGGGAAATGGTGGACCGGTACGGAGATGCCGTCAAGCGGATCGCCGGGCGCCACGGAACCTTGATCGTCGACGTGCAGCAGGCGTTCGACCGCTATCTCGAGCACCATCATTCGATGGAACTGGCCGCAGACCGGGTGCACCCGAACCAGACCGGCCACATGATCATCGCGCGCGCCTGGCTTCAGGCGGTCGGTTACCGGTGGGACGGACAGTGACGGGTTTCGGACGGGACAGGCACCGGCCGGTGCCGATCGGACACTGACAAGCCCGGCCCGACGGCCGGCACGGCAGCTTCTGCCGGCCGGCCGTTATCCTTTGATGCCGGTACAGGCGATGGAGCGGGACGTTTTTTTGTTTTGTTTTCAAAGGAAACGAATGGAACGTAAGCGAATACAAAATTAAAAAGCGGTGCGGCGCGGAAGCGCCACGGACGGCTGAGGGGCGGAACAACAACGCAACGGCGAAACGGAGGTTGGCGGCGATGGGGAAAAATTGGGTGAACTCGCCGACGGTCTACGCGTTCGGCATGTTCGCGATGATGGTGCCCAGCCAGGCGTTTTTGGCGTATTACGGCTACTACTATGTGGACAAACTGGGGCTCGGGATCGGCCTGTTTGCGCTGGCCCGCGCCCTCTACCAGATCTGGGACGCCGTCAACCAACCGATGGCCGGGTACTGGTCGGACCGGACGCGCACCCGTTACGGCCGGCGCAAGCCGTGGATCTGGGCCTCCATCCCCCTGTTCATGCTGACGTTCATCCTCGTCTTTGCCGTGCCGCAGGGGCTGAAGGAACACGAGCTGTTCATCTGGCTTCTGGCCTCGATCTTTTTGCTCGAAGGCGTCGCCACCGTCCTGTGGGTCAATTACGGCGCCCTGTTCCCGGAACTGTTCCGCGGGGAACGGCAGCGGGCGCGGGCTTCCGCACTCCAGCAAGGGTTTCAGATTGTGGCGATCCTGATCGGCTCGGCGCTGACCCCGATCCTGTACGGCGCGGTCGGTTTCGGCCGCATGTCGGTCATCTACGCACTCGTGTTCGCCGTGTTCATGCTGCTGTTCGTTCTGAACGTGCGGGAGGACGCGGAAGCGAGCCGGGAACCTCCCCTCCCGCTCCTGCAGGCGTTCCGGGAGACGCTGAAAAACCGGGCGTTCTGGATTTTCAACATCGCCAACTCCTTCGCCCAGACAGTCAACGGCCTCCTTGGTTCGGTGATCCCCTTTTACGCCAAATACGCCTTGCAAATCCCCGATACGCAAGTCTCGCTCCTGCTGGCCGCGGTGTTCGTTCCGGTCATTCCGTTCGTGGCGGTGTGGTACGCCATCATCCGCCGGCTGGGCGGCCGCCTGGCCTGGCGGCTGGCGTTTGCCGTGTACGGGTTGTCCGTCATCCCGCTCTGGTTCGGGCAAAATCTCGCCGGCGGCATCGCCGCCGGCGTCGCCGTCGGGTTCGGCCTGGCGGGATTTCTGGTGACGCCCCCGCTCATTGGCAGCCGGATCATCGACCTCGATGCGGCAAAGACCGGACGCCGCCGGGAGGGCGTCTACACCGCCGTCGGCGGATTCGTCACCCGTTCCAGCGGCCTTCTCGCGGCGGCGGCGTTCTGGATCGTCGGCCTGATCTTCGGCTACGTCAGCGGCGACAATCCGGGACCGAACCCGGAAGCGACGTTCCGGGTTCTGGCCTGCGTCGTTCCCCTATGTCTGCTGGCGGTATCCTTCGGGGTGTCGCTTTTGTTGGAGGATGTCATGGATGAAACGGAAAACCGGGAGGCGGGTGCGGTCCATGGCGGACAAATTATTGATCCTGAACTGCGATGATTTCGGCCAGTGCGAGGCGGCGAACCGGGCGATCATGCATTTGCTGGAAGAGGGAAGGGTGTCGTCGGCCACGCTGATGCCCCCGGCGCCCGGGTTCCGCGAGGCCGCGGACTGGTGCCGGAAAAAAAGCGTGACGAACGTGGGGCTGCATCTGACCCTGACGAGCGAATTTGACGGGTTGCGCTGGACCAGCCTGACCGGTCACCCGTCCCTGCATGATGAGACCGGCCACATGTACCGCACGGTGGAGGAATTCGAGCGGAAAGCGGATGCGAAGGCGGTCCGCCTGGAAATACAGGCCCAGTTTCGTGCGGTCCGGGAAGCGGGGCTGGCCGTCTCGCACGTCGACAACCACATGGGGAGCCTGTACGGGCTGGCGACGGGGCGGAGCTTTTTGCCCCAGGTGCTGTGGCAATGCGCCAGGCGGGGGTTGCCGTTCCGGCTGCCCCGGCGCATCGATCCGCGGGACCGGCTTCTCGCTTCCGCCGAACGGGCGGAGCAGCGGCTGGCCCAAGTGACGGCGCTGGCGGACGCGTTCGGCGTCGGCCTCCCGGACTGGCTGCTGAGCCACCCGTACGCGGTCGAAGCGGGCGAGACGTACGATTCGTTCAAGCGGTCGGTCATCCGCCGGCTGTACGAGTTGCCCGACGGCGTGTGCGAGTTGTTTATTCATCCGGCGGCGGACGACGAACGGATGAGGCGGCTCATTCCGCACTGGGAAAAAAGGGTGTGGGAATACCGGCTGCCGCTGGATGACGACTTCCGTTACGCGCTCCGCGACGCCCGGGTCGTCCTGACCGACTACCGCCACGTGCAAACGCACCTTCGCCGGCCGCGGTTGCGGGCCGTGGGGACTTTGCTCCGCCTGCTTGGGCGGCCGGCCGATGTGAAGTAACCGAAGATTGCAGGGGAATCGCAGGGTCAATCCCAATTGGATGGCAAACAGGAGCAATTTGTACGGGTGAATGCCTGGAGCGCCACGGGCACTTGCTCCTTGTCGTCAACCGGTATCCGGAGCGATACGGCCTGCACAAATTGCCGGGCCCGCTCCGTGATAAGCGCGTAATTCCCGTCGCGAAGCGCCTGGCGGTCCAGCAGTTGGCTGCCCAGGCCGAGGCCGACGGCGCCCGCCGCCAGGTACGCCGCGGCGTTGTCCAGGCTCACGCCGCCGACGGCCACGAGCGGGATGTGAGCCAGCGGACCTTGCAGATCCTTCACATAAGCCGGCCCCATGGCGGAAGCCGGAAACAGTTTGACCGCCTTCGCGCCGTGCCGGTGCGCCCGCACGATCTCCGTAGGGGTAAGCGCGCCGGGCAGCACGTCCACGCCGGCATCGGCGGCAAACGCCAGCACGTCCTCGTCCAGATTGGGCGTGACGAAATAAGTCGCCCCGCAAGCGAGCGCCTGCCTTGCCGCAGCGACGTCGATCACCGTGCCGGCGCCGACGTGCCATTTCCCTTCGCCGTGGGCGGCCAGCGCGCGGATTTGCCGGGCGGCATCCGGCGTGTTCATCGTCACCTCGATGAGCCGGATGCCGCCCGCGAACAACGCTTCCGCCAGCGGCACGATTTGATCGGCGTCGAATCCCCGGAGGATGGCGATCAGACGATGCTGTCGGATGGCCGAAAGCAGATCAAAACGCATGGCGTCGTCCCCTTTTCCATTCTGCACCCCCGCCATTCGAACCCCCTACAATTCCGCCTTCAGCTCGAGAATGGCGTCGCGAAGCTCGGCGGCGCGCTCGAATTCCAGCCGCTTGGCCGCTTCCTTCATCTCTTTCTCCAGCCGCTCGATCAACGCCAGGCGTTCCTTCTTCGACATCTTTTCCACCCGGATCTCGCCGGTCAGATACGGCGTCTTCTGTTCGGCAACCCGGGTCGCCTCGATGATGTCGCGGACCTCCTTGCGCACCGTCTGCGGCGTGATCCCGTGCTCCCGGTTGTACGCCATCTGGATCGCCCGGCGCCGTTCCGTCTCGTCGATGGCCCGCCGCATCGACTCCGTGATCGTGTCCGCGTACATGATCACATGGCCGTTGGCGTTGCGCGCCGCCCGGCCGATCGTCTGGATCAGCGAGCGTTCCGCGCGCAGGAACCCTTCCTTGTCGGCGTCGAGGATGGCGACGAGCGACACTTCGGGCAGGTCCAGCCCTTCCCGCAGCAGGTTGATGCCGACGAGCACGTCGAAGACGCCGAGGCGCAGGTCGCGCAGAATGGCCATGCGCTCCAGCGTCTTGATGTCCGAGTGGAGGTAGCGCACCTTGATGCCGACTTCTTTCAGGTAGTCGGTCAGATCCTCGGCCATTTTTTTCGTCAGCGTCGTCACCAGCACCCGCTCGTCCCGCTCGATGCGGAGGCGGATCTCCCCGAGCAGGTCGTCGATTTGCCCCTTCGTCGGCCGCACTTCCACCTTCGGGTCGACGAGCCCGGTCGGGCGAATGATCTGCTCGACCACTGTCGGGCAACGCTCCAGCTCATAGGGACCGGGAGTGGCGGACACGTAGATGACCTGGTTGAGCTTCTGCTCGAATTCCTCGAACTTGAGCGGTCGGTTGTCCAGCGCCGACGGCAGGCGGAAGCCGTGCTCGACCAGCACTTCCTTGCGCGCGCGGTCACCGTTGTACATGGCGCGGATTTGCGGAATCGTCATGTGCGATTCGTCGATCACGCACAGGAAATCCTTCGGGAAAAAGTCGAGCAGCGTGTACGGCGGTTCCCCGGGCTTGCGGAACGTCAGCGGCCCCGAGTAGTTCTCGATGCCGGAACAAAAGCCCATCTCCCGCATCATCTCCAGGTCGTAGCGCGTCCGCTGCTCGAGCCGCTGCGCCTCCAGCAGCTTGCCCGCCGCGCGCAGCTCGGCCAGCCGCTCCTCCAGCTCCCGTTCGATGTTGGCGAGGGCGCGCTGCATTTTCTCGCCGGCGGTGACATAGTGGGACGCCGGGAAAATGGCCACGTGGTTCCGTTCGCCGATGATTTCCCCGGTGAGCACGTCGATTTCGGTGATTCGCTCAATCTCGTCCCCGAACAGCTCCACCCGGATCGCATGCTCGCCGTGCGACGCCGGGAAAATTTCAATGACGTCGCCGCGCACCCGGAACGTGCCGCGCGTAAAGTTGATGTCGTTGCGCTGGTACTGGATGTCCACCAGCTTGTGCAGGATTTCGTTGCGCGGCCGCTCCATGCCGACGCGCAGGCTCAGGCACAGGTCCCGGTAGTCTTCCGGCGAACCGAGCCCGTAGATGCAGGAGACGCTGGCGACGACAATCACGTCGCGCCGCTCGAACAGCGCGCTCGTCGCCGAGTGGCGCAGCTTGTCGATCTCGTCATTGATGCTGGAGTCCTTTTCAATGTAAGTGTCGGTGGACGGGATGTACGCTTCGGGCTGGTAGTAATCGTAGTAGCTGACGAAATATTCGACGGCGTTATGCGGAAAAAACGCCTTGAACTCGCTGCACAACTGGGCGGCCAGCGTCTTGTTGTGGGCGATGACCAGCGTCGGTTTGTTCACTTCGGCGATCAGCCGGGCGATCGTGTACGTCTTGCCCGTGCCGGTCGCACCGAGCAGCGTCTGATGCTTCTTGCCGGCGCGAATGCCTTCGGCCAGTTCGCGAATCGCCTTGGGCTGGTCGCCCCGCGGTTCATAATCGGACACAAGCTCGAACGGCTTGTCGAGGATTTTCAGCTCCGACATCGCAATCGCACCTCCCGCCGACCGTCGTCGGCTCATGTGGGTTGCAAAAGCAGGTCTTCAGTCCTATATACAACAGACGTCTTCTTCCCGATAAAAAATTAAATATCGCATATCGCATCCATTTTACGGGTTTCCCGTCGCAAGATTCAAGCATCCTACGGGGAGGAAACAGAGCGGCAATGAGACGTCTGGACAAAACGACCTCGCTTGGCATCATCGCCGGCCTGGCTGCGCTGGTGGGCGGCTATCTGTGGGAAGGCGGCCGCTGGGAAGGGCTCGTGCAAAAAACCGGGCTGCTCATTGTGCTCGGCGGAACGTTGGCGGCGGTGACGGTCAGCTTCCCCTTCTCCCGGCTGCGGACCATTCCCGCCGCGCTTCGAACGGCCTTCACGGCGCAACCGGCCGACCCCTGGCGGATCATCGACCAGCTCATGCATTACGCCACGGTGGCCCGCCGGGAGGGGGTGCTGGCGCTCGAATCGCTGATCGCCGACCATCCGGACGAATTTCTCCGTGAAGGGTTGCAGATGGTCGTGGACGGCACCGATCCGGAACTGACCCGGCAAATTCTCGAAGCGGAAATCGACGCGCTTGAAGAAAAACTGGAGCACCAGGCGAAAATCTTCGAGTCCGCCGGCGGCTACGCGCCCACGATGGGGATCATCGGCACGGTCATGGGGCTCATCCACGTGCTCTCGAACCTGTCCGACCCCGGCGCGCTCGGCCCGGCCATCGCCGTCGCCTTCACCGCCACCCTGTACGGCGTCGCGTCCGCCAACCTGGTGTTTCTGCCGATCGCGTCCAAACTCCGCGCCCGCACCGAGGAACTGGTCAAGACCTGCGAGCTGATGCTGGAAGGCATCCTGTCCATTCAAGCCGGTGAACATCCGTCGCTCATCCGCAAAAAACTCATGGCGTTCATGCTTCTCAAGGAATCCGACGCGCCGAAGAAGGTGGATCCGGATGGGCCGGAAGCGTAAAAAGCGGCGGGAAGCGCGGGAGCACCACGAACGCTGGTTGATCACGTACGCCGACCTGATCACGTTGCTCATGATTTTTTTCGTGACGCTGTACGCGATGAGCCGGCTTGACGCCCAAAAGTACGATACGCTGGCCCGGTCGCTGCACCTGCAGTTCCGGCATGCCGACAGCATCCTGGAGCTGGGAGACGGCGTGCTGGACGGCGCCAGGTCCGGCGAAAACCCGTCGGACCCTGCATCCGCCCCATTCCGTGCGCCCACGGCTTCTCCTTCGCCGAAGTCCGCCGGCGACGCGGCAACCGAAAAGCGCGGAGAACAGGATTTGCGGGACCTGCTGCGGGTGATTCGCGCCTATGTCCGGGAAAACCATCTGGAAAACGAAGTGTTCGTGGGGGATACGCCCAGGGGAATCGTCATCCGGCTGTCGGACCGGCTGCTGTTCGATCTGGGCAGCGCCGAACTGCGGAAGGCGGCGCTTCCCGTCCTCGACAAGCTGTCCGACCTGTTTGCGCAACTGGACCAAGCCACCGTTTCCATCCAGGGACATACCGATGACCTGCCGGTTCTTCCGGGGGCGCGGTTCCGCGACAACTGGGAACTTTCCGCCGCCCGCGCCCTGTCGGTGCTGCGCTATTTCGTCGAAACGAAGGGGCTGGAGGCGCGTCGTTTCGAGGTGGCCGGCTACGCGGACACGCGGCCGGTGGCGCCGAACACATCGGAGAGCAACCGCCAACGGAACCGCCGGGTGGAAATCGTCGTGGAACGGCAGCTTGGGGAGGCGGAGCGGTTCTGAGCGGCGGGACGGGTCCGGACGGATGGCACCGTAAAAGGCATGCGGGATTTCGTGTCCGGCGTCGGCATGCCGCTACGTACTGCCGGTACGTACGGGTTCCCGTGACAGCCTGCGCGCTTCAGGACGAAGCGTCCGGTGTCCGTTTGCGGGCGCGGCGCGGCGGCAGGCCGGCGGGTTCCCCGGCGGACGGGATGTCGCCCGCCGTCGCCTTGTCCGCCGCGGACACGCCCGCATTCGCCGCATTCGCCGCATCCGCCGCATCCGTCGTCCCGGCGGCCGCTTCGCCGCCGGCGCCGTCCCCGTTCCGGGCGGCGGACACTTCCGCCGCGGCGTCTCCGCGCGCCTCTTCAAGGCTCGTTCCTTCGAGCGCCGCCATTCCGCCGACGTCACGCCGCCGCACGCCGGGCAACCCGGCCCCCGTCAGCCATTGCCAAAGCCCCAGCGGACGATACGGCACGGCATACGGCTCCTTCCCCTCCGGCGCCGGCACAAGGCCGAGCAGATGACGTTCGCTCGCGTACCGCGCCCGCTGCGCGAACTTGATCTGCCCTTCCCGGTTCAGCACTTCCAGACGGGTGTAGGCCGGCTGCCGCTCCAGCGCGGCATGCAGCTCCGCCAGATTGTGCACCGGCACGCCGTTCGCTTGCCGGACGACCTCGCCGGCCTGCAGGCCCATCGCCTCCGCCGCCGTTCCCGGCTGCACCGCCAAAATGGTAAGTCCCCTTCCATCGTGAACGTACAGCAGCCGGCGGCCCTGCTCCCGCCAACGGTTCCAGCGGAAAGCCGCCTCATGCAGCAGCAGCGCCAGCACCGCCGCAATCCCCGCGACAGCCGGCAGCCTTGTCTGCAGCAGCGCCGCCGCCAAAGCCACCGCCGCCACGACCACGCCGTACCAGAACGACAATCGCGCCGTGAACCGCGCCTTGTCCTCCGGCCAGTACGTGAACGTTCGCACGCCGAAGCCCACCGGCACGGGAAACGCCAGGAACGCCCAACCGGCCGTGTCCGGCTCCCAGCCCAGCACCGGCGCCCAGGGCAACGCAATATCGCCCGGCACGAGAAGCAGCAGCGGCACGGGCCAGACGGCGGCCAGTTCGTACGCGCCGATCCGTTTGCCCCGCTTGCCGGCCACGACGAGCGGATTGGCGAACCGGGCGCCCTGCCAGCGCACCATCAGCCCCTCCGCCGCGTGCAGCAGGCCGGCCAGCAGGAGCAATCCAGCGGCGTCCAGCTCCGTCAGGGCGTCGGCCAGCCCCTTCAACCAGGCGAGCGGGGCCGCGGGATCCTCCGGCCAGACGACGGGCAATTGGCGCAACACCGCTTGCCCCAGCGCGAGCAGCGCCGCCGCCACCCCCGCCCGGGCCAGTCGCGGCCGGATCAGCAGAAGCGCCGCCAGCAGGATCCACAGCAACGTGAGCGCGCGGGCGTCCAGGCGAAAGGCCGTGCTCAGCCCGACCACGGATATCGCCGCGCCGGCCAGGAAGCCCGCCAACGTGCGATGCAGCGTCATCGCCAGCGGGCGGTGCAGGCGAACGTGATGCATTTTGCGCTGCCAGGCGGCCGTCCGGCTGGCGTGAACCCACACGAGCAGAACGGCCAGGTAAAAGAACGGAAGCGACAGCATGGCCACCACCGCCCTGCCGGCTTCCTCCAACAAACGGATCCACATCTTCATCTTCTCCGATCCCGGAATTGATCAGGAGCCTCTGAATCTGGCGCAATGAATGCGGGAGCATCTGACCGGAAGCGTCCGATCCGGAACGCCGGGATCCCGGCTTGGAAAGGAACCGGAGCCGCCGCTCAGGCGATCATGTGCAACTCGACTCCCAAATTATTCGACGCGGGCGCGGAATTTCCTTCCCCGGTCCGGGCCGACGCCTCGCCGTCCTCCCCGCCCGGGCCGCGTCCCGGCGTCATCGCGCCGGCAGCCTCGATCACCATCCGCCGCGCGGTCGTCCACTGCGTGTCGCGCTCCGGATCCAGCATGTTCAGATACAGTGTCTCTTCCAGCCGATCCGCCGTCACCGCGTCCACCTTTCCGGTGACGGGCAGTCCTTCCCGCCGTTGAAACGCCCGCACCGACTCCAGGGTGGACTGGTCGAAATAGCCGTCGCTCCGGTTCGCCGGCAACCCCAGTCCCTCAAGGATGAGCTGCAGAATCCGCACGTCATCGCCGGCCTGGTCGATTTCCAGCACGCGATCGCGGGGCAACCGCGGAGCGCTGAACCATGCCGGTAGCCGGACCTCAACATCTGGTTTGAGGCCTTCGCCGTTCACCCAGGTGCCGTCGGGCAGCAGCCATTTGTACGCCGTCATTTTCACCAGGCTTCCGTCGCCCAGTTCTTTCTCGTAGTTCATCTGGATGGTGCCCTTGCCGTAGGTTCTTTCGCCGACCAGAACGGCGCCCGCCGACTGCTTCAGCGCGCCGGCCAGCGCCTCGGCGGAGCTCGCGCTGCCGCCGTTGACCAGCACGACGACCGGATACGGCTTCGGCGCCGTCAACTCCCCGCGGGACCGCTCCGCCTGACGGGTGCCGGCGCGGTCTTCATAGAACAGGATCGTCTCGCCCTGCGGCACGAACAGTTCGGCCACCGCCACCACCGTGGTCAGGATGCCGCCGGGATTGTTCCTCAAGTCAAGCACGAGCCCGCGCATGCCGCCGGCTTCCAGCTTCTTCAGTTCCTCCTCCGCCTTCGTGAAAGTGTCGGACGTGAACTGGCTGATCCACAGCCGGCCGACCCCGTCCGCTCCCAGTTCGCCGCGGACCGTCTCCACGGCAATCCGGTCGCGCACCAGTTCCAGCTCCAGTTCCCCCTCGACGCCGGGGCGCAAAACGCGCAGCTTCGCCTTGGTTCCCTTGGGGCCGCGAATTTTCTCCACCGCCTCGTGCAGGGAAAGCCCCTGAAGCGGCTCGCCGTTGACGCTGAGCAGGATGTCTTTCGGTTTCAGCCCGGCCTTTTCCGCCGGCGATCCGGTGATGGGCGCGACGACCACCACGCGTCCCTTTTCGATCATCAGTTCGGCGCCGATGCCGGTGAACGCTCCCTGCAGCGAATCGGCGTATCGCGCCGCCTCGTCGGCCGGCATGTAAACGGTGTAGGGATCGCCAAGCGACTCCAGCATCCCCTGTATCGCGCCGTCGAGCAACCGCTCGCGATCCGTCGCGAACAGGGACCGGTTTTCGACCATTTCCAGCACCTTGTTGAGTTTCGCCAACTCTTCCGCGCTCCAGCCCGCCGCACCTTCCGCCGACGGTAGCCATCCGGCCTTGGACCAACCGTCCCCGTCGCCTCGCCAGAGCAATAACACGGCCGATCCGCTGGCCGCCGCCGCAAGCAGCAGCAGCAACGCCAGTTGCCAGCCGCTTAACCGGAACCGCATGGCCGTCACCTCCGTTCCACCGCACCTTTACGAGTTGCCGCGGGAGCGCGGCGCTTTTTGCGTTCACCGTCTCGCTTCCGCCAAAGGGAAAACAGCCGCTGCACCCCCTGCCGCCGCCTGTCCGGGCGGCGGCGACGGACGGGGACACCGCGGCTGTCCAGGTTTCCGACCGGCATCTCACAAGAGAGCCGCCATCACTTGAGATACGGCATGGGATCCACCGGTTCGCCGTTTTTCCGCACTTCGAAGTGCAGGTGATATCCCGTGGCCGTGCCGGTCATGCCGACCAGTCCGATCTTTTGCCCGCGCTTGACCTGCTCGCCCTTCTCGACCAGGATGCCGCCGGGCTTCAGGTGCGCGTACAGCGTCATCAGCCCGCCGCCGTGGTCGATGATGATGCAGTTGCCGTAACCGCTCCAGGACTGGGCGACGGTGACGACGCCCGACTCGGCGGCATAGACGGGCGTGCCGTTCGGCGCGGCCAGGTCGACGCCGGCGTGCAGTCGGCGCGTCTTGTAAATCGGATGAGTCCGATAACCGTAGTTCGATGATATGTAGTAATCATCCTTGAGCGGAAACGCGAGTTTTCCGCCCGTGTAATGGTTCCGGTACGATTTCTTTTGCGCTTCCAGTCTGGACACTTCATTGGCCAGCTTCCAGAGCAACCGTTCCGCCTCTTCGCTGATCTCTTCCGTCTCCTCGATCCGTTCCTTGGATTCGGCGATCTGCCGGTTATACGAGGCGATCATGACTTCCTTTTCCCGTTCCCGCTGCTCCAGTTCTTCCAGCCGCGCGGAACGTTCGGCATACAGATTCCGGAGTTCGGCCAGCTCGGCGTCCCGCTGGGCCTGCTTCTCCTTCACCAGCTTCTCGTAATCGCGGATCCGGTCCAGCATGTTCCGGTCCTGGGCCATGATGAGCCGGATGGCGTCAAACCGCTCGAGAAAATCCGCGAAACTGGTAGCGTTCAGCAGCACGTCCAGATAGGAAACGGCCCCGTCCATATATAACAGACGTATGCGGGATTGCAAAAGTTCATCCTGCTTTTCTTTCCGGCGAATCGTATTTTCCAGCTCTTCCCCGATGACCCGGAGCTTGTCTTCCGTCTCCGTGATTCGTTGCTGGGTTTTGAGCAACTGCGCGTTGACGACTTCGATTCGGGCCAGCAGGTCGTCGATTTCCTCCCGAGTCGTCGCCTTTTGCGCTTCCAGTTCCTGAATCCGTTGCTTCAGGCTCTCCCGGGTTCGTTCGGCGTTCTTTTTGTCCTGCTCCGCCTTTTTCATCTGCTGTTGCAGCCTGCGGATTTGCTCGTTAATTTTGTCCAGTTCGGACTGGGCGTGACCGGCAAGCGGCTGCGCGATCACCGCCACGGCCACGAACAGGACCAGTGTCAGCAGCCATTTTTTGCGCATTCTTTTTTGCTCCTCCCTTGCCACCGGTTCCGTCAAACCCGCAAATGCTTGCGGACGGACAAGGTGCTGCCCCAGATGCCGATCAGCGTTCCGAGGGCGACGATGGTGCCGCCGACGGTCCAGATCACCTCATCCAGTGGAACAAGTTCGAACATCATCAGCCCCATATCGAATTGTGTCGATCGAATGACCTGCGCGTAACCCGCCATCAGCACCACCACCGTGATGAGCGCGCCGGTAAACCCGGTCAGGGCCCCTTCCACGAAAAAGGGCCAGCGAATGAACCCGTTGGTGGCGCCTACCAGTTTCATGATGGCGATTTCCCGGCGCCGGGCAAAAATGGTCATCCGGATCGAGGTCGAAATCAAAAACATGGCCGTCACGGCGAGCCCCAGCACGATGACCAGCCCGACGTTGCGAATGGCGTTGGTGATCCGGAACAACTGCTTGACCGTTTCCTCGCCGTAGCGCACTTCCCAGATCGACTGATCGGGATCGGTATCGTTCAGCGCCTCGATTTTTCGGGCGGCCGTCTCGATCTGCCGCGGCTCGAACACATCGACGTCAAATCCGTCGGGCAACGGGTTGTTTTCCGCTTCGTATCCGTCGAGCACGCTGCCCTTTTCCCCCAACGTTTCGCGCAACCGCCGGAGGCCGTCCTCCTTCGACACGAAGACGACGTTCGCCACTTCCGGAATCCGCTTGATCTGCCGCTCGATCTCGGCAATTTTCTCCTGGGGGGTGTCCAGTTGCAAATAGACGCGAATCTGCGCCTGGCCTTCGACCTGTTCGGTAAACCGATTGACGTTGAGCGTCAGCAGCATGAACACGCCGAGGATGAACAGCGACACGGCGATGGAACTGATCGAGGCGAACGACATCCACCCGTTGCGGACGATGCCTTTGACGCCTTCGCGGACGTGACGGGAGAACGTGCTAAATTTCATAGCCGTACTCTCCCTTCTGTTGGTCGCGCACGATCATCCCGTTCTCGATGGCGATGACGCGCTTGCGCATCTCGTTCACGATGTCCCGGTTGTGGGTGGCCATGACGATGGTGGTGCCGCGGTAGTTGATTTCCTCGAGAAGCTTCATGATTTCCCACGACGTCTCCGGGTCGAGATTGCCCGTCGGTTCATCCGCCACAATGACCGACGGATTGTTGACAATGGCGCGCGCAATCGCCACCCGTTGCTGCTCGCCGCCTGACAGTTGCGCCGGCAGGCTGTTCGCCTTGTGTTTCAGGCCGACCAGCTCAAGCGCCTCCATCGTCCGCTTCTTGATCAGACGACGCGGCGCCTCGACCACTTCCATGGCGAAGGCAACGTTCTCATAGGCGGTCAGTTTCGGAAGCAAACGAAAGTCCTGGAAAATAACGCCGATATTCCGGCGCACATACGGAATCTTGCGCGGCTTCAGCTTGCCGAGATTGAAGCCGTTGACCGAAATCTGCCCCTTGGTGGGCACTTCTTCCCGGTAGATCAGTTTCATGAAGGTCGATTTTCCGGCGCCGGAGGGGCCGACGATAAAAACGAATTCGTTGCGGTCAATGACCACATTCACCGCCTGAAGGGCGACGGTGCCGTCCGGATACGTCTTCCATACGTCGTGAAGTTCAATCACCTTATCACATCCTGTCGGTACTCGGACTTTAGATACTTCGACACAATCAGGGAAAATCCTTTCGTTGTCGAAGGATTCGGCAGGTCCGCGCTGTCCCGGAGCGGCCAAAATTCTTCGTCTGTCGCGGGATTTCGGGTCGGGTTAATTTTTTCTAATCCTTTGCATGGGAATGGGAAAATGACAGGAAGTGGCTGACCCGCGAACCGTCCATGCACACGAAGAGCCGGAGGGGATGTTCCCCTCCGGCTCTTCCGGCGGCTCAACGAACGGTCGACTTGTGAACGTTTCAACCGCGTCTTCCGGCGTGGAGACGGTCCGGGCGGTTCAGAGATCGGGCTGGCTCTTTTCGCCGTACTCTTCCACCCACGCCTGCGTGCGGGCCAGTTCCCGCTCCGCGCGGGCGATGGCTTCGGTCACCTGGGACGTCGCCGTGCCACCGTAAACGTTGCGGGCGTTGACGACGTTTTCCGGACGCAGCACCTCGTAGATGGTTTCGTCAAACAGCGGCGAAAACTGGCGGAATTCCTCCAGCGTCAGGTCCAGCAAATATTTTCCGTTCTGGATGCAGTACAGCACCGTCTTGCCGATCACCTCGTGCGCCTGCCGGAACGGCAGGCCCTTGCCGACGAGGAAGTCGGCGATATCGGTGGCGTTGGAGAAGTCGTGGTCGACGGCGCGACGCATCCGGTCCTTGCGCACCTTCATCGTCTCAATCATCGGCGCGAACAGCCGCAAGGCCCCCTGCAACGTCCGCACCGTGTCGAACATGCCTTCCTTGTCTTCCTGCATGTCCTTGTTGTACGCGAGCGGCAACGACTTCAGCACGGTCAGCAGGCCGATCAGGTGCCCGTAGACGCGGCCGGTCTTGCCGCGCACCAATTCGGGGACGTCGGGGTTCTTCTTTTGCGGCATGATGCTCGAACCGGTACAGTAGGCGTCATCCAGTTCCACGAACTGAAACTCGGCGCTTGACCAGAGGATCAGCTCCTCGCTCAGCCGGGACAGGTGCATCATGATGAGCGCGGCGTCCGCCAGAAACTCGACGATGAAGTCGCGGTCGCTGACGGCGTCGAGGCTGTTTTCGTACACGCGGCCGAATTTCAGCAGCCGGGCCGTGTAATGCCGGTCGATCGGGAACGTCGTCCCGGCCAGGGCGCCGGCGCCGAGCGGCAGGGTGTCGATGCGCTTGTAGCTGTCCTGCAGGCGCTCGATATCGCGCTGGAACATGGCCACGTACGCCAGCAGATGATGCGCGAACAGCACCGGCTGAGCACGCTGCAGGTGGGTGTAACCCGGCATGATCGCGTCGAGGTTGGCCTTGGCTTGTCCGATCAAGGCTTCCTGCAACCGTGCAAGCAGGTCGACCAATTCCACGACGCGCTTGCGCAGGTACAGGTGCATGTCCGTCGCCACCTGGTCGTTGCGGCTGCG
>ERZ795043.477-NODE-477-length-33199-cov-7.411628_pt1 | contig 33199 bp, 24 predicted proteins | sample MGYA00375127_ERZ795043 | MGnify/ENA primary metagenome ERZ795043 (study PRJEB30172, sample SAMN05518447) | compost metagenome | isolation source: Feedstock adapted compost from Newby Island compost facility, Milpitas, CA | place: USA:Newby Island compost facility... | reverse complement strand
GTTGGCTGATACCACGATCAACAAGCGGCTGCAGTTTGCCCGGATGTTCTTTGCCCACGCTCAGCGGATGGGGTTGATCCAGGGCAATCCTTTTGGATTCGTCACGCATCGGGGCGGCGATCCATCAGGCCGGCGCGTGTACGTGAGCGTAGAGGACACACTCCGGCTCATTGAGAACGCCCCCAACGTATGGTGGCGGCTTCTCATCGCGCTGGGGCGCTTTGGTGGGCTGCGAATTCCTTCGGAGGCTTTCTCTCTGCGTTGGGCCGACGTGAATTGGGCGGATGGCCGGATCGTGGTGCCGTCACCGAAGACGGCCAGCAAGGGGAAGCCCTATCGGGTGATCCCGATGTTCCCGTTACTACGGCCATATTTGGAAGAGGCCTGGGACGCCACCCCACCGGGGGCGGAATACGTGTTCCCGGAGGAATACCGCCGCCGTGCCCAAGGCCCTAATGGTTGGCTTAATTGCAACCTGCGAACCACCTTTGAGAAGATAATCCGCCGGGCGGGATTGGAACCATGGCCAAGACTCTGGCACAACTTGCGGGCTTCTTGCGAATCGGACTTAGCCCAATCGTTTCCTCTGGCCGTGGTCACCAAGTGGTTGGGTAATACCCCCTCTATCGCGTTACGCCATTATGTGGATCCCACGGATGCGGCATACCAGGTGGCCCTCCAGTGGAGGCCAAAGACCAAAGTGGACTCGAACCGTGTACAACCGGACATTACTGGTGTTCAAACGAACAGTGGCACAGAATCCGGCACACAGGTGGCACAAAATGTGGCACAGCAGGCTCCCGCAAGGGGTTGCAAGATAGAGAACTTTGAATCCCAAAGCCCGCTCAATTGCGACGTTATGCAACCCCTTGCGAGTCGTAACTTATTGCTAAAACAAAACTTAGCGGAGGGCACGGGACTCGAACCCGCAACCCCTTTCGGGGCACCTGATTTCGAGTCAGGCTGCTCACCAATTCGCATACCCTCCAACGTGCGCCGCACCCTGAACCGGTATTGGAAAGCGTTTCGCTCCAATCCCTCTCAGGGCCGCGACTATAGCAAAAGAAAAGCTGGGGTACTAGGATTCGAACCTAGACTAACTGATCCAGAGTCAGTCGTGCTACCGTTACACCATACCCCAGTGCGGAAAGGAACATTTGTAGCTCCATAGGTAAGAGTACAATCCTGCCTTTTTTCCGTCAAGACGAGGGCACATTTGGAAGAAGCGACTTCGCATCTGTTGTGCCTTGGCAAAGTTAGGATACCTTTCAATCCGGATGCACAACTTATATGTGGATTTAGACCTATCCGTGGTGGGGGCAGCAAACAGGCCCGGGTATCGCAGCCGCATAGTCCATCTGCCCATTTTCTGCAGAATGGGTATTTTTCTGTGGTGTGGCCAGAGTCCCTTTTTGCTACATCGGTGGATTGGGGTTTGAGAGAAATGGGAAAAGTTTTCCAATTAGGAAGCCGATAATGAATCTGCGGGATTAGCGCAGATTTTGTCGTGCTCATTCGAATGCCGTTTGAAAAGCTCTCGGCTCTATGGCCCATCCGAAGTTGGTTGCAATTCTGGAATGCCTCAAAACGGCTCGCGAGGAGGTTGAGGCCTCCTTTCAAAGAACATTCGACCAAAACTTCAGGCTAGGCAGCATAGACAGGACGGAGTCTCTTCAAGAACAGAAGGAGGTCCTGAGAAAAGCAACATCCACGCGGGGCCTGTCCGTGGAGTTTCATTTCGAGGGTTTCCGGGTCGAGATCTTTCTCCCTGACGAGGCAGAGGTCATTCCAAAATGGGCCGAGAATCCTGATCCTACGGGAAAGGCTAAGCTGGCGACGCTCGCCCAGGAACTCGGCATCCTCCTTTTTCCCCCTGATTGGCCGCTGCGGGAGAGTGCTGCCCGTGTTGTTCCGGCCTTCACCGCGACAGAGTTGCCGGAAGACTCGCCCGGGATGCTGCTGCCGGTGAACATGGGCAACCGGGAGTTGCCGATGTTGATCAGGTTATTGGGAGAAGAGGCGACGGCATATGCCCCAGTGACGCCACAAGCACCTCCTCGAGACCAGCCAGCCTCAACCGAAAAGTTAGCTGCGAGCACAGCCGGAGTTGCGACGCCACCGCCAGCACACGCGAGAGGTGCTGGAGCTCATCCTGTGCGGGCCAGGATTCTCCCACTTTTGACCCGTAGCCTCCTGAAGATCAAGATACCTGTCGAGGTCATTCTGGCTCGAACACGTAGGCCTCTCGCTGAAATCCTCCAACTGGCCCCAGGGACGATCATTCAGTTCAACAAGTCGTGCGATGAACCCCTTGAACTCGCCGTTAATGGTTATGTCATTGCCCGGGGAGAGGCGGTCAAGGTGGGAGATAAATTCGGCCTGCGCATTCTGGAAATGACACTGCCACCCGAACGGTATGTGGTCCTTTCCGGACGAACTTCCTCCCGAACCGACGACGCCCGAAAAGTCTCCACCACTAAATAGGCGGGGCTCGTGGAAAAGGAGCCCATGTATTTTGAAGGTGGACGCGCTGTTCCGAGAGGCGTGCTGAAGCGTTAAATTGAAGGTTTGCGGCAGGCGACCTTAAGCGTTTTTTCTCCCTTCCGGAGCTTGGTGTTCGTTGCGGTGGCTCGCTCAGGAGTCCATTCGGTCATCGTTTCGGACGTGGCTTCCATGCCTGTGAGTTGTTAGAAAGAGGACCATCCGCGTGCGTATTTTTGTGCTGGACAATTACGATTCGTTCACCTACAACCTTGTGCAACGGTTAGGGGAAATCAACCCCGAGTTGGAGATTGCTGTAGAGCGAAATGATCAGATAACCGTCGAACAGATCGAGCGCTGGAACCCGGACCGGATCATCATTTCACCAGGCCCCTGCACCCCGTCAGAAGCCGGGATATCGGTGGAGTGCGTCCGCTATTTTGCAGGACGGGTGCCGCTTCTGGGGGTCTGTCTGGGGCATCAGTCCATCGGGCAGGCGTTTGGTGCGAGGATCGTCCGGGCGAGGCGGCTGATGCATGGCAAGACGGACATGATCTACCATGATCAGAAGGGGCTGTTTGAGGGGATCGAAAATCCCTTTGTGGCGACCCGTTACCATAGTTTGGTGATCGAACCCGAGTCGCTGCCCGAATGTTTCGAGGTCTGTGCATGGTCGTTTCTCCCGGATGGCAGCCCCGAAATCATGGGCATTCGGCATAAGGAGTATCCCGTTTTCGGAGTGCAGTTCCATCCGGAAAGTTTCCTCACTGCGGCCGGTCCGGCCATTTTGGAAAGATTTCTCATCCTGAGCGACAAGAACGTGAAGATAAGCTGATGACTTCGGGAGGTCCGAAGAGACTGAGGTTGGCCAAAATGGGCCGCAGTGACGGATCCACCGGCGCAACTTCCCACCGCCATCATTCCCGTGGAAAGAATGTCGCATCTGAGAAGAATCGCGCGTGGAAAAGCGGACTGGCTTTGAGCGCGGATCGGCAGACGTTCTTTCTGGCGGCCATTGGGGCGGTTCTGTTATGGATGGCGCTTCCTCCTCTTGATGTGGCACCTCTGGCGTGGGTGGGACCGTGTTTCTGGTGCGCACTTATCGGGCGTTCACAGCCCCTGAAAACTCGAGAATATCTCATTCTCGCGGGAGTTGGATTTGCCTTCTGGATGGCGGCTCTTCATTGGCTTCGTTTGCCTCACTGGGCCACAAGTTTCGGCTGGGTGGCCCTCTCGTTCTATCTCGCCTGGTATTTGCCGTGCTTTATAGGTTTCAGTCGAATAGCCGTGCACCTCTGCCGAATACCGATCCCTGCGGCGGCTGCCACCATTTGGGCAGGGCTGGAGGTGGCGCGGGCACATTTACTCACGGGTTTTACCATGGCCAGCCTTGCGCACACCCAATACCGGTGGCTCAGCCTGATTCAGGTGGCTGACCTGGTCGGAACGTACGGCGTAGGGTGGGTCATGATTCTTGTTTCGGGTTGCCTTTATTTGGCGGCACAGCGCATGGCAGAATTCCACCGGGCTGGGGCATACCAAAGATCGAATGAGGTTTCTTCGGACGCGATCTCCGCAAAAAAACTAACTCGGTATGTCTTGGCTGCCGGTCGTCCACTTATGGCGGCAGGGGTCGTGCTGGGGGCGGTTGTGGTGTACGGCCATTACCGTCTGGTGGTCCACGCGGCAACGCCACAAACTTCGACCGTGCGGGTGGCCCTCATCCAGGGTTCGCAGGATATTCGACTGGAGGACGGTGAGGAGAAACGGGAGCGTATCCACCGTCACTATCTTGAATTGGCTTTCCTCGCGGCCAGACAATACCGTGACCTCGATCTCATGGTTTGGCCGGAGACAGTTTACGGGGGATTGTTGATTGACGCCGACTCTCACCCCGCTGTCCCGCCTGAATGGCGTGCCAAGGGAAACACTGATCACGAATTTGTGGATCAGCTTGTCGCGGCGAAGCGGAGCAGCCAAGCAGCGATGGAACGCCTCGCGAGTCAACTCGCGTCAAGGCTCATTTTAGGCGTCGAGACCGTCGCTTATACCGGATCCGGGGTACGCTATTACAACTCGGCCGCATTCGTGGGAAAATGTTCCACGGATGAAGTTTTTCCGAAATCCGCAAATGGCGGCGCCACGAACAGGCGGGACAGCATATCAGTCTCTCCAGGAGCTTCTGAAGGAGCAACACACCACAGCTCTGAGACCAAAGGGTATTGCTATCTGGGGCGCTATGATAAGATGCACCTGGTGATGTTCGGGGAATACGTGCCCTTCGCCGACGAATTTCCCCCGATGCGGTACCTCACACCATTAAGCACGAATACAACACCGGGCAAAGTGCCAAAAGCGTTCTCGGTGCGAGGTGTGCGGTTCTGCCCTAACATTTGCTTTGAGAGCGTGATTCCTCATCTTATTCGCCAGCAGATTCTCGAGCTGCGAAAGCACGGAACCGAACCGGACGTGCTCGTCAATTTGACAAACGACGGATGGTTCTGGGGATCGAGTGAACTTGATATGCACCTGATATGTGGTGTGTTTCGGGCAGTGGAAACCAGAAAGCCATTCTTGATTGCAGCCAACACGGGCTTTTCAGCGGTGATTGATGCGACAGGCCGAATCCTCTCCCAAGGGCCTCGTCGAGATGTGGCGATTCTCGTCACGGAGGTTGGAAAATCGGATTTTCACAGTTGGTATTTGGATTATGGAATCATCCCCAACACGATCTTTGTTTCTGCTGTTGTACTGGTTGTGGCAGTAGAAATTCTCCTACGGGCGATCGACCGTTTTTGGAAACGGCTGCCGAAATCAAAAGGCACTACTCGGCAAGGCTGATTCGCGGGGGCAGCAGACTGTCCCAATCGTCAACCGTTGAGTTTCACTCTTTCTCTTGTTTTGATTCGGACTCGGCAGCGGAGGGTTCTTGGGTGGAGGGCGCCTCGGCCGAGGAGGCTGGCTGGTCCGAGTGCTCCGATTGTAATTGAGCTTGAGGTTCTGAAGATTCGGTTTCTTCCGTGTCTTTCGGGGATTTGGCGGCTCGATCCTGCTCGTCGGCAGGTTGTGAGGCTTGATCTTTGATTTCCGTATTCGCACGCTGTTTTTTATCTTCCGCACGTTCTCGCGTTTCAGTTAGTTTCGCCTTGACGCCATACTGATGGACCAATATGCCGCCAAGGTGGGCTGTGTGAGCAAGATACAAGCCAGCCACTGCCATGGCCACTAAAAAGACCAGCGAAATCGGGATGCGGACGACTGCCTTGCCGATGGACGGTACTGTCAAGGTGAGGAGCACAAAGATTGCGTAGGCAATCGTCACGCCGAGGTATATGTTCCGTGTAAGCAGGCCGTATTCTTCGTGTTCTTCCATCACCTCGAACATTTCATCAGGACCTTCCTCGACGATATCCCGCGCGGCTAGCCCGGTAGCCGCCGCCACGAAGGTTCCCGCTGTGCCCAGGGCAAGCAACAACACGGCCGAAATTGCGAATCCCTGCCAGCGCGGAGCGAAGATCAGTCCGAGGAGGACGAATACTGGGGCCACCAGCAGGAGTGCGATGGGAAAGTGGACCACCAAGACGTGCATTCCGGGCCAGGGAATATCCACGGGTGGCAGAGGAGGAAGAGTTAAACCGAGATTTACCGCGAACATGAGCACATCTCCTTCGACAATCGAACTGTTTGTGTTACTTCTCCCCCGACTGACTCGGCAGTTTTTTACGACTGAAGGTCGTGGCTGTCAAGAGCAACGCTTCAATTTTAGGTCGGGTATTGGGCTCTCGGAATGAATTTTGGTATTTCTGGCTTGGCCGACGCCGACCGGGATAACCGGTACTTTCCTGGCGGGTGGCGGTGGGGAAGAGCGGAGGGGACACGGCCTGGCACAATAGCTGGCAATGCGAACCAGGAGGACGTTCAGGGCTGTAAGTGAAAGCCTTTTGGTGCCTATGCGAGAACCTCAGAACTGGCCTAAATTGCCAGACGCCGTTTGAGTTTTGGAGAGGCTCTAATCCTCGATTGGCCGAAGGGTGGTGATCCACAGGAATGGTTTCCCCGCATCATCCACCCGCACCTCTCCCTTCAGCTTCGCCTGGAACAGGCTTCGCTTGATGATCTGACTGTATGTGGTCTTTGTTTGGGGAATGTTGATTGAGGTTTTTTCGAGATCGATGCCGTATCTTACCAGCGCTGGATAGTCAAAAAGGGCGACAAGACCAAGACGCGATTCGATCGACTGCAGCACCGCACGAATGTTGACGTTTTGTATGTTGACGGTGAGAAACTCGAGCAGTTGCGGCACCGCGGTGCTTTCACCCTCTTCAGGAGGCCATCCCACAGGCCAGCAGGCAACGTTGGGGCCGCCGCGGACAATCCAGTATTTGACGCCCTGCACGTCGCCCCGTGGCACCAGGGCCAGGCCGTCATAGCGCAAGAGGTACGCCAGCACCGTGCCAGAAGCTGAATTCTTGAGTTCCTCGTTAACTTCATGTGATGACAGGAGGGACTTCGCGCGTTCATCCCAGACGACGGGGTTGTGCAATTTCGCAAGGAGTTGGTCCACGATTTCGCGGCTGTTTCGCCCCAGGGTAGAAATGGCCACCGGTTGTGCAAGATCCTGTTTGACTAACTGGAAGCGGACGAGGTCTAACCCAAACGCCACTGTTCTGGGGCGAGATTCCGGTGGGCCGCTGGTTCGCAGTTCATCAATCCACCGCACAAAACCGCCCAACTGTCGAATGGAAAAGCGTGCCCCCGGCACGACGAGTTCGTTGGAATTGTTGATGATCCCAATGACGCGGTAAGTGGGTTGGGGAGAAGTGGGCAGTACTTCTACCTTCGGTTGATCTGACGGAAACGCAGTGCGGATTCTCACGCGTGTGATCCCCATTCGACCAAGTTCACGGGCCCATTCGTGCTGAGTGAGTGGCGGTAGTCTGGGATCCACGGCCAACTCGATTTCCACCTCGGGTTGCTGAGTTCCCTGATCGGCACAAGCGGTATGGTCGGGGCCAGATCGCGTCAAAAATGCCGATGCTGTTAAGAAGATTATTGGCCATATGATCCTATCACGAGGGCTCTTCATTCCGCGCTTAGCTGTGCGGAATACAAAGTTTTCCCGCCACCGAACGAACAATTTACGTGTCAGTTCAAGAGACGCTATGGAAATGCTCACACTTGACACCACAGCGGACACCTCCTCATGAGGAAGAATCAACATTCTTGGAAGATGGCTTGCCTCCGCGGACTGCCCCTTTTCGGGGCTTGTCGTGCGCGGGTTCTGAAGCGTCCGATTTGGCGGACTGCAGGATGGCCCGGATTTTTTCTAAGCGTGCTTGGAGCTCTTTTTCAAACCCTCGATCGGTGGGGTGGTAGTAGGTTTTTGCCACTCCCAGATAGTCTTGAGCTGCGATTCCGTTCTCAAAGTCGTGGGCGTATTGATACCCGGCACCGTGGCCCAGTCGCTTCGCGCCGGGGTAGTTTGCGTCTCGGAGGTGCATGGGGACCGGCAGGACCCGATTTGAGCGGATGTCCTCTATGGCATCGTCGATTGCCATAATGACGGCATTCGATTTCGGCGCCAAAGCGAGATAAATCGCTGCCTGAGCCAAATTTAAGCGGCATTCGGGGAGACCCACCATTTCACAGGCGTGGGCCGCCGCAACGGCAAGCATCAGGGCCGTAGGATCGGCGTTGCCGATGTCTTCACTGGCCAGGATCATCAGGCGACGCGCGATGAATCGCACGTCTTCCCCGGACTCCAGCATCTTGGAAAGCCAGTAAATCGCTGCGTCGGGATCGCTTCCTCGAATGCTCTTGATAAACGCACTAATGGTGTCGTAATGGGCGTCCCCGGCGCGGTCGTAAACGGCTGCCTTCCGCTGCAATGAATCCTCTGCCAGTTGCCGCGTGAACCGTAGAGGAAACGTTTCCGAAGAGAGCACGCCTACTTCGAGGGCCGACAGGGCGCGCCGAGCATCGCCGTCGCAGGCGTGCGCCAGAAAGTCCAGAGCATCCTCGTCCATGATCACTTCGTACTGCCCGAGCCCACGTTCCTTGTCTTCCAAAGCACGGCGAATGAGAACCTTGATATGTTCGGGGGAAAGCGGCTGAAACTCGAAAACCCGGCTCCGGCTGATGAGGGCGCTCGTGATGCTGAAAAAAGGATTCTCTGTGGTTGCACCCACCAAAACAATGACACCTTCCTCCACGTGAGGAAGAAGCACCTCCTGCTGTGCCCGATTGAACCGGTGAATCTCGTCGATGAACAAGACGGTTCTCTGTCCCGTGGCTGCCAGGCGCCGGTATGCTTCCTCGATAATCTCCCGGAGTTCCTTGACACCGGCAGTCACCGCGCTGATTTGTCGAAAAACGCTTTTCGTTTCCGTGGCCAGGAGTCGCGCCAGCGTGGTTTTGCCCGTTCCCGGCGGTCCGTAAAAAATCACCGAACCCAGACGGTTGGCTTTGATGAGACGCCGCAGTAATTTACCTTCCCCCAAAAAGTGTTCCTGACCAACGAATTCCTCCAGCGTTCGCGGGCGCATTCGCGCAGCCAGCGGTTGAACATCACGTCGTCGGGCCTGGTCCTCTGCTTCGAAAAGGGACATCGAACGTTAAACCCGAGTCTGACAGGATGGCGAATAACAGATACTCCATCAATAACACGCGATTCTTGGCCTCAGGAGGTATCTGAGTCCCGTGCTCAGACAGGCTCGTAAGGTCCGCCTTCGGGAAGATATTCTCGCAGCGGACACTCTTCACACCGAGGTTGTCTCTTGTGGCAATAATCCTTTCCTAATTTTACCAGCAGGGCGTGAAACTCATTATAGAGGGCTGTATCCGGCTCCAGTTGACTTTCAAAATAATCCTTCAAAGTGTGATAGTCGATGTCGAAATCCACCCACCCATGCCGCGCAAATATGCGGTGTGTGTAGGCATCGACCACGAACGTCGGCAGATTTCCGGCGTAAAGGAGGATTGAGTCGGCAGTCTCGGGGCCTATGCCGTTGATGGAGAGTAACTCTTCGCGGAGTTCCTTGAGAGGTGTGCGAAACATCCGCTCCAGCGAACCTCCATAACGTTCGATGCAAAAGCGCAAAAGGTTTCGCAGCCGGCGAGCCTTAATGCGATAATAGCCGGCAGGTCGAATCAACTCTTCGAGCTCAGTCTCCGGGACAGAATAAAGAGCCTTCGGGTTGGTGAGTCCCGCCTCTCGTAGTCTTTCAATGGCCTTCTCCACGTTGGACCAGGCTGTGTTCTGGACTAACACCGCTCCGACAAGCACCTCAAAGGGAGTTTCCCCAGGCCACCAATGTTGGGGACCAAACCGCTCGAATAACCGCTGGAAGATTTCATAGAGAGATACGTCCTTGCCCATTATTCCGTGCGTGTCAGTTAGCAGGAGTGACGGATCAAACTTCGTTAAAGACGTTCTTATACCCAATCATCATTCCAAAACGGCTGGAAAGATCGAAATGACTGTTAAAAAACGCGTTGGAGAGACAACGAGTAATCGCTTTTCCCAGCCTTTCGCAATTGGGACGCCATTCTTCCAGCATACCAACCGGTCCGCGAAGAAAAACGAGGGGGAACCCTAAGCCATCCCCACGTTTGCAAAAAACATTGACATGCTACGTGTGCAGTAAGTCGTAGGGGCGATTCGTGAATTGCTCCCACCAGTGGCGTGGCCCGGGTTGAACCGGGCCCTCCAGTCTCTCACATGTTTGGGATGCAGCCGGGACGCTCGGTCGGCGTGGTACCCGGGCCTATTAAAGGGACGCCCTTTACGGTGTCCGTCGAACTTCAGACCCAGGACCCAAAAAGGGTCAGCACCACGTCTATTGCAGTCCGAGCGATGAGATTGGTCCCGGTGCTTCCGTAGGCCTTCACGTACGGGACGTTGCGTAACGTCACGTTCCAGTCCGACGTCACAAACGTCAATTCGTTACCGATTACCTTCAGATAGTCGTTACCGGGAGTATCAAACAGCCGGGCCTCGTCTTGGTTCGAGTTGCCCCCTTCGATAAAAACTGCATCAAAGGCCTTTGCCCGCCGGTAAGTGTTTACATCCGCGGCAATTGCCTGCCGATCGCGAAGCGTCCAGGCGGTGGCAGACAGCCCTCCTGACAGATAGGCAGTATCATAACCGGCGGTCGCGTATCCGTGGACGTAGCGAAAACCTTCGACCGTGTGACGGAATCCCGGTCCTACCATCCGTGATACCTGCGGCGAACTGACGAACGTATCGTCGCCGCTGGAGTCCCAGAGTTCAGCAGCATCCGCTCCACCGTTGACAGAACGGGCGGTTACCTCTTCGAACGAGGTCAAGATCATATTGAAGCCGGGACCACTAAAAAGTGTTTTGCCTGACCAGGAACGCAACCGATCATCACCCGCCGAGTCTGTGAGCTCTGTGATATCCCAACCGGATCCGCCATTCACAATGATCTGGGGGATCCCGCGGATGGTGATGAGTTTTTCATTCATCGACAGGCTCAACCATCTCGGCCCGGCGACGAGGCGGTCTTGCTGAGAAGACCCGCTCAGTTGAGCCACGTCGGTCCCGCCATTTCCGACGACTTCCACCGTCTTGAAAAATTTTGCCCGGGCAAAGTAACCGTCTCTCCGAATGCTCACCCAATCAGGCGTGCCTGTGAGAATGTCGGAGTTGGTTGACCCAAAGAGTTGAGCCGAGTCATTCCCGCCGTTGCGGCTGTATGCATGTACGTACCGGAAACCTTTCACGCGGTGATAAAATCCGGAGCCTGACATCACGGAGTAATCGGGGCGGGCCACAAAGCGGTCATCGCCCATGGAATCAGACAGATGGGCGACATCGTCCCCACCGGCGCGGCTGTATGCGTGCACGATGGAAAAATTTTCCACGTTGATTTCAAATCCCGGACCGCGCAATTGGGCAAAACCGGGTTGACACACAAATACATCGTCACCGGGAGAGTCGCTCAATTCGGCCGTATTGTTCCCTTTACCGGCACATACCTGTACGAGTTCGACCCCCGAGGCGGATACCGCGATTGATCCACTTGTGGCCCGAATTCCACCTGGTTCACCCCGGAGATACCAATCACTGTCGTTCAGGACCAGCGTGAGGCTGTCGTTACCTTCCAAACCATTTGCGGTGATACTCAGGGCGCCGCCGCTACCAGTGAATTCATTCGTGAGGTCATATTGGACGCCGTTTACCGACACTACCAGCCCGTGCTGAAGAGACAGATTTATTTGATCATCGCCCGAGGTGCCGAAAATCGTGACGCTTCCGGGATGAATTCCAACCAAGTTGATCAGACGGATTTCACCCTGGAGACCGTCGAGAAGGAGGTAATACTCCCCTCCGGCCAGCACAGTCCAGTCAAATCTTTGTGGGTCTGCTGAGAGTGGGTGACTACCAATCGTTTCGCCCTGCGCGTTGTACAGCGAAACACGTGCGGTAGAGGACGATATTGAGTCGGGCACCACCATCGAGAGCAGGCCATCGTGTGTGGCTATCAGTCGGTAGAGCTGGGGCCGGGAGGTATCGACGAGAATTGATTGTAGCGTGATTTCGCCCAGGTCAACCGAGGTCGAGGGAATATTTGAAATGGCCAGATTGACGTCCGTGCGCTGTTCCCCTGGGGTGAGTGAAACCGTTACCCCGGGATCGGCAGAAACCGGCCACGCCGAGGCGGCCCTTGCGCAGCGCACGGTGTAGTCGCCGGCAGCAAGGCCACTGAAGATATACGCACCGTTAGAATCTGTAACGGTGTACGGTTCTTCATAAGAAAACGTCAGCGACCAGCGGTTGAGCACGCCCGTGTCCCAGGGCGCGGTGTCGGATACTTCCAGGGACCACGTCCCGTCTGCAAGATCGTCTTTGAGAAGTCCCAGGGGATCGACAGGACGAAAAGTACCTGTAAAGGGGGCAGCGGCTTCCAGAATGGACCGTGACGCAGAGTCATCAAATACGGTGTCAGTGAAGTTATCTCCCGAACCACCCGCATTGGCGACGAGCGTGACGCGTTTTCCCGTGGGGCTTATGAGCGTGATCCGCAAATCGGCAACGTAGGTATGCGAAATATTGATGGAAACAGTAAGATTGTGAACTCGTCCTACACCGGAGACCTGCAACTGAGAAATGATGGTTCCGTTGTCTTGAAGAGGGACCGATGAATTTTGGGTAAAAGTCGTTGAACCGTGATTCCAGCGGCCGTCGCCATTCAAATCGAGATACACGAGCTGGTTGGACATTCCACGTTCGCTCGGATCCCGTTGTCTGTCTCGGTTTTGATCTTCAAACACGATACCGCTTATGAGGGCTCGCTGGGGAGGGACCCAATCTCCCGTTTGGAGGGCAAGCTCAGGATCACCAAACAATGTGGACGTGAAGTGGATCCACCGATAGGCACCGCCGGCGCTTAAACGGAAGAGGTTGTCGAGTTTGGAATCAACCAGTGCTTCACCGAGTCGTACTTTATGCTCATTGAATATCGCATCGAAAAAGGCCAGGGCGTAGTCGTGGCTGCCACCGGGCGTGTTGCCAGGCACGTACCATCCATATCGGGTGTTCATGACGACTGCCACAGCGCCATGCGGCGCGACAACGTGCCCTTCGGCAATGGCCACGTCGCGAGTGTCGAAAGCGCCGGCATCACACCCCTGCGAATACATGAAATAGGGAAAGGCGTTGCTCAGTGCGGCTACCTGAGATACGGTCATTCGTGCGACATAGGTGGAATTGGCGTGACCTAGATGGTGGACGATATTCGGCGATGAGTTTAACGCGGCCACAATCTGGGCCGTGGTCCAGGCTTGAGTGTCCGAATCATAGAGGGTTTGCACATTCCAGTCTGAGGGAATTGTCTGTTGCCGGATAATTTCGTTTGAAATCGACCCCTGAGTGATGCTATCAAGTTTTTCGCCCAAGAGCAGGGCCGTTGTGGCATTGGGATGCGGCGTCGTTGCGTACAGGAGCGTTTTGGCAACGAAATTTCGGGCCTCTGTGGCGTTGCTCACCGGTGCCCTGCCGACAAAGAGTTCCGGAACCAGGTCGATGTCCCCGCCGTTGAGTCCATCTGTTCGTTCTCCCCACAGATTGTCGCCGTCCCGGTTCCATGGCCCATCCAGACAGGCGTAATACATGTCTGTGGCAAGCGCTGTTTCAACCGTGTTGCCTACGGCGACATACACACCACGAGCCGGCACGACCTCGGCGTCACCTCCGAGCAGGACCCACCGTGTACCGTGGTTGAAATAGGCGTCCGACAGGAACTGACGAATGCGGTCAGCAAGGTCTCCGTTTTCCGTTCCACGGTAGTTTTCGGCTATCCATTCGGTGGTCACAATGCGCGCGGTGAGACCGCGGGCAATTTTTTCCTGGACTAGCGGTTCGAATTCCCTCGCGAGTGCCGCGCTAGTGACAACCACGTACTCATAGGGGTCAACCAGCGGGGAGGCCGTGGCGGTCGAATATGTTTGCAGGACCTCTGGATTAGCAACAAAGCCCGCCACCTGACTCGCAAGCAGCGGATTCACGGGTAAGTCGTCGGCGGTGGTAGTGAGGGTAAGGTTCAGCTCGATTTGCCGAAGAAACGCCAACTCTCCGGAAGAGTGGTCGTAAATGATCGGCGAGATGGAAACCGTGGCGAGACGATATCCACCCCAGATGTAGTTGGAGAAATGGACAATCTCTGACGCGCTCAGAGAGCGGTCCAAAACCTGGGTCCAATCGAGATGGGCGTCCTCCACCGAGTCGAAGGGCACGGGGTTGGGCGCCACGACCGGAGGTAGCCCGTGGCCAATGACGTCGATTTGACTTGTGAGAATCGGCTCGACGGCGACAAGCTCCGTGCCTGCAGGAAGCGCCAACAGCACCGATGTCACGGGGAGAACCGGATCGCCTGTTGCCAGCCAGAGATCCGTGCCGTCGAGTGAGACCATGACTCCGGCACCTAGCTGCCGGATTTGCGGGTCCCCCTGAAACGTCGCACGGAGGCGTGCGATTGTGCCGTTGGTGGTGGACTCGAAACCGGACCATGACAGTGCTACCGCCCGACTTGTCGCGCTGGACTGGCTGCCAAAATTTGTCAGGGGCAGGAGTGTGTCCGTCAGGGGACTGACGGAGAAGAGATCGCGGGCTTCGAGCATTTCGAAAGAGCGACGCCGACCAGATCGTCGCGGGCGCCGAGAATTGTGCTTCTTCACGCCCCAGCTAGCCAGTAGCGGTAAAAGGCTTGACAAAGGCCGTGCGGGACAGTCAGCAGCGGGGAGGCGGTCGTTCCAGTACCACAACCCAGCCGAGAGAATAGAGCGTCGTTGAATAGTCATTGTTGTCGTACCTGAGTAGTAACCAGAAGGCTGCAACTCCAACGATGAAACAGGGTCTTTGAGTGACTGATAAGCCTGTGCAATTCCTGGAGAAAAGACACAAGCCATGACGAGCGTCGGTCAACCCAGTCGTGGGCATGCTTGGGGACGCCCCGACTCGGTCCTCGTAAAACCATAGGTCACAGTAGCTGGCAGGATGCGCCAAACTTCAGATGATCTGCCCAGATTAAGCTGACAAAAATACTCAGGGGGTACAATTGAATTCAGGTTGTACAGAAAATGCGGACAAAACCGGCGGGGTTGGAGGACAAAACGGGGACCAAGGCCCCTGCTCGTCATGGGGTTAGGAGCGATCAACCTCGCTCGTGTGGACTCGTGCCGGATTTCCACAGGCGCGTAGGGGATCGGGCGGACTCCTACCAGGCGGCTTTGCGCACGGTTTTCTGCCCCCTAGAATAGATGAAGGTGAAAACCTTCAAGGATGGCTGCCTGCTCTCGGGCGCCCGTAGCTCAACTGGATAGAGCATCGGTCTTCGGAACCGAGGGTTGGGGGTTCGACTCCCTCCGGGCGCGCTTCGATAGGGCTCCGGCGTGCGTGCCGGAGTTACTTTTTTGATGGGGATGTGATCTCAAACTGTTGCCGGATTTTTGCATTTGCGGCCATTTTGGCTCGCGAAAAACTTCCGAAAAATTGGGAGCAGGGAAGGAGGCTGCTGGGCTGACTCATCCCCACTTTTGCAAAAAACCATGACGTGCCACGAGTGCAAAGTGTGGTAGGGGCAATTCATGAATCGCCCCTACGAGTGGCGTGGCCCGGGTGGAACCGGGTCCTCCAGTCCCTAACCTGATTGGGCTGCAACCGGGACGCTCATGCGGCGTGGAATCCGAGCTTATTGGAGGAACGCCTTCCACGATGTCCGTGGAACACAGAGTGGCACGCTTGTCGTGCCCGGTCATGCAAAACAGGGTATCCAACGTTGAAGAGGCAGACCTGATAGCAGGTGCATCCTGGGCGACACGGGCCAATTGGGCACGGCACCCACTCGCCAGAGGAAAAGCCGGGATGTGTCACCTGGGCGCGGTTGTTGGGATGGTGGCCTCGGTCTGTTACAATACGTATTTCTCGACTTGTTGCTTGCGTGAGTTACGGCTCTTGTCCGGTGGCGGGCCGGTTACCTTGAGAGGACGGGTTTACCATGGCAAGTTGCGTGCTGGCTTATTCCGGAGGATTGGATACCTCAGTCATTCTGAGTTGGTTGGTTGAGAGGGGCTACGACGTCCACGCGGTCTATGTGGATCTGGGGCAACCGTGTGAGGACCGTGGGGCCATCCTGGAGAAAGCTAAAAGAATCGGAGCCAAATCTGCCCGGCTGGTGGACGCCAAAGAAGAGTTGTGCCGGGATTTCGCTTTTCCGGTCATGCAGTGGGACGCCCGGTATGAAGGTGTCTACCTGCTGGGTACGTCCATAGCGAGGCCTCTTATTGCCAAGGTCTGTCTTCAGGTTGCCCGGGAGGTTGGTGCCGATACTTTTGCCCATGGTGCAACGGGTAAAGGTAATGATCAGTGTCGCTTCCAGCTTGCCGCGGAAGCCCTCCAGCCCGGGATCAAGGTCTTGGCTCCGTGGCGCCTGGCAGAGTTCCGTGAGAAATTCCCCGGGCGGAAGGAAATGATCGCATATTGCGAACAAAAGGGAATTCCCGTCAAGGCAACGGCCGCGAAGCCGTACAGCTCGGACGAAAACTGCCTTCATATCAGTTATGAGGCCGGACGTCTGGAAGATCTTTCTGTCAACGGCGTGGAGTTGGTTGAATTTGGAATGACCACGCCACCGCAGAGGGCGCCTGACCGTGTGGAAAAAGTCACCATTGCGTTTGAATCAGGCGTTCCCACCCGGGTAAATGGCGACAGTCTCAGCGCCTATGAAATTGTTAACCGACTGAACCAGATTGGCGGTCGGAATGGCGTCGGGCTGGTGGACATGGTGGAGAATCGCTTTGTGGGGATGAAGAGCAGGGGCGTCTATGAAGCACCAGGAATGACACTCCTGTACTTCGCCCATCGGCAAATCGAACAATTGACGCTTGATCGAGATGTGATGCACTTGCGGGACCGACTGGCTCCGGAGGTAGCGGAACTCGTTTATTATGGCTTCTGGTATTCCGCCAAAATGGATGCCTTTCTCGCGATGATCCGCGAAATTCAGAAGCCGGTGACTGGGGAGGTGACACTCGGCTTGTATAAAGGAAATATCTTCGTGGATCGCCGGACCAGTCCCAACAGCCTTTACGATGAAGGCATTGCCACAATGGAAGCGGGCGGAGATTACAACCAGAGCGACGCGGAAGGATTTCTGCGGATCCAGGGCCTTCCTCTGCGTGTGCAAGCGCGGGTACGACCGAGAACCTATTGATTCCTCACGGGCGTTGGCGTTTCCGGTCAACCGACGTCGGATTAGGCTTGGGTTCAGTGGACGCCGCCACGAAGCTGGATTTCGCTCGCGCGTCAACCCGCCAGCACACATGTCCCATCCCCAGGCCTGCAAGAATCTCCGAGTGGCCACGGCGGAACATGTTTTAGCGGCAATTCATGAATTGCCCCTCCCGTGCGGCCAGCAACTGAACCGAGGAGTTGGAGCTGGGTCAGCAAAATGGACTGTCCAAACTTTGTAAAGCAGACGCGACGAACACGTCCCGCCGCAAGTGGACGTGACAATCAGCTCCCACGGGGTTGACTCTCGCTCCTACGTGAACCTTTGTGGACCTTCGCGGCTCCATCGCCAGGGAAAAAATTTGGGGACAGGTCGGCACACACAGGCCGGATGGGACTCTGATGGTTCTCAATCACGTTGCGACAAAGACTGGGGTGCTGTATCCAGGGCAGAAAGGAGACTCCTGGCGAATTGCTGGAGTTCGCGAAGGACTTCCTCTTTTGGCCGCGTAGCAGCTTCGGAAATGCGCCGAACAAAAGCCGATCCTACGATGACCCCATCGGCGACCTGTGCCACCATTCGGGCATGTTCCGGCCGACTGACGCCAAATCCCACACAGATCGGTAGATCGGTCTGCTGCCGTAACCAGGCCACATTTTCCACCACGCTGGCTGGTAGCTCAGATCGTTCACCGGTAATCCCGGCCACGGACACATAGTAAATGAATCCCCGGCTTTTTTGGGCGATTTCGATCGCCCGAGGCCGCGGCGTGGTGGGAGTAATCAATTGGATCAAATCCAAATCCGCTTCATCGCACACCGCGCGAAGCTCGCTGGACTCTTCAACCGGCAGATCGGGGACGATGAGTCCTGCCAGACCGGATGACCGCGCAGCCTCGACGAACCTCTGGAGTCCGCGTCGGAGAACGATGGCATAACTCACCATTCCCACGATCGGAGTAGCAACCTTCGGTACAACCCGGGCGACAGTGTCAAACACCGCGTCCACCTTGACCCCACTCCGCAGTGCGCGGGTATAAGATGCCTGAATAACCGGGCCATCCGCGATGGGATCGCTGTACGGGAATCCCAATTCCAGCAGCGCGCAACCTTCCTCGGAAAGCAGTTGAATGACCTCCTCGGTAAACTCCAGATTGGGATCGCCCGCCGTAAGAAACGGCATCAGGGCTTTTTTGCCATGCTGGCGGAGTTGTTGAAAAACGGTAGAAACAGCCGACATATGCATTTCCTGCTGCAAGCTTCCAGAGTGATCGCAAAGATACAGAGGATATGCCCGCGCGTTTATGCGAACTCATGCCCCAGCAGTCTCGCCACCTCCTGGGTATCTTTGTCTCCTCTTCCGGAAAGACAGACGACGATCACCTGGTCCCGACCCAATGTTGGGGCCAGCTCCATGGCCTTGGCCAGGGCATGGGCACTTTCGAGGGCGGGAAGGATGCCCTCCAATCGCGCCAAGGTCTGGAACGCTTCCAAAGCCTGGCGATCGCCCACGTTGGTGTAGGTAACACGCCCCGTCTCTTTCCAATAACTGTGTTCGGGTCCCACGCCCGGATAGTCCAAACCGGCGGAAATTGAGTGCACGTCCGCAGTTTGGCCGTCTTCGTCTTGCAAAACGTAGGAGTAGGTACCGTGGAGAATGCCGGGGCGACCGTAACAGAGGGTCGACGCATGGTCCCCGAGACGGGAAGAACGCCCTCCGGCTTCGACCCCCAGAAGTTTCACATCGTCATCAATGAACGGATAAAACATGCCGGCGGAGTTGCTTCCTCCCCCTACGCATGCCACAATCCAGTCCGGTAGTCGCCCGAATTGTTCAAGGCACTGTGAGCGGGTTTCCTTCCCGATGACCGATTGAAAATCGCGGACAATTTGTGGAAAAGGATGCGGGCCGGTGACCGATCCGAGGCAGTAGTGTGTCGTCTCGACGGAACTCATCCAGTCGCGAAGCGCCTCGTTGATTGCGTCACGAAGCGTTCGTGATCCACTGGTGACAGGCACCACCTGGGCCCCGAGCAGCCGCATGTTGAAAACATTCGGCCGCTGACGACGCATGTCTTCTTCACCCATGTAGATAACGCACTCAAGGCCGAATCGAGCACATGCCGTGGCGGTTGCCACCCCGTGCTGACCTGCCCCGGTTTCCGCAATGACCCGTCGCTTTCCCATGCGGACCGTGAGGAGCGCCTGGCCGAGCGAGTTATTAATCTTGTGCGCACCAGTATGGTTGAGGTCTTCCCGCTTCAAATAAATCCGCGCGCCGCCGCAGAATTCTGATAGTCGTTCCGCGTAATACAGCGGGGACGGTCGCCCAACATAGTGGCGGTAAAGGTGTTCAAGTTCCGCGTGGAAAGTGGGGTCCTGTGTGGCTCGCTGATATTCGGCCCATAACTGGTCCAAGGCAGCGATCAGGGTTTCCGGCACGTAACGTCCGCCAAATGGTCCAAATCGGCCACGGGCATCAGGAACCTTTGAGAGCGAATGGGCAGTCTGCTCCATGGGATTTTGCCACGCAATACAAATATGGGAGATTGCATTATCAGCCTGAGTCTGCTCAGGCATCCAGAAAGGTAGATGGTTGACGCTCAACGATCACTTATCCATCCTACACTAAAACCTTAAGAAAACGCAGTCCCGCCATTCACCGGCGACAGTCTTGGTCTTTTACGCACATCCGCTGTGGGACGTCGGTCAGGTGGCACCGCTCCAATAGTTTCAGCCAGCGGAAATGGGCCAGGCTCCAGGAAAAGCAGCAGCGTCAACGTGATCAGCGTGGACCGCTCACCGCAACTTGATCGTTGCCGATTATCACTAGCATCGATATAGTTTACCAATAGAGGTTGTGGCGGCTTTTAGGTCGCGCATCGGTGCTGCGTTCGGATCGTTTCAGAGAAACGGTGCTCACCCGGATTAAGAGGAATGAGTTGACGCCGTGCTGATACTGCTGACAAATGACGATGGAATCTATGCGCCAGGGTTGGCTGCTTTGTCTCGAGCGCTCAAGCAGTTGGGGGAGGTGCAGGTCGTCGCTCCCGCCACAGAGCAAAGCGGAGTGGGGCATTCCATCACTTATTTGCGCCCACTCATTCTCAAGGAAGTTTTTCAGGGCGATAAGCATTTCGGGTTTGCGGTCGACGGAAGCCCGGCGGACTGTGTCAAACTTGGTGTGACGGAGTTGTGCCCTCGTCGTCCTGATGTTGTGGTCAGCGGAATCAATGTAGGACTCAACGCGGGTATTGCCGTCCTGTATTCGGGAACCGTTGCTGCCGCTATCGAAGGGGCGTTTTTCGGGATCACGAGTATCGCCGTATCGCTTCAGTTTGAGGAAAATCCCCTATTCGACCGCGCGGCAGAAATTGCAGTGCAGATCATTGCCCAACTGTTAGAGAAAAAGCCTGCAGGAAGTCGGCTTTTCAATCTCAACATCCCGACCGCGGCCGTGTTCAATCCGCAGCCTGAAGTCTGTGTTGTTCCGATGGATGTGCGTCAGTTCGGCGAGCGGTACGAGAAGCGCGTGGATCCATGGGGGCGAACGTACTACTGGGCAACCGGCGAGCCGGCGCCCGAACCCGGAGACCACGGGACCGACCTTTCCGTGTTGGCTCAGGGGAAGATTGCGATCACACCACTTCACTTCGATCTCACGGCTCACAACGCGCTCAAAGCTTTGGAAACATGCCGATTCTGTGTGCAGCAGCCCCCGACGTGGGAAAACGGGACGGTGGTTTCGGCACCACTGGTTGTGCGCTCCACCCGGCGATTACAATCGATTGTGTCGCCAGAAACTGATCAATCCTGAAAACACTCGTTGAAGAGGTGTGGCCATGGCCCGATTCCGCTGGAAGAAGTGGATTTCCTTGGGTACTGGACTGGTCGGGCTGGTGTTTGTGATTGGGTGTTCAACAAGTTCCGACGACTCTTTTCGGGTGACGCCGAAGCCGAGTGCTGGAGGGCAGGTTACGACGGCCCCGGCTCCCGCTTCGCCCGCGCCAGCAGCTCCGAGTCCGCCTGCCGCAAGTCAACAACGCCGCCCGGTGGCGATGCCTCCGGGGATTGCGCGTCCGGAGGACGTGACAAGTGATTTTGGTGCCGCTCCATCGCCCCCAAGCCCACCTAGCTCTCCACCAAGTACAGGGATGGTGCCGCCACCGCCGACGACCCCACAGGCACTGCCGGCCGCCACTGAGGGGCAGTACGTGAAAGCAGATGTGGGCGTCGGACAAAAGGGCAGCAGTCTCCAGCCAGGCTTTTTGACCACGCCCGTATACGTCTATTTCCGCAGCAAAGAACACATGGCGTTTCGAATTCAGGTTCCCCAGGCTCTGCAATTATTCGAGGCGGAACACGGCCGAAAGCCGCAATCGCACGAAGAGTTCTGGCGGGAGATTATTGAAAAAAACAATATTCAGCTTCCCAGGCTTCCACCAGGGCACCGATATGTGTATGACCCGCAAAGAGGAGAGCTTATGGTGGAAGTTCCGGCTGGGTCGCCGCCGCCATAATTCTTCGGGCGAAGGTGGCGGATTCGCTGCCCGTACCAAAAAGGGTTCCCCTTGATTGGGACGCGGCATGGCTTTTTCCCGGTGAGTTCCCTTGAGCTTTTCCCCCGAGTAACCCGCTGGTGAGATCCGGTCGAACTTATCTCATGACCGCGGATGGTGTTGGGCCAACATAAACCCCGCGGATTACGGTTGCATCGCGACGCCGCGTAATTACGCTAAAAAAGGGCAATGTAATAGAAAAGCTCTTGATAAGTCGCGCATGCAAACCTTTCGAAAAGCTCTTCATCCACGCATGATTCTTGGGGTTAAACTGTCTGGGCGCGCTACGGGTTTTACGGCGATTGTTGCCCTGGTGCTGTGCGGGTACCTGCTGTTTACCGCCTCGAAATCGCGGGCTGAAAGCTGGATTTTCCAGCCTTCGTATTTTTCTCATAACGATGAAGGCCGTCGGATAGTGCAGTTTTCTTCACCGCCGCAAGTTGCCTTGCCATACGCACCCAATTATGTCGTCAGTGGATACCGCCACAGCCGCGCAACAATCCGGGGTGCAGAGAGTTATGATCACCTCCATATCGTTAAAACTTGGGGGTTAGGGGCCTACATTCGGCCGTATGAGGAGTGGGAATTTCCCTTCCGGCCAGGGGCTACCCCGTTCGGACCGTGGGGTAATCCGCAGGGGCCGTGGACTCTTCCATTTCAGTCGTGGGTCAACCCGTTCGCTCTGGGCCAGCTTCCCAACCCGCCCTGGTGGCCGTATTTCCCCTGGACGCCGGGTCTCATGACGCCTCCCCCCTCGCCACCCAACGGCGGCGCAAGCAACCCGTGAAATGGTTTTCGAGGCCGGTGACTTATCTCGCCCAGCCCGCGTGTACCGATCATGCGGCTTCTGCTCATTGTAGCGCGGGATACCGCGCGAGTTCATCCGGCCGATAAGATTGCCCGACTGATAGCTAAAAGGAGCATCTTACCCTGATAGCCCCCGCTTTTCCCGGCCTTGAGCGAGCGGTTCGACCAGTTACGTGATCCATGGGCGACAACGAGCAGAAACCCCAGGAACAACCCAAACCACCTCCGCCAACCCCGGTCCTCAACCAGGTGATTCTGGCTGTCATCGGGCTGTTGTTGGTCCTGTCTCCAATTGTCGTGCTTTCTGGATCGGGGTCTCTCGCGGCCGTGCTAGCCAAAATCTTATCGGGAGAGCCGGTCCTCACGTCCCTCGGGATGGGCAACGGGTCCGATCAAAAAACGGCCTCCCCCCAAGAAGTGGAGGACGCTCTGCCACCATTAGTAGACATGAGCGAAATATTCCGCTTCGATATATCCCCTGATTGGGTGGTTTCGCGATTCCCACGTGTTACTACAGGTCTGGCTATTTTGAATTTTCAGGGATACCGTGTACCACTCGTCACAGGCACCGCCGAAGACGATTTGGTAGGCACGGTCACTTATTACTTTGATGCTTCGCGGCAGGTTCGAAGGATCGTGTTTGAAGGCACGACCGGTAATCCCAATCGGCTCCTCGCTTTTTTGGCGACCTACTACGGATTTGTTTACCGTCCGACGAACAATCCGGCCGTTTACCTCTACGTCGTGCCCGAAGAAGGCTCGCGGGGGGAAACCCACAGCTACTTGTGGATTCGGCCGCGAGGAGTTCTGACCAGTAGCGATCCGCAGCACCGTTTCGATCTAAGTCTGGTTCTAGAGCGCCCAGACCGATAACCGTTTGCACCAAGTGTCTGGTTTCTGGAAGAACCGACCTCGGCACCGAGACAAGGTGTTCCCAGCCCCGGCTGAGCTGCGGCTGTCTACCGCGCGGTTTCCGGATTGCCGTCGGTATCCCGCCAGACCACAACTCGTTTGCGCTCTGGCTCGATTCGCATGCGCACCTCGCCATCGTGGAATACGCGCACCGTACCGCTGGATTGGCTGACGCAAACCGCCACGGCTTTTGTCCGGCGGGTAATGGCCGCCGCGGCCCAGTGTCGCGAACCCAGGCCTTTGCTGAGAGAGATCCCATCGGCCGAGCAGTCAATGTGACGGCACGCAGCCACAACATATCCGTCTTTGCTGATAATGAACGCCCCGTCGAGCTGGGCGATTTCTTTGATCCCCTCGCGAACCTTGGCATCAAACAGGTTTCGCTCGCGTTTGCTGTATCCTCGAACAGGGTCAAAGCCCAGAGGCCGAGTATGGGCGAGAACGCGCCGGGTATCACCAATGACGAAGATTGTGCCGACTGGTTTTCCTTCCCGGCCTTCGCGACCGATCTCGATCGCCAGATTGATGACCAGCTTGAGGGTTTCGACGGGAATGTCTGTTTTGAGCTGGCGTAACTCGCGAACGGTCAGTCTTCCCAAGTAATCTGACAGGTGAAACAGACTGAGGGTGTCCAGCGCCGTCGCATCGAAGGCCCCATACACGGCAACCAGATCGTTGCCCATGGCCACGTACTCCTCCGTCACGCACTCCACAAGGGCCTCCGCCAGGCGGTCCTGGGGCGATGACTCCGGCATGTTGGTGATCACGACGTGGACTTTCGAATTATGCAGAGGCTCTGCCTGGGCAGGCGTGTCCACCGCCACGATCAGTTTTTGATCCCCCAGCAGCCCTGTCACGCGGGACCAGTCTGCCTTTCCCGGCCACAAAATGAGAATGGCTGCCGCTTCAGCCGCCTTGGCCACCGCCGCAGCATGCTCCAGGAGTAGTTTCACGTTCTCGGTCAAACGAAGAGTTTCACCACCTGGGGAAGTTGCCGGAGACTTGGAATCAGTGGCAGCCGGTGTCCGGGCTTCAGGGTTCATAGATCGGGAGAAACAAATGTCGTCTGGAGGGGAAGACGGTACTCCTGGGGAGCCGGTTCGGTCCCGCACACATGGGGATCAAACTTCATCATATTTGTTTTTTACGGGCTGAACAATGCGGACTTGGAAGCGTGTAAGCTTAATTTGGCTCGGGGAAGGGGTGACGCAATAGATCACGAACCTCCGGAATGACTGGTGCGGCTAGCCAATCCGAATCCTTACCTTTAGCATCTAGTAGTAGTGACTAATCTGGAAGGAACGCGTCCAATTTACGCGACCGTGAAAAATGAGGCACGAAAGGAGCGCCGTTAACATGTTTTCGGGGATTGTCGAGGCGCTGGGGACCGTCGCGGCCGTTATTTCGGAGCCCCCAGGGGTGCGACTTGTGGTGCGTGAACCCCGGATTGCCGCGGAAACAAAGGTGGCCGACAGCATCGCTGTCAACGGATGTTGTCTCACCGTCATTGCCGTTGATGGAGACACCTTTGCGTTCCAGGCAGGGCCGGAAACCCTTTCGCGGACCAATTTGGGAGATCTCAAGGAGGGAAGTCGTGTTAACCTGGAGCGCTCCCTAAAAATAGGGGATCGCCTGGGCGGGCATTTTGTGACCGGCCACATTGATGATGTGGGGTATCTTATTCAACGGGAAGACTTTGGTGAGTGGTCGCGATTCTGGTTCCAGATTCCGCGCCGACTGGCTCGCCAAATGGCCCCCAAAGGCTCCATCGCTGTTGATGGCGTGAGTCTCACCATTGTCGACAGTGAGCCTGAGCGCTTCAGCGTTGCGCTGATTCCTTACACACTTGCTGTTACCACTTTGGGACCGATGAAAGTGGGTGACAAAGTCAATCTGGAAACAGACATCCTGGCCAAATACGTGGAGAGGCAACTTGAGGCAAAAACCTGGCCTGTTTAACGACAAAGCGGTTTCTAATTTGGCACAGGGAAAACCTCACACATTTCCATGAGCACCGCTAATTCACCGCGACAAACCCTGACGTTTGTCCGAGAACGCCTGGAGGCCGCCGGAGTTCGCCCGAAAACAGACCTCGGGCAGAATTTTCTCATCGACCTCAACTTACTGCGTGTTCTTGCAGACACGGCCCAGTTGGGGCCTCAGGATGTGGTCCTGGAAGTGGGTACGGGAACCGGTAGCCTGACCAACTTGCTGGCGGAACGCGCCGGATATGTTATTTCGGTGGAAATCGATCCCAAGCTCCACGCAGTTGCCAAGGAGTTGGTCGGTCAGAAGGCCAATGTCCGGCTGTTATGCCAGGATGCCCTGAAAAGCAAAAACCGTTTCCATCCCGCGGTGCTGGAGGCAGTGGAGGAGGCGCTCGCCGAGGGCAATCGGCAATTCAAACTGGTGGCAAACCTGCCCTATAACGTGGCCACTCCGGTGCTGACAAATTTACTGTCACTGGAACGGCCTCCGGTGACGATGACTGCGACGATTCAGAAAGAACTGGCAGATCGGATTGTTGCCAGGCCGGGTACCAAAGATTACGGGGCATTGAGCGTTTGGATTCAAAGCCAATGTCGCGCGAGAATTGAGCGGACCATGCCCCCGCAGGTGTTCTGGCCGCGGCCGAAAGTTTTCTCGGCGATCATTCACATCGTGTTGGAGCCGGAACGGCGAGATCGCATCCAGGACCGGGAACTGTTTCACAGTTTCATCCGCGGTTTGTTTCTCCATCGGCGGAAGTTTTTGCGGGCTCAGGTGCTGAGCGCGCTGGGTAGGAAAACTGATAAGGCCGCTGTGGATGAAGTGCTCCAGAAGATGGGGTTCGATCCCCAAGCTCGCGCGGAGCAACTGGACGTGGAAAGCATCTTACGGCTTTACGGGGCGCTTCGGGATCAATTTAGAGGCGGGGCCTTTGCAACACCGGAAGTGGAAACTCAAGAATCAAGCGGTGAGGAGCTTTCCAAGGACTTTCCCGGAGATTCGGAAGACGATTCAGAAAAAGACTGAGAACAGCTGAGATTTTGGCTGGCGTTTATCGCCTGTGAGCAGCACAGAATACGGTGCCCTGGAAATCGGTGAGGAAGATCCCAGCGCGAAGTACAATGGGGTGGAGGGCAACCTGCAGGACAATACGGAACCCCATTCGAGGAAGCTGAATGCGTGTCACTCGCTTTCTCGGTATGAAGCATTCAGAGTTCAAGAAGCGGTGGTTCGAGGTTGAGAATGTGTGACGCGGGGAGTTCGTCAAACATGCAATTCATTGAGATGCTCGGACGGCAGCTCTTGAGGGTGGTGACCGAAGGAGGGCCGACGCCGGAGGAATTGGCCAAAGTCGGCCTCAAGGAAGATAGCATTGTACGAATCAATCGGCAGGGGGATATTGAGATTCGTCGTAAGGATCGTTGGGATCTCATCGGCGGCTTGATCGGTGACTTTGAGACGCGGGTGAAACGCGAGACGGGACTGGACTGGGCATAAGTCGATCGCAGGCTAACAGACGCATTGTGCTGACGATGCGTCGCGGGGGGTTTTATCTTCATGTGAAATCGTCAACGCCGAGTTGCCGTCGCACTCTGTGGCCTCAGGCTCCTCAATATCCGCCGGCGGTTGGTGAACAAGTTCCCAGGCCTGAATGAGCGCCTGAAAACCGATAAGGATGTCGGTGGTGGTTAGGATCCCCGCAAGTTTCCCGTTTTGAACCACGGGAAGGCAGGAAATCCCGTGTTGGAGCAGCAGTGTAATGGCCTGGCTGATGGGGAGTTCGGGACCAACAGTGTGGGGCTCGGAGGTCATCGCGTCTCGCGCTGTGGAGCCACTACGGCAGCAGAGGTCATGGGAACTGATGATCCCCAGAGGCTGGTTGCTCTCGTCGGCCACAATCAGGTGTCGGATGCCTTTCTGACGCATGATGTGCCGAACGCGTTCCAGCGGTGTGTCGGGGGCAACGGCTTCCACCTGTTCGGACATAAAGTATTTCACGGGCAGGTCAATGACGCGGCGCTCGTCAAGAGATCGGCCGAGCACTCTGCGAAGGAGATTTCTTTTAGCATAGAGGACACGCCGGTGGATCTCTCGAAGCTGCTGAACTGCCAGATGTTTCTGTTGAGGATGCTCTTGCGTTTTCCGGTGGCGTGGCTTCATGAAGCTCATCACGAGGATCACCGCGAAGAACAACCCCAATAGCCCACCGAGAACCGTTACGAAAAAGTCAAGGCGCGTGACCCCATGAGAACCGTTCTGCACGAGTGAACCCAGCGCACGGTCGATGAGCGACTGCGAGGATGGCAGGTTGTTCTCTGCACTGACCGGCAACATCGCAGTATATGCCTGCTGAAAAACAAAGTGCGTAATTCCAGAAACGGTTACAAATCCTGCCATCGCGGAAACAGTCAGAATGAGCAGGAAAACCGCGTATTCCGTGGTCGTCGTGGCCGTTTCGCCATAGAGAAAAGAAACTTTCCTTTGCTTTTGCCGGTTACGATCCAAAGCGTGCAGGCTAAACGCCGAGAGCATGTTCCTTCCTCGATAGATGTGACTACATGACCGAGAAGTAGTTCGCTACGGCGATATCGAAATACTCGGGCTTTAACTCGGGTGTGATCTGCAGGTAATTGCAGTAATGGAGGACCTGGAGCATCAGATCACGGGGCTGGCAGAACCGGAACGGTCTTCCCACTGCCTTGTAATGCTTTTCGATCAAGTAGTTCACGGCATCTTCGTTGAACTTAATTCCGAGTTGTGGCGCGAGGATTCGGAAAAGCTGGCGGAATTGCTCTTCCGAAGGATCGATCACCTCGATTTTGTAGGGAATGCGACGGAGGAAAGCTTCGTCCACCAACTCGCGGGGTTCGAGATTCGTGGAAAAAATGATGAGCTGGTCGAATGGAACGGTGATCTTTTTCCCATTGGGAAGGTTCAAAAAGTCGTAGCGACGCTCCAAAGGCACGATCCAGCGATTGAGCAGCTCCCGGATGGGCATCCTCTGGCGACCAAAGTCGTCGATGACAAGCGTGCCACAGTTGCTCTTCATTTGAAGTGGAGCTTCGCAAATCCCCGTTGAAGTGTTGAGGGTGACCTCCAGAGCGGACATTGTTAATTCACCGCCAGCTACAATGGTAGGTCGGCGAATGCGAACCCAGCGCTTGTCGATATGCCGGGTGTCCAGGAGCCCTTCCGGATCGGGAAGCGGCACTTCGAAATGATTCACCGGATCGAAGACGCGAATGATCTCCCCGTCCACGCCGATCGCCCGGGGGATCCAGATATAAGGCCCAAAGGCTGCCGTCACCCGCTCGGCAATCGTCGTTTTGCCATTTCCTGGTGCCCCGTAGAGAAAGAGCCCACGACCAGAGTTGACAGCAGGCCCCAGACGGTTAAGCATCTCCTCGCTGATGACGAGACCTTCCAGGGCGCGACGCAAATCATCTCGGGTTGGACGCTGCTTTGTCATGGACTGCACGGCCACACTGGCCACGTAGTCTCTGAGAGACACAGGCGCGGCGCCGAAATAGGTGCAATGCTCAGCATAACGCCTGGCCCGTTCCCGCCCGAGCTCCGTCAACTCATACACATAGTCGTTCATGGGGGCATCAGACCGATGAACGACCAGGCGATCGCCCTTCATCCGCCGCATCAGGGGGTCGATGATCTTGAATGGCAACTTCACCTGATCGGCGATCTGCCGTCCCGTGGCGTCGCCCGTGTTGAGCAGAAACTTCAAGATGAGGGCTTCGACCTCGCTCTCGGTGAGCTGCGCGTCCTCCAGGCTTTCCGGCTCGATCGGCACGAAGTCCGTTTCTGCCCACTCTTCGAGGGATTTTGAAGACAATGCGTCGATTCGGGGTGATTCTTGTTGCGGCGGCCGCGATTCTTCCACAGAGACGGTCCGTGCACCAACCAGACGGTGCAGCCGTTCCACGAGCTCGTCCAGTTTTTTATCGTCCGACGATTGGCGGCTGGCCGATTGCCCGGCGAGCGGCGTGGTTCCCATGCCTGGCTCCGATCTATCTTCAGGAGGCGTCCAAACAGCAGCCGAGGTTGACTCACCAGACTGCTGTGCTACCGTGGATTTTTTCCCGTTCGCCATTTGTGAGGCTGTTCTCCGTAGTAAAACATAGCTTGTGGGAATGCCCCACGGAGTTTTACGCCGGGTGAGAGCCCTTTGGAAAACCGCACCGGGCGCTTCCGTGCAGTCACGTGTTCGCGGAACGGGGTGTTCAAAAACGTAGGATTTACTGGAATTACGGAAACGATGTTGGAAATGCACCGAGGCGAAATACAACCGAGACAGGACGATGTTGAGCCCCTGCGTGTTGGGGGTGTCGTCTACCTTAATGCGAGGCCGCTCATTTGGGCGCTGCCGTCGCTGTGTCCCTGGGCCCGAATTTCCTTCGACGTCCCCAGTCGGTTGGCGTCGCAGTTGGCTGCGAGGGAGCTGGACGTGGCCATCGTACCGGCCATCGAGGCCTTTCGTTCGGCCGATTACGTCGTGCTCTCGGACGCGTGTATCGCGGCAGCGGATTTTGCCCGGAGCGTGGTCATTTTCAGTCGCGTTCCGCTGGACCAGATCAAAACACTGGCATTGGATGCTGCTTCGAGAACCAGCGCTGCGGTCTCGCGAATCCTTCTCGCAGAAAAATACCGGGTTTTTCCCGAGGTGCGCGAGTTGCCGCTGGGCGATGATCCTGCTAGCCTGGATTGTGACGCGGTTCTGATGATTGGGGACCGGGCGATGACCGTCAAGAAGCCTCCGCTTCCCTACGCGCACGATCTCGCGGCGGAATGGTGCTCCTGGACCGGACTTCCTCTGGTGTTTGCCGTTTGGGTGGCACGCCCGGCAGACCGCGACTGGACGGAAATTGCCCGGATTTTCGCCGCTGCTCGGGACCGTGGACTGGCCGCACTGGATATCATTGCTAAGAAGGGCGGCGAAGAGTTGGGGCTTCCCTACACGTTGTGTTACGAGTACCTGACGAGAAACCTCCATTTCACGATGGGTCCAAAAGAGCATGAATCCCTCGACCTGTTTGGCAGATTGGCGGCAAAGTACGGATTTGTCCCGGCAAACGGACGGCTGCGGGTCATCCGTTGATCGGATTCTCGATCGGGCCGTCGGTGGCAAGCGATTGAGCGACGAGGAAGCGCTGACGCTTCTGGAAAAGGGAAATCTCTCCCAGCTTGGGGAAGCTGCCTGGGAGGTTTCCCGGCGACTTCACCCCGAACCCTACCGTACGTACAACATCGATCGGAACATCAACTACACGAACGTTTGTGTCGCTGGATGCCGGTTTTGTGCATTTTATCGCAAGCCCGGCGATTCCGAGGCCTACGTCATCGATTACGAGACGCTCTTCGGAAAAATCGAGGAGACTCTCGCGCTTGGAGGGGATCAAATCCTCTTGCAGGGTGGTCTCAACCCGAAGCTCCCGCTCCATTGGTACGAGGACCTCTTGCGGACGATTAAGGCGAAATATCCGCAGATTAATATTCACGGTTTCAGCCCGCCGGAAATCTATTTCTTCGCTCGGATGTCCCGACTGAGTCTGGAAGAGGTTCTCGGCCGTTTGAAGGAGGCAGGGTTGGGGAGCTTGCCCGGCGGCGGGGCGGAGATCCTTGTCGATTCCGTGAGAAAACAACTGGCCCGCGCGAAGGTCGACACCGACGGTTGGCTGGCCGTTTGCCGCGCCTGGCACCGTTTGGGCGGTCGCGGGACGGCCACCATGATGTTCGGCCACGTGGAGTCGTTGGCCGACCGCATCACCCATTTTCGCCGGATTCGTGATCTTCAAGATGAGACGGGCGGCTTCACGGCGTTTATTTGCTGGACGTTCCAGCCCAAAAACACGGAGATGGAGCACGTTCCGAAACACGGCGCTTTCGACTACCTGCGGACACTTGCCGTCGCGCGGCTGTATCTGGATAACATTCCCAACATTCAGGCAAGCTGGGTCACACAAGGTGCGCGAATCGGTCAGCTCTCGCTGTGGTTTGGCGCCAACGATATGGGCAGTTTGATGATCGAAGAAAACGTCGTCGCTGCGGCGGGCACCCACTTCCGAACCTCAGAGCAGGAACTGCGGCTGCTTATCTCGCAGGCCGGTTACGTTCCCCGCCGTCGCAACGTGTTCTACGAACTGGTCGACGAGTGAAGGGGATGCACGGCCATACTGATGAAGGAAAACCCCCTGACTCACGAACCACCCCGGCCTCTCCGTGCCTGAACGACCTGGTATCGGCCGTCTCCCAATTACCGGCCCAGTTTGTCGCGCGGCTGAGAAAAATTGTGCCAGACGCATGCCTTGAAGGCTGCTTGTCAAGCTTTGTTGGCTCGAAATTTGTTGGTTTTCGGGTCAACACTCTGAAAAGCGATCGGGCAGCACTGGAAAGAGAACTGGCCGAGCTGGCCGTGTCATTCAAAAAAGTGGAGTGGTTGCCTGAAGCCTATCTGGCACCACCGTCCACGCGGGATGTGCTCAGTCATGCGCCGGCGTTTGCCGAGGGACGCCTGTACATCCAGGACCTCTCCAGCATGTTGGCCGTCCACGTGTTGGACCCACAGCCGGGCGAGGAGATTCTTGACCTGGCGGCTGCGCCCGGCGGCAAAACATGCTTTATTGCGGCACGTATGCAAAATCGGGGACGCATTGCGGCCGTGGAAGTGATTCGCGAGCGGATGTACAGGCTGGTGGCCAATCTTCGCACGGCCGGTGTCGAAATTGTGGACACCTATCTGATGGACGGTCGATCGGTGGGTCACAAAACTCCGAATCGCTTCGATCGCGTGTTACTGGACGCCCCGTGTTCATCGGAGGCACGGTTCCACGTCACGGAGCCGGAGTCGTACGCCCGCTGGAGCCTCCGAAAAATTGCCGAGTGCTCGCGCAAGCAGCGGGGATTGCTGGTGTCGGCCGTGAAAGCAGCCAAGCCGGGTGGTCTCATTGTGTACTGTACCTGTTCGTTCGCACCCGAGGAGAATGAAGCTGTTGTTGATTACGCGCTTAAGGAATTCGGAGGTGAGGTGGAGGTCATTCCCGTTTCAATTCCCATCTCAAATTGGATGCCTGGGCTGATGGAATGGGAGGGCCAGAAATTTCACCCGGACGTGACCAAATCAGTGCGGATTCTGCCCACCTCGGAGATGCGGGGCTTCTTCCTCTGTTGTCTGATCAAGCGGAGAGAATCCACCGTGGTCCGAAACCGCCCAAGTGCCAGCCGATCGGGAAAAGGCCGCCACCAGCGGCACGCCAAAAAAGTGGGTTGGGACGATATGGAGGAGGGGAGTTAGCGAGAGGGTTCGTCCGGGCTAATTGATGTGCGACCCCGCGATTGGAGCAGAGGGGCTTGAATGAAAGTCGGATGCCGATCAGACGTGTTTTGTTGGAAAAGCAAGTTCGCGTCGCTTTCCTGGTTGTTACTCTTCGGGGTTTCTCCGTGCGCTGCTTGCTAGCGGAGAGCCTGCCAACTACCGTGATAAGTTAAGCATCGCGGCGAAAGACGAGAAGAAGCGGTCGAGGATCGTGAATAATTGCCCTTACGCAATTGGGGGCGCGGGATCATCCCATGGTGGAAGCAGCATCAAAAACGATCGAAAGCTGGCGACCGTGGTTGCTTGGAATTCTCCTGGCTGTAGTGACCTGGGCCTACTGGAACGCATTATCCGAGGCTGCGATTTCCTGGCGTGGCG
>ERZ795043.469-NODE-469-length-33905-cov-387.315007_pt1 | contig 33905 bp, 28 predicted proteins | sample MGYA00375127_ERZ795043 | MGnify/ENA primary metagenome ERZ795043 (study PRJEB30172, sample SAMN05518447) | compost metagenome | isolation source: Feedstock adapted compost from Newby Island compost facility, Milpitas, CA | place: USA:Newby Island compost... | reverse complement strand
CCCGCATGCCAGGTGGTGTGAGAGGACGGGGGCTAGCCGCCCCCTCCTACTCGATCGCAGGCCGGTTTTCAGTTGTCCGACCCTACTTCCACGGCCGCGGACGGAGGAGATTCCCCCGCTCCGTTGACGGCCGTCACCCGGAAAGAACCTTGCGGCAGCGGCATGACGTATTCAAACACCGTGGAATCGGTGGACCCGACCAGCAGGTATTGTCCCGATGGGTCGGGACGGTGCCAGACCCGATACTCCGTGACCCCTTCTTCCGCCGGATTGGCCTGCCATATCAACCTTATACCCAGCGGAGTGGAGGAAGCGACCAGACCGGCCGGCGCCGAAGGCGGCGATGAGGCCGGGTCACCGTCGCCCGGGCCGGAGGAACCGCCGTCGTCCGGCTGCGGGAACAGCCAGTCCGGAATCTCGGTTCCGCCAGGCGCAGGCGCGGCCGGCTGGCTGTCACCGAGGGGCGACACGATGGCGCTCGGCGGCGACTCGTTGCCGACGACGTCCACCGCGGTGACATAGTACAGGTACGTGTTGCCGGCTGAAACGTAGTTGATGAATTTGAGCTCTTCCCCCGTGTGTACCGCTCCCTGCTGCCGGATGAACGGTCCGCCGTTCATCGAGCGGTAGAGGCGGTAGCCCACCACGTCCGCTTCCGGCGAGGGCGCGAAGGTAATCCGCACCAGGCCGTCCAGGACTTCGGCGGCGACGTTGCGTGGCGCGCTGGGCGCTGCGCCGTCGTCGACGCGCGGATCCGGCTTGGAAGGCGCGCTTTCCTTCGCGTCCTGCGGCAAATAGTAGCTGAGCGGCCTGGGATCCCGGCTTTTGGGCAGGGCCGCTTCCAGTTCTTCCATCAGCACGTCCAGCGGCTTCTCCCGGATCACCATCACCGCTTCGCGCAGCATGTCCTGGGGCGTGGCCGGATTCGGCAAATAATTCACGCCGTTGTAGGAAACGTATTTCACCCGGACCAGCGCGTCGTCTTCCTCCTTCGGCACGTCCCGGCGGTTGAAGATGTCCGTCACCAGACGGCCGGCTTCGCGGGTGAGCTCGGAGGGAAGCTTTCCGCTCACCCTGGAGACCGTCATGGTGACGATTCCGTCCGGCTTCGCGAATTCCGTGGTCGGGAACAGTTCCGGCTTCGTCTCCGTCACCGCGTTCATGATCTTTGCCCAGATTTCCCGGGCGTGGCGGCGGCTTTCGGTGCCCAGGGTGTGGATTTGCTTTTCGTAGCCCACCCACACGCCCAGCGTGATGTCCGGCGTGAAGCCCACGAACCAGACGTCGCCGTAATTTTGCGTGGTGCCGGTCTTGCCGGCGACGGGGATTTTCCCGTAGCCCTTGAACTGGGAGCGGATGGACGCTCCCGTTCCGCTCGGGTCGCTGATGACCGTGCGCAGCATGTCCGTCATCAGGTAGGCGGACTGCTCGGAGACCACGCGGATCGGCGACGGCTGGTGTTGGTAGACGATTTCGTCCTTGGAATTGCGGATTTCCTCGATCAGGTAGGCGTCGTTGAACACGCCCCGGTTGGCGATGACGCCGTAGGCGTTCGTCAGCTCTTCCACCGTCACTCCGTATCGAAGGCCGCCGATCACGCCGGTCTGGGCGTAATTGTCTTCCGGCACCAGCGTGGTGATGCCCAGTTTGCGGACGAACTCCCAGGCTTTTTCGATGGTCACCTTTTCCAGGAACACTTTGAGCGCCACGGTGTTGATCGACCGGTTCAGCGCGTCCCGGGCCGTGACCAGGCCGTCGTACCGGTTATTGGAGTTTTTGGGAATGTGGTATTTGCCGGTGCCGTCGGCCAGGATGATCGGCGCGTCGTCCAGGATGCTGGCCGGCTGGACGAGCCCCATGTCGATGGCCGGCAGGTAGGCCGCAAGGGGCTTCATCGCCGACCCCGGCTGACGCATCATCTGGGTGGCGAAGTTCATCTGTTCCGTATGGAAATCGCGGCCTTCGATCATGCCGAGGATGGCCCCCGTGCCGTGTTCGATCATGATCGCGGCGACCTGTTCCATCCCCTTGACCGGGTGGTCCGGCGCGAAATTCTCCGGATTCTCCGCGATGCTCCGCATCAGGTCATACACTTGCCGGTCGATGGTGGTGTAGATCCTGTAACCGCCCCGGAGCAACTCTTTCCGCGCGTCCTCCACAAGGGGGGCGTATTCCTTTTTCCTCAGGTCCTCCTTGGTGAGATCCGGATTGTTTTTCAGCACGAGGATTTCCGCCGCCTGGCGCTCGATTTCGAGCATCAGATACGGGTACGTGTTGTAGGCTTTCTCCGAAGGCGGCGCCAGGGAGGCCCTGAGGTCGAAGCGCAGGGCTTCCTCGTACTGCTCGCGGGTAATTTTGCCTTCCTCCAGCATCCTGCGCAACACGAGGCGCTGGCGGTCCACCGCTCGCTTGAAATTCGTTTCGTTGAACTCGCCCCGGCTCGTGAAAGCGGAGTAGGCGGAGGGGCGCTGCGGCAATCCGGCCAGGTAGGCCGCCTGGGCGATGTTCAGGTCGTTTAAGTTGTCAATGCCAAAGATGCCCTTGGCGGCCGCCTTGATCCCGTAAACGTTGTATCCGTTGGAACCGTTGCCGAAATGAATCTTGTTCAGATAGGCGGTGATGATTTCCTCTTTGCTCAGAAACTGCTCCAGCCGCAGCGCGAGGAAAATTTCCCGCGCTTTCCGGCTGGTCGTCTGCTCCAACGTGAGGAATACCTGCCGCGCCAGCTGCTGCGTGATGGTGCTGCCGCCGGTCTGCACGCTTTCGTTCAGCAGCTGTTGCTTGACGGCGCGGAGCAGGCCGTACGGATCGACGCCCGGGTGCTTGAAGAAATCGTTGTCTTCGATAGCCAGCACCGCGTCCAGCACGACCTGCGGAATTTCGTTGAAGGTGACCGGACGGCGGTCCTCCTCGGTGCGCAGTTGCCCGATCAGCGTGCCGTCGCGGAAGTAGACGAAACCCGTGATGGCGTTTTCGTTGATTTTCTGTTCGATGAAGGCGCGGGAGCGAATCGGTTCGTCCTTCACCAGGGCGGCGACGTATCCCGCGACCGCTCCCCCGGCCGCCAAGCCGCCTAGCAGGGCGAACAGAAGCAGCCACAGCACCGTAAGTCCGGCCAACGTTCCCGCCATGCCCATGCCTCTCAGCAGGCGGCGGGAAACGTAAGAGGCGCGTTTGCGGTCCGCCATGGAAGAAGCCTCCTTCTGAAACAGCAGTATTATACCACATCGTTTGACTTGTTTCGAACGGGTGTGCTATAAAAAAAAGGATTTATCCGAACGCCAACGGTCGATCCGGGTCTCATCCGGATTTGATACGGACAGGGACGGAGGCTTCGCGAACATCATGGACGGGTTGGAAAACAGTCTGACGCAGGAGCAGCGGCGGGAAGTGGAGCGGCAGCTGGCCGTCATCCGCCGGGGAACCGCGGAAATCGTGCCGGAGGAGGAGCTTGCGGCCAAGGTCGCGCGTTCCGTGGCGACGGGCCGGCCGCTGAAGATCAAGCTCGGGCTGGACCCCTCCGCGCCGGACATCCACATCGGCCACACCGTGGTGCTGCAGAAGCTGCGCCAGTTCCAGGAGCTGGGGCACGAGGTGCAGCTCATCATTGGCGATTTTACGGGCCGCATCGGCGATCCGACGGGGAAGTCGGAGACCCGCAAGCAACTGAGCGAGGAGGACGTCCGGCGAAACGCGGAAACGTACGAGCGGCAAATCTTCAAGATCCTCGACCCCGCGCGGACGCGCATCCATTTCAACTCCGCGTGGCTTGCGCCGCTTACCTTTGCCGACGTGGTGCAGCTGGCCGCGAAGGTGACGGTGGCGCGCATGCTGGAACGGGACGATTTCGCCAAGCGGTACGCGTCGGGACTGCCCATCAGCATCCATGAATTTTTCTACCCGCTGATGCAGGGTTACGATTCGGTGGCGCTGGAAAGCGACATCGAGCTGGGCGGGACGGACCAGAAGTTCAATTTGCTTATGGGCCGACACCTGCAGAAGGAATTCGGCCAGGAAGCGCAGGTCGCCATTATGATGCCGATTCTGGAAGGGCTGGACGGCGTCCAGAAGATGAGCAAAAGCCTGGGCAACTACATCGGCATCGACGAAGATCCCAACGAAATTTACGGGAAAGCGATGAGCGTTCCCGACGAACTGATGCTGAAATACTTCGAACTGACCGTGGACATTTCCAACGAGGAGCTGGAGGAACTGAAGCGGGGTCTTGCGGAAGGATCGGTCCATCCAAGAGACGCCAAGATGAAGCTGGCCCACTCGCTGGTGCGCATGTACCACGGCAGGGAAGCGGCGGACGCCGCGGAGCGGCGATTCGTCACCGTGTTCCAGCAACGCGAACTGCCGGAAGAAATCGAAGAGGCCGTTCTGCCCGCGGCGGAACTGACGGACGGGAAAATTCGCATCGCCCGGCTGCTCACCGCGCTCGGGCTCCAGTCCTCTTTGAGCGAGGCGCGGCGCAGTGTCCAGCAGGGAGCGGTTCGCATCAACGGCGAAAGGATCGCGGACCCCAACGGGGAAGTGGCACCCAGGGACGGCGACATTATCCAGGTGGGCAAGCGCAAGTTTGCCCGCATCGCCATCCGCTGAAACGGCGGCCGAAACCGCGGGAAGCGGCAAAGGCCAATCAAACGGCCCGTTCTTTTCGGTTGAAAAGGACGGGCCGACTTTGTTTCAATCGGTCACCGCCGCCCGGCCGCACCTTCGCCCGACCGCTCCTCTGTTTGCAATAGCGACAAAAGTGCATTTATTTTTTCGTTTTCAAGACGGTTTGGACGAAATAACGACAATTTTACATTTATTTTTGAGCCCCAAGGTTGAAATCCAACAGATTTTTCCAGGTTCAATGTACAAAATGCGTTTATTTTCTCCGAAACCCCGTTTTCATGCAAAAATAAATGCACTTTTGTCGTTGTTCTTCCCAGGCACGAAAAATCCGGGCACGAAAAATCCGGGCGCGAAAAATCCAGGCACGAAAAATCCGGGCGCAAAAATTCCAGGCGCAAAAAAAGCCGCGGCGCTGCCGCGACGAGAAAACGGCCCGTTTCCTTCCGGAAAGGGCCGTTCGCTTGTCGTTTGCCTGTGCCTCAGCGGCTGTAAAACTCGACGATCTGCTTCTCGTCCACGTCCTGCGGCAGTTCTTCCCGGGTGGGAAGCCGGACGTAACGCCCTTCCATGGCGTTTTCGTCGAACTCCAGGTATGCCGGCAGGTGATGACGTCCTTCCATCGCTTCCTTGACCGATTTCAGGTTGCGGCTGCGTTCGCGCAGGCCGATGACATCCCCCACCCGCACGGTGTAGGAAGGAATGTCCACCTTCTTGCCGTTCACGGTCACGTGGCCATGGGACACCAGTTGGCGCGCGCCCGCGCGGGAATTGGCCCAGCCGAGGCGGTACACCAGGTTGTCCAGACGGCTTTCCAGCAGGATGAGGAAGTTCTCGCCGACAATCCCCTTCTTCTTCGCGGCGCGGTCGAAGAGATTGCGGAACTGCCGCTCGTTCAGGCCGTACATGAAGCGAAGCTTTTGTTTTTCCTGCAGCTGCAGGCCGTAGCCGCTCAGCTTGCGGCGTTGTCCCGGACCGTGTTGTCCCGGGGGATAAGGCCTTTTCAGCTCCTTGCCGGAACCGCCCAGGGAAATGCCCAAGCGCCGGCTGAGTTTGAAGCGAGGTCCCGTATACCTTGCCATTTCGCGCTGCTCCTTTTGTGCGAAAATGCGAACAATGCGCGGCATCGACGCCCGGAGGACGGATCGACCCGCGTGTGATCGGAAACGGGGTTCGCTCGTTTGTGCCGGACCATCCGTACCGCGCCGGCACCGGCGACGGTTCCGGCGGGAAAAAATCAGCCGCTGCCCGCCGGCGGACGCTCCGGGAGGGTGAAACAAACCGAAGCCCGCATGCTCAACACGTTAATATTATAGGAGCGTCTCCAGCGTTGTCAAGCGCACGGCCTCCGTTTTTCAGCCCGCCGAAAATTGATGCACGCCAAAGGCCGATGTAGTATATTTGGAATGGACGAAACAGCATCCATCATCCGGCCCATGTCCGGTTGACAAGGATTTCGCGGCAGGAGGTGAGGAGGGTGGATGCGGCTAACCCCGGGGATTTCTGGCGGTGCGAAGAGGCGCTGGCGGATGCCCTGCGGCGCGCGGAACAAATGGACTTGACCGGAGCGGATCTGCCATTTTTGTACGATCTTCTGGAGAAAAGTTTCGTGCAGTGGCAACGGCAGGCGGAAGGATTTCCGTGGCCTGCCGGCTCGCGCGTCGCGCTGCTGCACCCGGACGGAAAGCTCGTGGGCGCGGCGGAAGCGGAAAACATGCCGGAACGCTGGGACGAGGCCGCCATCGGCCCCTCCGCCTTCATCGAGGCTGCCGCGTCCGGGCGGCCGGCACGGACCCCGTCGGAATTCCACCGCCATCCCTTCCTGCAGGCGTTCGATTCATTTGCCGTGCCGGTGTTCAGCCGGTCGACGGGCATTCCTTTCGCTTACCTGGCCTGCCTTGTGCCAGCCGGCGCGGATTCGAACGAACCGTTGATGCTTCTGAAGGCGGCTTCCCTGCATTTTCGAACCTGCTTCTATTACCATTATGAACGGCTGTTCATCGCCGACATGTGGCACGCCGCCGACAACGCCGCGAGGGACGTCCAGCGAAGCAGGCTGCTGCTCGGCGTCCTGCGCCGGCTCCACGACCAGATCGAGGTCGACAGCGTGCTTGCCGAAATCATGGACAGCCTGGACGAGCTGTATCCGGATTGCCGCATCGATCTGCACCTGTCCCAGGACTACGGCATTTCCCACCCCCGGGTCAAACCCCTCGTCTTCGACCGGCTGGAGAACGGGATCGGCAGACGCGCCTACCTGACCGGAATCGTGCAGGAAGAAAAGACCGATTCCCGCCATCTGATCGCCCTGCCCTTGGTTGGCAAGCAGGGAGTGTACGGCGTCCTCTGCATGGACCGCAAAGGAAAATCCTTCGAGGCGGCCGATCTGCGTTTTCTCGCGGAACTGGCGGGCGCATTCGGAATCGCCTTCGAAAAGGCCAGAATGCACGAACAGGCGAACGAACTGGTGGGCGAACTGCGCATCATCAACGAAATCACCCAACGGCTCAACAGCAGCCTGAACCTGGAGGAGACCCTGCGTTTTGCCACGACGGAGCTGCTCAGGCTGTTCGACGCGGAATATTGCTGCGTCTTGCAGAAGGACCCGCACACCGACCAGTTTGTGGTGATCACCACCAACGTGGACAAGCTGGCCGGCGAATCGCTGCCCCCGGACAGCGGCTTATGCGGGGTGCTGTGGCGTTCCCGGGAACCGATCATCCTGTCCGATTACAGGGTGAGGACGCCCGTGCGATCGCGTTTCATGGAACTGACGGGATCGCGCTCGCTGCTCGCCACCCCGCTCATGATGAAGGGGGAAATGAACGGCGCCGTTCTGCTTGCCCATCGGAAACCGCATAATTTTTCCTATGAAAACTACAAGCTATTGAATGTTCTTTCCATCCATCTGGGCTTGGCGCTGTCCAACGCCCGGCTGCACGAAGAAGTCCGCCGGCTGTCCATCACCGACAACCTGACCGGGATGTACAACCGGCGCTATCTGGACGAAATCGTCCAGCGAAGGCTCCCCAAGGATGACGCGGGGACGCTGCTGCTCATCGACGTCGACCACTTCAAGCAGATCAACGACACCTTCGGGCATCAGGCGGGGGACGCGGTGCTCATCCAGGTGAGCGGCATCGTATCCGGTTCCATTCGCGAGACCGACATCGCCGCCCGCTGGGGCGGCGACGAACTGGCTGTCTATTTCCCGAAACTGGATCTGGACCTGGCGGCCATGGTGGCGGAACGCATCCGCAGGCGGGTCGAAGGGGAGACCCGGCCTCCCGTCACCGTATCCTGCGGCCTGGCGGAATGGAAGACCGACGGGGGACAGAACCTGGAGGATACGATCGAATCGCTTTTCGCCAGGGCGGACGCGGCTCTTTACGAAGCGAAGAGAAGCGGCCGCAACCGCATCGCCCTGGCCTGAACGGATCACAACAATTATTTCGGCAGCAGACGGGAGGAATCCGGCATGAGGGATCCAAGGCTCAAAACGCTTGCGCAACAACTGGTGAATTATTCCATTGACGTTAAGCCGGGCGAAAACGTGCTGATCGAAATGATCGGCGGGGAGACGGAATTGGTGAAATGCCTGATCGAGGAGGTGGCCCGGCGCGGCGGTCGCCCCTTCGTGACGCTGGAAAACCGCGCGGTGCTCCGGACGCTGCTGCTTCACGCCACGCCGGAACAGATCGCGGTCTGGAAGGAATACGACCTGAAGCGGATGGAGCTCATGCAGGGTTACATCGGCATCCGCGCGGGAGACAACGCCAGCGAACTGGCGGACGTGCCTCCGGAGAAAATGAGGCTGTACGACACCGGATACCGTCACCCCGTCCATTCGGAGCGCCGCGTCAAAAAGACCAAATGGGTCATCCTGCGCTACCCGAACCCGTCCATGGCCCAACTGGCGGGTATGAGCACGGAGGCGTTCGAGGATTTCTATTTCCGCGTGTGCAATCTTGATTACGCCAAAATGGACCGGGCGATGGACCCGCTCAAGGAGCTGATGGACCGGACGGACCGGGTGCGCATCGTCGGCCCCGGCACCGACCTTTCCTTTTCCATCAAAGGGATCGGCTCGGTCAAATGCTCCGGACGCCGCAACATCCCCGACGGGGAAGTGTACACCGCGCCGGTGCGAGATTCGGTGAACGGCACGATCTCGTTCAACGTGCCGAGCGTCTACAACGGCTTCAAATACGAAAACGTCCGCCTTACCTTCCGGGACGGCCGCATCACGGAAGCGTCGGCCAACGACACCGCCCGTATCAACGCCTTGCTTGACACAGACGAGGGCGCCCGTTTCGCGGGCGAGTTCAGCCTGGGGTTCAATCCCCACATCCTGCACCCGATGAACGACACCCTGTTTGACGAAAAAATCGCCGGCAGCCTGCACTTTACGCCGGGGCAGGCATACGAGGAAACGGACAACGGCAACCGTTCCGCCATCCATTGGGATCTGGTGCTCATCCAGCGACCGGAATACGGCGGCGGAGAAGTCTGGTTTGACGACGTGCTCATCCGAAAGGACGGCCGGTTCGTTCATCCCGACCTGGAAGGGCTGAATCCCGAACGTCTGGTTTGACCGCCAAATTTTTCTTGCCGAGGGCGGCCGGTCGGAGTATCATGAAAATAGAGACGATCAATTTTCACGGAGGGATCGCCATGTCCGGCCACGCGGCCATCGCCGAACTGGCCCAGACGGCCAGCAAGTTTCGTTCTTCCATCGTGCTTCAGGCGGAGAACAAGTACATCGACGTCAAAAGCATCCTCGGACTTTTCACCACCCTTGTCGGCGGGAAGACTTACGAACTGCACATCCACGGCCCCGACGCCGAACAGGCGAAGGCGGAAATCATGGCGGTATTTGCCAAACACAATCTGGACGTCAGGCTGGCGGAATGAACCAAAGGCGCGGAGCGGCGCGGAACATGGTCCCGTTTTGATACGGGACTTGTTTTTTTGGGAAGCATTCGGCGTTCTTGTATGCGCGCCCGATTTCGTCTAATATGAAAGGGACGGCATTGCCGGCCCGGACGAGTCGAGAGAGGGGGAATGGCCATGAACGCGTCGGGCGTGACGGAACTTTTGCAAGAAAAAGTAATACGTCTGCTTAAGGACGATATGGATAAAATTCAGCAGCTCATTTCCGTGCAGATGGAGAACCTGACCACTCGCAAGTGTCCGGTTTACGAGGAAGTGCTGGACACGCAAATCTACGGCTTTTCCCGGGTGGTCGAATTCGCTGTCCGGGCGGGACTGGTGGACGAGACCGAAGGCAAATCCCTCGTCAAGCAGCTGGAACGGAATCTCGCTCTCTTGTACGAAGCGTTGGAAAAAGCGGAAGGATGACCGCCGGGGCGACCCGGAGGCCATCCTTTTTTCATGCATGATGCGGGAAAGGAGAGCGGACGGTTGCGCATACAGTTTCTCCAGCACGTGCCTTTTGAGAATCCCGGCGCCATCCTGAAATGGGCGGAAAGCAGGGGCCACGGTTTTTCCGTCACGCGGCTGTACGAGGGGGAGGAACCGCCGCCTTCCGGCGATTGGGACTGGCTGATTGTCATGGGAGGCCCCATGAGCGTGCGCGACGAGGCGGAATTTTCGTGGCTCAAGGCGGAAAAGCGCTGCATCGCGGATGCGGTCCGGAACGGAAAGACGGTCGTCGGCGTCTGCCTGGGAGCCCAGTTGATCGCGGAGGTGCTGGGCGGGGAAGTCTATCCCAACGGCCGGAAGGAAATCGGCTGGTTCCCGGTGGAATGGACGGACGCCGCGCTGGAGATGCCCCATTTTTCCTCTTTGGCGCGCACGATCACCGTGTTCCACTGGCACGGCGAAACCTTCAGCCTGCCTCCGGGGGCGATACTGCTGGCGTCCAGCGAGGCATGCCGGAATCAGGCATTCGCGTTCGGCAACTCCGTCTTCGGCTTTCAGTTTCACATGGAGATGCTGGAGGACAACCTCCGGCTCATGCTGGAAAACTGCGGACACGAGATCGCCGCGGGGGAACTTTACGTCCAGTCGGCGGAGAACATGCGGCGGGATGCGGAGCGGTATCTTGGACCCGCCGTGGCGGCGCTGAACGCCTTTCTCGACCGCCTGGCGGAAGGCCGGTAAGGCGGGGCCGGCGGTCGGAAGCGTCGGAGCGTCCTTGCGCCGGCGTCCCGGCTTCTTGTAAAATGGAAACAGCCTTGGGCGAGGGAGTGGATTCCGATGACGGATCACCCGGAAACGCACGAAGGGCAGGGGCAAATCCGCATCTCCGACGACGTGGTCGCCACCATCGCGGGGCTGGCCGCGCTGGAAACACCGGGAATCGCCGCCATGTCCGGCGGGATTTCCGAGGGTCTGGCGAAGCGCCTGAGCGGGCGCAACGTGCAGAAAGGCGTCTCCGTGGAAGTGGGCCAACTCGAGGCGGCCATCGACCTGCGTGTCATCGTGCAATACGGCGTGCCGATCCAGGAAGTGTGCCGCCGGCTGCAGCAGAACGTCCGCGAAGCGGTGGAAAACATGACGGGGCTTCGTGTCGTGGAAGTCAACGTGAAGGTGGAAGGCGTCTCGTTCAAGGACGAGGAGCCGGAGGAACCGCCGCCGCAGCGGGTGAAGTAGGCGGTTTCGGCGGAAACCCGGGGATTTCCGCGAGCATCGCCGAAAAAGCGCAAAAGGCGTTTCCGCCGCCCCCACGGGCCGGCGCGAAACGCCTTGCTTTTTTCAGGAGGATTTGTCCTGTCCCTGCAACCGGTTGTACTCCCTGGAGATGCTGAGCAGGACGCCCATTCCCATCATGAGCGACAACAACGAGGAACCGCCGTAGCTGACGAACGGCAGCGTGACGCCGGTGATGGGAATGGCGCCGCTGACGCCGCCCATGTTGACGAGGGCTTGCACCGCCACCAGGGTGACCATGCCGACACCCACCAGGGTGCCGAACAGGTCGGGGCATCGCAGGGCCACCACCAGCATGCGCCAGAGAAAGAACAAGTAAAACAAAATGAACATTGACGCGCCGATGAATCCGAGTTCCTCGGCGATCACCGCGTAGATGAAATCGTTGTACGCGTAAGGCAGGTAGAACAGCTTCTGCACGCTGTTGCCCAGACCGGTGCCGGTAAGCCCCCCGTGGCCGAACGCTTCCAGCGACCGGAGCAATTGGTAGCCGGCTCCCTGGGCGTCGGCGAACGGGTCGCGGAAAGCGATCAGCCGGTCCATGCGGAATCCGCCGTCAAAGCCGGGGTTGAGCAGCAAGTAAACGCTGAGCAACATCCCGCCCGCGCCGGCGAGGGCCAGACCCGTCAGCGCCACGTGCTTCAGGTTGGCGCCGCCCACGACGAGAATGACGGCCACGGCGGCGGCCAGCACCGCCGCCGACCCCAGGTCCGGTTGCAGCAGGATCAGCCCGGTGACGAGCCCGGACACGAGAAGGGCGGGCAGCAGCCCGCGCTTGAACTCCCTGAATTTTTCCTGCTTTTTGGATATGATGGCTGCCAAATAAAGGATGAGGGCGATCTTGGCGAATTCCGTCGGCTGGATGGAAAACGGACCGAGGACGATCCAGCTTCGGGCACTGTTGATCCCTTCGGTGAACAGCACGGCCACGAGCAAAATCAGCGTGATCAGCAAGAAAGGCGCAAACCAGACTTTGTAGCGCTCGTAGCGAATGTTCATCAGGATCAGCATCATGACCGTGCCGGTGCCGGCAAACATGAGTTGCCGCCGGGTGAAATACATCGGATCGTTGTTGAATTTCTCCATGACGGCGGTCATGCTGGAACTGGCGCTGAACACCATCACGATGCCGAAGCCGACGAGGATCAGGGTCAGGATCAGAAGCAGAAAGTCCGGCGTCCCGCGCCGTCCGGTGGCGGGAGCGTTCATCCGCGCACCTCCCGGATGCTCAGGCAAGCATCTCCTTCAGTTGCCGGGCGCTGCGTTCCGCGGCTTCCAGAACCGGAGCGGGAATCGGCGATTCGTAATCCAGTCCGTGAGGGAACGTATGCCGTCCGATGTAGACGGATTCGATTTCCAGCACCGCGTCGGGGTTTTCCAGTCTGCCTTCCACCGCGCGGGTGTTGATCCGCAGGTAATAATCCGAACCGGTCTTGGGTTCGTGCAGTTTCAGGTCGTAGGTGGCCCGGCGGTATTCCCACTGCCAACGCACGAAACCGAGTTTCTCGGCGGATTCGTCGAGATGGGCCAGATCGCTGCGCAGCCCGTTCAAACCGGTGTTCTCCAGAATCATCGTTTCGGTTCCTCCCGTATTGGACGCATCATCTGCGGCGCAATTGTCCATTTCCCATATTAGACGGTTTGGTTAGGTTGCGCAAGCCGCATCAGGCGGTAAAATGGGACCGGAATGCGAACGTTTTTTTACAATGGTAAAATGGGAAAGAAAGGAGGGCGCAGCGAGATGCTGGCGGAGGAAACGATTCGCGCGCTGGAACCGGATATGGTGGCGTGGAGGCGCCATTTTCACCGCCATCCGGAGCTTTCTTTTCAGGAATTTCGGACGTCGGAGCGGATCGCCGGCCTTTTGGAATCCTGGGGGCTGGAAGTCAGGCGCGGCGTCGCCGGAACCGGCGTGATCGGCACGCTGCGGGGAGCCCGGCCCGGGAAAACCGTGGCGCTCAGGGCGGATATCGACGCGCTTCCGATCCAGGACCAAAAGACGTGCGATTACGCCTCCCGGACGCCGGGCGTCATGCACGCCTGCGGACACGACGGGCACACGGCGCAGCTTCTGGCCGTCGCCCGTTATTACAGTCTTAGAAGGCAGGAAACGGCGGGAACTCGAGTGTTTCTGTTCCAGCCGGCGGAAGAAACGCTGCCCGGGGGCGCCGCCGCCATGATTCGGGAAGGCGCTTTGGACGGCGTGGCGGCCGTGTTCGGCTGCCACCTGTGGACGCCGTTTCCGTACGGCGTCGTGGCGACGCGTCCCGGTCCGATCATGGCCTCGCCGGACGAATTCGAGATCGAAATCGCCGGGCGCGGCGGGCACGCGGGCATGCCCCATCTGTCCTCCGACGTCCTGCTCGCCGGAGCGCACCTGGTGACGGCGATCCAGAGCATCGTTTCCCGCAATGTGGATCCGCTGGAAGCGGCGGTGGTGACCGTCGGGCGGTTTGCCGCCGGAACGGCCAACAACGTCATCGCCGAGACCTGCCGCATCGGAGGAACGGTTCGCACCTTTACGGAGGAGGCGCGCGGCATCATTCGCCGCCGCCTGGAGGAGACGGCCGCCCATGTGTGCGCCTTGCACGGCGCGCGGCAAGAATTCCGCTACGTGGAAGGGTATCCGCCCGTCGTCAACGATCCGAAGGAGACGGCACGGTTTTTCCGCGCGGCCTCCGCGCTGGACGGCGGCTGGAAGGTGACCGAGTGCGACCGGATCATGGCGGGTGAGGATTTTTCCTACTACTTGCAGGAGAGGCCGGGCTGCTACTTCTTCGTCGGCGCCGGCCGTCCGGACGGTTCGTCGGCGCCGCATCACCACCCTCTGTTCGACATTGAGGAAAAGGCGATGTTTGCCGCGGCGCGGCTGCTCATCGCCGTGGCGGATGATGCGGCGGAAGAAAATTAAGTCCTGAGGGCGGACCCCGCAGCGCGTATTTTCCGCGCATGGGCCGCCTCCTTTCGGGCCATGCTACACGTATCGCCGTCAGAAAGGAGGATGCCCATGAAGACCGTCGCGGACATCATGACGACCGATTGCATCACCGTCTCGCCCGGCGACGCCATTTTCGAGTGCGCGGTCAAAATGCGGGACAACGACATCGGATTTCTGCCGGTGGTGGACGGCCGGAGGCTCCTGGGGGTCGTGACCGACCGGGATCTGGTCGTCCGCGGCTACGCCGAGAAGCATCCGGGATCCGAAGAGGTGCGCAACGTGATGACCCACAAGGCGGTGTCGATCGAGCCGTCCGCTTCCGTGGAGGAGGCCGCCCGCAAGATGGCCGCCAGCCAGATCCGCCGCCTGCCGGTGGTGGAAAACGGAGAACTGATCGGTGTCGTTTCGCTGGGCGATCTGGCGGTGCGGGAACATTCCGGGGATGAGGCGGAAAAAGCCCTGGAAGGCATTTCCGAGCACGAACACCGGGAACCGTTCTACGCCCGCTGAAAAGACGGAACCATTTCGGATGTTCAGGAAAAGGTTCGCCTCCCGCCCGGGCAGGCGAACTTTTGGTTTGCCGGCGCTTGGAGAGCCGCCGGCGTGCCATGAGCGGTAAATTGCGAGAGGAGAGTCATCATGGGGAAACGGACAGCGGACAAGACCGCCGGCCGCCGGTTGGGGGCTCGGTTTGCGCTTTTTCAGGCGCTGGCGGGACGGGGGAAACCGGCTGCGTTTTTGCTGGCTTTGTTTGCGCTGACGGGATGGGCCTTCGCGGGATGCGCGCCCGCGCCGGATTCGGACGCCTTCGTCGAAACCGTTGTGAGAAATTATCCGCAGCTTGCTGGAAAAGGGTGGACAAAGGACACGGTGACCAGGGTCGTGGACGGCGATACATATGAAACGGCGGACGGGCAAAAGGTACGGCTTATCGGCGTGAACACGCCCGAGCTGAAGGGGGAAGAGCGCGAGCTCGGCGAGGCGGCCAAAGAATTTGTCCGCGCCCGCCTTGAAGGAAAGACTGTCTACCTGTTCCGCGACGTCAGCGAAACCGACCGGTACGGAAGACTGCTCCGATACGTGTTCATCGCCGGCGACCCGGTCATGTTCAATGAAACGCTGGTTCGGGAAGGTTACGCAAGCGTCATGACCGTGCCGCCTGACGTGATGTTTGCGGAGAAGTTCCTGCAACTTGAACGGCAGGCGAGAGAAAGCGGACGTGGGCTGTGGGGAGACGGGCCGGGCGAAGGTTCCGGCGAGTCTGCCTCGGGCGGCGAAGCCTCCGCCTCTTGTCCGAATCCGCGGATCAAGGGAAACCTTAATTCCCGCGGAGAGAAAATTTATCACCTGCCTGGCGGGCAGTATTACGACATCACCATCCCGGAGCAGTGGTTCTGCACGGAAGAGGAAGCGCAGGCGGCCGGTTTCCGGAAGGCCGCCCGCTGAGTACGGGGCCGATATGCACTTGTCACCTGTGCCGGGGAAGTCGGGTTCTTTCGCCCCCGCATGGGCGGGCGCATCCATGTCCAAAATGTTTGGATAGGATGAAGGAGGTTGCGACATGGGCGAAAGCGCCCCGCTCTGGATTCAGTCCGACGGCCTGCTGCTCGCCGACGGCCGGCACCCGGATTTTGCGGAGCTCAGGAATTTTCTTCACGGGGTAGCCGAACTGGTCAAATGCCCGGGCGATCTGTACACGTACCGGTTGACGCCGCTTTCCCTCTGGCATGCGGCGGCCGCCGGTTGGACGGCGGAAGGGCTCCTCGGCAAGCTCGGGGCGTGGACCGGGAGCGGCGTTCCGCCCGCCCTGGCCGAAGAGGTCCGCCGGCACATCGCCGTTTACGGCCGGTTTCGTCTGGTCACCCGGGAGGGACGGCTGCTCCTGGAATGCGCCGCGCCTTCCGACATGTTCCGGGTGCGGGAAGCGGAAGAAGCCGCCCGTTGGCTTGAAGGGGAGGTCGACGAACGGACGGCGGCGGTTCGTCCCGAAGGAAGGGGACTGTTCAAGCAGGCGATGGCCGCGGCCGGTCTGCCCGTCATCGACGAAGCCGGCTATCGGGACGGCGGTCCGCTGCCGGTAGCGTTCCGGGATTTGGATGACACGGGCCGTTCCCCGCGTCTGAGGGACTACCAGCAGGAGGCGGTGGACGCGTTTGTGGCCGGCGGCAGCGGCGTCGTCGTGCTGCCGTGCGGCTCCGGCAAAACGTGGGTCGGCATGGGCGCTCTCGTGCGGCTCCAATGCGAAACGCTGATCCTGACGCCCAACGGCACTTCGGTCCGGCAGTGGATCCGCGAACTGACCTCGCGAACGACGCTGTCGGCGAACGAGGTGGGCGCGTACACCGGCGAGCGAAAAGAGGTGCGCCCGGTCACCGTCGCCACCTACCAGGTGCTCACCCGCCGGCGCTCGAAGACCGGTCCGTTTTTGCACAAAGGCCTGTTCATGGACCGCGAGTGGGGGCTCATCATTTATGACGAAGTCCACTTGTTGCCGGCCCCCGTTTTCCGCATGACGGCGGAGCTGCAAGCGGCCCGGCGGCTGGGTCTGACCGCCACCCTGGTGCGGGAGGACGGCCGGGAAACCGACGTGTTCGCCCTCATCGGGCCCAAGCGTTACGAGCTGCCCTGGCGCGCCGTGGAGCGGGCGGGGTTCATCGCGCGGGCGCGCTGCACGGAGGTGCGCGTGCCCATGGACGAAGCGGCGGCCGCCCGATACGCTGTCGCGCCCCGCGGCGAGCGCCCACGCCTGGCCGGGGAAAACCCGCGCAAGGCGGAAGCGGTGCGGCGGCTGTTGGAACGCCATGCGGGCGAACCCACCCTCATCATCGGCCATTATCTGGAACAGCTTAAGGAACTGGCCCAAATTTTTTCCCTGCCCCTGGTGACGGGTAAGACCCCCCACGAGGAACGCCAGCGGTTGTATGACCGGTTCAACCGCGGCGAAATCAGGGCTCTGGCCGTATCGAAGGTGGCCAATTTCGCCGTCGATCTGCCCGACGCCAGCGTCGCCATCCAGGTGTCGGGAAGCTTCGGCTCGCGGCAGGAAGAAGCGCAGCGGCTTGGCCGGATCCTCAGGCCGAAAGATTCCGCCGCGTCGTTCTACACGCTGGTCAGCGACGGAACGGTGGAACGGGAGTTCTCCCGCAGGAGGAAACAATTTCTGTTGGAGCAGGGGTACGCCTACGAGACGGAATGGTGGACGTGATGCGCGGATTGTCGGATGCGGAGCGATGGTTGCTGCGCCGGATCTTGTCCGGGTTCGGCGCATTGCCGTTTACCGGCGGGCAGCTGGCCGGATGGACCGCGGAGGGGCCGTGGACCGGCGCGGAAATTCGCCTGGCGATCCGCCGTCTCGTCCGGGACGGCGTGCTCGAGGAGAGACGTCCCCCTTGGGGCGACCGAACCTGGCGTCTTCCGGCGGCCGAAGCGGTCAGGTGGCATAAGATGATTTTTCCGGTGCAGGCCGATCCGCTGCCCCAGGACGTAGAGATGGGGATCAGGCGGGACGCCGCGGCGCACCGGCTGCCGCTGTCCCTGGAACTCATGCTCGTCTGGGCGGCGCTGGAACGGTGCGGCGGCCTTCCGTTGACCCGCAAGGGCGGCCTGCACCGGCCGACGGCGTCCCGGCTGGCCGCGGCCATGCGGCTGACGGAGGCGGAACTCGCCGGAGTGCCTTTGCCGCCCGAATTCGTTACCGGGAGGGAGGAGCGGGCCGCTGACGGCGCCCGTGGCGGAGGACGGGCGGCATCCGGCGGTCCGCCGCTTCAGCTGGCGATGGCCCTGGACCTCGGCTTGGAATGCCGCGTGCTGAAACGGGAGCCGTGGCGCATCGCGGTGGATCCCGCCGGGCTTTCCGCCTGGCTAAAGCTCGGGCGGAGCGAAGCGGACAAGGTGCTGCGCGCCCTGTTGACGGAGCGGTACGCGGCGCGCGATCCTGATCTGTTTTTCGCGGCGTGCGCGGTCGAGCGGTTCCCGGCCGGGCGGTGGTTTCGCCTGGCCGACGCCGTCGGAACGGGAGCGGGCGCCGTCGCGCTGGAAACCTGGACGGCCTTCATGGCATCCTGCGGCTGGCTGGAACGGGGATATTGGCGCGGGGAACGGGTGTTCCGCCGGAAAAAGCCGCCGGAAGATGGCGACAGGCGGCATCCCGCCCTGCGCGTGCTGCCGGACCTGGAAGTGTGGGCGCTGCCGGAAGCCGGCCTACGCTGCCGTTTCGAGCTGGAGCGGATCGCGGAACGGGTTTCCGCGGATGAAGTGTTTGTCTACCGCCTGACGCAGGCCGGGTGCGACAGGGCGAGGGCTTTCGGGTACGGGCGGGAAGAGGTGGTTTCTTTCCTGGAGCGGGAGTCCGGAGCTCCGCTGCCCGCCCCGGTGAAGGCGGCGCTCGCCGACTGGTTCGCCGCCGAAACGGCGCCGGCCGCTTCCCGCGGACAGTCTCCGGAATTCCTCCGGGCAACTCTGCCGGACGGGTTGCCGGAAACGGAAAAAGATCCGGTGAACCGCGTGCTTTCCGGGCCGGTAAACCGTGTTCCGTTCGCGACGGCAAGCCGCGCGCCGACCGGAACGTCGGACGTTGTCCCGCCCGCACCGTCCATCCGCGCGCCGTCCGGCCGGGAAGACGTGCGGGATGGGCGGGTCCCCGGAGACGACCGGGAAGCGTTATTTCCCGGAATCGGGACCGTGCCTCCGTCCTGGCTCCGCGAAATGCGCCGTTACCATCCTTCCACCGCCGGTCTTCTCGTGCAGCAGGCGTTGGCCTGGCGTACCGCGCTGCGCCTGTCCTCCGGCGGCGTGGAATGCGAGTTCGTGCCGCTGGAGTTTGAACGGACCGCGGATGAGTGGGAAGCCCGCGGCTTCATCCGGGAGCGGATCACGGAGGCGGGGAGGGAGCCGACAAGCCGCGGCGCGACGGACGGGGAGCGGCTTCTGGCCGGGGAACCTTCCTGGAAGGTGCGTCCGGCCGTCATCCGCTCCTGCGAGGCGGCGGAACTTTGCATTGTGCTCCCTTCGGGATTGACCGGGCCGCCTTCCGATATGGTATGATGAATACAATGCCTAACCAGGAGGAGGTGGAACCGATGGCCCACGTGACGGAAACGCCCGAATTGACCGTTCCTTCCCTGCCGGAATCCGGCGGAGCGCGGGTGGACGGGACCGACACGGACACGGTTGCGCTTTGGACGATGGCCGCCGATCTGGGCGAGATGATCAAGCGGTCGGTCTGCGTGCGCGAGTATCTGCTCCGCAAAGAAGAGCTGCGGCGGGATGAAGAGGCTCAGGCCGTGATCCGGGAATTTGTGCGGGCAAAGGAAAAATTTGAAGAATGCGAACGTTTCGGCCGGTTCCATCCCGATTACCGCGAAGCGCTGGACCGGGTGCAAGCCTGGGAACGGAAGCTGAACGAGGTGCAGACGATCCGGAAATACAAGGCGGCTGAGGAAGCCCTCGGCCGTTTGCTTTACGAAGTGTCGCTGACGCTGGCCCGCGCCGTGTCGGACACCGTCAAGGTTCCGTACGACGACGCGGCGCCGGCGGGATGCGGAGCCGGGGGGCGCTGCACGTGCGCCGGGGCCGGGGATTGCTACGGTTGACAGGGGAGGGAGGAGCCGTTGTTCGTCGAACGCGTCGGCTACATCGTCTGGTACTCCGACCGGAAAGCCGCCAGAGGCCTGGAGAAATACGGAACCGTCCACTACATGTCGCGTCGCATGAACTACGCGGTGCTGTATCTCAACGCCGACACGGCGGAGGAAACCATCCGCCACGTGCAGCGCCTTCCCTACGTCCGCAAAGTGGAGCGGTCGCTGCGCAACGAACTGGATTTCGACCGGCCTTCATCCGACGGCCAGCTGTCGGGAGCGTAAAACATGATCTGACGGGAACCCGGGGGGGTTCCCTTTCTGTTTGCCCGGGCGTTACAAGCAAGGGAGGCGCTGCCGGCCGCCCGCCGGGCCGTCCGTTTACGCTTCCCGTTCTCCGCCGGACGCTCCGGGGGAGGCCGCCAGTCCGCGGATGACTGATTCGTCCGGGGTAACAAACAGCGTTTTGTGATGATCGTAGATGACGAAGCCGGGCTTGGCGCCGGAAGGCTTGCGGACGTGCCGCGCCAGGGTGTAATCCACCGGCACGTTGCCCGAATGCCGCGCCCGGCTGTAGTAGGCCGCCAGCATCGCCGCTTCGTGTAGGGTCGCTTCGCCAAAGGAGGAGCTGCGGATGACGACGTGGGATCCGGGGATTTCCTTGGCGTGCAGCCACGTGTCGTCGGGAGCGGCGACGCGGCCCGTCAGATAGTCGTTTTGCGTGTTGTTTTTGCCGACCAGGATCGGGATGCCCTCGCTGGATACGAAACTCAGGACGGCCGGACGGCCGTTCTTTTTTTTCCCGTTTTTCCCGCCGGCTCCGGGAGAGCGCTCCCCGCGGATGTATCCCTGAGCGGCCAGCTCTTCCCGGATTTCCGCGATGTCTTGGGGACCGGCGGTTTCCAGCGCCTGCAGAACCGACTCCAGGTAACGGATCTCCGCCTCCGCCTCTTCCAGCTGTTTCGTCGCCGCCGCGACGCTGTTTTTCAGCTTCGTGTATTTGCGGAAATAGCGCTGCGCGTTTTCGCTCGGGGAGAGCTGCGGGTCGAGGGGGATGGCGACGACCGGTTGCGATTCGTCGTAATAATCGATGACCTCCGCCCGCTCGTCCCCCCGTTTCACCGCGTGGAGATGGGCGGTGAGCAGTTCGCCGAAGCGGCGGTGCTTGTCCGCTTCCCGCGCTTCTTCCAGCGTCTCCCGCAGCCTGGCGATCCTTCGCTCGTTCTTGGCGATCTCTCCCGAAACGATTCGGACCAGATCCGCCGTCCGCTGACGGATGTATTCCCGCTCCGCCTTGTCCCGGAAAAAGGTTTCCATGCATGCCTGCACGCTTGGGAAAGTTTGCTTTTCCCCCGCCAGATGCGTCAAGTCAAAGACGGAAAACGCGGTTTTTCCGTCGGGCTCGCGGATGACGACGGGATGGTAGCGGTGGGCGGCGGCGTCCCGCATGACGGCGTGAAAAGCGTTCCACAGGTCCGCGGGATTCCCGCCGGCGCGGTGCGCGATTTCCCGGGCGAGCAGCGGACTGATTCCGGCGTATGCGCCGACCAGCGCCCGCTCCAGGTCCGCGTGAGCGACGTCCGCCGGAAGCCCGCCCATGGCTTCGCGGAAGCCGGTTTCGCTTTCCGCGAGCGGATCGCGCTTGTTCTGGGGCGGAGGCGGCACATACCGTCCGCCGGGAAGCACCGTGCGGTAGCTGCTGACGGCCGGGGTGACGCGGCGGATCGCATCGTGGATCACGCCGGAAGCCGGATCCAGCAAAATGATGTTGCTGTTGCGTCCCGTCAGTTCCACGACCAGCCGTTTCAGCACCGGGTCGCCGAGTTCGTTGCGGTGCCGGATGTCGATTTCCACGATCCGCTCCAGGTCCCTCTGACGGATCGCCTCCACGGCGCCGCCTTCGCAGTGCTTGCGGAGCAGCATGCAGAACATCGGCGGTTCCTGCGGATTTTCCCGCGTCCGTTCCGTCAGGTGCATGCGGGGAAGCGAAGGATTGGCCGACACGAGCAGCCGGCCCGGGCCGGCCGTTCCGCGCAGATGCAGCACCAGATCGAATTCGGCGGGCTGGTATATTTTAGATATCAAGGCGCCCTTCCAGGCCTGAAGTTCCCGCACAAGGGCGCGAATCGCCAAACCGTCCAGCGACATGGAGCACGTCTCCTGTCCGTCAAACGTTTTTTGGTTATGTCGAAGTTGGTCCCAGTTAATGATGCCACAAGGCGCCCCTCCCGGGAAACCCCTCCCGTGCTATTTTGCGGCTTGTCTGAATACACATGGTCGAGAAAAGGGCTGTCCGGCCAAGGCAGAACTGCCGGATGCGGGAGGGATGAACGACTTGCGGGCGGAAGGGAAAACGTGGCACTGTCTTACGGCGGAAGAAACCGCGGCGGAGCTGGCCGCCGATCTCCGGACCGGGCTGGAAGCGGGCGAGGCGGCGCGGCGGCTGAAGGAACAGGGGCCCAATGAATGGACGGAAAAGGGGGGCAGATCCTCCTTCGCCCTGTTGCTGGACCAGTTTCGGGATTTCATGGTGCTGGTACTGGCAGGGGCTTCCGTCATTTCGGCATTTCTCGGGGAGATACTGGACGCGATTACGATCCTTGCCATCATTTTGCTCAACGGATTGCTCGGATTTTTCCAGGAATACCGGGCCGAGAAATCCCTTCAGGCGCTGAAGGAGCTGTCCGCGCCCACGGCCCGGGTGATGCGCGGCGGCGAAATTTTGCGGGTTCCGGCGCGGGAACTGGTGCGGGGCGATTTGGTGCTCCTGGAAAGCGGGGACCGGGTGCCGGCGGACCTCCGTCTGGTCGCCGTAAACGGACTGGCGGTGGAGGAGGCCGCGCTGACGGGGGAATCCGTGCCGGTGTCCAAGCGCGCCGAACCGATCGCGGCGGCGGATGTTCCCCTCGGCGACCGCCGGAACATGGCCTATCTCGGCACCATGGTCGTCAAGGGTTCGGCCAGGGGCATCGTCGTGGAAACCGGCGCAGCCACCGAAATGGGCAAGATCGCGGACCTCATTCAAAACGCGGAAACCGGGCCAACGCCGCTGCAGCACCGGTTGGAACAGCTGGGCAAAATCCTCATCGCCCTGTCCGTCGCCCTTACCGTCGTCGTGGTCGTCGCCGGCGTGCTGCACGGGCAGCCGCTCATGGACATGTTCCTCGCCGGGGTGAGCCTGGCGGTGGCGGCCATTCCGGAAGGGCTGCCGGCGGTGGTGACCATCGCGCTGGCGCTGGGCGTGCAGCGGATGATCCGCCGCCGGGCCATCGTCCGCAAGCTGCCGTCGGTGGAGACGCTGGGCTGCGCCACGGTGATCTGCTCGGACAAAACCGGCACGTTGACCTTGAACAAGATGACCGTCACCCGCCTGTGGCTGGAAGGACGCACGCTGGAGGTGACGGGGACCGGATACGTCCCGTCGGGGCAGGTTTTGGAGAACGGCCGGCCGGCGGATGCGCGCAAGGATGCCGCATTGCGCCGGCTGGCCCAGGCGGCGGCCTTGTGCAACAACGCCCGCCTTGAACAGGAAGGAAACGGATGGCAGGTCCGGGGGGATCCGACGGAAGGGGCTCTGCTCGTCCTGGCGGCAAAGGCGGGCTGGAACCGGTCGGCGGCGGAACGGATGTACGAGCGGGAACGCGAGTTTCCGTTCGATTCCGCCCGCAAGCGCATGTCCGTGATCGTCCGCCACCAGGGCGGCCGGCTGATCTGCGCGAAAGGCGCGCCGGATGTGCTGGTGGACCGTTGTTCCTACGTCCTGTGGGGCGGAAACGTGTTGCCGCTGACGCCGACGATCCGCCGGAAGGTGCTGCAGGCGGCGGAGGAGATGGCCGGCCAGGCGCTGCGGGTGCTCGGTTTCGCCTACCGGGATCTGGCTTCGGACGAAAATCCCGCCGGCGACGACGAGGCGGAAACGGGGCTCGTATTTGTCGGCCTGGCGGGAATGATCGATCCCCCGCGCCGCGAGGCGGCGGAGGCGATCCGCAAATGCCGGCTGGCGGGCATCCGGACGGTCATGATCACCGGCGACCACCGCGCCACCGCGGAAGCCATCGCCCGGGAGCTGGGGATTCTGTCCCGGGAGGGGCGGGCGCTCACCGGCGCCGAGCTGTCGGCAATGGACGACCGCGAGCTGGAACGTGCGGCGGAGGAAACCGTCGTATACGCCCGCGTCTCGCCGGAACACAAGCTGCGCATCGTCCAGGCTTTGCAGCGCCGCGGGCACGTGGTGGCGATGACGGGCGACGGGGTGAACGACGCTCCGGCGGTCAAGACCGCCGACATCGGCATCGCCATGGGCGTCGCCGGAACGGACGTGACGAAGGAAGCGTCGTCCCTGGTGTTGGCCGATGACAATTTCGCCACCATCGTCGCCGCGGTGGAAGAAGGACGGGGCATCTATGAAAACATCCGCAAGTTCATCCGCTATCTGCTCGCCTCCAACGTCGGCGAAATCCTGACCATGCTGCTGGCGATGCTGGCGGGCCTGCCGCTGCCTCTCGTGCCGATCCAGATTCTGTGGGTCAACCTGGTGACGGACGGCCTGCCGGCCATGGCCCTGGGCGTCGACCAGCCGGAAAGCGATCTGATGCAGCAAAAGCCGCGTCCCGCGAAGGAAAACATTTTTGCCCGCCGGCTCGGCTGGAAAATCGTCAGCCGCGGCGTGCTCATCGGGCTGTGCACTCTGGGAGCGTTCGTCATCGCCCTGCGGGGCGCTGCAGACGACCCGCAGCGGCTCATGTACGCGCAGACCGTCGCTTTCGCCACCCTGGTGCTGGCCCAGCTCATCCATGTGTTCGACTGTCGCAGCTCGCGCTCGATATTCCACCGCAATCTCCTGGAAAACAAGTTTCTGGTTCTGGCCGTCCTGTCGTCCATTGCGCTGCTGCTGATGGTACTGTATGTGAAGCCGCTGCAGCCTTTGTTCCATACGGTTCCTCTCGGCCCGCGCGACTGGGCGCTGGTGTTCGTGGCCGCCGGCATCCCCACGTTCCTGGCGGGAGCGGGCAGCGTGATCGGGGGAAGGAGATCGCGCCGCAGGAAAATCGGCGTCCGGCCGGCGACGTTGCCGCGGTGATGGGGGACGGGGCAATCCCGTCACGCGGCACATCTGTCCGGGAGCATGACGCCGGGGGAACAAATATGCTACCATAAAAGCTAAAAGCTGCCGGCTGAATGGCCCGTCCCTTTCGGGCCGAGGCCGGATGGCGACAAGGGGAAACGGATGGGAAACGGATGAAACCGGATTTGAGAACCGCTCTTCGCAGCCGCGTGATCGTGGGCGACGGCGCGATGGGGACGTATTTGCACCAGCTGGGCGTACCGGTGGGAATTTCCCACGAGGAGCTCAACGTCACCAACCCGGATATCATCGGCGACGTGCATCGCCAGTACATCGATGCGGGAGCGGAAGCCGTCGAGACGAACACCTATTCCGCGCAGCGCTGGAAGTTGGAAAAATACGGGCTCGGCGGCAAGGCGGAAGACATCAACGCCGCCGGCGCGGCCGTCGCCCGCAAGGCGGCCGGTAGCCGCGCGTGGGTGCTCGGCGCGGTCGGCCCGTTCCGCACCGGACCGGGCCGGACGGCGCCCGGCGCGAATGTCCGGCGGCGGGATTACGAGGAACAGCTCGGCGCGCTGCTCGGAGCGGGTGTGGACGGCCTGATCCTGGAGACGTTCTACGATCTCGAGGAACTTTCCCTGGTCCTGCGCCTGGCCCGCAAGCGAAGCGATCTTCCGGTGATCTGCCAGTTCGCCGTGGAGGATCCGGCGCGCACGCCGGACGGCGTGCCGCTGGCGGAGGCATTCCGCCGGCTGATCGGCGAAGGGGCGGACGTCGTCGGCCTCAACTGCCGCGGCGGCCCCAGCGCGATGATTCGGGCGTTTGCGGAGCTTCCCCGGCTTGGCGTGCCTTTTTCGGTGTTTCCCAACGCCGGGCTGCCCGATTATGTGGACGGCAGGGTCGTGTTCTCCGCGCCTCCCGAATATTTCGGGGAGACCGCGCGGACGTTCGCGGATCTGGGCGTGCGCCTGATCGGCGGATGCTGCGGGACGACGCCCGCCCATATCGCCGCCGTCGCCGCGGCTCTGAAGGAATATGCGCCGGAGGCGGGCTTGGCGGATACCGGCCCGGATGCGGAACGGGCGGATACGCCGGCGGATGTGTCGGCGGATGCGGCGCTAAGGGAGAAGCGGCAGGACGCAAAACCGACGGAAGCGAAATCCGTCCCTGTCGTTACGGTCCGCATCCCGACGGCCGTAGTCGAAGACGCCGCGGGCGCATCGGCGCGGGACGGAGCCCAGGCGGCCGCCGAACCGGCCGGCCGTGGGCCGGATGGCCGCGAACCTTCGGGACGCGAGCCGACCCTCGTGGAACTGGTCCGCCGGCGCCATACGGTCATCGTGGAGCTGGATCCGCCGCGCGACCTGGATCTCACCCGCTTCATGGCGGGCGCCGCGGCCTTGAAAGACGCGCGGGCGGACGCCCTCACGATGGCGGACAATTCGCTGGCCGTTTCGAGAATGAGCAACATGGCGGCCGGCATGCTGGTAAAGGAGCGCATCGGCATCCGGCCGCTGGTGCACATCGCCTGCCGCGACCGCAACCTGATCGGCACCCAGTCGCACATGCTGGGCCTGCACGCTTTGGGGATCGACCACGTGCTGGCGGTGACAGGCGATCCCGCGCGGTTCGGCGATCTGCCGGGGGCGAGCTCCGTCTATGACATGACGTCCTTTGACATCATCCGCATGATCAAACAGCTCAACGAGGGGATCTCGTTTTCCGGCAAACCGCTCCGGCAGCGAGCCCGTTTCGTCGTCGGCGCGGCGTTCAATCCCAACGTGAAATACCTCGACAAGGCCATCCGCCGGCTGGAAAAGAAGGTGGAAGCCGGGGCCGACTTCATCATGACGCAGCCCGTGTACGATCCGAAACTCATCGAGCGGCTCGCCGGCGAGATCCGGCACATTCCGGTGCCGGTCTTCATCGGCATCATGCCCCTGGCCAGCGGCCGGAACGCGGAATTTTTGCACAACGAGGTGCCGGGCATCCAGCTGTCCGATCGGGTGCGGGAGCGCATGCACGGCCTCGAGGGGGAAGAAGGCAGGCGGGAAGGATTGGCCATTGCCCGCGAACTCCTGGACGCGGCGATGGAGTGTTTCAACGGCATCTATCTGATCACGCCTTTCATGCTGTATGACATGACCGCCGAGCTCACCCGCTACGTCCGCCGGAAAACCGCCACGGGGACGCCCGCCCGCGGCGAAGCGAACGCGTGATCGGCGGGGAAGGTCCGCCCTCTTGTCCCGCCTCCCGTTTTCAAGTAAAATAAAGCAATAAACAGGCGGAAAGCGAGCAAGGAACATCCTGCAACCTCAAGCGATGGCCCCGGCGATCGGCGGGTGGTGTGCACGGACAGGCCCGCGGACGGAAAGACCTGCGGCCGTTGAATGCGTGGGACTGCTTCCGGCAACAGTGGAAGGGTCTGGTCCGACCCTTGGGCGTTGCTTGCGTGAGAGACCGGAGGGACCTTTTTTCATGTCAATCAAGCTGATCAACATCGGTTTTGGAAACATCGTTTCCGCGAACCGGATCATCTCCATTGTCAGCCCGGAATCGGCTCCGATCAAACGCATCATCCAGGAAGCGCGGGACCGGCACATGCTGATCGACGCGACATACGGGCGTCGTACGCGCGCGGTCATCATCACCGACAGCGACCATGTCATCCTGTCCGCCGTGCAGCCGGAAACCGTTGCGCATCGTTTGTCCGCCAAAGAGGAAAAAGAAGAAGAAAATGTGGAATGATGCGATGGAACCCAGAGACGGCGGTTTGCTGATTGTGCTCTCGGGGCCGTCCGGCGTCGGCAAGGGAACGGTCTGCAAGGCGCTCCGGAGCCGGATGCCGGAGCTGGTTTATTCCGTGTCGGCGACGACCCGCGCGCCGCGGGAAGGAGAGCGGGAAGGAACCGACTATTTTTTCCGCACCCGGGAAGAGTTCCTGGAGATGATCCGCAGCGACGCGCTGCTGGAATATACCGAATATGTGGGCAACTTTTACGGAACGCCGCGGGATTTCGTGGAGCGCACGCTGGCGGAGGGCAAGGACATCATCCTTGAAATCGACGTCTCGGGCGCCCGGCAGGTGAAGGAGAAGTTTCCGCGGGGTGTTTTTGTGTTTTTGCTGCCCCCTTCCTTCGAAGCGCTGAAGCAGCGGATCGCGGGGCGGGGCACCGAACCTCCCGAAATCATCGCGCACCGCTTGCGGAAGGCCGCGGAAGAAGTCGCCCGCGTGCGGGATTACCATTACGCCGTGGTCAACGACGACATCGAGGCGTGCTGCACGCGCATCCAGGCGATCATCACGGCGGAGCACTGCCGGAGCGAGCGGGTTCCGCAAGGCTATTTCCGGGAGTTCGAGCGCATGACGAACGCCGACCCCATTTCCGAGAGGTGAGGTAAGCATGCTGTATCCCTCCATTGACGAGCTCATGAAAAAAGTGGACAGCAAATACACGCTGGTCGCCGCCGCGTCCAAGCGGGCGCGCGCCCTGCGGGACGGAGCGCCCACCGAGCTGAAGGAGCCGAAATCGAACAAAGTGGTGGGCGTGGCACTGGAGGAAATCTACCACAGCCTGGTGGACATCCAGATGCCGGGCAAATGAACGAACCGGCCGCCGTCGGATGAAACCGCAATCCAGGCGGTTGTTTTTTTCTTCCCGGGGAACGGGAGCGGAGGTGGAACGGTTGGACCAACCGTTGGCGGGCAAAAAGATCGTCCTCGGCGTCACGGGCGGCATCGCCGCCTACAAGGCGGCTGTTCTGTGCAGCCGCCTTGTCGCGCTGGGCGCCGAAGTGCGCGTGATCATGACGGAAGGGGCGACGAGGTTCATCACGCCCCTGACCATGCAAACGCTGTCGCACCAGCCCGTGGCGACGGACGTGTTTGACGAGCCGGACGCGTCGTCCATCCGGCATATCGCCTGGGCGGACTGGGCCGATTTGGTGGTGGTGGCGCCGGCGACGGCGAACCTGATCGGCAAATATGCCGCGGGGATCGCCGACGACATGCTGACCACGACGCTGCTGGCCACCACCGCGCCGGTGCTTGTCGCGCCGGCCATGAACGTGCATATGCTGGAACATCCCGCCGTGGTCCGCAACATGGAAATCCTCGCGGAGCGGGGCGTGGCATTCGTCGAACCCGGCACCGGTCAGCTGGCATGCGGATATGTCGGAAAGGGGCGCCTTGCGGAACCGGAAGACATTGCGGAAGCCGTGGTGCGGATGCTTGCCGGCGACCGGCCGCTGGCCGGCCGTCGTGTGCTGGTGACCGCCGGCGGAACGATGGAGCGCATCGACCCGGTGCGCTACATCACCAACGATTCGTCGGGCAAGATGGGGTTCGCCCTGGCCGAAACGGCGCGTTTCATGGGCGCGGAGGTTACCCTGGTCTGCGGCCGTACGGATGGGACGCCGCCCGCGGGCGTGACCGTCATCCGCGCCGAATCGGCCCATCAGATGTTCGAAACGGTCATGGAACGCCTGCCCCGCACCGATTTCGTTGTCAAGGCCGCCGCCGTGGCCGATTACCGGCCGGCGGCGCCCGCCCGAAGCAAAATGAAGAAAGACGCTGAACGTCTGACGCTGGAACTGGTGCGCAATCCCGACATCCTGCAGGCGGTGGGCGAATGGACGGCTTCCCGCCGAACGGCGGGCGAGCCCGCGCCCTTCGTCATCGGCTTCGCTGCAGAGACAGAAGATCTTGAGCGGCACGCGCTTGAGAAGATCCGGCGCAAGAAATGCGACCTGATCGTGGCCAATGACGTGTCGGCGGCCGGCGCCGGTTTCGGCGCCGACACGAACATCGTCAGCATCTATGACGCCCGAGGGCTGGTGGAAGCGCTGCCGATGATGAGCAAGCGGGCGGTGGCCGAGCGGATCTGGCGGCTGGCCGCCAGCCGCGCCGCGGCGCAGCGAGGGGACGGAAACGCATGAACGTTGCCCGCGTGGTCGTCGACGTGCCCAGCCGCGAGACGGACCGGCCGTTCGATTATCGGGTACCGGACCGGCTGAAACCGTGGATCGAGGTGGGAAGCCGCGTCGCCGTTCCCTTCGGAGGCCGGACGCTGCAGGGCATCGTCGTCGCTCTGGCGGAGCGGGCGGAAGTCGGCGAAGAACGGCTGAAGCCGGTAGCGGAGGTATTGGACGCCACGCCGCCGCTTACGCCGGAACTGGTGGAGCTTGGCGCATGGATGAGCCGCCGCTGGCTGTGTCCGCTGTCGGTGGCGCTTCAGGCGATGCTGCCGGCGGTCCTGAAGGGCCGGACGGAGAAATACGTGTCCCTGGCCGACGGCGTGTCCTGGGGCGAGGAGGATCGCGCGGTCCACGGCGCGCTCATCGGCGCGCTGGAGCAACGCGGAACCATACGGCTGTCGCAGCTTCTGCGGGAATTTCCGGAGGAAGCGGATTTCGTGCGTCGGGCCCTGCGCGGCGGACGCCTCGTGGAGACGCAGCGGGTGGAAGACCGGGCGCGCCCGCGCACGGTGGCCGTCGTGTTTCCGCCGGAGGAAGCTCGCCTGCGGGAAGCCCTGGAGCGCCTGCCCGCCCGTGCCGCGAAGCAGCGGGAGGCGGTGCGTTGGCTGCTTTCGCGGACCGGACGCGGACCGGTGCCGCTCAAGGAACTAGCGGAGGCGGCCGGCGTGTCGCCTTCCGTTGTGCGAGCCCTTGCCGCGCAAGGGTGGCTCGAAATCCGCGACGTTCCGATGGACCGGGACCCTTACGCCGGCCGTCAGTTCCGCCCCACAACGGCCTTGCCGCTCACGCCGGCCCAGCGAAGCGTCTTCGAGCCGCTGGCCGCGGCCATCGAACGTGGCGAAGGGGGCGTGTTTTTGCTGCACGGGGTGACCGGCAGCGGCAAGACGGAACTGTACCTGCAGGCGATCCAGAAGTGTCTGGCGCGCGGGCTGGAGGCGATCGTGCTGGTGCCGGAGATCGCCCTCACCCCGCAGATGGCGGAGCGGTTCAAAAGCCGCTTCGGCCACGACGTGGCGGTGCTGCACAGCCGTCTGTCGGACGGGGAGCGGTACGACGAATGGCGCAAGATCCGCGAGGGCCGGGCCAGGGTGGCCCTCGGCGCCCGTTCCGCCGTGTTCGCCCCGTTCCGGCGGCTGGGCCTCATCGTCGTCGACGAAGAACACGAAACGTCCTACAAGCAGGAAGACAACCCCAAATACCACGCGCGGGATGTGGCCATCGAGCGGGCGAGAAGGAACGGCGCGGTGGTGCTGCTCGGCTCCGCCACGCCGTCCCTGGAGACATATGCGGCGGCGACGGGTCTGGCGGAGCCCGCCGGCGCCTTCGCGCCGTCCGGTGCTCCCGCCGTCCGGCCTTGCTACCTGCGGCTTGCGGAGCGGATCGGGGACCGGCCGCTGCCCGCCGTGCGGATCGTCGACATGCGCGAGGAACTCCGGCAAGGCAACCGCGCCATGTTCAGCCGCGCCTTGGCCAAAGCGCTGCGGGAACGGCTTGACCGGGGAGAACAAACCGTTCTGTTTCTCAATCGGCGGGGGTATTCGACGTTCGTCATGTGCCGCTCCTGCGGCTATACCGCAGCATGCCCCCATTGCGACATTTCCCTTGTCTATCACCGCGGGTCCGGAAATCTCCGCTGCCATTACTGCGGATATGCCGAGGCGGAGAAGCCGTCCTGTCCGGCGTGCGGCAGCCCCCACATTCGCTATTTCGGAACGGGCACGCAGAAGGTGGAAGAATATCTGGCGGCGGCCTTCCCCGGCGTCCGCGTCATCCGCATGGATCTGGACACCACGACGGAAAAGGGCTCCCACGAAAAATGGCTGACCCTCTTCCGCGAGCGGAAGGCGGATGTGCTGCTGGGCACGCAGATGGTGGCCAAAGGGCTCGATTTTCCCCACGTGACCCTGGTGGGCGTGCTGGCCGCCGACGCCACGCTTCGCCTGCCCGATTTCCGCAGCTGGGAACGCACGTTTCAGCTTTTGACCCAGGTTGCCGGACGCGCCGGCCGGCATGAACTCCCCGGGGAAGTGATCATCCAAACGTACGACCCCGGCCACGTTTCGGTGATTTGCGCGGGGCGCCACGACTACGAAGGGTTCGCCGAGGAGGAACTCCGTCATCGGCGCCTTCTCGGCTATCCGCCATACGGGCGGCTCGTTTCCGTCGTCTTCTCCCACGAGCGGCGGGAGGTGGCCCTGGAAGCCGGCGAAACGTTCGCGGGCTGTTTGCGCGGCCGGGTGGCGGCGATGGGCCTGTCCGACCGGTTCGATCCGTCCGGCTCTCCCGCCCTGGACGTGCTCGGCCCCTCGGCCGCGCCGGTGGCGCGCCTGAAGGATCGATACCGTATCCAATGTGTGGTAAAATATCGGGGTAACGTGGATGCGGGGAGCCTCGTGTCCGCTGCCCTGGAGCCCTTGGCCGCCGCCGTGCGCCGCGGCGCGCTCCAGGTGTCGGTGGACGTCGATCCGCAGATGATGTTATGAATCGGATAAAGAGGATGATGAACCCATGGCGATACGCATGATCGTCCGGCATCCCGATCCGATCTTGCGGGAGCGGGCGAAGGAAGTGACCAAATTCAACGCCAATCTGCACAAGCTGCTTGACGATCTGGCGGACACGATGTACGACGCCAACGGCGTCGGGCTGGCCGCGCCGCAAATCGGCGTTCTGAAGCGGGCCTTCGTCGTGGACGCGGACGGCAGCGGGCTCATCGAACTGGTAAATCCGGAAATCGTGGTGAAGGAAGGCGAACAGTTCGGTCCGGAAGGGTGCCTCAGCATCCCGGGGCTGCAGGGCGATGTCCGGCGGGCCAAGCGCGTCGTCATCCGCGGCCAGGACCGCTACGGCAACCCGGTGGAGTACGAAGGCGTCGATCTGCTTGCCCGGGCGTTCCAGCACGAGCTGGATCACCTGAACGGCGTCCTGTTCCTTGACATCGCCGAGTCGGTGTACGAGCGGCAGCCGGAGGACGGCGAGTGACGATGCGCGTCGTCTTCATGGGTACTCCGGCTTTTGCCGTGCCTTCGCTGGCCGTCCTCCTGGAGGAAGGAGCGGAGGTGGCTGCGGTGGTCACCCAGCCCGACCGTCCGCAGGGGCGCAAACGCGAACCCGTGCCGCCGCCGGTCAAGGTGTTCGCGCGGGAACGCGGGCTGACCGTCCTGCAGCCGGAAAGGCTGCGAAACCTCAAGGCGGTGGCGGAACTGGCGGCGCTCAGGCCCGATCTCATTGTCACCGCCGCCTACGGGCAAATCCTGCCCCGCGCGGTGCTGGATTTGCCCCCGAGGGGATGCGTCAACGTGCACGGCTCCCTGCTGCCGCGCTACCGCGGCGGCGCGCCGGTCCAGCGGGCGATCATGAACGGGGAAACGGTGACCGGCGTGACGCTGATGTACATGGACGAAACGCTGGACACCGGCGACATGATCGACCGCGTGGAGGTGCCCATTGCGGAAAGCGACACGGCGGGAGATTTGTTCGAGAAACTGGGCAAGGCCGGAGCCGAATTGCTCCGCCGGTGGCTTCCGGCGCTGCTCGCGGGGACGGCGCCGCGCACGCCGCAGGACGGGCGGCTGGCCACCTACGCGCCCAATCTGACCCGCGAGGATGAGCGCATCGACTGGACGCGCGCGTCCAGGCAAATCTACAACCAGGTGCGCGCGCTGGCGCCGATGGTCGGAGCGTACGCGCTGTGCCGCGGGCAGCCTCTCAAGGTGTGGGCTTGCCTGCCCCCGCGGGAAGCGGACGCCGATCTTCCCGCCGAATGGCGGCGGATGCCGCCTGGAGCGGTGCTGGAGGCGGGACGCGAAGGCATCCGGGTGCGCACCGGCGACGGCAGTCTCGTGCTGGCCACGGTGCAGCCCGCCGGCAAAAAGGCGATGGGCGCTGCCGACTTTGCCCGGGGGGCGCGGCTTGCTCCCGGCGATTTGCTGGGGTAGGCCGCGCTTTTTGCATCGGAAAGATGGACTGCTGAGAACCGCAACGACAAAAGTACCTTTATCCTGAATTTCGAAAGTACCCTCTCATCAATTAACTAAAAAAGGGCTCCAAT
>ERZ795043.465-NODE-465-length-34407-cov-54.139759_pt1 | contig 34407 bp, 37 predicted proteins | sample MGYA00375127_ERZ795043 | MGnify/ENA primary metagenome ERZ795043 (study PRJEB30172, sample SAMN05518447) | compost metagenome | isolation source: Feedstock adapted compost from Newby Island compost facility, Milpitas, CA | place: USA:Newby Island compost facility... | reverse complement strand
CCGGGGGAGGGGGTGAAGGTTTATGCGGGGTATGCGGGAGGTGCAAGTTTTGAGGTAAGGGAAAGAAAGTAGGGGAGCAGTATGAAATTGAGCACAACAAAAAGGCTATCTACCCGTCTAAAGAGAAGTCCCAAGGATCCCATGAGGAAAGCTAAGCCGAGGTTTATTGGAAGGAAGGCCAACACACCAAGCGGCCACCACCAAGAGAGTTGGAAGGAAATGCCGCTCACCCAGTAGAGCACCAGGAGCACCGCCGCGGCATACAGCCCCCCGTTTAGGCCAAGGACAAAGGCCTTTACCGTTAGCTGGGTAAGTAACCCTCCCCTTGCTAGAGAGAGGTGCTCTATGGTCCCAAGCAGGCTCTCGTTCAAAATATTCGAAGCAAATGTTCGCCAAAGGGCCCCTGTGAATTGGAAGACACCGTATAAGGCCAGCAGAGAGCCTGAGTCTATGTTTGGTAGAGATGTCTTCGTTACGCTTTTCAAGCCGATTAAGATGGCATAGAAAAACAATACATCTGCCAACATTCCGGAGAGGAAGTTGAGCCAATATAGCCTGTAGTGCTCCAACATCAGCCTTACTTCGGCCAACCACTGGAACCGGCTCATCGCTTTATTCCGGAGTATGAGGCCAAGGTGCCTTGACTTCTTCGCTGCACAGGCTACCTTGGCCTCCTTACCTAGGCCTCAGCTACCAAAGCTTGGTGTTGATGCCGCAGCCCGAATTCTGCCCACAATTGTAGCCACAGTCGCCGCTAGGAGCTATACGCAGTCCAGGCTTCACGACCCACCGCATCTTCCTCACCTCCTTTCCCTAGCCCGTGCAGGGGCGAGGTGCCGGCTCTGCCTCGCCCGCACGTTCGGCTAGCAAAGTAAAGGTACGCTTCCAGTTCCACTTGAAGGTGGTGCACTCCAGCTCCACCTTCCCCTCGGGCATGGCCTCGGGGAAGACCACCTTCAAGGGACACCCCCCCATGCACGCAGGAAGCCAAGTGCAACGGGAGCAGGCGAGCTCTTCGGAGAAGGGGTCCCAGGACATCCAGCGCTGGTAAACAGGGTTCTCCGCAAGTTGCAGGGGATCGTATTCCAGGATGTTACCCACGGCGAACTCGGGCTGCCCCACCGTGTCCCAGCACTTCTGCAGGGTGCCGTCGGGCTCCACCACGAACCCCTCCGGATGGGCAGCCACGCACCCTCCAAGCTGAAGGGAGGGGTAGGGAAGGGTGGCCAGGCCTAGGCTTTCCGCAAGGGTGAAGTACTCCGGCTCAATCCGGGCGAAGTCCTTGCGGGTAAAGCAGAACCCCTTGACCCCGTGGCTGGGCGGGGCGGTGGAGGTTACGGGGGCAAAGTAGACCCGCAGGTTCTCCTGGTGGGCCAGCCCTTCCTCGGCCAGACGCTTCAAGAGGGCGGGCACGCCCTCGCGGTTCCGGACGTCCACGTTGACCCGGATGTGGACGAAGACGGGTTTCCCGAGGAAGAGGCGCAGGTTGGCCAGGATGCGCTCAAAGCTCCCTTCCCCGGTAAGGAGGTGGCGGCGCTGGTCGTGGTAGGGAGCGTCCCCGTCCAGGGTGATCTGGACCAGGTGAATGCGGTAGCGGACCATGTCCGCCACCTTCCCTTCGTCCAGGAGGTAGCCGTTCGTGATGAGGCTCGCGCTGTACTCCACGCGGTTCCTCTCGGCTACCTCCAAGAACCCCTGGGATAGCCTCTGGACGACATCCCAGGCCAGGGTGGGCTCACCGCCAAACCAGGTGACGAAGAACTTGCTGAGGCGGGGGGCTTTTTGAGCGAAGACCTCCAGGAGCTTGGCCTGAACCGCTTCGGTCATGCGGCTCACCCGGTGCCGCTGGAAGCAGTAGTCGCAGCCGAAGTTGCAGTCTATGGTGGGACAGATCGTTAGGCTCCAGGCCTCCGTGGTGTAGCGCTGCCGCAGGTGGAGGGTCTTAAGGTAGGCCAGCTCGTCAAAGTTCTCGGGGACGACGAAGCGGCCTTCCACGAGCCCCTGGTCTACAGGGTTCTTGGGGTCCAAGGGCTCCCCCTTGACCAGGGCCGTGTAGCGCGCCCATCCTTCTGAATCCAAGACGGCCAGGCCACCGGAGAGGGAGTTGAAGGCGAGCTTCTCGCCCGTGGGCAGGGTGTGGAAGTGGTTGAAGCGGCTCGGCTTATAGGCTGCCCCTCCCCGGGTTGGTGCCTGGGCGGGTTCCTGGAGGTTCACCACGGGTAGCTGCACCATCCCGTCTTGCATGCCCTTTCACCCCTCTCGGCCATCCTCAAAGCTGGCCTTAAGGTAGCAAGAGGAAGGTAACGCCCGCGTAACTCAGAAAGCTCTCATAAAGACTCTAGGGCGTTACGTGGAGGTTACATGGGCCGGGGTAGCCTTCAGGTGTGCGGCTCCTGTGGCTTCTCCTCGCCCTACTCGGGGGCTCTGGGGTCCTTCCCCAGTGCCTCGCCCCCCACTGCTCGCCCCCGGGGCTTGGGCTCTAAGCGCCACTTCGGCTTTGCAACATGGGATGCCCAAGCCGGGGCTGTGGGAATACCTTTTGGGGCCCCCACCGCGGCCAAAGCTGCGGTGGGGTACCTTAGAGGCCCCACTCCCTCCTGAGCCTTTCCACCCGGGCCTGGGCGATGGGAAGGCGGGGGTCTTGGGAGGGTAGCCTCTCCAGGAGGGCCTCCCAGACCCCCAGGTCCTCCCCCAGGCGCTCGGCCAGGAGGAAGAGGCTTTCCACCTCGCCCTGGGCCAAGACCGCCCGCCTCAGGGCCTCTTCCAGCTCCGCCCTCAGGGCCTCCACCCCCGGGGCCTGGCTCTGGGGGAGGAGGGGGCCCCGGTAGCGGGCAAGGGCCCCGCTCAGGTCTCCTTGACGCAGGGCCCCCCATACTTCCAAGAAGTCCGCCTGTAGGGCCTGGGCCAGGCGGTAGGGCCGGCTTTTCACGGCAGGCCCCCGTTGCCTCAGGCGGAGCACCTCCATGCGGAGGGCGGGCCCGTTGGCCTCCCCGTAGAGGGCCAGGGCCAGCTCCTCCCCCCTCCACCCCTCCTTCCGGGCGAGGAGGAGGACGAGGAGCTCCGCCTGGCGCAGGGGGAGGGGCTTGCCCCCAAGCCTTGGCTCTCCCAGGGCCTGGAAGTGGGCCGAGGGGCTTGCGGCCCAGAGGAGCTCCTGCCCCCTCCGGGAGAGCTCTCCCAGGAGGGGGTGGGGCCTTCCCAGGAAGAGGAGGCCCCGCATGGCCTCCTCCGCCACCTCCTCCAGGAGGAGGGGCAGGGTCTTGGCCACCCCTTCCTCGTCCTCCCGGTAGAGCCCTTCGGCCAAGGCGAGGAGGGCCTGGGTGAGGGGCTCCTTGGCCCAGGGCCTCGCCGCCAGGAGGAAGGGGAGGACCTCCTTCCCCAGGAGGCGCACCCCGGCGGGGGCGAGGTAGGGAAGGGCGGGAAGAGGGGCCTCGCCCAGGGCCTTCCGCAGGTAGGCCCTCCCCGAGGCCTCCTCACCCTGGAGGAAGCGCAGGTGGGCCATGAGGAAGCGGGCGTAGAGCCCCGTGCCCCCCTCCAGGGCCAGGAGTTCCACCTGCCGGAGGAGGTCGGGGAGGGGAGGGTCCTCCTCGGCGAGGAGGGCGAGCCAGGCCCACTCCAGGAGGGCGAAGGGGCCAAAGCCCCGGGCAAGGGCAAGAGCGGCGTAGCCCAGGGCCTCCCTGAGGCGGCCAAGCCCCCTTAGGGCGCGGGCCAGGGCGAAGGCGAGGCGGGCCTCGGCCTTGGGGTCTCCCTGGAAGCGGTGGAGGGCCTCCTCCAGGGCCAGGGCCCCCACCTTTGGAGGGAGGGCCAGGCCCAGGTGGTAGAGGGTGAGGGGGGGTCTGGGCCCTTCGGGCGGCCTCCAGGGCCAGGGCGCGGTAGGCCCGAAGGTTCCCCTTACGGGCCTCTACGAAGCCTAGAAGGGCCAGGCGCTCGGCCTCCGGGAGGCCTTCTTGGGAAGTTTGGAGGAGGGCTTCCGCCTCCCGGTCCCGCCCTTCCTCCAGGAGGCGGAGGGCGGGGGCCAGGGGGCTTGCCGGGAAATCCAGGGCCATGGAGCCATTTTAGACGTGTGAGGGCCTGGGCTTCCGCCCCTGCGGCTCTGACCCTCGAGGTCCGCTGACGACACCTACCATATAAGGTGTACAGTGAAGACATGGAGAAGACGACCCTCTACCTCCCCCCTGAGCTTCACCGCGCCCTAAAGGAGGCCGCGCGGCGGGAGGGCAAAAGCCAGGCAGAGCTCATCCGGGAGGCCTTGGCCGCTTACCTTACCCAGCGCCAAAGACCCGCCTTTCGTTCCCTAGGCGTGGGCGAGGACGAGGAGCTCTCCGGGCGCGCCTCCGAGGGGTGGCTGGAAAGGGTCTGGTCCGAGCGATGATCACTCTGGACACCTCCGCCCTCTTCGCCCTCCTGAACCGGAAGGACCCGGACCACGGCCGCGTTAAGGCGCTCCTTCTTTCTGATCCAGGTCCCTACCTGGTGCCCATGGGCATCCTCGCCGAGATCGCCTACCTCGCGGAAAGGCGCCTGGGCCTTGGGGCCCTCGAGGCCTTCCTCCAAGACCTCGAGGCCGGGGCTTTCTCCCTGGAATGCGGGGAAGAAGACCTGCCCCGGGTCAGGGCGCTCGTGGCCCGGTACCGGGACCTGCCCTTGGGCTTTGCCGACGCCGCGGTCGTCGCCGTAGCCGAGCGGAACGGGGGCCTGGTCCTAAGCTTGGACCGGCACCTTCACGTGGTGGCGCAGGAGGGGACCATCCGGGTACTCCCCTAACCCGCGATCCGGAGGAGGGCGAGGAAGCTTTCAAGCTCCAGGCTCGCCCCGCCCACGAGCCCCCCGTCCACGTTGGGCATAGAAAGAAGGTCGGCGAAGTTCTTGGGGTTGACGCTTCCCCCGTAGAGGATGCGAACCCGGCTCGAGAACGCCTCCCCGTACCGCTCGGCGAGGGCCTTGCGGATCTCCTGGTGCATGGCCTCGGCGTCCTCAGGGGTGGCGTTTTTGCCCGTGCCGATGGCCCACACGGGCTCGTAGGCGATGACGAGGGCCTCAGGGCCAGGGGGCTCCACCCCCTCGAGGCTCCCCCGGAGTTGCCTCAAGGTGTGGGGCACGGCCTCGCCCTTTTCCCGCACCTCCAAGGGTTCCCCCACGCAGAGGATGGGGGTGATCCCCTCCTCCAGAAGCCTCTTGGCCTTCTCCGCCACCAGGGCGTCCGTTTCCCCGTGGTAGCGCCTTCGCTCCGAGTGGCCCACGATGGCGTAGCGGCAACCGAGGTCGGAAAGCATCCGTGCCGAAACCTCCCCCGTGTAGGCCCCTTCCTTGTGGGCGGAGACGTCCTGAGCCCCGTAGCCCACCTGGGTTTCGGCCAACACCTCCTTGGCCACGGGGAGGATGGGGAAGGCGGGGAGGACGGCGGCCTCCGACTGCAAAGGGGGAAGGAGCCTCTTGAGCTCGGCGAACCACACCCTGGCCTCGGAGGGCGTTTTGTGCATTTTCCAGTTGCCCGCCACCAAGACGCGCCGCATGCCTTTTTTATACACCCTCGGGGGCGGCGCTTTCCTCCCGGAGGAGGCGGTGAGCCTCCTTGAAGCCCACGAGCTTGCGGCGCTTCTCGTCGTGGAGGTGCATATCGGCGAAAGCGATCTTGAAGGCGTCCTTTAGGGTCACTGTAGGGGCCACCTTCACCAGGTCCACCTCCTCCTGCACCTTGGGCAGGTGGTAGTTGGGGATCTTGGGGGCCAGGTGGTGGATGTGGTGGAAGCCGATGTTCCCGGTGAGCCACTGCAGGACCCTGGGGAGCTTGAGGTAGGTGCTCCCCTCCATGGCGGCCTTAAGGTGCTCCCAGCGGGGGTCGTGCTCCCAGTAGGCGTCCTCAAACTGGTGTTGCACGTAGAAGAGGAAGATGCCTACCATACCGGCGAAGTACTGGATGGGAAGGTAGACGAGAAGAAGGGTCTTGAGGCCGAAGGCCAGGTAGATGCCCGCCCAGAGGAGGACTAAAAAGAGGTTGGTGAGGGCCACGGAGTTCCGCACCGAGGGCCTCTCCGAGCCGTAGCCCAAGGGGAGGCGGTAGGAGAGCATGAAGACGTAAATGGGCCCCAGGAAGAACATGACGAAAGGGTTGCGGTAGAGGCGGTACCTGAGCCTTTCCCATGGGGTAGCCTTCAGGTACTCCTCCAGGGTCATGGTGTAGATGTCCCCCACGCCCCTTTTGTCCAGGTTGCCGCTTGTGGCGTGGTGGCGGGCGTGGGAGAGCTGCCAGTGGTGGTAGGGCACCAGGGTCAGGACCCCGGCGAAGAAGCCCAGGGTGTCGTTCATCCACTTCTTGGGGAAGAAGGAGCCGTGCCCGGCATCGTGCTGCAGGATAAAAAGCCGCACCAGGAAGAGGGCGGCTAGGAAGTCCAAAGCCAGGGTGAGGAAGAGGGAGACCGAGAGGGCCAGGTGGGCCAGGTAGAAGAGGGCGAGAAGGGGAAGGAGGGTGGTGGCCACCTGGCGGAGGCTCCGCAGGGTGTTGGGCTTGGCGTAGGGCTTGATGAGGGGGATCCAGTCTTTGGGCGTTACGGGTTGGGTTTTTTTCTCCATAAGCGACTCCCCTTTTCAGGGTTAGCCCAACCCTACCCCGGGGCTTCCTGAGAAGGGTGAGGCCCTACCGGGGGCGGAAGCGCTCCTCCGAGTCCAGGATGAGGGTCACGGGGCCGTTGTTCACCAGGTGGACCCGCATGTGGGCCCCGTAAACCCCGGTCTCCACGTGGACCCCCTGCTGGAGGAAGGCCTCTATGGCCTCCTCATACAACCTTTTACCCACGTCGGGCGGGGCGGCTTGGACGAAGGAGGGGCGGTTGCCCTTGCGGGTGTCGGCGTAGAGGGTGAACTGGCTGACCAAAAGCACCTCCCCTCCCACTTCCTTTAAGGAGAGGTTCATCTTACCCTGGTCGTCGGGGAAGACCCTTAGGTTCACGATCTTCCGGGCAAGGTAGAGGGCGTCTTCGAGGTTATCCTTCTTTCCCACCCCGAGGAGGACGAGGAGGCCCAGCCCAATCCTCCCCACCACCTCGCCCTCCACCTCCACGAAGGCCTCGGAAACCCGCTGCACCACCGCCCGCACGCCTCACCCCCTGGGCCCGGCGAAGGCCGCCACCGTGCCGGGCCCCGTATGCACGCTCACCGCCGCCCCGGCGGGGAGGACCCCCAGGACCTCAACCCCCTCGGCCTTCAGGGCCTCGGCCAGGGCCTTGGCCCCTTCGGGGTTTCCTGCGTGGGCCAGGTAGACCCGGGCCCCCTCCGGGAAGTCCCGGCGGGAGAGGGCCGCCACCTTGCGTATCCCCTCGGCGAAGCCCCGGACCCGGGGCCCTGGGTGGACCCGCCCCTCCCGGACCTTGAGGACGGGAAGGATCCGGAGGAAGCCCCCCACAAAGCGCTGCAGCCCGCTGATCCTTCCGGAGTGGTGGAGGTAGTCCAAGGTCGCGGGAAGGACATACCCCCGGACCCGCTCGCGGTAAGGGGCGAGGGCCTCCTCCAGGCGTTCCCAGGCTACCCCTTCCCTCAGGAGCTGCCTCGCCCTTTCCAGCACCAAGAGGAGGCCGCCGCTTAGAGACCAGGAGTCCAGGACCTTGACCCGGTCCCCGAAGGCCTGGGCCACCTTTTTCGCGGTGTCCACCGTCCCGGAAAGGAGGCCCGAGACGTGAACGGAGACCACGCGCCCGTGGGTCCTGAGCAACGCCTCGTAAAGCCTCCTCAGGTCCTCCGGGGCCACCTGGCTCGTGGTGAGCCTCTCCCCGCTGCGCAGGAGCTTCAGGACCTCCCCGGGGGTGATCTCCACCAGGTCGCGGAAAGAGCGCCCCTTATGGAGCACCTGCTGGGGTACCACGTGGATCCCCTGGCTTTTGGCCTCCTCGGGGGGGAGGCCGAGGGTGGAGTCGGCCACGAAGGCCACGCTAGAGGCTGTAGAGGCTGTAGGCGTAGAAGCCATAGGTCCCCGGTCCCGTGTGGCTTGCGATCACCGCGCCGAGCTCGCTCACCAGGGCCTCCTCCACGGGCAGGCCGGAGGCCAGGACCTCCTGACGGAGCGCCGCCACCGCGTCCTCGTCCCCGCTGTAGAGGAAGTAAGCCCGGATCCGTTTCCGGCCCTCCGCCCAGGCCCGGAAGGCCTTGAGGATCTCCTCCCGGGCCTTCCTTTCCCCCCGGGCGCGGCCTGCGGCCTCCACCCGGCCCTCCTTCAGGGTGAGGACGGGCTTCAGGTTGAGGAGGGTTCCGAGGAAGGCCTGGGCCCCGCCGATGCGTCCACCCCGCTTCAGGAACTCCAGGGTGGCCACGCTGAACCGGACGAAGTGGTCCCGGCGGAGGCGCTCAAGCTCGGCGAGGACCGCCTCCAGGCTTTGGCCTTCCTCCAGGAGCTCTTTGGCCCTGAGGACCATCATGCCCACGCCCAGGGAGGCGGCCTGGGTGTCCACCACCGTGACCCGCCTCGGGAACTCCTGGGCGGCAAGCTCCGCCGACTGCACCGTCCCTGAAAGCTTCCCGGAGATGTGGAGGGAGAGGACGTGGTCGGCTTCCTCCAAGGCCTCCCGGTAGGTCCGGGCGAAGTCCTCGGGGGAGGGCTGGCTCGTGGTGGGGAAGGCCGCCCCCTCCCGGACCTTCTGGAAGATCTCGGTGGGAGTGATCTCCTCCCAGTCCCGGTAAATGGCCCCGCCCAGGTTCACGTAGAGGGGCACCACCCGGACGCCGAGGCGCCCCCTCAGGTCCTGGGGCAGGTCGGAGGTGGAGTCGGTTACAAGGGCAATGCGCATCGCCGCACCTTCGCGAGAGAGGATACCACGGGTGTAGTGTAAGGGGGAAGTTGCCCTGGGCCCCGCTTGGTGCTACTTTTGGCCCTATGTGGAGGGTCCTGGTCTCGGACGACATGCGCCTGGGGGAGGCGCGGTACCCGGGGGTGATCCTGGACTACCGCCCCGGCATCGGCCGGGAGGAGCTTTTGGAGATCATCCCCGCCTACGATGCCCTCATCACCCGAAGCCGCACCCGGGTGGACGCGGAGCTTCTCCAGAGGGGGAAGCGCCTTAAGGTGGTGGGCCGGGGCGGGGTTGGGGTGGACAACGTGGACCTGGAGACGGCAAGCCGCCTGGGCATCCTGGTGGTGAACGTCCCCGAGGCCAATACCCGTTCCGCCGCCGAGCTCGCCTTCGGCCTCCTCCTCGCCGCCGCCCGGGGCATCGCCCTTTCCGACCGGAAGATCCGGCAGGGGGAGTGGGACCGGAAGTTCCTGGGCCTGGAGCTCAAGGGAAAAACCCTGGGGATCGTGGGCCTGGGGCGGATCGGCAGCCAGGTGGCCCGCTTCGCCAAGGGGTTTGAGATGCGGGTTCTGGCCTACGATCCCTATATCCCCAAGGCCCGGGCGGAAAGCCTCGGGGTGGAGCTTCTGGAAAGCCTCGAGGACCTCCTCCGGCAAAGCCACTTCCTCACCGTCCACACCCCCCTCACCGAGGAGACCCGGGGGATGATCGGCCGGAGGGAGCTCTACTTGCTTCCCCGGGGGGCGGTGGTGGTGAACGCCGCCCGGGGGGGGATCATCGACGAGAAGGCCCTTCTTGAGGTCTTGGAGGAGGGGCACCTCTTCGCCGCAGGCCTGGACGTCTTCGCCCAGGAGCCGCCCCCCAAGGACCACCCCCTCCTTCACCACCCCAAGGTGGTCCACACCGCCCACCTGGGGGCGAACACCTTTGAGGCCCAGGAAAGGGTGGGGGAGGCCATCCTGGAAAGGGTGGTTAGGACCCTGGAGGGGGACCTCTCCTACGCTCTCAACACCGGCTTTGACCCCGAGGCCCTGGAAGCCCTAAGGGGTTTTCTCCCCCTGGGGGAGGCCTTGGGGAAGCTCCTCGCCCAGATCACCCGGGGCAGGCCCGAGGCCATCGAGGTGCGCTTCCTGGGCCAGTTTGAAAAGGACCCCGAGCCCATCGCCAGCGCCGTGGCCAAGGGCCTCCTCGCCAAGGTCCTGGGGGAAGGGGCGGTGAACCTGGTCTCGGCGAGGCCCCTCCTCAAGGACCGGGGGATTGGCCTCACCACCTTGCGCTCCGAGGAGGCGGGGGAGTACACCCGGCTCGTGGAAGCCAGGCTTATCACCGACCAGGAGACCCGCCGGGCCCGGGGGGTGGTGATCGGGGGGAAGCCCCGCCTTGTGGGCATTGACGACTACGCCCTGGAGGTGGTGCCCGAGGGGTACATGCTGGTCTGCGTGAACTACGACCGCCCCGGGGTGGTGGGCCAGGTGGGGACCCTCTTGGGGGAGGCCGGGGTGAACATCGCCGGGATGCAACTTGGGCGGGACGTCCCCGGGGGCCGGGCCCTCTTTGTCCTCACCGTGGACCAGAAGCCTTCGCCCGAGGTCCTGGAGGCCTTGAGGGCCCTTCCCGTCTTGGAGCGGGTGGACCTGGTGGAGCTGTAGTCTCTAGGGGAGAGAAAAAGTACAAGCGGGGGTAATCGTGAAAGTTATCACATAACACCCACCCTGGATTCCGAGTGTTCGCACTTGACCAAACTTTCCGAACCTCCTACCCTGCAGGCGTGGACCCCCACCTCGCCCGCTGGGTGGAAGAGGCGGCCCGTCTCTTTGAGGCCGGGGGCGTGCCCCGGATGGCGGGCCGGGCTCTGGCCTTCCTCCTGGTGGCCGACCCCCCCGAGCCCACGGCCAAGGAGGTGGCCCAGGCCCTGGGAGTGAGCAAAGGGGCCCTGAGCCCGGCCCTGGGCTACCTGGTGCGCCTTCACCTCGTGGAGCGGTTCCGCCGCCCGGGGGAGCGGGCCGACCGCTACACCGTGCGCCCCGGGGCCTGGCGGCGGATCCTGGAGGAGCAGGCCAGGATGCTGGGGCGCTTCCGGGAGCTTGCGGAGCGCGGCCTGGCCCTCGTCGGGGAGAACCCCCGGTTGCGGGAGGTGCGGGACCTCTACGCCTTTTTGGAGAGGGAGTTTCCCCTCCTGCTCGCCAAGTTGGAGGAAGGATGACCCTTCTCGGGCTTACCTGGCGCAACCTCCTCAGGCAGAAGCGGCGCACGGCCTTGCTTTCCCTGGTGGTCGTCTACGTCACCGTGGCCGTGGTCTTCATGCTGGGCTTCCTGGACGGCTACGGGGAAAGCCTCGTGGAGGCCTACAGGGCCTATGTGGAGGCCCCGGTGGTGGTGGCCCGGGAGGCCTACTGGGAGGACCCTGACCCGGAAAACGGCTTCCCCGCTCCCCTTGCCCTGGACCACCCCCTGGTGCGGGCGGTCTCCCCCAGGCTCGCCCTCCCCGCCCTCCTCCGCACCCCCTACCGGACGGAAGGGGGCGTGGTCCTGGGGGTGGACCCGGAAGGGGAGCGGGCCGTTTCCCGGGTGCCGGAGAAGGTGGCGGAGGGGCGCTGGCTTCGCGCCCCGGGGGAGGCGGTCCTGGGGGTGAAGGCGGCGGAGCGGCTGGACGTCCGCTTGGGGGAGAGGCTCGTGGTGGAGACGGGCAAGGGGGCCTTGGGCCTGGAGGTGGTGGGCCTCGTGCGGACGGGGGTTTCCACCGTGGACCACGCCGGGGTCTACGTCCACCTCGAGGACGCCCAGGCCCTGAGCGGGGTCTACGCCACCCACCTCGCGGTGAAGGTGCCCCGGGGCAGGGAAGGGGAGGCGGCCCGGGCCCTGAACGGGCGCCTACCCCCGGGGGTGGAGGCCCGGGACGTCTGGGCCCTCATGGGCCCCATCCGGGGGGATTACGAGGGGAGCCGCTACTTCCTCTACCCCTTCCTGGCCCTCTTCGTCCTCCTCGCGGCGGTGGCGGTGGTGAGCACCACCTACGTGAGCGTGCGGGAAAGGCTTCGGGAGTTCGCCGTGGCGGAGAGCCTGGGGCTTGCCCCTTGGGCCCTGGCGAAGCAGGTGGCCCTGGAGGCGGGCCTCGCCAGCGGGGTGGGGCTTTTCCTGGGGCTCGTTCTGGGCTACGCCCTCCTCGCCTACACCGCCACCCACGACGTCTTCGGTCCCCTCATGCGCCTTTCCGCCGAGCTCCTCCCGGAAAGCGGCCTCTCCGAGCACCTCTACCCCGCCGTCCGCCCGGGCTACGCCCTGGTGGCGGCCTCGGTGGTGCTGGCCTCGAGCCTCCTCGCCCTCCTCTTCCCCGCGCGCCTCGTCCTCCGGCTGGACCTTTCCCGCTACCTGAAGGGAGCGTGATGCCGTGAAGCGGTTCGCTTTTCTCCTCCTCGGACTGGGGCTGGCCCTGGCCCTTACCCCCGCGGAAAAGCTCAAGCGGGCGCTGGACCGTCTCCGGGGCCCGGCCCATGAGGCGGTGTACCTGGTGCGGGTGGAGCGGCCGGGCTCGGTCAAGACTTACCGGCTCTTGGTCTACACCGACGGCGAGCGGGCCCACCTCAGGGTGCTGGAGCCCAGGAGCGAGGCGGGGCAGGCCTTCCTCTCCTTAGGAGAGGACCTGTACCTTTATGACCCCAGGCTAGGCAGGACCCTCCGCCTCCCCCCCACGGGGCGCGCGGAGCGCTTCCTGGGGTCGGACCTCACCTACCAGGACCTCATGGGCCGGGACCTGGAGGCCCTCTTCCAGGTGGAGGAGGAGGGAGGGGCGCTCGTCCTCACCCCCAGGCCCCGGGCCCCCACCCCCTACGGGCGGGTGGAGGTTTACCTGGAAGGGGAGCTCCCCGTGCGCCTCGTCTACTACGATCAGCGGGGCCAGGCGGTGCGGGAGGTGGTGGTCGGCGGCTACGCCCCTTTGGACGGGGCCCTTCTGCCGCGGCTTTTGGAGGTGAAGGACCTCCTCCGCCCCGGGTACCGGACCCGGGTGGAGGTCCTCGAGGCCAAGGCCCAGGCGGTGAGCGAGCGGTGCTTTAACCCCCTCTACCTGGAAAGGGGGTGTTAGGTGCTCCGCCTCGCCTGGCGCAACCTCCTCCGCACCCCGGGGCGGAGCCTCACCACCGGGGGGGTGGTGGCCCTGGTGACCTTCCTCTCCGTGGTCCTCCTCTCCTTCTACGCCGGGGCCATGGACGCCTTCTTCGGCCTCCTGCTGGAGCGCACGGGCCACCTGGTGGTGCGGGTGGAGGGCTACCGGGAGAAGCAGGCCCTCGAGGACCTGGCCTTCTCCCCTCCCGACCTCTCCCTGCCCCAGGGCGCCCGGGTGGAGGGGGTGCTGGAGGGGGCGGCCCTGGCCATTGCCGGGGAGCGGAGCCGCCCCGTGGCCCTCACCGGGCTTTCCCGGGAGGGGTTTTCCCGGCAGAGGAACCTCCTCAAGGCGGGGCGGCTTCCCGAGGCCTCCGGGGAGGCCCTTTTGGGCGAGGCCCTGGCCCGGGCCCTTCGGGTGGGCCTGGGGGACGAGGTGGTGGCCTACGCCCCGGGAGGGGAGGGGATCGGGGTCTTCGCCTTCCGGGTGGTGGGGCTTGTGGACCTGCCGGAAAGCCACCTCGAGGCCCGCACCCTCCTCGTCCCCCTGGAGGACGCCCAGACCCTCCTCGCCCCGGGCCGGGTGACGCGCCTGGAGGTGCGGCTTCCCGGGGTGGGGCTTTACGAGGAGGCCCCCCTCCTCGCCCTCAAGGCCTCCCTCCAGGAGGACCTCGTCCCGAGGGGCCTTGTGGTGAAGACCTGGCTGGAGGCCAACCCCGGCTACGCCGCCATCCTCCCCCTCTACCGGGTGGTGATGGGGGTCTACGTGGGCTTCTTCTTCCTCCTCGCCGGGCTCATCCTCCTCAACGCCCTCTACCTCTCCCTGGTGGAGCGGGTGCGGGAGTTCGGGCTCCTCTCCGCTTTGGGCCTTTCCGGGAGGGGGGTGATGGCCTTGGTCTTTTGGGAAAGCCTCCTCCTCGTCGGGGTTTTCGCCCTCTTGGGGCTTGGGGTGGGGCTGTTTGCGCACCTGGAGATGGCGGACGGGTTCCGCATGCCCCTGCCCCAATGGATCCTGGAGCAGTACCGGGAGTTCGGCCTGCCGGAGGTGCTCTACGGCAGGCTCGGCCTTTCTGACCTCCTCCTCGTCCTGGGCTACGCCCTGGGGGTGGGGGTCCTGGCCGCCCTCTGGCCCGCCTGGCTGGCCTCGAGGCTGGAGCCCGTGGAGGCCATGCGTTATGTGCCCTGAAGGAGGTGCCATGCCCGTTTTGGAAGCGCGAGGCGTTCGGAAGGTGTACCGGGGAGACGGGGTGGAAACCGAGGCCCTGAGGGGCGTGGACCTTGCCGTGGAGCGGGGAGAGTTCACCGCCCTGGTGGGGCCTTCGGGAAGCGGCAAGAGCACGCTCCTCCACCTCCTTGCCGGGCTGGACGTGCCCACGGAAGGGGAGGTTTTCCTGGACGGGGTACGGGTGGACCGGCTTTCCCGGGCCGCCCGGGCCCGGCTTAGGCTGGAGAAGGTGGGCCTCGTCTTCCAGGCCTACAACCTCCTTCCCGTGCTCACCGCTTTGGAAAACGCCGCCTTCGTCCTGGAGCTCAGGGGCGTCCCCAGAAGGGAACGGGAGGAAAAGGCCCTCGCCGCCCTGGCCGCCTTGGGCCTAAAGGACAAGGCCCACCGCTACCCCAGGCAGCTTTCCGGGGGGGAGCAGCAACGGGTGGCCGTGGCCCGGGCGTTGGCGGCTGAGCCCCTCGTGGTCTTGGCGGACGAGCCCACGGCCAACCTGGACTCCCGCTCGGGCCTCGCCCTGGTGGAACGGATGAAGGCCCTGAACCGGGAGCTCGGCGTCACCTTCCTCCTCGCTACCCACGATCCCAGGCTACTGGAGCACGTGGGCCGGATCGTCCGCATGGAGGACGGCCGGGTGGTGGGGGAGGAGAGGCTCTAGCCCATGCGGTCTCTTTTCGCGGGGGTTGGCCTCCTTTTGGGCCTCGCCTTGGGCCAGGGCCTGGAGGTGGGGGTCTTCGGCCCCGGCCCCACCCTCTACGCCCGCCTGCACGGGGCCCTGGCCCTGGAGGGGGCCGAGGTCCGGTTCGCCCTCGCCCCTTACGCGGGGCTTCGCGCCTCGGGGGTGGCGGTGGAGGACCTCCGCTTAGGCGTGGAGGAGGGAAGCTATGCCTTGGAGCTCGGCCGCTTCCCCCTGACCCCGGGGGAGGGACGGCTTTTCCCCTACACCTGGAACCGGCCGGGGCCCGCCCTCGCCCCCGAAGGGGTGTGGGGCGGGCACCTCACCTGGTACGGGGAGGCCTTGCGGCTTAGGGCGGGGTACGCCTGGGAGCGGGGGGCCTTCCTGGAAGTGGCCCTCCCCGAGGGGCGGGCCTTCCTTTCCCGGGAGGCGGTGGGGGCGGGAGGCGCCTTCCGGCTCGGCGGCTGGGTGGCGTACGGGGACGCCTTCTGGACCCCCGGGGGCGGCCTGGGGACCCTTGGGGTTACGGGCTTCTGGGGTGGGGTGCTCTGGACCGTGGAGCTGGCCTACCCCGGCAAGGTGGGGGTGGAGGCCCGGCTTTTGGGCGAGGGTTGGGAGCTGGGGCTCGCCCTGGTGCGGGATGGGGATCTGGGGGCCCGGCTTGTGGCGGGCCTCGAGGGCGCGCGGGGCTGGATTTTCCTCAGGGAACTAGGGGTGGCCTGGGGCGTGGGGATGGGGTGGAGCCTCTAACGACCGCCGGGTGCGTGGGCGTTTAGTGGGGAGAGAAGTCACAAGCTAGATAAATCGTGAACAAAATCACAAGAAGAGCCTTGTACACTGGGGGCATGCGTCTGGAGATCCCCAACCACACCGAGCGCTTCGGCGTCGTCCGGCTCCACGAGGTGCAGCGCATTCTGGAGCTGGACTCCGGGCGCGTGCGGGACGAGTCCCCAGCCGTGGGGCTGCGCCGGCTGGACGACGCCGACCTCAGGGACGTTCTGGAGCAGACGGCCATCGTGGTGCCCACGCAAAACGAGCGCCTGAAGCTTTTGGAAGGCGTCCTCTCCGGAATCCCCCACGAGGCCCTCATCCTCGTGGTCTCCAACAGCAGCCCCGACCGCTTCCAGATGGAGCGGGACCTCCTGGAGGAGTTCGCCCACCTCACCGAGCGGCCGGCCCTTATCTTCCACCAGAAGGACCCCGCCCTCGCCGAGGCCCTGCGGGCGGGGGGCTACCCTCACCCCATCGGGGAGGACGGCCTCGTGCGGAGCGGGAAGGCGGAGGGGATGATCCTGGCCTTGATCTTCGCCGCCCTTTCCGGGAGGCGCTACGTGGGTTTCATTGACGCCGACAACTACTTCCCCGGGGCCGTCTGGGAGTACGCCCGGGCCTACGCCGCAGGCTTCCTCATGGCCAAGACGCCCTTCGCCATGGTGCGCATCCTCTGGCGCTACAAGCCGAAACTCACCGAGGACGAAGGGGTGGTCTTCCGCCGCTACGGCCGGGTCTCCGAGCGGAACAACCGGGCCTTGAACCAGCTCATCGGCGGCGTGAGCGGCTTTGAGACGGACGTGGTCAAGACGGCGAACGCCGGGGAGCACGCCATGAGCCTCGGCCTGGCCTTCCGCCTGCCCCTGGCCTCCGGCTACGCCGTGGAGCCCCAGGAGCTGGTCTCCCTCTTGGAGCTCTACGGCGGGGTCTTCCCCTTGGAGGACGAGGAGGTGTTGCGGCACGGGGTGGAGATCTTCCAGATTGAGACCCGGAACCCCCACCTCCACGAGAACAAAGGGGACGAGCACATCCGCGACATGCTCCTCGCCTGCCTGGCCACCGTGTACCACTCCAAGCTGGCCACGGAGGAGGTGCGGCAGAGCGTTCTGGAGGAGCTCCAGGCCGCAGGCGCCCTAACTCCCGGGGAGGAGCCTCCGCCTCCCGTCCTCTACCCGCCCCTCTCCAGCCTGGACCTCCAGGCGGTGCGCAAGGCGCTTCGGGGCCACCTCTCCCGCTTCCGGGTGCCATGATCGTCTTCACCGACCTGGACGGAACCCTCTTGGACGAGCGGGGAGAGTTCGGCCCCGCCCGGGAGGCCCTGGAGCGCTTACGGGCCCTAGGGGTGCCCGTGGTCCCGGTCACGGCCAAGACCCGAAAGGAGGTGGAGGCCTTGGGCCTCGAGCCCCCCTTCATCGTGGAGAACGGGGGAGGCCTCTACCTTCCCCGCAACTGGCCCGTGCGGGCGGGAAGGCCCAAGGGGGGCTACCGGGTGGTTCCCCTGGCCTGGCCCTACCGGAAGGTGCGGGCCAGGCTAAGGGAGGCGGAGGCCCTGGCGGGACGGCCCATCCTGGGCTACGGCGACCTCACCGTGGAGGCGGTGGCCCGCCTCACGGGGCTTTCCCCGGAGGCGGCCCGGCGGGCCAAGGCGCGGGAGTACGACGAGACCCTGATCCTCTGCCCCGAGGGAGTGGAGGCGGTCCTTAAGGCCCTGGAGGAGGTGGGGCTGGAGTGGACCCACGGGGGGCGCTTCTACCACGCCGCCAAGGGGGCGGACAAGGGCCGGGCGGTGGCCCGGCTCAGGGCCTTGTGGCCCGACCCCGAGGAGGCCCGCTTCGCCGTGGGGCTTGGAGACAGCCTGAACGACCTTCCCCTCTTCCGGGCCGTGGACCTTGCGGTCTACGTGGGCCGGGGGGCCCCCCCGGAGGGAGTCCTGGCCACGCCGGCGCCGGGCCCCGAGGGGTTCCGCTACGCGGTGGAGCGCTACCTCCTCCCCCGGCTCAGCCGACGAGGAGGGAGCGGGCCCTGAGGGCGAGGTGGACCCGGGCCAGGGTCTCAGGGGCCCTCAAGGGGCCGATCCGCTCCTCCACCCGTTTTAGGCGGTAGCGGAGGGTGTTGGGGTGGATGTGGAGGGCCTGGGCCGCCTCCTCCAGGGTGGCGCTTTCCATGTAAACTTCCAGGGTGCGGAGAAGCTTGGGAGGGAGGGGGAGGAAGCGCTCCACCAGGGCCTTGAGGTCCTCGGGGGATTGCTGCAGGAGGACGAAGGCCACGGGGTCCAGGCCCGCGAAGGAGAGGGCCTCGCCGGGACGGGCGGCCTTGAGGGCGATGAGGGCCTCGCGGTAGGCCTCCTGGACCTCGCCGCCGGCGTGCACCGCCGAGTAGCCCAGGCGGCTTCCCGGGGATAGGGCCTCGAGGAGGGCCTCCGCCTCCCGCCTCGGGTTGTGCACCTGCCACATGGCGGCCACCCGGTTTCCCCGGGCCGTGAGGAGGTAGGGGACGCCGAGCCGGTCCAGGTAGGCCCCAACGCGGCGGCGGAGCTCCAGGGTGGCCTCCCGCCTCCGCTCTTCCGCCAGGCGGTGCCGCCCCAAGACGGCGGGCGGCTCCACCAGGGCGAGGACCCACTCCACCCCCTCCACGAAGCCGAAGGCGAAGAGCCTTTCCGGGTCGGCCTCGCCCAGGATGAGCCCTTCCAGCAGGGCCCCCCCCAGGGTCTCCTCCTGCATGCGCTCCACGCTCCGCTCCCGGGCGCGGAGCCTTAAGAGCCTCGCCACTACCTCCAAAAGCCCCCAGGCCCGGAGGAGGTCTTCCTCCTCCCCGTAGGCCACGAGGAGGCCCTCCCCCGCCTCGAGGGCCGCCCAGCCCCGCCCCATCCCCGGCTCCTTGGGGTGCCGGGCGGGGACGGGCCCGGCGAAGCCCAGGACCTCCCCCCAGGGGGCCACGTGGGCCAGGGCGAGCCCCGTGGCCTGGTGCAGGACCTCCAAAAGGGCGCGCTCGGGGAGCTTCAGGAAGAGGTCCAGTAGCCCCGCCAGGGCCATCCCGGGGGCCAGGGCGAAGAGGCGGAGGGCGAGGGCCCGCTCCAGGCTTTCCCGCTTGAGCCAGGGGGGGTAGAGGGCGAAGCCCAGGCCCTCCCGCTCGGCGAAGGCCAAAAGCTCGGGGTCCGGCTCCGGGAGGAGGAAGCCCGCGGCGTTGCGGTAGCGGTAAAGCCCCTCCTGGGGCCGGAAGAGGAGGAGGGCCCCTTCGGGGGAGAGGAGGGGCCTGGGTGCCGGGAGGAGGTAGAGGACGGGCCGGGAGGAAGGGCGGAGGACCTCGAGGCCCAGCCCCCCCACCAGGGCGTCAAAGGAGGTGTCTTCTGGAACAAAGTTTTCCCCTTTCATTGTCGCTTTCCACGATACCACGGCCCCTAAGGGATGCGGGGGCGGGGAGTTTTGTACAAAAAGACAAATTTTTCCGTGTTTTTGTCCAAGCCGCCGGTTGCCCCCGGCGGCCCGCCCCCGCATCCTGGGAGGCGAAAGGAGCCCAGCATGTTCCGCGGTTCCATACCGCCCCTACCCACACCCTTTCGGCGCGGCCGGTTGGACGAGGAGGCCCTAAGGCGCCTCGTGGAGCGGGTCGTCCAGGGAGGTTCCCACGGCGTGAGCGTGGGGGGCACCACGGGCGAGCCCGGCACCCAGACCCTGGAGGAGAGGAAGCGGGCCATAGAGGTCGTCCTGGACCAGGCGGCGGGCCGCGTTCCCGTGATCCCGGGGACCGGGGCGCTTCGCCTGGAGGAGACCCTGGAGCTCACCCGCTTCGCCAAGGAGGCCGGGGCCCAGGGGGCCATGGTCATCGTCCCCTACTACGTCAAGCCCAACCAGGAGGGGCTTTACCGCTACTTCGCCGAGGTGGCGAGGGCCGTCCCCGACTTTCCCCTCCTCATCTACAACATCCCGGGCCGGGCGGGGGTGGAGATCGCCCCCAAGACCGTGGGGCGCTTGAGGCGGGACTTCCCCAACATCGTGGGCCTCAAGCACTCCTCCAAGGACCTGGAGTACCTCTCCCACCTCTTTTTGGAGGCGGGGCGGGACTTTCTCGTCTTCTGCGGCCTGGAAAGCCTCACCCTCCCCATGATGAGCCTGGGGGCGGTGGGGACCATCGCCGCCACCGCCAACTGGCTCCCCAAGGAGGTGGCCCTCCTCTGCGAAAAGGCCCTCGCCGGGGACTACCAGGGGGCCAGGGAACTCCACTTCTACCTCCTCGAGGCCAACGAGGCCATCTTCTGGGACACGAACCCCATCCCCTTAAAAACCGTCCTCTCCTGGATGGGGCTACTGGAAAAGGAGTGGCGGCCCCCCTTGGGCCCCACCACCCCGGAGGTGGAGGAGAGGCTTAGGCGGATGGCCGAGCGCTACGGCCTCCTCCCCAAGGAGAAGGAGGTGGCGTGAAGCTCGCCCGGTTTCTCGCCAAGGGAAGGGTCCACCAGGGGGTCTACCGGGAAGGCCTCCTCCTGGACGAGGCGGGGGAGGCCCACAGGCCCGATGAGGTCACCTGGCTCCTCCCCTTCACCCCGGGGAAGGTCCTGGGCGTGGCCTTGAACTACGCCGATCACGCCGAGGAGCTCGGCCTAGCGCGCCCTGAGGAGCCCGCCCTCTTCTGGAAGCCCAACACGAGCCTCCTCCCCCACAAGGGGGTGGTCCTCTACCCCAAGGGGGCCAGGTTCGTCCACTACGAGGTGGAGCTCGCCGTGGTGGTGGGCCGCCCCATGAAGCGGGTGAAGGCCAAGGACGCCCTGGACTACGTCCTGGGCTACACCATCGCCAACGACCTCGTGGCCCGGGACTACGTGAAAAACACCTTCCGCCCCCCCATCCGGGCCAAGGGGCGGGACACCTTCCTCCCCCTGGGGCCCTTCCTCGTGGTGGAGGAGGTGGAAGACCCCCAGAACCTTTGGCTTCGGGCCTACGTGAACGGGGAACTCAGGCAGGAGGGGCACACCTCGAGGATGCTCTACTCCGTGGCGGAGCTTCTGGAGTTCATCTCCGAGTTCATGACCCTGGAGCCCTACGACGTCCTCCTCACCGGCACCCCCAAGGGGATCAGCCAGGTGCGGCCCGGGGACGTGATGCGTTTGGAGATTGAGGGCCTTGGGGCCCTGGAGAACCCCATAGAGGAGGAGCCATGAGGTACGCCGACCAGGTTGCGGGCATCCCTTGGGAAACCATCGAGGCGGTGCGGCGGCGCCTAAAGGAAAAGCCCGCCCTCCACTTCATCGCCGGGGAGTTTTCCCCTTCGGAAAGCGGGGAGACCTTCCCCTCCCTAGACCCCGCCACGAACGAGGTCTTGGGCGTGGCGGCGAGGGGCGGGGAGAGGGAGGTGGACCGGGCGGCCAAGGCGGCCCACGAGGCCTTCCAGAGGTGGAGCCGCACCAAGGCCAAGGAGAGGAAGCGCTACCTCCTCAAAATCGCCGAGCTCATAGAAAAACACGCCGACGAGCTTGCCGTGATGGAGTGCCTGGACGCGGGGCAGGTCTTAAGGATCGTCCGGGCCCAGGTGGCCCGGGCGGCGGAAAACTTCGCCTTCTACGCCGAGTACGCCGAGCACGCCATGGAGGATAGGACCTTCCCCGTGGACCGGGACTGGCTCTACTACACCGTCCGGGTTCCCACGGGCCCCGTGGGGATCATCACCCCCTGGAACGCCCCCCTGATGCTCTCCACCTGGCGCATCGCCCCCGCCCTGGCCTTTGGGAACACCGTGGTCCTGAAGCCCGCGGAGTGGAGCCCCTTCACCGCCACGAAGCTCGCGGAGATCCTAAAGGAGGCGGACCTCCCCCCGGGGGTCTTCAACCTGGTCCAGGGCTTTGGCGAGGAGGCGGGGGCGGCCCTGGTGGCCCACCCCCTCGTCCCCCTCCTCACCCTCACCGGGGAGACGGAGACGGGGAAGATCGTCATGCGCAACGCCGCAGACCACCTCAAGCGCCTCTCCCCGGAGCTCGGCGGCAAAAGCCCCGCCCTGGTCTTCGCCGACGCCGACTTGGAGAGGGCCCTGGACGCCGTGGTCTTCCAGATCTTCTCCTTCAACGGGGAAAGGTGCACGGCAAGCTCCAGGCTCCTCGTGGAGGAGAAGATCTTTGAGGACTTCGTGGGGCGGGTGGCGGAAAGGGCCCGGGCCATCCGGGTGGGCCACCCCCTGGACCCCGAGACGGAGGTGGGGCCCTTGATCCACCCCGAGCACCTCCAGAGGGTCCTGGGCTACATCGAGGCGGGGAAGCAGGAAGGGGCGAGGCTCCTCGTGGGCGGGGAGCGGGCCAAGACCTCCTTCCGGGGGGAGGACCTCTCCCGGGGGAACTACCTCCTCCCCACGGTTTTCGTGGGGGAGAACCACATGAAAATCGCCCAAGAGGAGATCTTCGGGCCTGTCCTCGTGGCCATCCCTTTTAAGGACGAAGAGGACGCCCTGAGGAAGGCGAACGACACCAAGTACGGCCTTGCCGCCTACGTCTTCACCCGTGACCTGGAAAGGGCCCACAGGCTTGCCCTGGAATTGGAGGCAGGGATGGTCTACCTGAATAGCCACAACGTCCGCCACCTGCCCACCCCCTTCGGCGGGGTGAAGCAAAGCGGGGACCGGCGGGAAGGGGGGTTTTACGCCCTGGACTTCTACACCGACCTCAAGACCATCGCCCTTCCCCTCCGTCCCCCCCACGTGCCCAAGTTTGGAAAGGAAGGGAGGTAGCCCATGGCAAGGACCGGAGCGGAGTACATCGAGGCCTTGAAGACCCGTCCCCCCAACCTCTGGTACAAGGGGGAGAAGGTGGAGGACCCCACCACCCACCCCGTCTTCCGGGGGATCGTGCGCACCATGGCCGCCCTCTACGACCTGCAGCACGACCCCCGCTACCGGGAGGTCCTCACCTACGAGGAGGAGGGGAAGCGGCACGGGATGAGCTTTCTCATCCCCAAGACCAAGGAGGACCTGAAGCGGAGGGGGCAGGCCTACAAACTCTGGGCCGACCAGAACCTGGGGATGATGGGGCGGAGCCCCGACTACCTCAACGCCGTGGTCATGGCCTACGCGGCGAGCGCCGACTACTTCGGGGAGTTCGCCGAGAACGTCCGGAACTACTACCGGTACCTCCGGGACAAGGACCTCGCCACCACCCACGCCCTCACCAACCCCCAGGTGAACCGGGCCAAGCCCCCTTCCGCCCAGCCCGACCCCTACATCCCCGTGGGGGTGGTGAAGCAGACGGAGAAGGGGATCGTGGTCCGGGGAGCCCGGATGACGGCCACCTTCCCCCTGGCGGACGAGGTCCTCATCTTCCCCTCCACCCTCCTCAAGGAGGGGCCGGGAAGCGAGAAGTACGCCATCGCCTTCGCCCTTCCCACCTCCACCCCGGGCCTCCACTTCGTCTGCCGGGAGGCCCTGGTGGGCGGGGACAGCCCCTTTGACTACCCCCTCTCCAGCCGGGTGGAGGAGATGGACTGCCTGGTGATCTTTGACGACGTCCTCGTCCCCTGGGAGAGGGTCTTCATCCTGGGGAACGTGGAGCTCTGCAACAACGCCTACGCCGCCACGGGCGCTCTAAACCACATGGCCCACCAGGTGGTGGCCCTGAAGACGGCGAAGACCGAGGCCTTCCTGGGGGTGGCGGCCCTCATGGCCGAGGGCATCGGGGCCGACGCCTACGGCCACGTCCAGGAGAAGATCGCCGAGATCATCGTCTACCTCGAGGCCATGAAGGCCTTCTGGACGAGGGCCGAGGAGGAGGCCAAGGAAAACGCCTACGGGCTTCTCTGCCCAGACCGCAAGGCCCTGGACGGGGCGAGAAACCTCTACCCGAGGCTTTACCCCAGGATCCGGGAGATCCTGGAGCAGATCGGGGCTTCTGGCCTCATCACCCTTCCCTCGGAGAAGGACTTCAAGGGGCCCCTCGGCCCCTTCCTGGAGAAGTTCCTCCAGGGGGCGGCCCTCGAGGCCAAGGAGCGGGTGGCCCTCTTCCGCCTGGCCTGGGACATGACCCTCTCCGGCTTCGGGGCCCGGCAGGAGCTCTACGAGCGCTTCTTCTTCGGCGATCCCGTACGCATGTACCAGACCCTCTACAACGTCTACGACAAGGAGCCCTACAAGGAGAGGATCCGCGCTTTCCTCAAGGAGAGCCTCAAGGTCTTTGAGGAGGTAGAGGCGTGAAGGACGCCTTCAAGGAGGCCCTCGCCCGCTTCGCCAGCGGGGTCACGGTGGTGGCGGCAAGGCTTGGGGAGGAGGAAAGGGGGATGACGGCCACCGCCTTTATGTCCTTGAGCCTCGAGCCCCCCCTCGTGGCCCTGGCGGTGAGCGAGCGGGCCAAGCTCCTCCCCGTCCTCGAGGGGGCGGGGGCCTTCACCGTAAGCCTCCTCCGCGAGGGGCAGGAGGCGGTCTCCGAGCACTTCGCGGGAAGGCCCAAGGAGGGAATCGCCCTGGAGGGGGGAAGGGTGAAGGGGGCCCTCGCCGTCCTCCGCTGCCGCCTCCACGCCCTCTACCCCGGGGGGGACCACCGGATCGTGGTGGGCCTGGTGGAGGAGGTGGAGCTCGGGGAGGAGGGGCCTCCTTTGGTCTACTTCCAAAGGGGCTACAGGAGGTTGGTATGGCCATCGTGAGGGTGGGGTTTGTGGAACTTTGGGTGCGGGACCTGGAGAAGAGCCTGGAGTTCTACCATGGGCTTCTGGGCTTCCGCCTGGAGCACCGGGAGAAGAAGGCGGCCTACCTCCGGGGCTACGAGGAGCTGGAGTGGAGCCTCAAGCTCACCGAGGCCCCCTTCCCCGCGGTCCGCGCCTTGGGCTTCAAGGTGGACTCGGAAGAGGGCGTCCGGGCCCTCCAGGACCTCGCCGCCAAGGAGGGGTGGCCCCACCGCCTCGAGGCGGACTGGGGGAGGCCCGAGGTCCTAAAGGTGCAGGACCCCTTCGGCTACCCCTTGGCCTTCTACTTCCAGGCGGAAAAGCTTCCCCGGGTCCTGCAGAACTACCACGAGCACCGGGGGCCCGGGATCCTGCGCATAGACCACCTCAACGTCTTCTCCCCCGCGGTGGGGGAGGCCACGCGCTTCTACCAGGAGGTCTTCGGCTTCCGCCTTACCGAGTACACGGAGGACCACGAGGGGAGGCTTTGGGCGAGCTGGCTCCACCGCAAGGGCAACGTCCACGACATCGCCTTCACCAACGGGGAAGGCCCCAGGCTCCACCACTTCGCCTACTGGCTCCCCGACCCCCTCGCCGTGCTGAAGGCGGCGGACATCTTGGCGGGGGCCCTGCGCACGGACCAGATCGAGCGGGGCCCCGGGCGGCACGGCATCTCCAACGCCATGTTCCTCTACCTCAAAGACCCCGATGGCCACCGCATCGAGCTTTACACCTCCGACTACCTCACCGTGGACCCCGACCACCCCCCGGTGCGCTGGAGCCTCAACGACCCCCGCCGCCAAACCCTCTGGGGGCACCGCACGCCCAAAAGCTGGTTTTTGGAGGGGAGCACCCTTTTGGACCTTGAGGAAAACCCCGTGCCCACGCGCCCCTCGGCCTTGCAGGGCCTCCCCGAGCACGTGACCTAACCGAGAGGCCCCGGTCCCAGCCCGGGGCTTGACGGGACAAAGGTCCCTTCCTAGACTGGGAGGCGAACCGAACGGCCGTTAGTTTGGTCCAAACCGGGCAAGCCCGGTGCGGAGAAAAGGAGGGTCAAGATGAAGCGCGCGTTGGCATTGGTGACGTTCTTGGCGTTGGCAGCCCTGGCCCAAGGCGCCCTGAAGGTCGGGGTCGTGGTCTCGGCCACGGGGCCGGCGGCCTCCCTGGGCATCCCCGAGCGGAACACCTTCCTCCTCATCCAGGAGATGCTGGACCGCCAGGGGGGTGTGGCGGGGCGGAAGGTGGAGTTCGTCATCCTGGACGACGCTTCCGACACCACCCAGGCGGTGCGGAGCACAAGGCGCCTGGTGGAGGAGGGCGCCGTGGCCATCGTGGGCACCGCCACCACCCCCGCCTCCTTGGGCATGATCCCCGTGGTGGCCGAGGCCAAGGTGCCCATGATCTCCTTGGCGGCCGGCAAGGAGATCATCCACCCCGTGGACGCCCAGCGCTTCTGGGTTTTCAAGACCCCCCAGACGGAGGAGCTCATGGCCCGGGCCATCGTGGCCGACATGGTGGCCCGGGGCGTGAAAAGGGTGGGCTACATCGGCTTTAACGACGCCTACGGGGAGGGTTGGGCCCGGTACTTTGAGGCAGAGCTCAAGGCCAAGGGCCTCCAGCTCGTGGTCAGCGAGCGCTACAACCGCACGGACACCAGCGTCACCGGCCAGGCCCTTCGCCTCATCGCCCGCAGGCCCGATGCCATCCTCATCGGGGCGAGCGGCACCCCGGCGGTCCTTCCCCAGCGCACCCTGAAGGAGCGGGGCTACCGGGGCCTCATCTACCAGACCCACGGGGTGGCGAACCCCGATTTCCTCCGGGTGGGCGGAAAGGACGTGGAGGGGACGTTGCTTCCCGCCGGGCCCATCCTGGTGGCGGAGCAGCTTCCCAGCACCTTCCCCCCCAAGCGGGTGGCCCTGGACTACATCCAGCGCTACGAGGCGAAGTACGGCATCGGCAGCTACTCCACCTTCGGGGCCCATGCTTGGGACACCTGGCTCATCCTGCGCCCCGCCCTAGAGCGCGCCCTCAAGAAGGCGGACCCCGACAAGGACCTCGCCGCCTTCCGCGCCGCCCTGCGCGATGAGATCGAGGCCACCAAGGGCGTGGTGGGCACCCACGGCGTCTTCACCTTCACCAAGGAGGACCACCTGGGCCTCCGCTTTGAGGACGCCGCGGTGATGGTGCGGGTGGAGAACGGCCGCTGGAAGCTGGAGCGGGTTTTCCGTTAGGCCATGGACGCCACCATCCTCGGTCTCCTTCTTCTGGACGGCGTGCAGAACGGGGTCATCTACGGGCTTCTCGCCCTGGCCATGGTCCTCGTCTTCGCCGTGACCCGGGTGATCCTGGTGCCCATTGGGGAGCTCATGATGTTCGCCCCCCTCTCCTTCGTCTGGCTCCAGGGGGGGAAGCTCCCTGGCACCCTTTGGCTCGCCCTCGCCCTTGGGGCCCTCTGGGCCCTTTTGGAGCGGGGAAGGGGCCGGGGGCTTCCCCTTGTGGGCGGGGCGGGGCTTCTCCTCCTCTTCCTCCTCGCCCGGGGAAGCCCGGCCCTCGCCTATTTGGCGGCCCTCCTCCTCGTGGTCTACCTGGGGGTGGCCACCTACCGGGTCTTCTTCCAGCCCATGCGGGCTGCTTCCCCGGAAGGGGAACACCGAGGGGCCACGGTCCTCGCCCTCCTCATCATGGCCGTGGGGCTTCACGTGGCCTACCAGGGTCTGGGCCTCGTCTTCTTCGGCCCGGAGCAGTTCCGCCCCGACCCCCTTCTCCAGGGGGAGGTGGTGGTGGGCCTCACCTGGCAGGGCGCCTTGGTCCTGGCCTTCGCCCTCTTGAGCGCCGCCGCCCTCTACCTCTTCTTCCGCCGTTCTCTTTTTGGAAAAGCCCTCTTGGCAGCGGCGGAGAACCGGCTTGGGGCGAGGCTTTGCGGAATCCGCCCGGAGGAGGCGGGGATGGTGGCCTTCGCCATCGCGGGCCTCATGGCGGCCCTTTCGGGGCTTCTTTTGGCGCCCCTCATCAACGCCGCCTACTTCATGGGCTTCATGCTGGGGCTCAAGGCCTTCGTGGCGGCCATCCTGGGGGGGCTTGTGAGCTACCCGGTGGCCTTTTTTGGGGCGGTTTTGGTGGGGCTTTTTGAAAGCTTCACCAGCTTCTACGCCAGCGCCTACAAGGAGGCCCTGGTCTTCCTCCTTCTGGTGCCGGCCCTCTTTTACCAGAGCCTCCGGGCGAAGGGGGTGGAAGAGTGAGGCGGTACCTCTGGTTTGCCCTCTTGCTTTTGCCCTTCCTCCTATCCCCCTTTCCCTTCTACGTCACCCTCCTCAACTTCTTCGCCATCGCCGCCCTGGTGGCCCTTTCCCTCTACGTCCTCACGGGGCTTGGCGGGATGACGAGCTTCGCCCAGGCGGCCTTCATGGGGGTGGCGGCCTACGCCACCGCCCTCCTCACCACGCGGGCGGGGGTCTCCCCCTGGGCGGGCCTCGCCCTGGGCCTTGGCCTCACCCTGGCCTTCGCCTTGGTCCTGGGCCTCCTCACCGTCAGGCTCAAGGGGCACTTCCTTCCCCTTTCCACCATCGCCTGGCAGGTGGCCCTTTACATCCTCGCCGGAAACCTGGTGGGGCTTACCGGGGGGCACACGGGGCTTACCGACCTCCCCGCCTTAAGCCTTGGGAGCTTTTCCCTGGACAGCCCCTTCCGCTACGCCTTTCTAAGCCTCTTCCTCCTCGCCCTTCTCGTCCTCGCCCTCCATAACCTCCGGGAAAGCCGCCTGGGCCGGGCCCTTCTCGCCCTTAGGGGGGATGCCCTCACCGCGGCGAGCTTCGGGGTGGACCCGGCGGCCCTCCGCCTCAAGGCCTTCCTCCTCGCGGGGGGGATCGCGGGGCTTGCGGGGTTCCTCTACGCCCACTTCCTCCGCTTCGTGAACCCCACGCCCTTCTCCCTGGAGGCCTCCATCAAGTACCTGGTCATGGCCGTGGCGGGCGGCGTGGGCACGATCCCTGGGGTCTTGCTGGGGTCCGCCCTCTTCACTGGGCTAGAGGACTGGCTCAAGGACCTCCTTCCCCTCCTCCTCGGGCGCCAGGGGAACTACGAGACCATCGCCTACGGCCTGGTCCTCGCGGGGATCCTCCTCTTCGCCCCCCAGGGGCTCTGGCCCCTCCTTGCGGGGAAGCGCGCCTTCGGGCGGCCGGCCCTCCCCGAGGCGAAGCCCCTTCCCCAAAGGCCCCCTTCGGGCCGGCGGGGGGAGGTGGTCTTGGAGGCGAGGGGCCTAAGGAAGGCCTTCGGGGGGCTTCTCGCCGTGAACGGCGTGTCCTTCGCCTTGAGGCGCGGGGAGATCCTGGCCCTCATCGGCCCCAACGGGGCGGGGAAGAGCACCACCTTCAACCTCGTCACCGGGGCCCTCCCTCCGGACGGGGGGCAGGTCTTCCTCTTCGGCCAGGAGGTCACCGGGCTTCCTCCCTACCGCGTCCACCCCTTGGGCCTCGGCCGCACCTTCCAGCACCCCCACATCTTCCCCGAGATGACGGTCCTGGAGAACGCGGCCCTGGCCACCTACGCCCGCACCCGGGCGGGGTTTTTGCAGGTTCTTTTCGGCCTCCACCGCAAGGAGGAGGCGCGGGCCCTGGCCACCGCCCTCGAGGCCCTCAGGCGGGTGGGCCTAGGGGAGCTCGCTTTGGAGCGGGCGGACCGGCTCACGGCGGGGCAGCAGCGCCTTTTGGAGCTCGCCCGGCTCCTCGCCTCGGGGGCGGAGGTCCTCCTTTTGGACGAGCCGGGGGCGGGGCTTAGGGCCGGGGAGAAGCGGGAACTCGCGAAGCTTCTTCTGGCCCTTGCCCGCGAGGGGTACAGCGTCCTCCTCGTGGACCACGACATGGACCTCGTCATGGGGCTTGCCGACCGGGTGGTGGTGATGAACTACGGGGAGAAGATCGCCGAGGGGACGCCCGAGGAGGTGCAGAAGAACCCCCTGGTGCGGGCGGCCTACCTGGGGGAGGTGGAGGCGGCATGAGCCTCTTGACCGTGCGGGACCTCACGGTGCGCTACGGGGCCCTGGAGGCCGCGCGCGGGGTCTCCTTCGCCCTGGAGGAGGGGGAGGCCCTGGCCCTCATCGGCCCCAACGGGGCGGGGAAGACGAGCGTCCTCAAGGGGATCCTCGGCCTCGCCCGGGCCGAGGGGGAGGTGCGCCTTGGGGATACGCCCCTCCCCCATAGGACTCCCGAGGCCCTCCTCCAGCGGGGCGTGGTCCTCGTCCCCGAGGGGCGGGCCCTCTTCCCCGGGCTATCCGTGGAGGACAACCTCCTCCTCGGGGGCTTCGCCCGCTTTAGGAGGGGAGAGGACCTCAGGGCGGACCTCAAGCGGGTCTACGCCCTCTTCCCCCGCCTGGAGGAAAGGCGGCGCCAGGCTGCGGGGACCCTCTCCGGCGGAGAGCAGCAGATGCTTGCCATCGGTCGGGCCCTCATGGCCAGGCCCCGCCTCCTCCTCCTGGACGAACCCTCCTTGGGCCTCGCGCCCCTCATCGTCCAGGAGATCTTCCGCACCCTGGCCGCCCTCAAGGAGGAGGGGGTGACCCTTCTCCTTGTGGAGCAGAACGCCAAGATGGCCCTTTCCCTGGCGGATCGGGGGGTGGTCCTGGAGGCGGGGGAGGTGGCCCTTTCCGGGCGGGCCGAGGAGCTAAGGGAAAACCCCCGGGTGGTGGAGGCCTACCTGGGGGCGGCGCGGGAGGTGGAAGGGTGAAGGACCCCTTCATGGAGGCCCTGGGCCTCGAGGTTCTCCATCTCGCCCCGGGGGAGGCGGTGGTGGCGGGGGAGGTGCGGGCGGAGCACCTGAACCTCCACGGCACCGCCCACGGGGGCTTTCTCTACGCCCTGGCGGATAGCGCCTTCGCCCTGGCCTCCAACGCCCGCGGCCCCGCCGTGGCCCTTTCCTGCCGCATGGACTACTTCCGTCCCCTTTCCGTGGGGGCGCGGGTGGAGGCGCGGGCGGTGGAGGTGAACCTCTCCCGCCGCACCGCCACCTACCGGGTGGAGGTGGTGTCGGAGGGTAAGCTCGTGGCCCTTTTCACGGGCACGGTGTTTCGTTTAGGGGGTGAGGATGTACCAGCCGGAGTTGGAAACCCTTCCCAGGGAGAAGCTTAGGTCCTTGCAGGAGGAAAGGCTACGCCAGGTGGTGGCCTACGTTTACGAGAGGGTCCCCTTTTACCGGAGGCTTCTGGACGAGGTGGGGGTGAGGCCGGGGAAGATCCGGGGTCTCATAGACCTCCCCAGACTCCCCTTCACCAAAAAGAGCGACCTGCGCGACCACTACCCCTTCGGCCTCTTCGCCGTGCCCAGGGAGGAGGTGGCGCGGATCCACGCCTCTAGCGGCACCACCGGCAAGCCCACGGTGGTGGGCTACACCAAAAACGACCTCAAGGTCTTCGCCGAGGTGGTGGCCCGCTCCTTGGCCGCGGCCGGGGCAAGGCCCGGGATGATGCTCCACAACGCCTACGGCTACGGCCTCTTCACGGGGGGCCTCGGCCTCCACGGGGGAGCGGAGGCCTTGGGGATGACGGTGGTGCCGGTCTCCGGGGGGATGACGGAAAGGCAGGTCATGCTCATCCAGGACTTCCGCCCCGAGGTGATCTCCTGCACCCCCTCCTACGCCCAGACCCTGGCGGAGGAGTTTAAAAAGCGCGGGGTTTCCCCGGAGGCCCTTTCCCTGGAGTACGCCGTCCTGGGCGCCGAGCCCTGGACGGAGGCCATCCGCAAGCAGGTGGACGAGGGGCTTGGGGTGAGGAGCACCAACATCTACGGCCTCTCCGAGATCATCGGTCCCGGGGTGGCCAACGAGTGCGTGGAGGAGCGCCAGGGAAGCCACATCTGGGAGGACCACTTCCTCCCCGAGGTGGTGGACCCGGACACGGGCGAGCCCCTCCCCGAGGGGAAGGTGGGGGTTTTGGTCTTCACCACCCTCACCAAGGAGGCCATGCCCCTCCTCCGCTACTGGACGGGGGACCTCACCTTCCTCACCTCCGAGCCCTGCACCTGCGGCCGCACCCACGTGCGCATGGGGCCCATCCTGGGCCGCACCGACGACATGCTCATCATCCGCGGGGTGAACGTCTACCCCACCCAGGTGGAGGCCGTCCTCCTGGAAATCCCCGAGGTGGAACCCTACTACCAGATCGTGGTGAAGCGGGAGGGCACCCTGGACGAGGCGGAGCTCAAGGTGGAGGTCACGGAGGACTTCTTCCGGCAGGTGGGCCAGGAGGTCCTCTCCGACGAGGTGGTGGAAGCGGACCACCGCCTCCACGCCCTGAGGGAGAAGATCGCCCGGAAGATCAAGGATACCATTGGCGTGAGCATGAAGGTGACCCTCCTCGCCCCCGGCCAGGCCCCAAGGAGCGAGGGAGGGAAGCTAAGGCGGGTTCTGGACCTGAGGAAGTAGCCATGCGCCCCATCCCCGAAGGCTACGAGGCGGTCTTTGAGACCGTGGTTACCCCGGAGATGACGGTGCACTTTGAGGAGCTGGGCCCCGTCCACCCCGTCTACGCCACCTACTGGATGGTCAAGCACATGGAGCTCGCCGGGCGCAAGATCATCCTGCCCTTTCTGGAGGAGGGGGAGGAGGGGATCGGGAGCTACGTGGAGGCCCGGCACCTCGCCTCCGCCCTCCCGGGGATGCGGGTGAGGATCGTGGCCCGCCACGAGAAGACCGAGGGGAACCGGGTCTACGCGCGGGTGGAGGCCTACAACGAGCTCGGGGACCTGATCGGGATGGGGCGCACGGAGCAGGTGATCCTCCCCAAGGCCAAGGTGGAGGCCCTCTTCCGGAGGCTCAGGGAGCGCTGGGAGGCCCAAAGATCTTCCTGATCCACCTCCTCGGGGCCCTGGCCCCGCCCCTTCTCCTCTTTTCTCCCTGGCTTCGGGCAAGGCTTTCCCGGGACCGGGTGGTCTTGGCCCTCTCCCTCCTGGCCTGCCTTAGGACCTGGGAGGCGGGGCTTTCCGTGGTCCTCGAGGCGATGGTGGTGTGCCCCTAGGGGGTGTGGCCCCCTTATCCAACCTCTGGACGGGAAGGCCCAAGGAGGCCTGGGCGGACTACCGCTTAGGGGCGCTTGCAGCCTTGCCCTGGGCCGTGGGTGTCTTCTTGTTCTGGATGAGCGTGGAGGGAAACACTCCCTTGGGCTTCCTGGGGCCTTGCTGGCGGGGATAGGGTTTATCCCGGTCTTCCTCACCCTAAGGCGGAAGGCGGGGGTAGACTAGACCCATGCGCCTAGCGGGGAAGGTGGTGGTGGTCACCGGGGCGGGAAGCGGCTTGGGGCAGGCCCTCACCCTGGAGCTCCTGAAAAGGGGGGCCCGGGTGGCGGCGGTGGACCTTAAGGAGGAAGGGCTAAGGGAGACCCAGGCCAAGGCGGGAGGCCTTTCGGAGGGCCTTAGCCTCCACCCCCTGGACATCACCGACCGCCCCAAAGTCCAGGCCCTCCCCGAGGCGGTGGAAAAGGCCCACGGCCAGGTGGACGGCCTCATCAACAACGCCGGGATCATCCAACCCTTCAAGCGCCTTCTGGACCTGGAGGAGGCGGCCATAGAGCGGGTGATGCGGGTGAACTTCTTTGGCACCCTCTACATGACCCGGGCCTTTTTGCCGAGGCTTTTAACCCGCCCCGAGGCCCATCTGGTGAACGTCTCCAGCATGGGGGCCTTCGTGCCCGTGCCAGGACAGGCGGTCTACGGAGCCTCCAAGGCGGCGGTGAAGCTCCTCACCGAGGCCCTTTGGGCGGAGCTTCAGGGGACCTCGGTGCGGGTCACCCTAGCCTTGCCCGGGGCCATGCGTACGGGGATCGCCGCCCATTCCGGGGTGGAGACCCCGGGGGCGGGGGAGGCCAGGGGGCCTATCCTCGAGCCCCAGGAGGCGGCCCGGATCCTCCTGGACGCCGTGGAGCGGGACGCCTTCCGGGTTCTTTTGGGCAAGGACGCCCGCACTATGGACCTCCTCTACCGCCTAAGCCCCCTCTACGCCACCCGGCTCATCCAAAGGCGTATGGCCCACCTGCTGGCTAGGGGTTAGCCTTCACCAAAAAGGCGGAAAGCCCCATGAGAAGGGTGAGGAGGAAGACCGTGGCGGCAAAGGCCAGCCCGTGTTCCGGAAGAAAGCGGTAAAGAAACCCCAAAAGCCCTCCCGCCAAGGCGCTCCCCAGGGCCTGCCCCAAAGCCCGGGCCACGGAGAGGGCCCCCGAGGCCAAGCCCTCTGTCCCCTTGGGGGCTAAGGAGAGGACCAGGGCGTTGTTGGCCGCCTGGAAGAGGGCCCGCCCCACCCCCAAAAGCCCGAGGCCCAAGGCCGCCCCCCAAAGGGGGTGGAGGAGGGGAAGAAGGCCAAAGAGAAGCCCCGCTCCCACCAGGAGGTAGGCCCCTAGGAGGGCCACCCGGCGGTAGCCCAGCCGGTCCGCCACCCGCCCCGCCCAAGCCCCCAGGAAAAGGAGCTGCAAGGGCCCCACAAGAAGCACCCCGCCGATGGCCTCAGGCGCCATCCCCTCCGTCCCCAGGTAAAAGCCGGGGGCGTGGTGGGGGGTGGGGTACCAGCCCCTCCTGGCTCAAGCGGTTAGCCTAAGGGGCGAGTTGGCTGCCCTGCAGGCGGAGGAAGCGGGGTTGCGGGAGGAGCAGAATCGCATTGCCGCCCGTTTAGAGGCCCTCCGCGCCCAGATCGCCGCCCAGGAAAGGGAAAATGAGGCCCTTACCCTGGAGTACAACACCAAAAAGGCCGCCTACGAGACCTTCCGGGCCCGGTACGACCAGATCGCGAACCTAAGCGGGGCGGACCTCGCCTTTGACAACCCCAACCCCGAGTACCAGCGCCTGCGCTCGGCCCTCATCGACGCCCAGGCGGAGGAGGCGAGGCTTTTGGCCCGAAAGGCGGCCCTGCAGGCCCGCATCGCCCAGGTGGAGGCCCGCATCGCCCTCCTCAGGGAGCGGGTGGCCAAGGCCCAGGTGGAGCAGGACCGGCTGAACCAAGCCCTGGAGCTGGCCAAGAACGCCTACCTGGCCCTTTCTCAGAAGAAGACCGACCTGCAGATCGAGCTGGCCAGCTCCCAGAACTCTTTGGCCCAGGTCATCGCCCCCGCTTACCCCATCTACGAGAAGGTGGCCCCCAAGCGGGGCCTCATCTTCGCCCTGGCGGTGGCGTTGGGGCTCATGCTGGGGGTGATGGGGGCTTTTGTGGCGGAGCTCAAAACTTGCACTTATGCACCCTGGGGATAGTTATGCTCGGGGGACCACTTGA
>ERZ795043.463-NODE-463-length-34537-cov-36.556812_pt1 | contig 34537 bp, 31 predicted proteins | sample MGYA00375127_ERZ795043 | MGnify/ENA primary metagenome ERZ795043 (study PRJEB30172, sample SAMN05518447) | compost metagenome | isolation source: Feedstock adapted compost from Newby Island compost facility, Milpitas, CA | place: USA:Newby Island compost facility... | reverse complement strand
TCCAGACAGTATGTTTTTGATTATTTCCACTGTCTACTTGACGGGGAGCAGTTCAACCAGGGAATCCCTGGTCTTCTTTTTTTCACGTTACCATTTCAAAATGTTTTCGGATGAGGCCTGGGGTGTGGCGGATGAGGAAGACATGTTGCCGCCGGCCATGCCCGCTTCGTTTTTCTCGTCTTGCGTTCCGGACGCTCCTTTGGCCGTCTCCATTTTGCTGTTGCCTTGGAAAAAGCCGCCGGCCTCAATGGAAAGCTCTTGCGCCGTCAGATTGCCGAGCAGCCGGCCGGTGGATTTGATCGTAAGCGTGCCGGAAGCGGTGATGTTGCCATAAACCTGTCCGGCCAAAACCACATGCCGCGCCCGGATGTTGGAGTTGGCGACGCCTTTCTCGCCGATGGTCACGTCGCCGGCGCATTCGATGTCGCCCGTCAGATGGCCTTCGATGCGGATGCCGGCGTCGGATTTGATTTTGCCTTCAAATCGTGTGCCTTCGCCAATCAGCGTGTCGGTCATGTTAGGGTCGATTTTGTTTTTTTTGCTCTTGAACATCTCAGCTTTCCTTTCCTGTTGCCTGCAGATAGGTCATGGGATCCACTTGCGAACCGTTTTTGATGATTTCATAATGCAGATGCGGCCCGGTGCTTCGGCCGGTGGAGCCCATCAGGCCGATGAGCTCGCCTTTTTTCACCTTTTGGCCCGGTTCGGCGATAATCTTGCTCAAATGGGAATAGCGGGTTTGCAGCCCGTTGCCGTGGGAGATGATGATATTTTTGCCGTGGGCGCTGTCACGTCCGGCCGCGGTCACCTTGCCATCCGCCGTCGCATAAACCGGGTCGCCGATGTTGCCGCCGATGTCGATGCCGGCGTGGAACCTGGCGCGCTTGGTGAACGGATCGCGCCGGATGCCGAATTCCGATGTCACCCTGCGGGAATCCGTCGGCCAGATGTTCGGGGTGACGGCGAGACGGGCCTGCAGCTTGAGCACCGCATCCTTCGTTTCGAGCAGGCGCGGTTTCATCTCCTCAATGCGGCTTTCCAGATCGGTAAATTGTCGCTGCGTGGATGACAGCAGCCAGTTTATGTAGTCGTCCGTCAGGGGCAGGTCTTCTCCCCCTACGCCTCCGTCATCGCCAGCCGATGCGCCGGCGCTCAGCGCCATCGTTTTGGGCGCGTTGCCCGGCTTCGCGGATCCCGGAAGCTCGATGCCGGTGATTTCCTTGATTTCGTTTTCCAGCTCGTTCAGGTCGGCCATTTTTTCCTGGATGTTTTTGGCCTGCACCGACAATTCGGCCACTTCAAGCTGAAGATCCTCGATTTGCCGCTCTTTCTCGGAAAGGATCTGTTCGTATTGGCCCGTGGATGCCGCCAGTTCCCGCTTTAAATGGCTTACTTCGGCCTGCCGGGCTCCGTAAAGGATGACGGCGGCGAGCGCGGCGATCATCAGCGCTGCCAGCGCCGCGGCGGCGGCGATCATCCAGAAGGCGGATATTTGCAGCCGTATGACCTGGCGGTTTGCGTCCGGTATGACCATAAACGTGTACTTCTGCCTGCGACGGTTCATGAGTCCCTCCTGTCGCTTTCGCATCCTTTGACACCGAATTACATTCATTCGACCTTGAGGCGCGAATTTCCTTTTAATCATGAAAAATATTCCTGTGAAAGAAGAAGGAATTTGTCGCAAGGAAGCGAACATTGTAAGGTAGCGTTGTTATTGGTAGAGGAAATCCGCGCGAGTCAGGAGGCATAAGTGATGAAGTTGGCGGGCATTGACATCGGGAACGACAGCGTCAAACTGCTGGTCAGCGGCGCGAGCGAGCCGATCATTATCCCCAGCGTCGTATCGCCGGGATATGAGCGGCACGTCCTGCAGGAAGAAGATTCGCCGCTGAAAGCGCTGGACGTGATGGTTTACAGCCCGAAACTGAAAAACAAAAACCAGCGGTATTTTGTCGGACAGCTTGCTTCGGAGGACCCGGACAACTCCGAGCTGGAAGACTTCGATAACAAGGCGACCAGCGACCAGGCGCTGATCGTGGCCCTTACGGCGCTGGCCTACGCGCACCTGACCGGCTCGGCTTACCTGATGCAGCCGGGGGAATCGACGACCACAGCCGAATACATTATCGGAACGGGCTTGCCTGTCCGGACGTTCGCCCGCTATCATCAGGTTTTCGAGGAACGGCTGACCGGGGAGCACGAGGTGACGTTCCTGTCGACGCCGAAGCTCCGGGGACGCACCGTGCGGGTGGTGATCAGCCGCGCGGTGGTGTCGGTGGAAGGGGCGGCCGCGCTGTTCCATATGGCGACCAACGACAATCTGCAGATGCGGGACGAGGAACTGTATTACGGCTGCATTGGCATATGCGAGATCGGCGCGCTGACCACCGATTTTCCCGTCGTCAACCGGATGAGCATCGACAACCAGTTCAGCACCGGCGAGCAGCTTGGGCTGGCTTCCTATCTGGATGCGATCATTCGGGATGTGGAAGACGAATTCGGTTACAAATTCCCGAGCCGGGCAAAACTGATCCAGCGGATCCGCCGCGGAGAGTTTATCATTTCGCGGGTCGGGGAAGGCCAGGCGGACATTCGTCCGATCGTCGACATGTATTTCGGCCGGGCCGCGCAAAAAATCGTGGACCTGATCCGCAAACGCTGGAAAAAATATCCCGACATCCAGTGCTTCTACGTGCTCGGCGGAGGGGCGGCGGCCCTGCGGCCGTACATTCTGGAGCGGGCCGAAAACATGAAGCTCCGTTTTGTGGAAAACAGCGAGCTGATGAACGTTTACGGTTACTTGAAGCTGGCGCGCAACAAGGCGAATCCTTCGGAAACGATGTAATCCGGCCGCCGGTGCGGACGGGCGCGAATGCGCCCGGAAACGCGCCAGGCGAATGCGTCAGCCGTATGGGGGCTGTCCCGTCACTCGATGCAGGTGGCGAGGGCGGCCCTTTTTGCGCCGTGGGGTTCTATGTTGTGTCCAGGCTTTAACCACCTGGCGTCTAATCAAGGCAGCGGCCGCAAAAGGCGCAGGTTCTTTTTCCGGACCAGCGAGGTGATATAGCGGATGAGATCCGTTAACGGGGAGGTTTCGCAGGCAGCGAGGCGCTGTAGCGGACGAGATCCGTTAACGGGCGGGTTTCGCAGGCGGAGAGGCGCTGTAGCGGATGTGATCCGTTAAGGGGCGAGTGTAACAGGCAGAGAAGGCGCTGTAGCGGACGAGATCCGTTAACGGGGAGGTTTCGCTGGCAGCGAGACGTTGTAGCGGACGAGATCCGTTAACGTGGAGGTTTCGCAGGCAGCGAGACGCTGTAGCGGACGAGATCCGTTAACGTGGAGGTTTCGCAGGCAGCGAGACGCTGTAGCGGATGTGATCCGTTAAGGGGCGGGTTTCGCAGGCAGAGAGGCGCTGTAGCGGATGAGATCCGTTAAGGGGTGGGTGCCGCAGGCAGCGAGACGCTGTAGCGGATAAGATCCGTTAAGGGGCGGGTGCCGCTGGCAGTGAGACGTTGTAGCGGACGAGATCCGTTAGCGGGCGGGCGTCGCAGGCAGCGAGGCGCTGTAGCGGATGTGATCCGTTAAGGGCGGGTTTCGCAGGCAGAGAAGGCGCTGTAGCGGACAAGATCCGTTAAGGGGCGGGTGCCGCTGGCAGTGAGACGTTGTAGCGGACGAGATCCGTTAGCGGGCGGGCGTCGCAGGCAGCGAGGCGCTGTAGCGGATGTGATCCGTTAAGGGCGGGTTTCGCAGGCGGAGAGGCGCTGTAGCGGATGAGATCCGTTAACGGGGAGGTTTCGCAGGCAGCGAGACGCTGTAGCGGACGAGATCCGTTAACGTGGAGGTTTCGCAGGCAGCGAGACGCTGTAGCGGATGTGATCCGTTAAGGGGCGGGTTTCGCAGGCAGAGAGGCGCTGTAGCGGATGAGATCCGTTAAGGGGTGGGTGCCGCAGGCAGCGAGACGCTGTAGCGGATAAGATCCGTTAAGGGGCGGGTGCCGCTGGCAGTGAGACGTTGTAGCGGACGAGATCCGTTAACGGGCGGGTGCCGCTGGCAGAGAGGCGCTGTAGCGGACGAGATCCGCTAACGGGCGGTTTCGCTGGCAGCGAGGCGCTGTATCGGTCGAGATCCATTAACGGGCGGGTTTCGCATGTGAATATTTTAGGCGGTTCGTTGCGAAAGGCAGCGTCTCACACGGGACCCCGAGCTTTGTTTGCGGCGCGGAAACGTGTTACGCTTGAGGCAAGAGGAACACTTGGAGGAATAAAATTTTGAGCGTGCATGAGCCATTGCCTATAGAGAGTGTTTTGCCGGACTTGAAACGGGTGTTTGCATCGGGCCGGAACGCGGTGCTGGTGGCCGAGCCGGGGGCCGGAAAAACGACGAGAGTGCCGCTGGCGCTTCTCGATGAACCCTGGCTTAAGGGGCGCAAAATCGTCATGTTGGAGCCGCGCCGCCTGGCGGCCAGGAGCGCAGCCCGCCATATGGCCGCCCGGCTTGGCGAATCCGTTGGCGAAACGGTCGGGTACCGGGTCCGGCTGGATACGAAAGTCAGCGCGAAAACCCGCGTGGAAGTCGTGACGGAAGGCGTGCTGACGAGGCTTTTGCAGGATGATCCCGGCCTTGAAGCTTACGGGCTGGTGATTTTCGACGAATTTCATGAGCGCAGCCTGCAGGCGGATCTGGGCTTGGCCTTGTGCTTGCAGGCGCAGGAACTTTTGCGGGATGACCTGCGCATATTGGTCATGAGCGCGACGATGGAAGCGGAGCCTGCCGCGAAGCTCCTCGGGGATGCGTCAGTGATCCGCTGCGAGGGCCGCACGTTTCCGGTGGAGACGTTCTACCGGCCTCCCAAAAGAAGCGGCATGCCGGTCGACGAAGCGTTGGTGCCGGTGGCGGAGGAAGCGCTGGCCGCCCAACCGGGGGACGTGCTCGTTTTTCTGCCGGGCATGGCGGAAATCCGGGCGGCGGAGCGGAGGCTAAAAGAGCGGCTGGCGGCTCTGGCGGGGCCGGAGAAAATCCGCATATATGCGCTGCACGGCAGTCTCCCGGCCGAGGAGCAGGACAGGGCTTTGGCGCCTTGCCCGGCGGGGGAGCGGAAAATTGTGCTGGCCACTTCGGTGGCCGAAACCAGCCTGACGGTGGAAGGCGTCACGACGGTGATTGACAGCGGTCTGGCGCGCGTCTCCCGTTTTTCGCCCCGCACCGGCATGTCGCGGCTGGAAACGGTAAGGGTTTCGGCGGCGTCCGCCGACCAGAGGCGAGGGCGAGCCGGGCGGCTGGGTCCCGGCAAATGCTACCGAATGTGGAGCGAGGAGGAGCATCGCCGGCTGGCGCCCGCGCTGCCGCCGGAAATCCGGGAAGCGGACCTGGCGCCGCTGATGCTGGAGCTGGCGGTTTGGGGCACGGCGGACCCCGGCGAGCTCAAATGGCTGGATCCGCCGCCCGCCGCGGCGGTTCAGCAGGCGCGTGAACTGCTGCTTGAGCTGGGCGCCATCCGGCCGGACGGCGCGGTGACCGAGCATGGCCGCAGGATGGCGTCGCTTGGATTGCACCCCCGCCTGGCCCACATGATTTTGCGGGCTATACCGCTCGGGCTCGGCAGCCTGGCTTGCGAGGTGGCGGTGCTCATGAGCGAACGGGATTTGCTGGGCAGGCCGGCCGGCGGCCAAGCCCGCGCCGATGCGGATTTCCGCCTGCGGGTGGAAGCTTTGCGCGGGCTCTCGCCGGCTGCCGCGGACGAAGGCGCGCGCCGGCGGCTGCTGGAGGAGGCGGGCAAGCTGAAACGGCTCGCCGGATGCGTGCGAGACGACGGAAAACAGGCGACGCAGGAGGCGACGGGCGCTTGCGGGCTGCTTTTGGCGCTGGCCTATCCGGACCGGATCGGCCGTCGCCGGGAAAAAGGAAAATATCTTCTGTCCGGCGGGCGCGGCGCGGCGCTGGATCCGGATCAGCCGCTGGCGGCGGAAGAGTGGATCGTGGCGGCGGAAGTGGAGGACGCCGGCGCTGACAGCCGCATCCGCCTGGCGGCGCCGCTCTCGGTTTGGGAATGGCTGGACCTTTTTCCGGAGGCGGTGACGGATGAGACGGCCGTTACCTGGGACAGCGCCGCCAAAGCCGTTCGCGCCCGGACCCGCCGCCGGATCGGCGCAATCGTGCTGGAGGAAAAACCGATGCCGGAGCCTCCAGCGGAGCAGGTGGCGGAGGCGCTCATGGCAGGAATCCGCGAGGAGGGGCTTGGCATATTGCCCTGGACGAAAGCCGCCCGGCAGTTTCAGGCGCGCGCGGTGTTCATGCGCCGCCAGGACCCGGCCTGGCCGGACCTTTCGGACAAAGGTTTGCTTGAAACGCTGGAGGAATGGCTGGCTCCCCACCTTGCGGGCATGAAAAGCGCGGACGATCTGACGCGTCTCAATCTCCTGAATATCCTCGAATCCGCCCTTTCGTGGCCGCAGCGCAAAGCGATGGACGAATGGGCCCCGTCCCACTGGACAGTGCCCAGCGGATCGAAGATTCCCATCGACTATTCCGATCCTGAAAATCCGGTGCTGGCCGTCCGGCTGCAGGAGCTGTTCGGCCTTGCCGAAACGCCCCGGATTGCCGGCGGGCGCGTGCCGCTGACCTTGCACCTGCTGTCCCCGGCCATGCGCCCCGTGCAGGTCACCCGGGATCTGGCCAGCTTCTGGAGCCATGGGTATTATGAAGTCCGCAAAGACTTAAAGGGCCGCTATCCGAAGCATTACTGGCCGGACAATCCGCTGGAAGCCCAGGCTGTCCGCGGAACCAGGCGGCCGGAGCAAAACCGGTAGCGCTTGGCGGACATGCAAGCGAACCCGCACTTGGAGGGAAGGTTATGTTAAGATAGACTGGGAACTGATCCCAAGGATCCATTCGGCAAGGAGGGGTGGCCGTCCGTGAAGTTTTTCCTTTTGTTCGGCGCGCTGTGGTGGCTTTTGGGCAATCCGTTTGTCGCCATTTTGATTGTTCTCGTCATTTTGTACGTTCTGGACCGCCGTTTTGTCGGGCTCACGCCGAGCATCACGCGGCCCCTCCGGCGGCGCGGCGACATCGCCCGGTGGAAACGCCACCTGCAGATGAGCCCTCACGACCTGTCCGCCAAGACCGAGCTGGTCCGCTTGCTGATCGAAGCCAAAAAGTACGGAGAGGCCCTCAAATGGCTGGAAAGCATGCGCAAACAGTCGGAAGAATCGGCAGAGTACTGGAGTGATGTCGGGATCTGCGAACTGGCGCTGGGGCGCCTTGCGGAAGGCGAGCAGGCGATGCTGCGGGCGCTTGCCGCGAATCCGCGGGTCAAGTACGGCCTTCCATACTTGCGGCTGGGAGAAGCCCTGGCGAAGAAAGATCCGGATAAAGCCCTGGATTATCTGGAGCAGTTCAAAACCGTCAACTCCTCGTCATGCGAGGCCTTCTATCGGCTGGGGCAAATCTATGCCCACCTGGGCAAAAAGGACGAAGCGGCCAAAGCTTTCCGCGAGTGCCGGGAGCTGTATGCGGCCCTTCCCCGTTATTTGAAGCGCAAGGAGCGCAAATGGGCGCTGCTGGCATGGTTACAAGGCGGTGCCAAGGCTTGAGCGCTGTCTGAAATGATCTGGCAAAATGGCGCTTGACCGGCAGCCTCAGGCCCCACTTTTTGAAACGTTTCAAAAAAAATATGCAAAAAAGAAGCATAAAGGAGCCCAAAAGGAGCCTTATGCTTTTTTTTGTGCGTTGTTCAGCGAGAATTTTGTTAGTTGTTTTCCCCGAAATTACGCGTAATTTAGCCGTAAAGATCGCACCAGGCGCTGGAAGCGGTGACGGGCTATTTGTATTCCTTGCTGAAGCAATTGAATTTGCCTTCCACGCTGAAGGAGCTTCAGGTCAAGGAAGAAGATCTCGCCGTCATGGCGGAGGAAGCGTCAAAAATCGACCGGCTGCTGAACAATACGCCTTATAAGCTCAACCGAGACGAGATTTTGCGCATCTATCAAAAAGCTTACGCAGGTCAATGAACGGCAAAGGACGGAGAAAACGTGATGAGAAAAAAGTTGTTCATCGACGGGAAATGGATCGAAACGAAAGAGAACTACAAGCTTTATTCTCCGTACAGCCGTAAGGAGATCGCGGAAATCCCGCTGGCGGACGAAAAGCTCGTTGACGAGGCGATTTCCGCGGCGCAAAAGCATGCGGATGTCATGCGCAGCCTGCCGGCGCACGAAAGGTCGGCCATCCTGACACGGGTGGCGAATTGCCTGGAATTGCACAGCGATGAAGCGGCGAAAATAATGGCGCTGGAAAACGCCAAACCGATGAAAGCCGCGCGGGCGGAAATCGCCCGCACGATCCAGACATACCGGTTTGCGGCGGAAGAAGCCAAGCGCTTGTATGGGGAAACGATTCCGATGGATGCCGCCAAGGGAGCGGAACAAAAACTCGGGTTTACATTCCGGGAACCGCTCGGTGTCATCGCCGCGATCACGCCGTTCAACTTTCCGTTTAATCTGGTGGCGCACAAACTCGGCCCCGCATTTGCCGCCGGCAACACGGTCGTGCTGAAACCGGCGAGCCAAACGCCGCTTAGCGCGCTTTATATCGCGGAAGTGTTTGAGAAAGCGGGGCTGCCGCCGGGCGCGCTCAATGTCGTCACCGGCAGGGGCGGCGTCATCGGCGATGTGCTGGTGCAAGATCCCCGCGTCAAGATGGTGACGTTTACAGGAAGCCTGGAAGTGGGTCAGCGCATTCGGCAGCTGGCCGGACTCAAGCGAGTCACCCTGGAGCTGGGATCAAACTCGCCGGTCATCATCGATAACATCCGCAATCTCGATATCGCCGTCGAGAAATGCGTCACGGGCGCGTTTGCCTTTGCGGGCCAAGTATGCATTTCGGTGCAGCGCATCTATGTGCACGAGGCCGTCTATGACGCCTTCCTGCAAAAATTTGCCGACCGCGCGAAAAAACTGAAAATCGGCGACCCGCTGGATGAAGACACCGACATTTCGGCGCTGATCAGCAGCGGGGAAGTGGAGCGCATCGAAGCGTGGATCCAAGAGGCCACCGGACAAAACGCGCGCATTGTTGCGGGCGGAGAGCGGATCGGTGAAGGCATCCTGGCGCCGACGATTCTTACGGACGTGCCGTCTCATGTGTCTTTGTGCACGTTGGAAGCATTTGCGCCGATTGTCATGGTCAACAAAGTAAATTCGGTGGATGAGGCGATCCGCGCCGCGAACGATTCGCAGTATGGTCTGCAAGCGGGTATTTTCACCGACTCGATCCACACCGCCATCCATGCGGCAAAAGAACTGGAGTCCGGCGGTGTTATCGTGAATGATGTCCCGACGTTCCGTGTCGACCACATGCCTTACGGCGGAGTTAAAAACAGCGGCACCGGGAAAGAAGGGGTGAAATATTCCGTCGAAGAGATGACCGAACTCAAATTTGTTTCCTTCGCTGCTTTGGAATGAATGTGCAAACCGTCTTGTTTTGCAGTGCGCAAGCGGATCAAACTCCAGGAGGAATAATTTCATGACAAAAATGAGAAAACCGTTGCACGTGATTTTCTTTGTCGGAATGATTTTGGCATTGGTTTTGGCCGGCTGCTCCGGCGGTTCCGGCGGATCCCAGGGATCCGGCTCCTCGGGCGGTTCGGACAATGCGGGCGGCTCGGGCGAAGTGAAAACGATCAATTTGCGCATCGGTTCCGGTCATACGACGGAAGGCGGCGTGTGGACGCAGCTGACGCATGAGTTTTTCGTTCCCGAAGTCAACAAGCGTCTGGAAGGATCGGGCTACAAGATCAACTGGACCGAGGCATACGGCGGAAGCGTAGCGAAGCTCGGCGAAAACCTCGACGCCGTGCAGGAAGGATTGCTGGATTTGTCCATGGTTATTGTGCCGTTCAAGCCGTCGGATTTGCTGATTTCCAACATCGGTTACAATACGCCCTTTGGAACCACCGATCCGGAAATCATGGCCGAAGTGCTGGTGGAACTGTTTGACAAATACCCGGAGTTCGCGCAGGAATTTACGAAGAAAGGCCAAAAGCTGCTGGTCTTCGGCACCTCCGACTCTTATGAGATTGTGACGAAATTCCCGATCAATTCCGTTGAAGATTTGAAGGGCCGCAAAATCGGCGGCGCCGGCTCCAACCTGGGCTGGATTGAACCGACGGGCGCCATTCCGGTGCAAGCGGGGCTCGCCGAAGTGTATCAGAGCATTCAAACCGGCGTGTTCGACGGCTACATCATGTACACGCGCGGCACCCTCGGATACAGGCTGCATGAAGTGGCGCCGTACTTTACCGAAGTCGGCTTCGGCTCCATTCTCGTTGCCGTATTGACGATCAATGAGAATACGTACAACAAAATGCCGGCAGAAGTGCAAAAAGTGATCGACGAAGTCGGGAAAGAGTTGACGTTCGAAATTGCAAAAGCGTCCAAAGCGGACCGTGAAGCCAACCTGGAAAAGATGAAAGCGGAAGGTGCGAAACATTCGGTGCTTCCGGAATCGGAACGCGCCAAGTGGGCGGCCATGCTGCCGAACCAGCCGAATGAATACGCCAAAAAGCTTAACGCAGCAGGTTTGCCGGGTTCCGATATCGTACGCGATTACCTGAAGCTGCTCGCCGACAAGGCCGGTGCGCTCCCGCGGACGTACGAAATCGAGTAACGGCTGGATGATGACGGATAAACTGCCCTCCGCTGCCGTGAGGGCAGTTTATCCGACCTTATAGACCGGAGGTGCGCACAGAAGGTGAATCCGGAACGAAAATCTACCGTTCGCAAAGGATTTGACCGCCTTTTGACGACATTGAGTTTTATCGGCACGGCGTGGATTTTCGTCATGATGCTGATCATCGTCTACGACGTCGCCGCGCGCAATTTCTTAAATATGCCGTTTTCCGGCACGGCGGAAATTATCCGCAATACGATCGTCATCGTTTTGTTTTTGCAAATCACGGACGTGCTGCGCAAAGGGCACCATATTCGCACAAATGTCATTTACGACCGTTTGCCGGAAAAGGGAAAACTCGTTTTGCTTACGCTGGCTTGCCTGCTCGGGGCTGCTTTGTTCGGCTTTATGGCTTACGTCAGCTGGGAACCGGCCATGGAAGCGCTTTTGAGCAAACAATACGAAGGGGAAGGCGCGATGCGGGTGCCGACGTTCCCGGCGCGTTTTGCCATCGTGCTGGGCAGCGTTCTGATGTGCATCCAATATCTGATCATGATTTATGATGCGTTCAAATACCGGAAAGTGAACATTGAAGAAGATGCAAATGCAAGTATATGACCCAGGCTTTTTCCACGTCAGTCTAAAGAAATGAGGAAAACAAAAGATGAGCGTACTTACCATCGGCATCGTCACATTGGCCCTTATGCTCATCCTCATTCTTTTGGGGGTGCATGTCGGCGTCGCGCTGGCGCTGCTGAGCATTCTCGGCATCTATATGGCAACCGGAGCTTGGGATGTCAGTTTGAGCATTTTGCATACGACTGCGTTCAGGGCGATTCGAGAGTATATATGGTGTCATTCCTTTGTTCGTCCTGATGGGGCTTTTGGCCAACATGTCAGGAACAAGCCAGGAAATTTACAATGCGTTCCATGTGCTGCTGCGGCGAATCCGCGGCGGTATCGGGATGGCGACGGTCGGCGCCAACGCGCTGTTTGCCACCATAACCGGCGTCAGCATCGCGTCAGCCGCCGTATTTAGCAAAATCTCCCTGAAGCCGATGATGGATTTGAATTATAACAAACAGTTCGCCTTGGGCACCATTGCCGGCAGTTCCGTGCTCGGCATGCTTATTCCGCCGAGTTTGCTGCTCATCATCTATGGAATGCTTGCCCAGACGTCCATCGGCGACCTGTTTTTGGCCGGCATCGTTCCGGGCATTCTGCTATCCTTTGTCTATTGCGTCGGCATTTACGTGATGGCCCGGTTCAAACCTTCTTTGGTCGGGGGCAGTACCGTTCAGAAATATGGCAGATGGACCAAGGAAGACGTCAGAACCATTGTCAAGCCATGGGGACTCGTGGTCCTGATGCTTGTGGTGCTCGGCGGCATCTATTCCGGTTACTTTACTCCGACGGAAGCCGGGGGCATCGGGGCTTTCGGCGCGTTATTGCTGGTGCTGGCGAAAAAGAGGTTTAACCTGAAGGGTTTTTGGCGCGTGCTGATTGAGACCGGATACACGACGGCAAGCGTGCTGTTCTTGCTGATTGCCGCGCAGATGTATTCCCGCATGCTGTCGATGAGCGGGATCGGCAATCTGATCCAGGACATGGTAGCCGCCATTCATGTTCCGGATATCTTCATTATTTTGATCTTCGTTGCCATACTGCTTTTGCTCGGCATGATTCTGGACTCTACCTCCATCCTGCTGGTGACCATGCCGCTCATGGTGCCCATCGTATCCTCCATGGGCTATGACTTGATCTGGTTTGGTATCGTAGCCGTCATCGCGGTGGAAATGGGCCTTTTGACGCCACCCTTCGGCATGGTTATATTTTCCATGAAATCGGCGCTGGGCAACCAGGTTACGCTGGAGGAACTGTTCAAAGGATCGTTCCCGTTCCTGGTCATGATGCTGATCACGCTGTTAATTCTGATTTTCATCCCCGGTCTGGTCACCTTCTTGCCGGATTTGTGGTGATCCATCCATGCATGAAGAAGGGAAAAAGCGCGGTTCGGTTGCAAAAACGCATCCGGCCGCGCTTGTTTTTTTGGCGCAAACTGACGTAACCTGCTCCCCAAACCGTTTGAATGCATTCACCCGTGATGTGAATCTCCCCGATGACGCGAATCTCCCCGATAGCCGATGCCGGCGGAAATTTCCCGCGTAACCTGAATAACCAGCCGGATCCATTCCTCTTTCATCGGTTCCATCCGGTCGGTCGGGCCCATGACGCTGATGGAAGCTTCCACTTTACCGTCCGAGTTGAAGATTGGCGCCGCAATGCCGGTCACGCCGATGTTGCGCATGTTGGCGCTGATTTCATACCCTCTGGCTCGAATATCCGCAAGGCGCTCCTTGATCTGTTCCGGCGTGGAAAGGGAATATGGCGTATACGTTTTTATGCCCTTGGAGAGAATATCGTCGATAAATTCCGGGGATTGGTAGGCCAAAATGGCCCTGGCGCCGGAAGTGGCATAGAGCGGAAAACGACGGTGCGTTTCCACGATAAAGCGGATCGGATACTGGGATTCCACCTTGGATACATAAATGGCTTCGCCGCCGTCCATGACGCACAGCGTGATAAATTCTTTGGTCGCTTCCGACAGCCGCTTAAGATATGGCTTGGCAAACTCGGCAAGATCATGGTTTTTCAGCACCTGGTTGCCCAGCTCGAGCAGGGTGTATCCGAGGGAATACAGCTTGTTTTCCGGGTTCTGCCGGATAAAACCTTCGCTTTCCAGCGTGGCAAGAAGCTTGTGGGTGGAACCCTTGGACATGTTAATCCGGCGGGCGATCTCCGACACGCCCATTTCCTTGGGAGAATCGAGAAACAGCTTCAGAAGCCGGCAGCTGTTTTTTACGGAGGAGATTAGATTTTCCATCTCATCCCTTCTTTCGCGGAATCGGTGTCTAAATTGAGCACAGTGTAACAATTCGGGCAAATAAATGTCAATTTTCCGTATTGAATCCGCCCGCATCCCGTGCTAATATCGTATTACGTTCTCTATTTTAAAACAATGTTCTCGATAAGAGAACATCAAAAAGGGAGGTCTACTCAAGTGAAGAAATTTTTATCCATCGTCTCAACGATCACGCTCGCCGGAATGCTTCTGGCCGGCTGCGGTTCTTCCAAAGCGCCGGCAGAAACGCAAGGGGCCGGTTCGCCCGCGCCGTCGGACAGCGCTGCCCCCGTTCTCGAGAAAGAACTGGTGGTGGCCGGCAACGGCGCAACGGTGGAGGCACTGTTCAAGGATGAAATTTTCAAGCGGTTCAACGCGAAATATCCCGACATCAAATTGACGTACGTGCCGGGGGTCGCGACGGAAATTGTGGCCAAAGCCAAGGCTTCCAAAGACTCCCCGCAATTTGACGTCGTGTTCATCGAGGCGGGCGAACAGGAAAACGGCCGCAAAGAAGGCCTCTGGGAGCCGATTACCGAAGCGGACGTCCCGAACATGACCAGAGTGATGCCCGAACTGCAGGTAAAGGAAAACAGCGGCGTCACGATCAACTTCACGCCGATGGGCATTTCCTACAACGCCAAGCTGGTGCAGGAAAAAGGCCTGCCGGTTCCGACGTCCTGGAATGACCTGGCGCGTCCGGAAATGAAGGGCAACATCACCCTGACGGAGATTTCCAGCAACTTCGGGCGCTCGGCGCTGATCATGCTGGCTTACGCCAACGGCGGATCGGAGAAAGACATCGATCCCGGATTCGAGAAGCTGGCCACGATCGCAGGTTATATGCCGACCTTCGCGAAAAACGCGGCGCAGCTGCAGCAAAACCTGCAAGACGGTTCCGCCGCCTACACCGTCTGGACGATGGCCCGCAGCATTGTGCAGAAGGACGCGGGACTGGAGCTGGAATTCGTCGTGCCGGAGGAAGGCGCCAATCTCGTGCCCACGGTCGCGTCGCTTGTCAAAAACGCGAAGCACCCGAACGCGGCCAAAGCGTTCATTGATTTCCTGCTGACCGACGAAATTCAAACCTTGTTCGCCACCAAGCTGTATTACAACCCGGCCGTAAATGTGGATCTTCCGGAGGAAACGGCGAAACTGCTGGAGTTTGACACAAGCAAAATCGTCAACTTCGATTATGACGTCATCAGCGAAAACATGCCCGCTTGGCTGGACCGCTTCAACCGAGAAATCGCACCGAAGGTTGGTAAGTAAGAATCGCCATGAGCAAAAGCATTGACGTTGAATTGAAACAAGTCCGCAAAACGTTCGGTTCCAACGTCGTGGTCGACAATTTCAGCCTGCAGATCCGGGAAGGGGAATGCGTCTCCTTCCTGGGCCCCTCGGGGTGCGGCAAGACGACGACGCTCAACATGATTGCCGGATTTCTGGAGCCGGACAGCGGCGAAATCTGGATCAAAGGCAAACGCATGAACGGCGTACCGTCCAACAAGCGCGAGCTGGGCATGGTGTTTCAGACGTATTCGCTGTTTCCCCATATGACAGTGGCGGAAAATGTCGCTTACGGCCTGAAGCTGCGCAAGGTGCCGAAAGCGGAGATCAAGCGGCGGGTCAGCAAGGTGCTGGAGCTGGTGAAATTGCCGCACGTGGCCGACCGCTATCCGAAACAGCTGTCCGGCGGGCAGCGCCAGCGGATCGCGATTGCCCGGGCGCTGGTGATCGAGCCTTCCTTGCTCCTTCTTGATGAGCCGCTCAGCAACCTGGACGCGAAACTGCGCGAAGAACTGCGGGAGGAGATCAAACGGCTCCATCTGGAAACGGGCGTCACGACGATTTTTGTGACGCACGATCAGGAGGAAGCGCTGTATTTGTCCGACCGGATTGTCGTCATGTCGAGCGGCAAGGTGGAACAGATCGGCACGCCGCTGGAAATCTACAACCAGCCGGCCACCGAATTTGTGCACACGTTCATCGGCAAATCCAACAAACTTCCGGCGGCCGTGGAAAGCGCCGCGGACGGCGTCCTGACGCTCCGCGCCGCAGCGGGCTTCACCATGAAAGCGCCCGACAGGGGCCGATCCTTGCCGGCCGGAAGCGCCGTCAACGCATATGTCCGGCCGGAAAAACTGCGTCTCGCGGCGCCCGGCGCCGATGCGGGCGAGGCCAATTCGGTTCCCGGCAGGGTGCGGCAATTGTCCTTCCTCGGCGCATTCGCCGAGTGTGAAGTGGAAGCGGGTTCCGCTCGTCTCACCGTCCGCGTGCAGACGGCCGGAGAACACGCCAGGCTGTCGCCGGGCGATCCGGTCACGCTGATTTGGGAGCCGGAGGACGTGTTCGTATTTTCGGGAGAGGGGCGAACAGCATGACCGCATCCCGAAAGGTATGGCGAGCTTTGCGCAACGCGCTGCTGCTGCTTGCGCCCGCGCTCGTCGTGCTGCTCGTGGCGTTCATCATCCCGATGCTTTACATGTTCTTGCTCAGCCTGCAGGATCCGAACGGACAACTCAGCCTTGGCAACTACCTGCGGTTGTTCCGGGATCCCTATTACCTCGGGATTTTGTGGCGGACCGTGAAGCTGAGCCTGTACACCGTGCTGGCTTGCCTCGTGTTCGGCTATCCCGTCGCCATGTTCATGGCGCGCTCCTCGGGCCGGGTGCGCGGAATCGTCACGTTTCTCATCATTGCGCCCCACTTGATCAGCGTGGTCATTCGCAACTTCGGCTGGGTGGTCATCCTGGGCGAAAAGGGATGGATCAATTCGCTTCTGATGAACCTGGGCGTCATCGATCGGCCGCTCAAGCTGCTGTATAACGAGCTCGGGGTCGTGATCGGCCTGACGGACGCTTACATTGTTTACATGGTGCTGGCGCTGGCCACAAGCCTGTATGCCATCGACACCTCCCTGTACAAGGCGGCCGGCATTCTCGGGGCATCGAGCGTGCGGAAATTTTTCTCCATTACGCTGCCGCTGAGCCTGCCGGGAATCCTCGCCGGTTCCACGCTCGTTTTCAGCCTGTCGATGAGCGCCTATGTCACACCGGCTTTGATGGGCGGCACGGCGGTCAAAATGCTGCCCGTCATCACGTATGAAAACATTATGATCACGCTGAACTGGCCGCTGGGCGCGGCATTGGCGTTCCTGCTGCTCGGCTCGACGTACGCGCTTGTGACGCTCTTTACGAAGCTGGTGGAAACCCGCCGCTACAAGGAGGTGTTTTCCGGATGATGAAGCGCGTTCCTTGGCTCGGGATCATCGCCTTTGCGATTTTGCTGGCGGTCATTTCGCCCTTGATCGTCATCATCCCGACCTCGCTGACCAGCGCCAATTTCCTGGCGTTTCCGCCGGAAGGCATCTCCCTAAGATGGTATGAGAAGATTCTGGACCGCCCGGAGTTTATCGATGCCTTTTATTACAGCCTCCGCCTGGCCCTTCTGACCGCCGTGGCGGCCACCGTCGCCGGCACCATCGCCGCGCTGGCCATTCACAAATTCCGCTTTCCGGGCCGCCAGCTGATTAACGCGCTGCTTTTGTCGCCGCTGACCGTGCCCGCCATCATCATCGGGATCGCCGCCCTCGTATTTTTCACGCGCATCGGCATCGCGGGCACGTTCCGGGGGCTTTTGCTTGCGCACATCCTGATCTCGATCCCTTACGTCGTGCGCCTCGTGCTGACCGGGCTCAGCTCCTACGACTATACGCTGGAGCGGGCGGCGTACATGCTGGGCGCCAGTTCCTGGCAGGTGTTCAGGGACATCACGCTGCCGCTGCTCAGGCCGGCGGTCATATCGGGATTTATTTTTTCGTTTTTGACTTCGTTCGACAACGTGACGGTGTCGCTGTTCCTGGTGACGCCGACTTCGACGACGCTGCCGCTGGCGATTTTCAACTACATGCAGGAGATTCTCGATCCGCTGGTGGCTTCCATTTCGTCGGTTGTCATTTTGCTGAGCGTCGTGTTCATTTTCCTGCTGGAAAAAGTGTACGGCCTGGACCGGCTCTTTGGCGTCAACACCCAATCTCACTCGTAATGCGATGATGCGATGAAAGGTCTAATCATGAAAAACGTTCTCATGAGCGAACTGATAAAACGGATCGAATCTTACATGCCGGAATTTCTGAAGCTGCTTGAAGAAAGCGTGAATATGGATTCCCCTTCCGCAAGCAAGGCGCATACCGATCGCATGGCCGATTGGTATGCGTTCCAGTTTCGGCGGATCGTGGGCGGCCGGGTGATCCGGCAGGAAAACCCGGTTTACGGCGACCGCCTGCTGTGCGAGGAGGGAAGCGGACCGCGGCGGGTCCTGCTATTGGGACATTTTGACACGGTATGGCCGGCGGGCGAAGCGGCGCGGCGGCCTTTCCGCATCCTGGACGGCAAGGCTTTCGGGCCGGGCGTGTACGATATGAAAGCCTCGCTCTTGCAGGCGATGTTTGCGATCAGGGCCTTGCGGGATTGCGGCCGGTTCCCGGCCGAAAAGACCGTGGCGCTGTTTTTGAACAGCGATGAGGAAATCAGCAGCCCCACGTCGCGGGCGGCTATCGAGGCGGAAGCGGCCCGCGCCGGCGCGGTGCTCGTGCTGGAGCCGCCGCTGGAGCCGGAAGGCGCCCTGAAGACGGCGCGCAAAGGCAGCGGAAGGTACAAGCTGGTGGTGGAGGGCGTGTCCGCCCACGCCGGGGTGGATCCGTTCAAAGGGGTTTCCGCCATCCATGAGCTTTCCCTTCTCATTCAGGAATTGCACGCGCTAAGCGATGCCGCGACGGGCACCAGCGTCAACGTGGGCATCGTGCACGGCGGCATCGCCAGCAATGTGGTGGCGGATCGGGCGGAGGCCGAAATCGACGTGCGGGTCGCCACCCAGGAAGAGGCGGCGCGCGTTCATGCGGCCATTATGGGGCTCGTGCCGAGACATCCGCAGGCGAAGGTGACGGTGACGGGCGGCATGATGCGGCCGCCGATGGAGCGGACCGAACAAAGCGGGCGGCTGTACGAGCTGGCGCGAGACATCGCCCGCGAGGAACTGGGCTGGGATTTGCCCGAGGCTTCCACAGGAGGCGTCAGCGACGGCAATTTCGCCGCCGCGCTGGGCGTTCCCACGCTGGACGGCCTGGGCGTGCGCGGAGACTTCGCCCATACGCCGAACGAATATGTGCGGCTGGAAGACATCCCGCTCCGGACGGCTTTTCTCGCGCGCCTGATCGAGCGTTGCTGAAAAAGGTTGTCCGGCACGCGAAGACCGATCGGCTGCGCCTCCGCTGGGAGAACGGCGCGACGATGAGGCTGTCACAAAAGCCGTGCTTGCGTTTTCTGCAACGTTAGGCATTTGATTGGTGCGTTGCGCATTCACGGAACCAGACGACCTTATTTGCCCGATTTTCACGTTTCTGGCATTCTTAACGGAACCAAAAGACGTTAGATGTGACAAATCCCCTGTTCTTTACGTCGTTTGTCACAATTCGCGTCAACTGGTTCCGTTCGCCATTTGAAAATGTCCGTTTTGACCCCAATAAGGTCTTATCGTTCCGTTAGAGGCGCCGGTAGTTAACGGTTTGGCCCGGTGTCCTTTCTTCAAGCGTCTTTATGGCCAGCCGGCTCGGCCTTGCGTTTGCCGAAGATGATCGAAACGGCCATGGCCAGAAGCGCCAGGTTGAATTCGTAGCCGTTGAAAAATCCTTTCTGCCAGGTGACGGTGCAAATGGCGCCGATCATCACCAGGGCGGCGGCGGCCGCCGCCCACGGCACGAAAAGGCCGAGCAAAAGCAGCGCGCCGGAGGCCACTTCAATGGCGGTCACCGCATAGGTCACGATGGCCGGCAGCCCGTAATCGTCCCGAAAATGCTGCAGGACCGCCTCCATATGCTTGATTTTCATCAGGCCGTGGGCCAGCATGATAACGCCCAGTCCCATTTGCACCCAGAAGTGGGAAAGATCGACGCAAAGCTTTTTCATGGCCGGCAAATCCCCTTTCCGTTTTTGGTACAACCTATGACGGACGCCTGCCGGACTTGTCATTCCGGAATTTGACAAGGCCCGGCCGATGCCGTATATTGTTCGGCGACAGCTTGCTTAAGGCAAGACACGGAACGGGGGAACGCCATTGAAGCGGACAGATCGCAGCGCCGCCCGCAAAAAGGGGCAGGACGAAAAGCGCCAGGCCCCATCCGGCGGCCGGTCAACGGATAAAAGGCCGGGCCCATCCGCACAGCTTTCCGCAGCGGCTCCGGCGAAGCAAGAAACGCGCAAGACGCCTCTGAAAATGGGGCAGATCAAGGGCGAATGGATGGTCATCCGCCTGCCGAACCGGCTTGTGGGCGCCCCGATGGGCGAGGTGCTCCAGCATCTGCCTCTGGCGCCGAAACTCATCTCCAAGCTGATGCGCACCAAAGGCTTGCTGCTGCAGGGAATGCATCTTCGGCTGCGCCTGTTTCCGAGGGAAAAGCGCGATTTTCCTTCGGACTGGATGGAGCTGAACATTTTGTATGAGGACGAGTTCACGCTGGTGGTGAACAAGCCCGCCGGCATCGAGGTGCATCCGAGCGAGCAGGGGCAGCGCCGCACGCTGGCCCACGCCGTTGCGGCCTATTACGAGATGACCGGACAGGATTTGCGGGTGCGGCATATCCACAGGATCGACAAGGAGACGACCGGCCCGATCCTTTACGCCAAAAACGAGTTTGCCCACTATCAATATGACAAGGACATGCGCGAGAAAAAAATTGAGCGCATTTATCTCGCGCTGGTGGAAGGCGTCCTTGCACAGGACAAGGGCACGATCAATTTGCCCATCGGCCAGGACCGCCACCATCCCACGCGCCGCCGCGTCAGCGAAACGGGCGAACCCGCGGTTACGCACTACGAAGTGGTGGAGCGTTTCAACGACCACACCCTCGTGCGGCTGCGCCTGGAAACGGGCCGCACGCACCAGATCCGCGTGCACATGTCCGCCATCGGCCATCCCCTGGCCGGCGATGGCATGTACGGCGGCTCGCGCCGGCTCATGGAGCGGCAGGCGCTGCACGGGGAGATGCTGGTCTGGCGCCATCCGTGGACCGGCGAGAAAAAACAGGTCCGCGCACCGCTGCCCGACGATTTTTATCAGGCTTTGAAAACGTTGCGGGGCGAAAGGGAAAATTAAAGGGATGGCTTCATGAGGACCCGCCCGCGGCCTTGCGAAACCGTCCCTTTTTTACGTAACGGCGGCGGATCAGGTATATTCGGGCACGGCGGTTTTCCGCCCTTCCGCCACCTGCGCAAAAAGCCGCAGGTGCCGGGCCCCCACCTGCGGCCAGTGCATGGCGCTTCCGATCCGCATCATGGCCGCTTCCAGCGTGGCGAGCTTGCCCGGATCCGAAAACAATTGCGCGATTTTCCGGCTCCAGGCGGCGACATCCCCATAAGGAAGCAGCATATCCTCATGGCCTTTCAGCAGATCGCGCGCATAGCAGTATGGCGTCGAAAGGATCGGTCTTCCCAGCCCGGCGGCGTAAGCCAGCGTTCCGCTTGTGATCTGCTGCATGCCGGGGTACGGCGACACGTACAAATCCGCCGCCGTGATCATGGCGATGAGCTCATCCTCCGGTATGTAGCGGTCGATCATCTGCACGTGCCGCTCCAATTTGAACGCGCGGATCCAGGAAACCAGTTCCTGCCGGTAAGCCTCCCCTTCCGTCCTGCGCACCTCCGGATGGGTGGCGCCGGCGATCACGTAGAGCAAATCCGGCACCGCCTGCACCGTTTCCGCGACGACGCGCAGCGCAAAATCGATGCCTTTGCCCCGGCTGAGCAGCCCGAAGGTCAGGAGCACCTTGCGGTTTTCCCAGCCCAGCGCCGCCCGCGCCTTGTGGCGGTCCGTCTGGCCCGGCACCGGCGCGCCGTGCGGAACGAAGGAAATTTTGCCGGCGGGTATGCCGAAGCTGCGCTGCAGAAAAAAGACCGCCCGCCGGTTCATCACGAGCAGATGATCGCTCCAGTCGGCGACCCGTTTCTGAATGGAAGCGTACGGTTTCGGCGGATGCTCAAAAACGGTATGGAAGGTGGTAATGATCGGCTTTTTGACCCGTTTCATGAATTCCAGCACGAAGCTGCCCGCCTCGCCGCCGAAAATGCCGAATTCGTGCTGCAGGGAAACGGCATCGGCCGCGCTGCGGTTCACCACGTCCGCCATATAAACATAATGATCGGGATCGTCCTTGATCAAAGGCCATATCCACGGTTCCCGGTAATCCTTGAGCTCCTCCCTGTTGCAGACGGCGATAACCGGATCCTGCGGACCGCCCCCTTTGCTTTGACGCACCGCTTCGCGGAGATGATAAGTGTATGTGGCCAGACCGCATTTTTTCGGCACAAAGGTGCTGAGGTAGATCATCCGGGGCTGTCGTCCGCTTTCGTTCACAAAGTTCAACCTCCACTGGTCATTTACTGAATAGCATGCGCAAAGGGAATGACGCTAATGTATATGCTTGCCCGCCGGACAGGATGCGCCGCCGGCGGAGCGCCGGAACGAACCTTTTATATCATGGCCCTTTCGTCTACAATAGGAAAAGACAGGGAGAGGGAGAGAAACAGGCGCATGGATCTGTCGACGGAACGAAAATGGACCAGGGCGGACGCGCTCTGGATCGCGCTATTGACTTTGGCGGCGGCCTTGACCGCTTTCTGGGACCTGGGCAGCCGCGCCGCCCCGCAGACCTATTGGAAGCCCGCTTCGGCCGGGGAAGGGTTCATCGCCGACCTGGGCACAGTGCGGCAGGTGGACCGGGTCAACCTGTATGAAGGGCCCGGCGCCAGGGGCAAGACGAAAATCGAATGGTCGGCGGACGGCCAAAACTGGTCCTTATACGCCGAAGTGGAGCACAAGCACAACCGGGTGTTCACCTGGAAATCGGAAAACATTTCCGTTAAGGCCAGATACATGCGCTTCACGACGCTGAGCGCGGGCTACACGCTCTATGAAGCGGCCTTTTTCACCGCCGGGCAGACGGCGCCGCTTGCGGTGGCCAACGTGACGGAAATCCGTCCGCCTGCCGCGGGAGCTTCCGGCCGCGTCCGGAACGTGTTCGACGAGCAGCAATTCGCCCCATATAGGCCCGATTACCGCAACAGCATGTATTTCGACGAAATTTATCACGGCCGCACGGCTTATGAATTCCTGCAGCGAATGGAGCCTTATGAGAACACGCATCCGCCGCTGGGCAAGGTCCTGTTGCAGCCCGGCATCCAGTGGTTCGGCATGACGCCTTTCGGCTGGCGGTTTATGGCTGCAATTGGCGGCACGCTCATGATCCCGCTTATGTACGCGGCAGCCAAGGGCATGTTCGGCCGCACGCGGTACGCCGCCCTCGCGGCATTTCTGCTTCTGGCCGAAGGATTCCGCCTCGTCCACTCCCGCATCACCAATGTGGACATCTTCGGCGTGTCTTTTACGATTATCATGTATTATGCGATGTTCCGCTACGGCGAGGCGTCTTGGCGCCATGGCTTCGGGCGGGGCCTGGGGTGGCTGGCGCTCAGCGGCCTCGCCTTCGGCTGCGCCGCCGCGGTCAAGTGGAACTACCTGTACGGCGGCGCCGGGCTGGCGGTCCTGTTTTTTGCGGCTTTGCTGCGGCATTTCCGCGCCGCCCGGACGGAGGGACTGCGCAAGGCTTGGCAAAAAACGGCCGTCACGCTGCTTTGCGCCGTGGTGTTTTTTGTGGCGGTGCCCGTCAGCGTCTATGCGGCCTCCTACATCCCGTTCGTGAAGGCCACGCAGGCGGATGACGGCATAAACGTGCGGGATTTGTGGCAATACCAGAAAAACATGTACCGTTATCACTCCGGCGTCAGCGAGGAGCATCCCTACAGCTCCAAATGGTACACCTGGCCGCTCATGCTCCGGCCCGTCTGGTACTACGGCGGACAGGATCTGGCGCCGGGCGAGGCGCAAAGCATCGTGGCCATCGGCAACCCGCTCATCTGGTGGGGCGGCCTTGCGGCTTTGCTCGCGTCCTGGTGGCTCGGATGGCGGATGCGGGACCGGGCCGTGCTGACCATAGCGGTCATGTATCTGTCCTTTTATATTCCCTGGGCGGTGGCGCCGCGCGACATTACGTTCCTCTACCACTACTTCCCGATGGTGCCGCTGCTCATTTTATCCATCGTATGGATTGTGCGCCGGCAGGAGGAACTCCATGGGAGATGGCGCCGCCTGTACGCTCTGACGGCCGCGGGAGCGGGCGTTCTGTTCATCTGGTTCTATCCGGTGCTGACGGGAATGACGATCAGCCGGGAATGGGTGAATCTGGCGCTGCGCTGGCTGCCCAGCTGGAGTTTCTGAGCGAAAGGCTTCATCCGGGCGTTGCGTGAAAGGAGAAAAGTATGCGCGCATCATGCACATTGTCCGTGGTCGTGCCGATATATAACGAGGAAGAAGTCATCGAGGAGACATACCGGCGGCTTACGGCCGTCCTGGAAGGGATGGGCGGATCCTACGAGCTGGTGTTTGTCAACGACGGCAGCCGGGACCGGACGGCGGAAATTGTCCGCGCTTTGTGCAGGTCGGACAAGCGTCTCAAATTAATCGATCTGTCCAGAAATTTCGGCCACCAGATCGCCGTGACCGCCGGCCTGGATTACGCTGCTGGCCGGGCGGTGGTCGTGATTGACGCCGACCTGCAGGACCCGCCGGAACTGATCCCCGAGATGGTTAAGCGCTGGCGCGAGGGCTTCGACGTGGTGTACGGCAAGCGGATCGCCCGCAAGGGAGAAACCTGGTTCAAGGTCGTGACGGCCAAGCTGTTTTACCGGTTTCTTCGCGCCATGACGCCGGTACATATCCCCGTGGATACGGGGGATTTTCGTCTGATGGACCGCAAAGTGGTGGACGTGATGAAGGCGATGCGGGAGCGGAGCCGCTTTGTCCGCGGCCTCGTCAGCTGGGCCGGTTTTCGCCAGACGGCGCTGGAGTATGTGCGGCAGGAAAGATTCGCCGGCGAGACGAAATATCCTTTGCGCAAGATGCTGCGCCTGTCCGCGGACGCCATCACGTCGTTTTCCACCAAGCCGCTCAAACTGGCCGGCATCCTCGGTTTTGCCCTGTCGGGCGCCGGGTTTCTGTATCTCCTCGTGGTGCTGTACCAGCGGCTGTTTACGGACTCGACGGTGCCCGGCTGGGCATCGCTCATTGTCATCAGCCTTCTGTTTCACGGCATCACGCTCATTTTGCTGGGCGTGCTCGGCGAGTACGTCGGCCGGATTTACGAGGAAGTGAAAGGCCGCCCCCTCTACGTGGTGGCGGAAACGATCAACACGGAAGCGGAGACGATCGGATCATGCACGGATTTCAAATGATACAGGACATTCCCCTAGCCGTGGTCACAAGGGCCGGATGGACGGAAAACGTGCACCGGGGACGCTACTGCGTTGTTGCGGCGGATGACGGCAAGGTGGTTGCGTCCGGCGGCGACATTGGCGCGCTGACGTTTTTGCGTTCCACCGCCAAGCCGCTGCAAGCCATCGCATCCCTCACGGGCGGCGTCGCATCCCGTTTCGGATGGACGGACAGGCATCTGGCGCTGATGGCGGCTTCCCACCGGGGCCATCCGGAACAGATTGAAGCGCTGGAGCAAATGCTGGCCACATCGGGCGTGCCGGAAGACGCCTTCGCGTTCCGGCCTTCCAAGCCCCTGGACGCATCGCCGCGGGAAGCGTGGGCCAAAGCGGGCCTTGCGCCGCGCAAAATCTGCCACACCTGCGCAGGCAAGCATACGGCCATGCTGGCCTGGAGCAAGATGAACGGCTGGCCGCTCACCGGTTACACGGAAGCGGACCACCCGGCGCAGCGGGTAATCTTGCGCCGCGTGCTGGATTGGACCGGCGCATCGGAATCGGAGTGCCGCATCGGCCGGGACGGCTGCGGCGTGCCGGTGGCCGCTGTGCCGCTTTACAACATCGCGCTGGGCTATGCCCGGCTGGCCTGCCCGGACGTCTCGCCCGACCGGGAAGCGGCAGCGGCGGTGTCATCCGTCACAGCGGCCATGAACCGTCATCCCGAGCTGGTGGAAGGTCCCGGACGTTTGGCGAGCCTGCTGCTTGACGACCCGAACATCGTGGCCAAAAGCGGGGCGCAAGGGCTGTTTGCCATCGGGTTGCGGAAAGAGCGGCTCGGGATCGCGGTGCATGTGAGCGACGGAAGCGAGGTTGCCTGGCCTTATATTGTAATGGAGCTCTTGAAGCGTTTCGGCGGCGTTTCCGACGCGACGATGCGGCGCCTTGAAGCGCGGTTTCCTGCGGCGCACCGGAATGATGCCGGCGCGCCGGCGGGCGAATGGCACGTGTGCCTGGGATAAGCCATCGCAAGATCGGTCATCATGAACTATTTCCCGGGAAAAGCGGGCAAGGTTCGGCACATGTTTCATGGGAGGGATTTTGGATGGCGGTATTGGTGACGGGAGGCGCCGGTTATATCGGTTCCCATACGGTCGTCAAGCTCCTTGAGCAAGGCGAGGACGTGGTGATTGTCGACAATCTGGAGCTTGGGCACCGTTCTGCCGTGCAGGGAGGCAAGCTGTGCGTCGGGGATTTGCGGGATGAAGCTTTCCTTGCCCGCGTTTTTGCGGAGCACGACATAGACGGCGTCATCCATTTTGCGGCCTACACACTGGTGGGCGAAAGCATGACGGACCCGGGAAAGTATTACCACAACAACGTTTATGGCACGCTTTGCCTGCTGGAGCAAATGAAAAAAAGCGGCGTCCGGCACATCGTCTTTTCTTCCACAGCGGCCACCTACGGCGAGCCGGAGCGCGTTCCGATCCGCGAGATCGATCGCACGCAGCCCACGAACGTGTACGGCGAAACGAAGCTGGCCATGGAGAAAATGATCCGCTGGTTCGGAGATGCCCACGGCATCACTTCCATTTCCCTGCGCTATTTCAATGCGGCCGGCGCCCACGAAAGCGGCGAGATCGGCGAGGACCATATGCCGGAAACGCACCTGATTCCGCTGGTGTTGCAGGTGGCCCTCGGACAGCGGGAGGCCATCAACGTATTCGGGGATGATTATCCGACCGAAGACGGTACCTGCATCCGCGATTACATCCACGTCTGCGACCTGGCGGATGCCCATCTTGCGGCGCTGAACCGTCTGCGCGGCGGCGGCGGAAGCGGCGTATACAACCTGGGCACCGGCAAAGGCTATTCGGTGAAGCAGGTGATCGACGTGGCGCGGGAGATTACCGGGCATGCCATCCCGGCGCGGATCGGGCCGCGTCGGGCCGGAGATCCGGCCGTGCTCGTCGCCTCTTCCGAGCTGGCCCGCCGGGAGCTGGGCTGGACGCCGAAGTATGAGCGGCTGGAGGACATCGTCGCCAGCGCCTGGAAGTGGCACAGCAGGCATCCGAACGGTTTTGGCGATCGTTAAACGTGCTCAGCACGAGCGTTGTATTTTAACCGGTCCGGACCTCACATGCACGCACGCGAATATACGGCACAAAAATGCCTTGCCTTTTGACCCATCCGAAGCGAGCGGGGGCAAAATCCGCTTATAGCTTGCATACCCAGCGCATCGCCCTCCCCAGAGCCCCAATTTGCCGAGCGGTCCGAACGGAGTACATTTTTGTCTTATAATGGGCCCTCGTTTCGCCGATCGCCAAAATATAGTGCATTTTTGACTGAGATTGAACCGGCTTTTCAAAAAACGGGTCAAATGTAAGATATTTTTGAATTCTATTGCCTCAATTTCTGCAGAAAGGCCAAAATATGAGTCATTTTTGCACTTCATACCCACCAGCCTGGCATATGCACCCTATGGCAGATATCAAATGGATACGGAGATCGTCATGAGCGAAGAGCAAACGGAACGGGTAGATGAAGCAGGGCTTAAGAAGTATGTGGCGGACATCGCCGCCCGGCACCCGTACGAAGAAATGTGGTTTCTGTGCATCGGCACCGACCGTTCGTCCGGCGATTGCCTTGGCCCCTGGGTGGGGACGATGCTCGCGGAAGCGGGTTTTGCCAATGTAACGGGCACGCTGGAAGAGCCTTGCGACGCCGGCAAGCTTGTGGCCATGCTGCCCAGCCTTCCGCCCGGCCGGCGGGTGCTGGCCATCGACGCCTGCCTGGGCAGGCCGGAATCGGTGGGGACCTTCCTGGTGGCGCGAAAGCCGCTATTGCCCGCCCGTTCTGTCGGGAAACATCTGCCTCCCATCGGTGATTTCAGCATCGCCGGCATTGTCAATGAAGCCGGCCCGAAGCCGTACTGGTCGCTGCAGACGTCTTCGCTGCGTCTGGTCATGAACATGGCCCGGGCCATTGCGGATGCGGTTATCGCCGGGTGGGGAAACGGACGGCGGGACGGAAGCGCGGGGCGGGTTTCGGAGAGGTACGGACGGCACGATTTTGGATGAGAGGAAAGGTCATGATGACGAACGAGCAGCAAGAGCGGGAATGGCAACAATTTTTGGAAAACGTTGCCGCCGAAAGCCGGCTCATCCGGGCGATCTTCAGCCAGCCGCGGCGCAAGGACGGGCAAACCCCGCGCAAAACCGTGGTTCGGCCCGTTCGGCTGAAAAGCGGCCTGCACTATCAGTTTGAGCGGTTTTTCGAAAGCAAGGCGTTTCACGAGAATGTTCCGCCGGATCAAGCCGGAGCCAAATTGAGGGAAACGATGGCGCTGTACCGTCAGGCGCTCGTCAAGACGCCGGAAGCGGACGTGCAGCTTCTGGCGAACAAGAAAGGCGCCGTCACGATGCTTACCCATGCGCCGACCGCCCAAGGGCAGCCGGCGGCGGAAGATCACAACCGCGCCAAATCCTATATTTTGCCGGAAGGGGAACCCGCAGCCTTTTTTGTCCGGCTGGGCGTCATGACGCCGGAAGGCCGCGTGGTCAAGGCCAAGTACGACAAATTCCGGCAGATCAACCGCTTTCTCGAAATGGTGGCGGACGTACTGCCCGCGCTGCCGCGGAACAAGACGCTGACCGTCGTCGATTTTGGCTGCGGCAAGTCTTACCTGACGTTTGCGCTTTATCATCTGCTGGCGATCAAAGAACGCCTGAGCGTCCGGATCATCGGGCTCGACCTGAAAAAGGACGTCATCGAGGAATGCTCCCGGCTGGCCTCCGAGCTGGGCTATGAAGGGCTCACCTTTGCGGTGGGCGATATCGCGGAATACGCGGGCGTAACGGAGGCGGACATGGTCGTGACGCTGCACGCCTGCGACACGGCCACCGACGCGGCGCTCGTCAAGGCCATTTCCTGGAACGCATCGGTCATTTTGTCCGTTCCCTGCTGCCAGCATGAGCTGTTTCGGCAAATTGCGCAACCGGTTTTGAAGCCGCTGCTCAAACACGGCATTTTGAAGGAGCGCTTCACCGCTCTGGTCACCGACGCCATCCGTGCGCAGCTTCTGGAAATGGCCGGCTATCGGACGCAAGTTCTGGAATTCATCGACATGGAACATACGCCCAAAAATTTGCTGATCCGCGCGGTTAAGGGCGGCCGGGCGGACGAGGCGCAGCTCAGGCGGGAATACGAGTCATTTCGCGATTTTTTGTCGGTCCATCCCTACATGGAAAAGGAAATTCGGCGGATCTAATCCGCACATTTGCTGAAATTTTTCTAGCGATTGTGGCAATAACCCACAATATGGTAGAATCAAGGGAGCATCAGGTGATTTTGTCGGCTGCGCGCTTCAGATCTACCAATCCGGAAGAAACTTGGTGACGGCCTTGGCGCTCATTTGGCCTGATTTTACGCTTTTTGTCATATTGCTCATCCTGCTGATATACGTTTTTGCGGTCAACCGGATTACGTTGACGCACAAAGTGTATATGGCGTTTCATTTTCTGATCATGCTCTGGCCCTTCGGCCAGTTTATGATCGTCTCCACCGCATACCCGGAACTTCAGCTCGCTTTTGCGAAGGTGTCCTTCGCCGCGGTGTCGTTCCTGGGGTCGGGATGGCTCTTTTTCATCCTTTTCCTGACGGACAAAACCCGTCTGCTCAGCGGCCGCAGACCTTTTTTATACCTGCTTCCCTCGTTTTTGTGCCTCGTCATGGTGCTGTGGAACCCCGGCCAATCGTTCATGGCTCCGGTGGACGGCACTTTTGTGGACAGAGTATACGGACCCTTGTTCTGGATCATGGTCATCATTCAATATTCCTATATCGTGGCCGCGATGCTGATTATGTTCCATTCTTTGAAAACGGTTGAATCCGGGCACAAACGGAAGCAGCTCGCCATTGCGGCATTCGGGATCTTCGTCCTGTCCTTCTTTTGCGCCGTGGACGTGATGGTGAACGTGATCCTGGATGGTCTCTTGCCGACGATACCCGGACTGATGTCGCTGGGGATTTTGCTGTCGGTCATCTGCTTTGTCATCACGATCCACCGCGATGGCATGTTTGACGCTCTCCGGGCGGCGCAGCGGGACATTTTCTCCTATGTGTCCACCGGCATCATGGTGCTGGACGAGCATTCCCGGGTGCTGGAAATCAACAAGGGCGCCGCACCTTTTGTCACGGCTTCCAAGGGCGACATCTTTGACATGTCCAAATATTTGCAGATGCATTCGGCCAAGGAAGAAACGAACGATTTTCTTTACAAATTCCGATATCATCCGCAAGAACGCATTCAGACGGAAATTGCGCTGTCCGGCAATCCGGTCCGGCACGTTAGCATACAGGTTTCGCCGATCATGGACCGCCGGGGCAAATTCATCGGCCGCATCATCACCTTCCATGACGTCACCGATTTGCGCAAGCTCGTCGATGAAATGAACAGCAAAAATGAGGCGCTGCATGAGCGGAACCTGGAGCTCATTACGATACAGGAAGAGCTGTACCAGCTCAATCAGAAGCTGGAGAAGATGGCCATTACCGACAGCTTGACCGGCTGCTATAACCGCCGATATCTGATGAGCCAGATGGAGCACGAGGTGCTCCTTTGCAAGAGGTACCGCATCCCGTTCGCGGTGCTGCTTTTTGACATCGATTACTTCAAGCAGATCAACGACAGCTATGGCCACCTGGCCGGCGACGAGGTGCTCAAAAGGACGGCCCAGGTTGTTCGCGACAACCTGCGGCGGACGGATATTCTGGCCAGATACGGCGGAGAAGAGTTCACGATCTATCTGCCCCACACCGCTCCCGACCAGGCCATGACGCTGGCTTTCCGCATCATGGAGGCGGTCAGGCAAAACCAAGTGGTCGTGGGAACGGACGTGATCCGCGTGACCATCAGCATGGGCGTGTTTGCCGAATCCGGCGAAAATCTCACGTTCGACGATCCCCAGACGTATCTCCGGGAAGTGTTTGCCCGCGCGGACGCCGCGCTCTATGAGGCGAAAAACGGCGGAAGAAATCAGGTCGTGCTGGCAACCAATTGACACGGTACGGGGTCATCATGTTATGATGACAACACACGACATCATACATAAACTGTCCGACAAAGGCAAACTTGCCGAAAGGCAAGGACGCAAAGCTATAGGGTCTAACGTCCGCTTGTGCGAGCGGACCATGACAGCCTGGCTGCCGAAAACGAGAGAATATACCTTTCCCCGTTAAGGCAGCTTCCTACGAAGCTGCTTTGGTTTTTTTGTGGGCAGCTGAGGGGTTATCCAATACATACATAAGAACAAAAGGGATACATAGGAACATGAGAAAAGTTTACATAAGGAAGGGAGTGCGCTAGCGGGTATGTCGAATTCGGCACCGGAGTTGCTTCCGCTAAACACGCTGCTCAATTGCCGGACGGTGGTGGAGTCGCAAAATTTTGTTTCCACCGGCCTGTTGTCCCATGCGGAAGGGGAACTGTTTGAAATTGAAATCCGCGAGTTCGACGCGTTCGAACTGGGGGAAAAGGTCAAGGTGACCGTGTATTCCCCGGCCGGGATTCAAACGTTCTCCTCCATGGTGTTTGCCAAATATGAGGGCGTCATCAGCGTGATTCAGCCGCCTCAGTTGCAGAAGCGTTTTGTGGAAAAGCGCGCCCATCCTCGCGTCGACGTAAAAGGCAGCCTGACCATCAGCAGAATCGTGACGCCGCAGGGCGAAATCAAAATGCTGGAAGAGCCGCTGGTGGCATCGCTGCGCAACATCAGCGTATCGGGGGTCGGCTTTGAGGCCGAATACGTGCCGGAACTGGAACGCTCCGCCAGAGTGGACGCCGTGGCCGATGTCGGATTTACGTTCGACTGCGAACTGGTCATCGCGCGGAGGGAAAAGCAGTCGGAAAAATGGATGTACGGCGCGACCTTGCATGTCGTCGAGCCGGAAATGATGCGCCCGCTTCGAGCGCTGATCCTGCGGCTGCAGGTGGAGAAGAACATCCAGGCGCGCAAAATCAGGGAATTTGAAAGAAAGATATGAAAAAAGACGCCCGCAAATGAGCGCCTTTTGCCGAAGATTTCAGTCCACGACCAGGTAGCCGACCATGGGACCGCCGTTTCCCGGATGGTTATGGGTTTCGCAGATGATCGGGAAAATGCCTTCCTTGTCCGGCGTGAACCGCACGATGGTCGTTTTGCCTTTTTGCACTTCGCCGGAGATGTTCAGCCCTTCGATGACAAAAGGATGAGACTGCCCGTTGATGCCGGAAATCCGGAGTTCCACCGGGCGGTCTTTTTTTACGACGATCGTCCCCGGATTCCAGACATACGTTTCGATCGTTTTGCCGTCGTCGGTGGTCCCCCTGAACTCCCCGGTGACCAGATGGATGACCTGCGGACCTTCCGCCGGCGGCGCCGAAGCGGGCCGGGTTTGCTGCCAGCCGATGTATGCCCCCGCCAGGATGAGGACCGCCGCCAGAATGCCGTACATTTGCAACTTCCTGCGCTCGATCCAGATGATTTTGCTCACGTTCGCCCATTCCTCCTCCACTTTGTCCTATATCCCCAATGTATGCTTAAGCCCGTCCGGGCATGACAAGCCCTCCGTCGTAGTGCGCAACAAGCCCTCCGGCGGCAGCACGCATTTTTGCCGCCAGCGTTCGTCAAGTGGCATCTTTTGCAAGCGCTATGCTAGAATAAGAAACGTATGGAAACATAGAGAGAAAGCAGGGAATAGCGGGAGATGGCGGAAGTCATTCATGAGGTGTTGGGCCGGCTGCTGGAGTGGGTGGAGAGCCTCGGCTATATCGGGATTGTGATTGGCCTGGCCGTGGAAGTGATTCCGAGCGAGATCGTCCTGGGGTTCGGGGGATATCTGGTTTCCGAGGGCCGCGTGACCTTCGGCGGCGCGGTGTTTTTCGGAACGCTGGGTGCCCTGCTGCAACAATGGATTCTGTATGCCATCGGGCTTTACGGCGGGCGGCCTTTTCTGCTCAAATACGGCAAGTACCTCCGCATCAAGCCGTCCCACGTGGACCTGGCGGAAAAATGGTTTGAGCGACACGGCCCGGTGATCGTCTTTACCGCGCGTTTTGTGCCGGTTATGCGGCAGGTAATCTCCATACCGGCCGGCATGGCCCGCATGAATTTTGCGCTGTACACGTTTCTGACGCTTCTGGCCTCGCTTCCCTGGTCTTTATTGTTTGTCTGGCTGGGCTGGACCCTCGGCGAAAACTGGCAGGAAATCGGCCGGGCTGCGGCGCCATACACAAAGATCATCATACCTGCCGCCGCCACGCTCTTGGTTGGGTATGTGGCATATGCGATTTGGCGCGGCAAGAAAAATAATCACGCTTAGCGGGAGGCGAAACGCATGGATTTGAGCCGGCAGATCGGGGACAAATGGGAAAAAGGGCTTCCGCCGGATGCGTTCAGGCGGGCGATGACCAAAAATCAGGAGGCTTTTGCGTCCTGGTATGACAAGTTTGTGTGGCCGGATGAGGAAACGCGGGAATTTTTCGCTTCGCTCGGCCACCGGGATGATTTGCGCTGCGTGATTTTGGCGGCGGACTGGTGCGGCGATGTGGTGCGCAACGTGCCGGTGGTGCTTCGGGTGATGGAAACGGCCGGCATTCCGGTGAAAATCCTCATCATGGAAGAGCACCTCGACCTGATGGATCAGCATCTTACGATGGGCGGCCGATCCATTCCGGTGGTGTTTATTGTCGACACCGGCGGAACGATCCTGGCCAAATGGGGCCCGCGGCCGGCGTACGTGCAGGAGCCGATGGTGAAGTTCAAACAAGCCTTTCCGGACCGAAGCGTGCCGGATTATGAGGAGAAGCTGGCGGAAACCCGCAAGGAAATCATGCGCCGGTATGGGGAAGACACCGGTTATCAGAAGCTGATCGTGCAGGAACTGCGGGACATTTTGGCAAAGGTGTGAGCGTTGGATGCTGACCATTGAGACATTCGAGCTGGGGGCGCTGGCCACCAACGCCTATCTCGTGACGGACGCGGAGCGGAAACGCGCCATTGTTGTCGATCCCGGGACGGCGGACCCGGAATTTCTGCGCCGCCTGGAAACTTTCGAAGTGGAAGCGATTCTTTTGACCCACTGCCATTTCGACCACATCGGCGGGGTGGAGGCGGTGCGGCAAAAATTCGGCTGCCCGGTTTACATGCACGCGGCTGAGCAAGATTGGCTGACGGACCCAAACAAAAACGGCTCCGCCAGGTGGCCGGAGGTGACGCCGCCGATTCAGGCCAGCCCGCCGGACAAACTGGTGGCTGACGGGGATGAGCTCTCGCTTCTGGGCGAGACGTTCCGCGTGCTTTACACGCCGGGCCATTCGCCGGGCAGCGTGAGCTATCTGTGCGGGGATTTTGTGTTTGCGGGCGATGTGCTGTTTTGCCGTTCGGTGGGGCGCACGGATTTGCCGGGCGGGAACACGGAGCTTTTGGTGCAGTCGATCCGGGAGAAGCTGTACACGCTGCCGGATCATATGCTGGTATTGCCGGGACACGGCCCGGCCACGACCATCGGCGAAGAGAAGCGGGAAAACCCGTTTGTGCGGACCTAAAGCGGCAGGAATGGACCTCTGTCAAGAAAGTGGACACACATAAGTGAAAAATTTTAAACGGCCTTC
>ERZ795043.461-NODE-461-length-35052-cov-34.371603_pt1 | contig 35052 bp, 32 predicted proteins | sample MGYA00375127_ERZ795043 | MGnify/ENA primary metagenome ERZ795043 (study PRJEB30172, sample SAMN05518447) | compost metagenome | isolation source: Feedstock adapted compost from Newby Island compost facility, Milpitas, CA | place: USA:Newby Island compost facility... | reverse complement strand
TAGGATACTTAAATTATACCACATTAACGCGGTGATTTGTTAAAGATAATGCAAAATAAAAAATAGCCTGTTGAGGTTTTTCAACAGGCTGAAGCCGGTAAGACCGGCTTGCTGGCCGCTGTGCCGGCCAAAAAGGCTCGAATAAGCCGGCGAAACCGGCTTATCGGGTTCCCTAACCGCGCAAATACCACGAATAAGCCGGCCATACCGGCTGATTGAGCATTCCGTCGGCGCAGAATAACACAAATAAGCCGGCGAAACCGGCTTATCGCGTTCGCTAACCGCACAAATAACGCGAATCAGCCGGTCAGACCGGCTGATTGGGCTCTGCGTCGTCCGCTCATCCTTCTTCCGGCAGCGGCTGCTCCTTTTACGGCGGCCGCTGTCCCGCTTCCAGCAGGATGCGGTTGCTTCCCATCCACAGCGACAGCGCCATGATCAGGACGCCTGTCGCCACCAGCAGCCACTCAATCGGAACCAGATCCGCCACCGGACCGAACAGCAGCATTCCGAGCGGCATCATGGACGTGGAAATCATGCTGAAGACGCCGAAAATTCTCCCCAAATAATGCTCCTCCACCTTTTCCTGCAAAAGCACCGTCGCCGGCGTGTTGAACATCGGCAGCGCCACGCCGCAGATGGCCATGATCAGCAGGTAGATCCAGAAATTCGGCACGACGCCCAGACCCAGCGTGCATCCTCCGAGGAAGGCGCCGGCAAACGCCATCGTGCGCACCCGGTTGGAAAATCCGCCCCAGGCCGCCATGACGGCCCCACCCGCCATCATGCCGGACGAGAACGCAATCTCGATGGCCGTCAGCCGCCACACTTCTTCCCCGAAGCTGCGCACCACCTGCAGCGGCGTCAAAAAGGCGGCCGGCGCCGAGCAGAACAGGAACGCGGCGTTAAAAAGGAAATAGATTTTGAGATAACCGTGCTTTTGGATATACCGCAACCCTTCGGCGAAATTGCCAAAATAGCTTTCGGTCCGGTTATCTTCCGCCCTTTGATGCTTCGGGATTTTCAGCATCGTGAGCAGCACCAGCACCGCCACCGTGGCGGTGGCAACATCGATGAACAGGATCGACTCGATGGTAGACCACGTCAAGAGCGCGGCGCTGACAATGGGCGCCACAAAGGAGATGGCCGCATTCATGCTGCTGTTGATGCCGTTCACTTTGACCAGGTGCTCCTTCGGCACCATTTGCGGCAGGATTGCGCTGACCGCCGGCGTCTGCACGCCGGTTCCGAGGGCGCGGATCGCCGAGATCAGAAACAGCAGCCAGACGGCCTCATAACCCGCCAGAAACACCAAAGCCAGAATCAGCGTCACCAGCGCGATGACGGCGTCCGCGGACCAAATCAGCAACTTCCGATGGTAACGGTCCGCCCATACGCCCGCGAAAGGCGAGACCAGAAAGGTCGGCAAAAATCCGCAAAGAATGTAAAGGGTCATCATCACGCCCGATTCGGTTTTCAGCGTGATGTACCAGAAAATCGCAAACCCGACGAGGGAGGAACCGAACAGGGAGATAAACTGGCTCGTCAAAAACAGGGCCACTTGGCGTTTCCAGTTTGCAAACGTCTGCTCTTGCTGCGTTGGCAACGTATCACAACCTTTTGGTGAAGATGGCGTCCGTTATCCAGTATACGAAAAATAAAAAGGCCGGGAAAATCCCGGCCCGGCTTTCGCCAGGTCCAAATCCGGCCGCTTTATTAAGTTTTGCGCGCATCCCCTTCGCCTGACCGGCCCTGCTGCCGATTTCCCATCCAGCCCTGCTCGTAGGCAAAGCGGGCCAGCTGCACGCGGTTTTCCAGATGCAGCTTCTGCAAAATGTTTTTCAGATGGTTTTTCACCGTATGTTCCGAAATTTGCAGGGCGGCGGATATTTCCTTGTTGGACAAGCCTTTCGCCACATGGGCGAGAATTTCCCGCTCGCGGCCGGTCAGCATGCTGACCCGGTCCGCCTCATGGTCCACCGGAGAAAATTCCTTCAGGATGCGGTAGGCGAGCTCCCGGGTCATCGGCGTTTCGTCGACGGCCACCGCCTTTAAGTATTCGTGCCACGATTCCGGGTTCAAATTTTTCAGCAAATACCCTTGCGCGCCTTTTTTCAACGCATCGAACAGGTGGGCGATATCGTCGGACACCGTCAGCATGACGACCTTCACGTACGGAAACAGGCTCTTGATTTTTTTCGTCGCCTCGAGGCCATCCATGCCGGGCATGTTAATGTCCATCAGGATGAGGTCCGGCATCCATTCCTCCGTCAGCCGGATCGCCTCTTCGCCGCTGTCCGCTTCGGCCACCACCTCAAAGTCCGGATCGCCTTCGAGAATGACCTTGATGCCTTCGCGGGCAAATTTGCTGTCATCCACCACCAGCACCCGTATGCGCTTCATGCTACCTTAGCTCCTTTCGGACCGTCACCCGGGTTTCGTTCCCCACGCGCGTCACGCGGAATTGCCAGTTCATCATGTCCGACCGGTCCTTCATCATGCGCAGCCCGTAATGGCCGGAAGATGCGGCGGATGCGGGATCGAACCCTTTGCCGTCGTCGGCGACGACGCACTCCCAGCCGGTGTCCGTCATCGCGCCCCGCACCCGGACGCGGCGGGCTTCCGCATGTTTGTGCACGTTCAGAAGCGCTTCCCGGATGACCGCGAGAAGCTCCACCTTCTCCTTCGGCGTCAGCAGGCTCTCGGAAATGTCCCACTCCAGCGCAATTTCCAGGTCCGATTCGCGGCGGATTTCCTCCATCAGGCTCTTCAGCCCTTCCATCCACGGAATCTGGCCGGCCTGCGCGGAGTAGCGCAAATTGGCGATGGCCTGGCGGACGTAATCGTTGGCCCGGAAGATGCTTTCTTTCAGCCGGTCAAAGCAGATTTCGTCCTTGGGCTGCTTTTCCATTTTGCTGATCTGGGCGCTCAGAAAAAACAGCGACTGCGCGATGCCGTCGTGCAGCTCCCGCGCGATCCGCTCCCGTTCCTCCAGCACCGCCTGCAGCGCCCGGGTCTGGTTCAGCTCTTCCTGATGCCGCTCGATCAAGCGGAACAGCTGCGTCAGAAACACCATGGTCACCAGAAACACGACGACGGGCGCCAGCACGTTGCCCATCTCCATCGAAATGTACGGGAGCAAATACTCGTGCCGGACAAATTCCCAGACGCCGATGGTCAGCGTGGGGATCGTCAGGATCAGCCATTTCATTTGCTTGTAAGTCATGGCCGTTTCTCCTCCTCCCCCTAGTAAAAGGCAAATCCGGGAAATTTGCAAATCCGCCCGCATCGGAGAGCGTTCCGGCGCCGGGTCACGGCTCGGTCCCGGCACGGGTCGCGGTGCAGCCGCGCGCCTTTCACGGCGCCGCTTGCTGCCTTTCCCGTTGCGCCTTCAGTCCGAACACTTCCGCATAAACGGCTTGCCAGCCGCCTTGTCCGTACTTTGCCGCCATGTCTTCCTTCGCGCCTTCAAAGGCGATCTCGCCGCTCCGCAAAAACACGATCCGGTCCGCCAGCGCTTCGGCGATCGGAATCTGGTGCGTGGAAAACAGCACCGTCTGGCCCCGCGCCGCCGCCTGGCGCACAAGAGCCATAAAAGAGTCCATCCAGTACGGATCGAGACCGTTGGTAGGCTCATCCATCAACAGAAGCGGCGGGCGCGCAAGCAGCGCCTGGGCCAGAAGCAGGCGCTGGCGCATGCCTTTGGAAAAAGAGCTGACCGGCTTACGGCCCGTCTGATCCAGGCCCACTTCGGCCAGCGCCTCGGCCGCCCGGTCTCGGCCCAACCCTTTCAGGCGGGCCCAGTAGGTGAGGGTTTCCAGGGCCGTGAAGCTGCCGGTAAAACGGTAATCATCGGGCATGTAACCGATCTGGGACACGTAGCGCCGGCGATCCCCTTTCCAGGTCAGACCGCCCACGGTCATGCTGCCTCCGGTTGGTTGCAGGATGCCGGCCACCATTTTGATGAGCGTGCTTTTCCCCGCCCCGTTGCCGCCGCAAAGCGCCACCACCTCGCCGCGTCGCGCATCCAGACTGACACCGCGGATGATGGGATGATCCCGGATGACTTTATGGACCTTTTGGATTTGCAAAAACGGCTCAGACACGCCGCCGCCCCCTTTCCCAGATCAGGCAGGCCGCCAGCACAAAACCGCAGATCCAAAGGACCGAGATGCCGGCAAATCCCCAGGTACCGGCGGGCCCGCGGATCCAGCCGATCCACTCGTAATACTCCGGCCCGAGCATGGCGCCGCCCCCCAGCTTGACCACGGTGAACAGGCGCGCCATTTCGGCCGGATTAAGCAGCGTGAGGGCCGTCAGGGCCGGTTTAATCCACAGATACGGCATGGCCCCCAGCGCCGCGATCAGGATCGGCTGCCAGGCGATGATCAGGAAAAACCAGACCGCCACCACAATGGTCAAAGCCTGCCAGCGATTCCTGGAAAGGGCGCCGATAAGCATCGCGACGGCCAGAAACAAAAGCGAAAGGCTGACCGAAAACAGATATAACTGCCAAAAGGCCGCCGGCGAAAAGCCGCTTCCCGCCGCCCAGCCCGCCAGGGCGGCAACGCCGAAGCCCATGGCGGTGACGGTCAGCATCACGGCTGCGAGCCCGGCGTATTTGCCGGCCAGAAACGACAGCGTGGACATCGGATACGTGGACAGAAGCTCCCAGCTGCCGTCCTCCTTTTCCCCCGTCAGCGAAAAAGCGCCCATCGCCAGCGTCATCAGCGGCAAAAAATACAAAACCAGATTCAGCATCGTTCCCGTGGCTCCCGAATAGCCCGCCACGTAGTTTTGCGACTGGATCAGAAGCAAACTCAGCATAAAGACGGCAAAGAGCGCCATGAACGCGTAGGCCCACGGGTTGCGGAAACCGCCTCTTAGTTCCCGCGCCGCCACCACGACCATCGTTTTCACCGGCTCCGCCCCCTTTCTTCAGCCCGTCATGGGCCGGATCTTGTCCGAAAAGCCAAAACCTCTTTACTCCGGATGAGCCGGTCCTTGATCCGTTTGCCCGTCATGCCCGCCACTTTCATCCTGGCCATGTCCGTCATCGGCAGCATGGGCTTGTTCTTGTCCGTGCATGCCGTTCATCCCATCCATGCCGCCCATGTGCTGCTCTTTCATCTTCTCCATCATTTCGCGGTTGCGCTCCCACGTGTGGCTGTCCAGTTCCGATGCCGTCATCAGCTGGCCTTTGCCCTGTTCTTCCGCGAACTTCCGCGCCTCCGATTCGCTCTTGAACGAGACGATGCCGTAAGCCATCGGCGTCTGGAACGAAGCGTCGTATACGTAATAGGCCTTCTCATAGAGCACCCAGTCTTTGGTGTGATAATCCCGCACGTAAGCGGCGCCCACGGTGTCTTTGCCGTTTTCCTTGAACCATTCGTACATGCAGCCGATGTCGTCAAATTTGAGCGACTGCCCTTCCTTCGTGATCACCTGCGTGGCGAACGGATCGTCGTTTACGGCCATGTTGCAGGTGGTGCAGCGGTCGATTTCCGGATTGACCGCTTTGGGCTCATATTTGTCCTTGCCGCAAGCGGCCAAAAGCGTCGCGAGCACCGTCAAGAGGATCATCAGCAAAAACCCGTTTCGTTTCATGCGTCTCTTCTCCTTGCCCATATGAGGATTAAAGCGGCCCCGGCCGTAAGGATCAGCCCGGCGAGACCGGTTTGCCGCACGTCCGCGGCGCCTTCATCCGTCCGCAGCGTTTCAGGCCGCTCCATGAGCGGCGAACCGTCCTGCGTCCAGGTGCCTTTGTCCGCCTGATACAGCCCTTCGAGAAACACCATTCCCGGCGACTGGAAAAAGATCTGAAACGCCGGTCTTTTGGCGGTTAGGCCCTGAAAAAAGGGATTGATGGCGTAGCCCATCTCGCTTCGGCCGTCACCGTCGGTGTCCAGCCCGCGGAACGTGTCCCAGTAGTTACCGTCCAGGTTGTTCGCCGTGCTGTCTTTCGCCGTCGCGTGGGCCACATTGCCCGCAAAAAGATTTTCCGTAAGCAGGTTGTTTTCCGACTCGATGAGCTGCAGGCCGATGTAATTGTTCAAAATGCGGTTTTGCGAAAAATAATTGTTCGTGGACAGTTCCACATAAAGCCCGACCCGGTTGCCCTCGGCCAGGTTGCCGGTCACCCGGGTGTCGTGGGCGTCAAACAGCAAAATGCCCTGCGAATGCACGTTTTCGCTTTGCTTCGTGAACGTGTTGCCGGCGATCTCCGAATTCCGCGCGGCCATCACCATGGCGCCGGTCACGTTGCGGTGACCGGCGTTGCCGCGGATAACGGTCCGGTTGGCGTACATCGTGTGGATGCCGTAGCGCGAATTTTCGATCCGGTTGCCGGTCACCATGACGTCATCGCTGTTTTCAATGTAAATGCCGTCGTGGACATCGCGAACCACATTGCCGGCCAGCTCCGCCCCATGGGCGTTGAACAGGTCGATGCCGTTGCCCTTGTCGGCCGTCCTCACCCCCGCCGGCGCCCACTCCACGACGCAGCCGCTGACGCGGACGCCATCGGCATCCCGGATCACGATGCCGTCGGAGCCGGTCCGAATGCGCAAATCGTGAAGAAGGGCGCCCCGGCCCGTCACCAGCACCGTCGGCGCCTCTTTTCGCGCTTCGTCCTCGATGACGATGCCGGTCACCGTCACGTCCGCCGCGACGATGGTCAGGGCCGGCTGCGGGCTTTCGTTGCGCAGCACCGCCTCGCCCTCCCCGGATGCCCGCAAAACCAGGGGACGGTCGATGACGACCGGTCCCTCGTAGAAGCCGGGCGCCAGCACGATCGTATCCCCCGGCTGCGCCCGGGAAATCCGCTCCATCAGCGTTTCGGCTCCCCCGCCATCGGCCGCCCCGGCCGGCAGAGGCGCCATCAGCAAAGCGGCGGCCAGCAGCGCGACCGCGAACGTTTTGGACCGCGCGCCATTCATTGCACTTGCACCTGTCTTTTTTTGATCAGATGAAGATCCTCAATGTAAAGATGGAGGTATACATCGTAACTGCCCGGCGCCGGGAAACGGTACGTCCCGGTGAACAGGCCGCCTCCCTCGTTTTCGGCGCGTATCAGGTCCGGCGTCTCGCCCGCGCGGACTTCAAAATCCACGTAAGTTCTCATTTCCGGCGGCACGCCGCTGAGCTGCATGCGCAATTCCGCAGGCGCGCCGGATGCGGCCGGCGACGGTTCCGTCACCAGCGTTACCTCCACCTCGTCGGGGTTGAACGAGCTTCCGCCCGACCCCGAACAGGCGGCGAGCAAACCGAAGGCCAACGCGGCGCACACGGTCAGCATCCATCTGTTCACACGCTCCACCACCCCTCTTTTTCCAGCTTGCGCAATGGCGCCTGTCCGGATTCTCTGACCATTATAGGGCGGCGTTTCGGCCGGCGCATGACTCTTTCGGGCCATGATTTGTGGATAATTATTGAAAATAAAAAGGACAGTACATGAACTGTCCTTGCGTGAAATCGGAATCGGTTTATTTTTCTTTGGCGGCGCGCAAAATGGGCAGCCTGACGGTAAACGTGCTTCCCTGTCCGGGCGAGCTCTGCACCGATATCCGCCCCCCGTGGGCCTCGGCAATCCATTTGGCAATGGACAAACCGAGCCCCGCCTGGCCTTCGCTTCGCCCTCTGGAAGGATCAATGCGATAAAAACGCTCAAATATCTCCTCGTGCTTTTCTTCCGGGATACCGATGCCCGTATCCTTTACGGACAGCGCCACTTCGCGGCCATCCGGTTTTGCGGTGACCGTGATGCCGCCTCCGCCTTTGGGCGTGTAGCGAAGCGCATTGTCCAGCAAAATCAGCAGCAATTGGCGAAGGCGCTCTTTGTCGGCATATACCGGGAGATCGGACGGAATGTCCGCTTCGATGAACAGCTCCTTCTCCTGCGCCAAAGGCTTCACTTGCCGAATCACTTTCATGATTTCGTCCCGCAGCGTGAATGTTTCCAAATTCAGGCTCAGTTCCGAGGAATCGCCCTGTGCCAGCGCCAAGAGGTGTGTGACGAGCGACGACATTCTGCGGGTCTCATCCTTCAGGTCATTCAGCACTTGCCGGCTGAAATCCCCCATTTTGCCGCCTTCTTCCGCCTCCAGCACCTCGAGGGAAGCCTGAATGATGGACAGCGGCGTGCGGAGCTCATGGGAGGCGTCGGATACGAACCTTTTCTGCCTTTCGAAGGAATCGGCGATGGGCTTCATGGCCCGGCCGGACATCACATAGCCGAACAAGGCGGAAATCAAAACGAAGATGGCGGACAAACCGGCCAAAACCAGCAGCAATTTGCGAAGCACGGCTTTTTGGGCCGAAACGTCCGCCCCCGCGTACAGCGTCCCCAAGTGCTCGCCGTCATCGTAGATTGGCCTTCCCGCCACGACCAGCTCGATTTTCGCTTCTCCAGGGACTTCCACGGTAAAATAGCGGTTTTCGCCCCTCCTTGGCTGCCATGCCGTCAATTGGCGGATCAGTTCTTCCGGCTGCTCAAGCAACGGGATATTGCCGGACACCACCTCGCGGTTTGCATCCACCACCAGGTAATAGATGCGGAGCGTGCCGGCCGGCCATCCGTCCCGCCCGCTTCTTTCGCGCGTTCTCCCGGCTCTGCGTTCCCTTTCTTCGCGGCCCTCCAGAAGATGTTCCAGCGTCTCCCGCTGTTCCCGAAGATAATTGTCCGTGATTTCCTGGATCTGCCTTTCCTGGCTGCTGTAAACGTACGCCGAAAGCAGCAAATAGCCGGTCCCGTTAAAGGCGAGCAGAAACAGGATCATTAGGATGGAAAAATAGATGGTCAGCCGCCTACGGGTTTTGGAGAACATCCGATACCTCCAGTCTGTAGCCGACGCCGCGGATGTTTTGAATGCAAAGGCCCGGAACATCTTTCAATTTTTTGCGGACCAGCTTGACCAGGGCATCGAGCGCGTTGCGGGAAGGACAATCCCATCCCCAGATTTGTTCCGTCAAAAGGTCCCGGGGCACCGTTTTGCCGCGGTTGCGCATCAGAATTTCGAGCAACTGGTACTCTTTTGTCGTCAGGGGAATTTCCTTCCCGGCGTGTTTGAGCGTGTGATCGATGGTATTCAGCTCCAGCGAACCTGCGGTCAGCACATTCTCGGAAAGCGGCATTTGAAAACGCCTGGCGATGGAGCGGATCCGCGCGAACAGTTCGGCAAATTCGAAAGGCTTCATCAGGTAGTCATCCGCTCCGGCGTCCAGGCCGGTCACGCGGTCCTCCAACGTGCCTTTCGCCGTCAGCATCAGAATCCCTTTCCGATACCCTTTGCGGCGCAGTTCCTTGCAGATGAGATCCCCGCTTTTTCCGGGCAGCATCCAATCAAGAATCACCAGATCGTAATCCCCGATGGCCACGCTGCTTTCCACTTCATCCCCTCTGCGCACCCAGTCGGCCGTGTGGCATTCCTTATGCAGCATATGGAGGATCAGCTTTCCCAGTTTTTCGTCATCTTCCGCGAGCAAGATTTTCAACCTGCCCACCCTTTTTCCATTGAATGTACAAGCGGATCAGCAGCACCCCCATAAAAATGAGCCCGCTCCATACGTACAAAAAGTATGCCCACGGCTCTTCCGTGTCCGACCCGTCGGCCACACCATGAATGAGCGTGAAAAAGAACATGGGATAAGTGAACAGATGAATCGACTTCCATGCTTTTTTTCCCAGCTTTTTCATGATGTCCGAGCTGATCAGGACCAATGCCAAGATGTAAAGCGCCAGTGTACCCAGCCCGAGAGTGACGGGATGAAACCCGGCGGCAAAGGGAATGAACACTTCTTGCGGCGCAAAGGGCCGGTAGCCGTCAATCATCAGAACCGCAGCGTGGAGAAGGCAGAACAAAAAGGCGAACCAGCCCGTCCATTGATGGACGGGAAGCGCAAATTTCCGTACGCCGGACGGTACGGCGCTTCCGTAGCTGAAGGCTCCCAGCACCACGGAAACGAAAAGGAACATATAGGCGGTCATGCCTGCCGCCCTGATGACGCCCCAAGTGGACAGCCAGTCGGTCCAAGCCAGCCATGCATGCATGTTCAAACCACGATCCTTTCCGCATAATCGTAAACCCTGCGATTGATCTTGATCTCGCCGGTACGGGTGACGGCGATATAGCCGCAAGCTGGAAAATAAGCTTTCATCCATTCGGACAGGTGTTCGGTGCCGGCCATGCAGATGATTTTGGCGGCCACCTCCGCCTCCGCCACCGAAGGAGCCAGCACCGTGGCCTGCACGATATCCGTCTCCGCCGGAAAACCGGTTCTGCCGTTTAAAATGTGATGAACCCATCTGCCTTCGCAAACCCATCTGCGGTGCAGGATATTGGAAGTCGCCAAGGCGGCATCCGTCAACACCAGTTGCAGCAGTTCCTTCTCTTCATCAAAAGGATCCTGAACCCCGATCAGCCACGGTTCTCCGTCCGTCCAAACCCGCATGTCGCCGCCGGCGTCAATGACGCCCCTTTCGACATGAAAGCCGTACCGCATCATCCCGGCCGCCCGATCCGCGCTCCAGCCTTTGCCGATCCCTCCCAAATCGAGCTGAAGCGGCGTGTTGCGCGCGGCGGTTTGCTCTTCATCGTTCAGGGTCAACGCGTGCCTGAAATCCCTGTCCGAGGTGTCCGGGATCGGGTCCCGGCCGAAATCCGATGCAACCGGAGGTCTTCCGGCATCGGCTTCTTTCAGCCGCTCAAAGGGGCGATCATATCCGAGCCGGCACAAATCCGACCCGACCAACGGCTGGAACAAGCCTTGCGTCCGGCCGGACCATTCCCACGCCAGGCGGACCATTTCATAAAGCATGGAGGACAGCCGGACCGGCTCAAACATGGGCGCCCGGTTGAAACGGGACAATTCGCTGTCCGGCATAAACCGTGAAGCCGTCCGCTCCACCGACTGAAAAAAACAAACCAGGGGTTTCCGCCAATAGGGCTGTATGCCTCCATCCCTGCCGGCCGCGAGCACGACGCTCCCCATGGCGTGAAACCGGACGGCGGAGAGTTTGTCCGCTTGCGCGCGCATCTTTAGGACCTCCGCGTTTTCAGCTGGCTTCGCGGCCTATCCTGCAGATACTGATCCGCCGGATCCGCGGGCGGCGGCAGCGTGATTTCCGCATCCGGCCCCATCTCCCAATTCAGCGACTCCAATAGCCGCTCCCTGTCCGACTTCCGTTCGTTGGGCCAGTTTAACATCCGCCGGAAGCTTTCGTCCTCAAACACGAAAATCTCGCCTTGCCAATTTCCCGGCAATCGGTCCATCGTGCCATATCCGTCGGCAAAGGCATTGGGCCGGACCGCATCGCCAAAACCGTGCCGCGGGGCTTCCGAAGCGATCGCATCCGGACTTTCCCGCTGCGTCATGTATAAAAAACCTGTAAACGACAATACGCTGGCAATGCCGGCCGCCCATTTCGGCCATTTTTTTGCGGCCATTCAAATCACCTCGTCCTGAATTCGATCGTATTGTTTTGTTGATCCGGATGGGCTGTAAATCCCAGCACGTATGCCGCCGCCTGCAAAGGAATGTAAAACTGGTCATTCATGGCCGAAGCGGCGGTGGGCATGTTTCTCTTGAAGCCATTCAGATACATGACCGTCTTGCCTGACCGGAAAATAAAATGTTTCCCGTGGGCGAAACCTTCGAGAATGGTTCCTTTCGGGTATAGAATGTACGGGACCTTTAAAGCGTCCAAAACCTGCTGCGCCGGAATCAGCGGCTGGCCTTGCTTCAGATGGATAACAGCCTGCAGGCTGACACCATCCGGAAAAATCAGCGTAACCGTATCCCCGTCCGCAAATCCGGCGCCGCCCGGGACGAAGAAGCGAACTTCGCGAACCTCGTCGCCATCCCGGTCATCGTCATCCCCATGTTCATCGTGGCTGTAATGTTCATACCTCTCTCTCATGTCATAATCCCGCCGCTCATGATGCTTTTTCCCGTGGTCGGCGGACGCTTCGGCCAGCGGGATGCCGGCGATGACCAGAGCCAGCGCCAGCATGGCGAGTCTCCGCCAGAGCAGCCGTTTTTTGTTCATCATTCCACTCCCTCCTAACTGGCTTCTGTAGGCCCATTATAGCCACCGAATATGAAAAATCACTGAAAAACTGGTAAAGAAAAACCACTCCGAAAAAAATTTTTTCGGAGTGGTTTGACGGTGGAATTTGACATTTACCCCATATGGTGAACGGCGCAGCGGTTCGGCCCGATTTCGAGCTCAATGGCCCGTTCCTCGTCGACCTGAAGCTCGCCGCGGTTGATGGCGATGATTTCCTCGAAGTTCGGCGGCTTCAGCGAAGCGGCCGCGGCGGCCACATGTTCCGTAAAGGAAACCCGGTCTTCATTGCGCATGATTTCGTTGTTTGCGCGAATTTCGCCCAGCGTCGCCGCGACGGCGCCGTCCGTGCGGATTTCCCATATTTCTCCGTAGTGGGCGGGGAGCACCAGGCAGTCGTCGGGTATGTTGCGAATCGTTTTGAACACGGTATCGTACAAATCCTCCGCCCATTCTTTCGCCTTGCCGCCCAAATCCGGCCGTCCCAGCCCGCCGACGAAGATGGTGTCGCCGGATAGCAGGAAGCGGTTGTCAATGAGGAATGAGGTGGAACCCGGCGTATGGCCCGGCGTCGGGATCGCCAGCACCTCCACGTCCACGTCGCCGACGCGGATTTTGGCATGCCGCTCCAGCGGCTCAAACTTCAGGCTGGTCCCTTTCGCTTCCTGTGCGGAAATGTAATAGGTGGCGCCCGTCAATTCCGCGAGGCGCTGGCCGCCGGTGATGTGGTCGGCGTGCAGGTGGGTATCCGCCACCGATTCGATGACGAACCCGTGGTCTTGCGCCAGCTTGAGATAGACATCCGGGTTTCGGTTCGGGTCGACGATCAGGCCTTTGCCGCGGGAAACCACCGCATAGGAAAGACAGCCTTTGGCGTAGCGGTTGACCTGGATGATTTTCATCTTGTCATCCGCATAAACGAGAACGGGGTGATAGAACTGGCTCCAGGCCAGCATGCCGCCCTTCAGGTGGCTGGCTTTGCGGCCGGTATCGAGCAGCATTTGCGCCACATAGTCGGAAGCGCCGCCTTTGGCGCACACCACGACGATCTCCTTGTCCCGCGGCAGGTCCTTGAGGGCTTCATGCTCCTCTTCAATGACCGTGAAATACGGAATGTTGATGTGCTCCAGCGTTTTGCCCTCGATTTTCCATTCGGCGAACTCCTCCTCGTTGCGGACGTCCAGAATGACGAGCGGCTCGCCCGCTTCCATCTTGCCGTGCAGTTCCTCCGGCGTCAGTTCCGGCACTTGCGACATGCGCATGCTCCTTTCCTTTAGCTGTAATTTATACATATACCCCTATGGGTATATAATAAAAGGCACCATTGCATTTGTCAACCGGTTCACCTCGCCGGATCATTCGAGGAAAATGAAAAGCGCCGGCAAGAAAACCGGCGCTTCATTGGGCATCACTACATCATTTGGCATTACGATACGCATGCATCAGTTCCATGTTGTCGCTGGCGGATGAAGATTCCGTATAAGTGCGGGAATAGATGAGTTCGGTCAACAGATAAGCCAGCGTGGATTCGGCGCCGCAATTCCGGTTCGGACCGTCCGGCGTCAGGCCGTCGAAGCTGGCGCCTTCTTCCGGGTCGGCCATCGGCACGCCCTTGTCGTTTCGGCCATGGAACCAGTCCCGGCAAGCGGCGACCAGTTCCCGGTAACGGCCTCGCCCGGTAAGCCGGTGTGCCGCTTCCGCAGCCAATGCCAGCTTCATCACCTCCAGCGGCTGCTGGTCCCACTGGGCTTGGAACCCCTTTGCCGCCCATCCGAGATTGCCCACAGGCCTGATCCACCCCTGCGGCGCCGTCATGCGCTCCGCCAGAAAATCGAGGGCTTCCAGCGCAATTTTCAGGCTTTCGCGGTTGCCCGTGGCTTCATAAGCCTGAAGCAAGGACCAGGGCAGCACGCCGTTGCCGTAGGTCAGCTTCGGCTCAAACCACCGCCAGCTTGCCTCCGCGCATGACCGGTACGCTTCCAGCAGCCTGCTTTCCAGCAGGCTGGCCAAATCTTGCGCCTTGCGTCGGAACTGGCTCGCCTGCGGCAAGTCCGCGTCGGACAAGTCCCGCGCAAGAAGCAAGCTTAAGGCCGCCAATGACCACGCCCAGCCGCGGGGCATCGTCATTTTTTCCGCATGATCGAGGCCGCGCATAAGCAGCCGCGCAGCCGGAAGCCGCAATTTCGGGTGACGGGTCTGCGTGGCGGCAAGCGCCGCCGCCCACAGGGCGCGACCCTGGCAATCTTCCGACGGCGCTTCGGGCTCGGGCGTTCGGTCGTAGGCTACGTTGTTGTGCAGCCAACCGTCTTCCCCTTGCACCCAAAGCAAAAATGCGATGTAAGTTTCGGCAAGGCGCCGGAGCAACCGCACGGCATCCTCATGTTCCGGACGCTCATCCAGATGCTCAAGCCACGCCAGGCACGCCCACAGCGCCCTGGCGTTGTCGTCGGAGGAATACCCTTCCCTCCGGTTGGGGATGATGCCCGTGCTGTGCTCCAGCATTCCCGTGTCGTCCGTCATTCGCTCCAGATGGCGAAAGCTCACCACTGTCCGATCAGGGCGCAACCAATCTCCCTCCCGGCTTCACCTCGGCAACATCCTGCGCGCTGGCGGAGATGCCGGCGGCAAGCTCATCAAACAAACGGACGTGGGCTTTGCCGACTTCGGGCCAGTGCATCGGCCGCCCGATCCGGGAAATGATGCGTTCCCATTTTTCCAGTTCTCCCTCGACCGAGAGCATCGAAATGATCCTGTCGCCCCAAGCGGCGGAATCTCCGGGTGTAAGAAGCAGTTCCGGATATTCCCCGAGCAGGTCCTGCGCATAAACGTAAGGCGTGCTCAGCACGGGACGGCCCAACCCGACGGCATAAGCCAGCGTGCCGCTGGTGATCTGCTGCAGGCCCGGATAAGGCGTAAGATACAGATCGCAGGCCGTCAGGTACTCGACCAGTTCCTTTTCCCCCACATACTGGTTGACCATCCGAACGTGATCTTCCAGTCCGTGTTCCTTGATTTTATGCAGCAATTCTTCCCGGTAGGATTCACCTTCCCGTTTGCGCACTTCCGGGTGGGTCTGGCCCACGATAACATACAGCGCATTCGGAACGGAACGGATGACCGCCGGCAACGCCTTGATCACCGTCTCGAGCCCTTTCCCCCGGCTCAGCAGTCCGAAAGTCAAAAGCACCTTCCGATCGGACCATCCCAGTTTTTCGCGGAAACTGGCACGGTTTTCCTTGACCGGCACGGGCGTGCCGTGGGGAATGAACACGATGCGGTTTTCCGGAATGCCGTAGGCGTTGTGCAGGAAGCCGACCGCTTTGCGGCTCATGACGATGATCCGGTCGCTTCGCTCGGCAATTTCCTGCTGAATGCTGCGATACGGTTCCTCGGGGAACTCAAATACCGTATGGAATGTCGTGACCAGCGGCTTTTTGAGGTGGCGGACAAAATCGAGCACGTACGCGCCGGCTTCGCCCCCAAAAATCCCAAATTCATGCTGCAAGGAAACGACGCTCACGTCGCTGCGGTTGATTTTTTCCGCCATCGTGCGGTACGCGCAGCGCTCTTCCTTTGGCAGCACTTTAAGGGCCGGATCATCATAGACCACCTCCTCGCTGCTCGTCACCGCAATGACGGGATCGATGCCGCGCCATCCCCGCGCGCCCCTGATGCTCTGGCGCAAGTGATAGGTGTAGGTGGCCAGGCCGCATTTTTGCGGAATGTAAGTGCTGACGTAAGCCACTCGGTTCATACGGACATCCCTCCCGGCACTCGATTCATGACAGCTTCATGCAGCAGGTAGTTGGCGCCGAGTTCCAGGTCGAAGCCGAAGATGCAATGATTGAGCTGAGCGCCGTGATGAACCTTGCAGCGGTCCCACAAAATGCTTTCCGTGCAGCGCACCTGCGAGCCGATGACGCAGTCGTTGCCGATGACGGTATAAGGGCCGATGACAGAGCGGTCACCAATTTGGACACGGTCGCCAATAAGCACCGGCGGCACGAATAAGACGCCGGAGCCGACGACGACATCTTCTCCTAGCCATATCCCTTTTCCCTGCTCCTTTCCTGGCAGCGGCAGCGGGAAGGTGCGGTCCAGCACATCCCGGTGCAGCTTGCGATATCGCTGCGTCGTTCCCATATCCAGCCAGTAACCGTCCAGAAGCAGGCCATATACGCCTCTGTCCGTGTCGATCAGCCGGGGGAACGTTTCCCGCTCGATGGATACCTCCCGGTTAGGAGGTATGTATGCCAAGGCTTCTTTTTCCATCACATAAATGCCCGCGTTGATCCGGTTCGACGGAGCCTCGTGCTTCGGCGGCTTTTCAACAAAGCGCAGCACCCGGCCGTCGCCGGTTTGTTCCACAACGCCGTAATGGGACGGATCTTCCGCCTCCGTCAGCCCGATGGTCGCCAGTGCGCCCGTCTTCTCGTGAAATTCCGCCAGCCGGCGGATGGAGGTTTTCTGGATGATATCCGCATTCAACACGACAAACCGATCGCCCAGCAGCTTTTCCGCATGCTTGATGGCCCCGGCCGTCCCGAGCAGCGTCTCTTCCAGCGAATACTCGATCCGCACGCCCCAGCGGCTGCCGTCGCCGAAATATTCCTGAATGATATCGGAGGCATGCTTGATGGCGATCACAATGTCGCGGATGCCTTCATCCTTAAGCTGAAGAACGACGTGTTTCAGCCACGGCTTGTTTGCGACCAGCGCCATCGGCTTTGGCCAATGCTCGGTGAGCGGCCTCAGCCTCGTGCCCAAACCACCTGCGAGCAGCAGTGCCTTCATGACGCAATCCCTCCCTGAGGCAGAGAATAAAGAAGGAAGGCCGCGGTCATAGCCAAAACGACTGAGAACGACACGAAAGGCAATTCATGTTCGGACTTCGTGCGTTTAGTTATGACGGGTCTTCCTGCGTAACCGATCGCGAAAACAGATTAGCACTCATCACAACCATCTGCTAATAACACTGTACCTGTTACCAAAACAAGCGTTCAAGGTTCAATATCCGTGAAATATCAGAAGTTTTTCCAGGGAATAGGTGCGTATCTCCTTTTTCTTCTTTCTTGCGCAAAAAACCTCATTCGCCCGATGAAGTTGGAGGTTTGGACAAGATTCGGCAAGGCCGCGGATGGCGGGGATTTCCGCTATTTTTCAAGGCAGCGGATAGCCGCTTCCGCCAGTTGGTCGAAAAATTCGTCGTCCTCCTCGAGGGCCCTTTCCACCGCCTCGATTTCGTGTTCCAGGCCGGAATCGCGGAGATAGTTCAGCGCGTAATTCCAGTCATTCAGCCTCCCGTCGCTCTGCAGGGTCAGCTCGTAAGGCTGCTTGTGCCCTTCCACCCGAAAGTGCACGTGTCCCAGGTAGCCGTCGGTTTCGGAGTACGTCATGTCCGCGTGCAGGATCTCAGCCTTCATTCCGGCTCACGCTCCTTTCTTCAATGTCCGCATACGGCCCGTTTCTTTTCATTTCCATTATACATCCGAATAAACCCTTGACACGATACAAAATGTATCATAACATGAAATTGTAATGAATAGACAGTTGCATGGCTGCTTGGAGGGTTAAACGTTTATGGTGAACATCGGTCAGCGCCTAAGGGAGCTCCGTCTGAAGCGCAACCTCTCCCAGGAAGAAGTCGCCCGCCATATCGGCATTACCCGCTCCGCTTACAGCCACTATGAGATCAACAACCGCCAGCCCGTTTACGAAACGCTGATCAAGCTGGCGGATTTCTTTAACGTCTCCATTGATTACATTCTATTTGGCAACGCTTCCGCGCCGAACAGGCGAACCCTGGATTCGCCGGACACGCAGGAAATGCTTCGGCTTTTCCAGAACATGAGCCCCGAACAGCGCAAAAAATCCATCCGCCTGCTGTACGAAATGATGCAAAACAAATCCAAAGACGCTTCATCCTGACGAACCGGTCCGCGCGTCCGGTTTTTTTACTCTCCCGCTTCTTTCCGCGAGCTTCCCGCACCGTTTTGCAGCCTTCCGGACATCCCCCGGCGACAGGCAAGCGCTTCATCAAGAATTTTGCGGCTCTTGACGTTGCCGCTCCCGTTGAACAGGCGTTCCCGCATTCGTTATAATTATTGGAAATGCTCGCAAAAGGACGAATGCACCTTGATCCACATGGCAACAGACTGGCAAGATTATGAACTGATCGACACCGGGGGCGGCGAAAAGCTGGAGCGCTGGGGCAGCGTCGTGCTTCGGCGGCCCGACCCGCAAATCCTCTGGCCGCTGGCGGAAGAAACCGACCTTTGGAAAAAGGCGGACGGCCATTACCACCGCAGTTCCTCCGGCGGCGGACATTGGACGTTCCGCCGCAAGCTCCCGGAACGCTGGAACATCTCCTACGGCCCCTTGAAATTCCATATCCGGCCCACCAACTTCAAGCATACCGGCCTGTTCCCGGAACAGGCCTACAACTGGCGCTGGATCATGGACAAGATTCGCGGCGCGGGCCGGCCCGTGCGTGTGCTGAATCTGTTCGCCTATACCGGGGGCGCCACCTTGGCCGCGGCGGCCGCAGGCGCGGAGGTCGTCCACGTGGACGCCGCCAAAGGCATGGTGCAATGGGCAAAAGAAAATGCGCAGCTTTCCGGCCTTGGGGATAAGCCGGTGCGGTACATAACCGACGACGTGTTCAAATTCGTCGAGCGGGAAATCCGGCGCGGCCGCCGGTACGAGGCCATCATCATGGATCCTCCGTCCTACGGCCGCGGGCCGAACGGGGAATTGTGGAAACTGGAGGACAGCCTCTATCCGTTCTTGGAAAAGTGCGCCTCCATCCTGGCGGATCGCCCGCTGTTTGTGCTTGTCAACGCCTATACCGCCGGGTTATCGCCCGTCGTGCTGCACAATCTGCTGCACATGGCGTTCCGGCGCAAGCTGGGCGGCAAGCTCTACTGCGGCGAAATCGGCCTGCCCATCACCTCCAGCGGGCTTATTCTGCCCTGCGGCATTTTCGGGCGCTGGGAATATGAGACGGAATAACAGGGCTTCTCGGTTCGTGACGCGCCGATGGTGGCTTTTGCTGCTTGCGTGCCTGCTGGCGCTGGCAGCCGGGTGCCACCCGGCAGCCCATCCCCCTGCCGCCTCCCCGGCCGTCCCCGCGCCGCAAGCGACTTCGGAGGAAAACGGCAGCGCTCCTTCAGAGGAGCCGCAGCCGCCGCAAGAAACGGTGACATACGGAACGCTGATGGCGGTGGGCGACATCATGGTCCACACGCCGCAGCTGCCCGCTTATTATGATGCGGAAGCGGACCGGTACTTTTTTGACGCCTGGTTCCGGCACGTGGCGCCGATTTTCAGCACCGGCGACTGGGTCGTTGGCAATCTGGAAACGCCGCTCGCGGGAGCCGACCTCAAATACACGGGCTTTCCCCGCTTCAACGCGCCGCCGGAACTGGCCGAGGCGTTGCGGAGCGCCGGATTTGACCTCGTATCCACGGCCAACAATCACGCCCTGGACCGCGGCTTTGCCGGCATCCAGCGCACGCTGCATAACGTGCGGCAAGCGGGCCTGATCCCCTTCGGCACCCATGAAACGGAAGAAGAGGCCAAGCTGCCGGTCATCGTGGAGAAAAACGGCATCCGTATCGGTTTTCTCGCCTACACCTACGGCACCAACGGCATCCCGCTGCCCAAGGACAAGCCGTTTGCCGTGAACCTGATCGATCTCGGCCAAATCGGCGAAGACATCCGCCGGCTGAAACAAAGCGGCGCCGACCTTGTGAGCGTCTCCCTGCACTTTGGCAACGAATACCAGAGACTCCCCAGCGAGGAGCAGATCCGCACCGCCCGCGCAGTGGTGGGGCTTGGCGCGGACATCATCCTCGGCTCGCATCCGCATGTCGTGCAGCCCTACGACATCATCGAGGTGCCGGCGGAAGAAAGCGCCACGGGCGAAGCGCGCCGGGGCGTCGTCATTTATTCGCTGGGCAATTTCATATCCAATCAGACGGGCGACTGGAAAGACGTCGGGCTCATTTTCAGCGTGAAGATTCGCAAAACGGTTCGGCCGGACGGCGCTTCCGTGACGGAACTCGAAGGCGTGGAACTGCAGCCGACCTGGGTGCACATCGAGCGCAAGGGCGGAAAACGGCACTACACGATCTTGCCGCTGGGCCCCGGCGAGGGCGACTTCGGCCAGGACCCCGCTTTGAGCGCGGATACGCAACAACGGATGCGGACCATGCACGAGCAGATCATGGCCCACCTGCACACCTATCAGAAACAATCTTTCGAATCCGATACGGGACCTGACGACCGGCAAAACGGGTGACTTGGCTGATGAAATTAAAGGCGATCCTGCTCTCGTGCGCGATTTCTTTGTTGATTCACGTGATTTATTTCGCGGGAGCTTATGGTGTGGAATACGCCAAAAAAGGAAAATACAAACCGGGGGCGGCGAACACATACGAAAATATCGCCGCCCTTCAACATGAAACCGCCGCCGGCATGACCGTTTCCCCGCTGATTGTTCTATTTACTTTCATCGGGGTTGCGTTCATTGGCGGCCTTCTGATCGCCCTCTGGCGGCAATTCGCCAAAAAGAAAAACGCCTGACGGCGTCCGGACTTTTGAAAAAAGATTTTGCCAGAGTCTATCTTTTCAAGATCCGATCCAACACCCTATCGCTCAGCTCAAGTGCCAAAGTGCGCTTGAGCAGTGCGGAAATCAGCCGTTCTTACATGCTCAAGCGCCAAAGTGCACTTGATTTGGACCCATCGGGGCAAAATTTCACGTTTTCGGCAAAATGGAGCGCACTTTGGCACCCGAGTCCGTCAGAAAACGTGAGAATCGTCATCATGAAGAGCACTTTGGCACTCGGAGTCTGTCCAAGAACGGCTATTCTTCATCCTTGCTCCGGCGCTTGCCGATCACAAATGTGGCCGCCGCGACCAGCAGCGCCAAACCCGCCCCCACAAACATGACAGGCGCGCTGATATCTTCCGACGGTCCCGAACCGGCCATGCCGGCGTTTTTGGCGATCACCAGAATGGCCGCGGCTGCCAGGATGGCGGGAATCAACGTCAGGCTCACTTTCAGCAGCGGTTTCTGGGTTTTGGGTGACGGGCCGACAAACGCGCCCGCGGCGATCAGCCGAATGACATAGATGCCGGCGCCAAGCGCAAGGATCATCAAAACGTTGGCCGGATAACTGGCCCACTTCACTCCCATACCGTAAAGCACCACATCAAACATCAGCAAATACAGCAGCAAGAGAAACGTCTGGTTGCCGATGGAATTTCGTATCTGGAGCTGCCTTTCATCCAATCCTTTTCGGCTCATGCTGATCCTCCTCCCAAAACAGGTCGTTTAGCGTTTTGCCCAGCACTTTGCAGATGGCGATGCACAAGTTGATCGTCGGGTTGTAGTCGCCGTTTTCGATGGCATTGATCGTCTGCCGGGTCACGCCAACGGCTTCGGCCAGGTCCTTCTGCGACATGTCTTTCGCCGCCCGGGCGGCCTTCAGTTTCAGGTTTTTTGCCAAGCTGTCACCCCGATCCTTCAGCTTTTCTAATTGGAATGTATTATATTTTTGATATTATGTCAATTATATTTGTCATTTTGTAAAGTTTTTATTGCATATTGCTCAGTTAAACAAGAACAGGGCTGCTGCCCGGCCATATCCGTGACCGGGAACAACCCTGCTATTTTCAGCCTGAGCCGAAGTCTTCTGCATTCGAACCCAACGCATCTTCCATCAAGAATCCGACGCGGCGGAAACCGCCGTCTCCGCCTGGGCAAGCTCGTCCCGCCCGGACTCCGCGTACCGGCTTTCCGGAGCCTCCGTGCTATCCTGATCCGCCTCCGCCGCTTGATTTTCCTGCCGGTCTTGCGTTATCGCGCCTTGCGTCCCGCCATGGCGTCCTTGCGCCGCTTGAATTTCCGTCTCGGGCCGGTTATCCTGCGCTTCATTGGGAACGGCTTCAGCATCTGGAGCCATTGGGCCCTCCCGGGCAGCCAGGCTGTCTTCTCCCGCCGAATTTTCCGGTCCCGCGGCGGGCTTTTCGTAGACGCCGGCCACCTTGGACATCAAATAGAGAAGCAGCCGCTGGTTGTGGGCGGATATCCGTTCGAGGGAGCGGTGCACAATCTCGGTGCGGACCTTGAGGCCGCGGACCACTTCCGCGCGTCCCAGTTCCGTCATATGTATCCAGACGATCCGCCGGTCCTGCTCGTCCCGCCTGCGCTCCACGAGGCCGGCGCGTTCCATCCGGTCCAGCAGGGTTGTCACCGCCGCCGGCGTCGTTTTCAAGTGCGGCAGCATGTCCGACGGCTTCATCGGCTCATGCGCCTGGAGAAGCTCCAGCACTTCCAGCTGGCCGAGCGTCAGCTGCGGGGCCAGCTCTTCTTCCATCCGGGCTGTCCATTCCTTGGTGAGATTGATCCAGATTTTCACAAATTCCGCCGCTCTCTCCACGAAATCGCCTCCCCCATCCCGAACAATGCCTTCTCTTTCATTATACTTATTGGCTCTGTCGAATAATAGGTTAACGCGATTAAATATTTGCGACATAAACACGGAAAAAGCGGGATACGGCGACAGGCCGTCCCGCTTTTCGCTGGCGAAATATGAAAGTTTCCGAAAACTCTCCAAACAAATATACGTGTATACGTGTGCCTCAGCCGGCCGGCTGATCCAGCGGCTTGCGGTACGCCTCCACGAGCGGATCCGCGCGATCGGCGGAGACAAAGGGCTTGCCCTGCGACCTGCGTTCTTCGAGGGGGGCTTCTTCCGAAAGGTTTTCCAGCGCCGTTCCCGCGGCGGTGACCGCCTGGAGATATGCGGCTTCCTTGACATGGAACGCGGCCACAAGCTTCGTGCCGTTGGGCTTGACGCGCTTGCCTTCGCGGAACTCGAAAGTCTGGATGCCTTTGCCGCCACGCCCCTGCACCGGGTAGTCGAAAAGCAGCGTCCGTTTGGCATACCCCAGATCGCTGAGCACAAGTATCTCTCCCTCGTCGCCCCACACCTGCAGCGCGGCCGCCACCGCGTCATCGTCTTTCAGCGTAATGCCCCTTACGCCTCCGGCGACTCTTCCTTGCAGGCTGACTTCCTCTTCCCGGAAGCGGATGCTCATGCCCTTCTCGGTGACAAGCAAAAGTTCCTGCGGCGCATCGGACCTTAGCACCGCCACCACTTCGTCGCCATTTGCCACCTTGCAGGCGGCGATGGCCATGCTGCGGCTGGCCGCATATTCCGCCAGCGGCGTCTTCTTGACCTGGCCGCGCCTCGTGACAAACACGAGCGCCGGTCCCGCATCGGCCGAATCCGCTTCCTTCTGCCCGTCGGATCCCTTCGGCGAAAGTTCCTGGGGCTTGGCCGGAATGACCGAGACGATGCGGTCATCCTTCGCCAGCGGCAGCACGTTGACGAGGGCCGTGCCGGTATCTTTCCATCTGAACTCCGGAATCTGATGAACCGGCAAAAGGAAATACTGGCCTTTCTGGGTGAACAAAAGCAGCGAGTCCAGCGTGTTGGCCGCAAAGCTCCACCTGATCACGTCGCCTTCCTTGACCCCGGCGCTTTCCAGTTCGCCGCCGGACCGGGTGAACGATTTCAGGCTCGTCCGTTTGACGTAGCCTCCGCGGCTGATCGTCACTATCACTTCCTCGCTCGGCACGGTAACTTCCAGGTTGACTTTGAGTTCCTCCACTTCCCCCTGGATCACCGAGCGCCGGTCGATGCCGTATTTGTCCCGGATTTCGGTCAGCTCGTCCTGAATCACTTTCAGCAGCTTGCGGGGATTGTCCAGAATCGAGCGCAGCCAGGCGATGTTCTTGTTCGTTTCGGCCAGTTCTTTCTGAAGCTGCGTGATTTCCAGGTTGGTCAGACGGTAGAGCTGCAGGGTCAAAATCGCGTCCGCCTGGCGCTCGGTAAAACCGAACTTGGCGATCAGGTTTTCCTGGGCGTTCTGCCGGTTTTTGGAGGCGCGGATCGTCTCGATGACCGCATCGAGGATGCTCAGCGCCTTGACGAGCCCCTCGAGGATGTGGGCCCGGTCTTCCGCCTTTTCCAGGTCGTACTCGGTCCGGTTTCGGACCACTTCCTTCTGGTGCTCGATGTACGCGCTGAGCAGCTCTTTCAGGCCGAGCTGGCGGGGCGCCTTGTTCACGATGGCGACCATGTTGAAATTGTACGTAATCTGCAGGTCCGTTTTCTTGAACAAATAGGCCAGGATGCCTTCCGCGTCGGCGTCTTTTTTCAGCTCGATGACAATGCGCAGGCCGCCCCGGCCCGACTCGTCCCGAACTTCCGCGATGCCGTCCACCTTTCTTTCCATGCGAAGCTGCTCGATGGACGCCACCAGCTTGGCTTTGACCACCTGGTACGGGATTTCGGTGATCACGATCTGCTGCTTGCCGCCGCGCACGTTCTCAATTTCGGCTTTGGCGCGGATGTAGATCCGCCCCTTGCCGGTTTCGTACGCTTCCCGGATGCCGTCTTCGCCCATGATGATGCCGCCGGTGGGGAAGTCCGGGCCTTTGATGATTTGCATCAGTTCCGCCACCGTGATTTCCGGGTTGTTCATCAGCGCGATGCAGGCGTCGATCACTTCCCGCAAGTTGTGCGTCGGAATTTCGGTGGCAAAGCCGGAGGAAATGCCGCTGACGCCGTTCACCAGCAGGTTCGGATAGCGCGACGGCAGCACCACCGGCTCCTTGGCCGTGTTGTCAAAGTTGTCCTTGAACAGCACAGTGCGCTTTTCGATGTCGCGCAGCATTTCCATCGCGATGGGAGCAAGCCGGGCTTCCGTATACCGCATCGCCGCCGCCGGGTCGTCGTCCAGCGAACCCCAGTTGCCGTGGCCGTCGATGAGCGGATGGGCCATTTTCCACGGCTGCGCCATCCGGACCATGCCTTCATAGATGGAAGCGTCGCCGTGCGGGTGGTAGTTGCCCATCACGTCCCCGACGGTTTTCGCGGATTTGCGGTACGGCTTGTCGGGCGTGTTGCCCGCTTCGTACATGGCGTACAAAATCCGCCGCTGCACCGGCTTCAGGCCGTCCCGCACATCCGGAATCGCCCGGTCCTGAATGATGTATTTGGAATACCGCCCGAACCGGTCGCCGACCACCTCTTCGAGAAAAGCCGGCAAAAAATTTTCCTGTACGCTCAACCCCAAGTTCCTCCTTAAGGAACAGTTTCAATACCGTCACACGCGGCCGGACCGTCCGAAAGCCGCTCATTCCTCATATTCCGTGAAATCGACGTTTTCCATAATCCACCGCTTGCGTGGATCCACCTTGTCTCCCATCAGCGTGGAGACGCGGCGCTCCGCCTTGGCGGCGTCCTCGATCTGCACCTTGAGAAGCGTGCGGGTTTCGTAGTTCATCGTCGTTTCCCAAAGCTGCTCCGGATTCATTTCGCCAAGGCCTTTGTAGCGCTGCAGTTCCACGTTTTTGCCGAGTTCCTTCAGAATCTCCTGCAGCTGCTCATCCGTCCAGGCATACCGCACAAGCTCCTGCTTGCCGGATTTGCGCGTGATTTTGTACAGCGGAGGCTGCGCGATATACACGCGGCCGTCTTCGATCAAAGGCTTCATGTAGCGGTAGAAGAACGTAAGCAGCAGGCACTGGATATGCGCCCCGTCGGAGTCGGCGTCCGTCATGATGATAATTTTGGAGTAGTTGCATTCGTTCACGTCGAAATCGGAGCCGACGCCCGCGCCGATGGCCGTGATGATCGCCCGGTATTCCTCGTTTTTCAGAATGTCGGCCAGCTTGGCCTTCTCGGGATTCATCGGCTTGCCCTTCAGCGGCAGGATCGCCTGGTGGCGCGAATCGCGCCCCTGCTTCGCCGAACCGCCCGCCGAATCCCCTTCGACGATGAACAGCTCGTTTTTCGTGTAATCCTTGGATTGGGCCGGCGCCAGCTTGCCGCCGAGGCTCGGGCTGTCGCTGCGCTTCTTGCCGCTGCGCACCTCTTCCCGCGCCTTGCGCGCCGCCTCGCGGGCCTTGGCCGCCTGGATGGCTTTTCGGACGAGCATGGCCCCCACTTGCGGATTTTCCTCGAGAAATACGGCCATTTTCTCCGAAACCACCGCGTCCACGGCGCTGCGCGCGGAGGCGCTGCCGAGCTGGTCTTTGGTTTGCCCGACGAACTCCACGTCCGCCATTTTGATGTTGATGACCGCCATCATGCCTTCGCGCAAATCGGCGCCTTCGAGGTTTTTGTCCTTTTCCTTCAGGAGGCCGATTTTGCGGGCATATTCGTTCATGACGCGGGTGTAGGCGGTCTTGAACCCGGTTTCGTGGGTGCCGCCGCTGCGCGTCGGGATCGAGTTGACGAACGAAACGATGGTTTCGGTGTACCCGTCGTTGTATTGCAGGGCCACCTCCACCTCGATGTCGTCCTTTTCCGCCGCAAAATGGATCACGTCGTGCAGCACCGTCTTGTCCTCGTTTAAGAACTGCACGAACTGCCGGGCGCCGCCTTCATAATGAAACACGTCTTGCTTGCCGGTCCGCTCGTCGGTCAGCGTCACTTTCAGGCCGGAGTTCAAAAACGCGATTTCCTGCAGCCGCTCGGCCAGCGTGTCGTAATTTAGGCTGATGTTGCCGTGAAACACCTTGGCATCCGGCTTGAACGTCACCTTGGTTCCGGTCTTGTTCGTTTTGCCGACGATTTCGAGGCCGGTGACCGGTTCGCCCACGTGCTCCTTGCCGTCCGGGTCCGTCCACGATTCAAACCGCATTCTATGTATTTTGCCTTCGCGGTAGATTTCCACTTCCAGCCACTCGGACAGCGCATTGGTCACCGATGCGCCGACGCCGTGCAGGCCGCCGGATTTTTTGTAGCCGCCGCCGCCGAACTTGCCGCCCGCATGCAGGATCGTGAAAACCACCTGCGGCGTGGGAATGCCCATCTTGTGCATGCCCGTCGGGATGCCTCGCCCGTTGTCGAGCACCGTCACGGAATTGTCCGCATGGATCGTCACGTCAATTTTCGTGCAGAACTTGGCCAGGTGCTCGTCCACGGCGTTGTCGACGATCTCCCAGACCAGATGGTGCAGGCCCGAGGAAGACGTGCTGCCGATGTACATGCCGGGCCGCTTGCGGACAGCCGTGAGGCCCTCCAGCACCTGGATGTCTTCCGCGGTGTATTCCACAGCCGCCGAATCGGGGCGGTCGGAAAACAGTTCCAATTGTTCAGCCAAGAGGCGGACCTCCTTACCAGACTTTACCTTCGTCCTATTTTAATTAAAAATGTCTTGCCTCGTAAAGGTAACGAACGCCACAATGAGCCCTGCCAGGGACCAAATGCCCAGCACGGCCAGGGAAAATCCGAGGGTCATGCCCTCGATGGGCGGAGGCGTGCCCTGCAAATAGGTCGTCAGCCCCAGGTTGACGTTGAACAAATATTTGGCGCTTTGCCAGGAAGAGGCCATGTTGACGAGAATGGAACCGGAGATGACCGCCGCCATCATGGTCACGAAGCTGGCGGCGGTGCTGCGCACGAGCACCGACACCATCAGCCCCAGAATGGCCACGCACATCATCGCGCACCAGATGAGGCCGGCCTGCATCAGCAAAAACGCATACTGCGGCACGGCGTGCACCATGCTCGTATCCACGTCGGCGCCGCTCACCCGAAAGCCGGTGAAAATCGGCTCTGTCCAGCCTTCATAACCGAACACGAGGCCGGAAATCAGGTAACACAGCACGGCGGTCGTCACGATGATCAGCGAGACGTACAGCGTCAGCGCGATCAGTTTGGACGCAAGGATCCGCCACCGGCGCACGGGCCGGGACAAAAGCATTTTGATCGTGCCGCTGGAACGCTCCCCGGACACGAGATCGGAGGCGACGGCCACGACCATCAGCGGGATGAACATGCTCACCGCGTTTTCCATAAACCCGCGCGTGAACGTGACGGCGTTGGGCGTGTTCGGATTGATGTCATGATCCAGGTAATATTGCAATTGCTGCACCATCGCGCGGCGCCATCTTTTCCACTCCTCCGGTATGCGGTCGCTGCCGAGGGAGCGCGTGAGATCCGTAATGCGGGTCTGCAGTTCCGCGCGCCAGTCACCCTGAAATTTCTCCAGGCTGTTTTGCGTGATTTTGTACTGGGCGTAGACGAACACGGGAATCAGGATCAGAAGCGTAAGGACAATGAGCAAAAATCGCTTCTTTTTCCATATTTTAATCACTTCGTTGTGCACGAGCGCGAGCATTTCAGCCAATGGTTTCAGCCTCCGTCAGCTTCAGGAATAGCTCCTCCAGCGTCGGCGACACCCGCTGCACGGCCATAATGCCGATGCCCGCCGCCGTGAGGCGCGACACCGCGGCGGGAATGCGGCCTTCGTCCATCACCGTCACGATGGCGCCCGGCAGCGCCGCCAGCACCGCGTCGTCGATCCGGTGCTCATGCTCGCCGACGATCCGGATGTCCGGATTCTGGGCGAGCAATTTGCGGCCGCTGACCGGATCATCGAGCTTCCATAGCGTGTAAGTGTCCGCCTGCGCCACCAGTTCGTCGACTTTTCCGACGGCAATGACCCGGCCCCGGGCGATGATGGCGACGCGGTCGCACATGAGCTGAATTTCGCTGAGCAGATGGCTGGAGATAAAAAGCGCCATCCCCTCATCGGCCAGGCGGCGGATGAAAGCGCGCAGTTCCTTGATGCCGAGCGGATCGAGCCCATTGGTGGGCTCATCCAGGATCAGCAGCTTCGGTCGGTTGAGCAGCGCCTGGGCGATGCCGAGCCGCTGCCGCATGCCGAGGGAATACGTCTTGACCTTGTCGTGGATGCGCTGGGCGAGGCCGACGATTTCCGTCACTTCGGCGATGCGTTCGCGGGTGATGCCCGGCTGCATCCGGGCAAAATGTTCCAGGTTTTCCCAACCCGTCATAAAGTCGTACATCTCGGGGTTTTCCACAATGCTGCCGATATGGCGAAGCGCCCGCTCCGGATGGCGGACCAGATCGTCGCCGCAGATGCGCACCTCGCCTTCCGTCGGCCGGATCAGGCTCGTCAGCATGCGGATCGTCGTCGTTTTGCCCGAACCGTTGGGGCCAAGGAAACCGAACACTTCCCCGGCGCGCACGTCAAAAGAGACGTCGTGGATGATCATTTTGCGCCCGATGCGCTTTTTCAGGCCTTTGACGGACAGGACCGTTTCCCCGCTTTGGCCAGCCTCTCGTTTGTCAGCCACCGGTGCGTTTGCTGCTTGTTTGCCTGCCGCTTTCTCGTCTGCCACTGGCGCCTACCTCCGTTTGCCATTTTATTGCAGCGCTTGCACGACACGTTCCGCAATCCGTATGTAACCTGCTTCATTGGGATGGAAGTGGTCGGACGACAAATATTTGCCGAGAAGCTCGTGCTCAAAAAGGTCATAGGTGGGCACGACGGTGGCGTTGCCGTCGGCGACGGCGAGGCTGTGCACGAACGCGTTCCAGTCCTGAATCGTTTCGCTGGCCACGTCCCGCAGTTCCGGCAAATCGTAGAAAGGATTGTATAGTCCGATATACACGATGCGGGCTGCGCGGTTAAGCTCCCGGAGCGCGGCAAACACGTTTCGGAGCCGGTTTTGCCCTTCCTCCAGGCGGCCTTCCAGCAGCTCGGGCGTAATGTCGCTTCCTTGCGCAACGGATCGGCCGCCCGTGGCAAACTGGAACAGGTCGTTGGCGCCGATGGACAGGAAAAGGATGTCCGCTTGCAAAACGGCATTTCGTACGCCGGTGTTTTTCAGTTGTTCCACAAGCTCGTCCGCCCGCTGTCCGCCGATGGCCAGGTTGTTCAGCACGCGGACCGGCTTGTTCATGGCCCGCGCCAGGCCGTCCGCCGCCCGCTTCACATAGCCGATGCCCGTCGCATCCCCGGTTCCCACGGTCAGCGAATCGCCGAGGGCGGTGATTTTCAATTCGGGCTTGGAAGCGAGGCTCCCTTCCGCCGCTCCCGGCGGCGCGGACTTATCCGGCAATGCCATCCCCCCGGCGGGCAGCCAGTAATCTTTGAGCGCCCAGGCAAAACCTGCGGCGAGCAGCAGCGTGCAGGCCAGCGAAGACAGGCCCAGCACGCGCCACAGCCAGGTGGTCGATTGTTTGTGCCGCATGGGTACCTCCCGCATCGGTGCAATTTGGCGTTGCGTTTGCTCTTCTTTTCACGATAGCGGTTCCTTCCGCATTTTTCAAATGCAAAGCTCAGCGGCCGGCACGGTGGTGCTTTTGCCGGGGCTCCGCCCAGGCCCGTTAACCCGGTCCAACCGGCTTAAACTCGTTTGTTGAGACCATAAACAGCCCCATTAACCCGTTCATACCCGCTTAAACCGCGTTATCGCGGACTTGTCTGGCCCATTTAACCGGGTGGAACCCGCTTAAACTCTGTGGTTGAGGCCGGAAACAGACCACTTCACCGGTTCAAACCCGTTTAAAACCTTTTTAACATAAAAAAGCTCCTCCCTCCCGCCGCCGATGGCGGGAAAGAGAAGCTCCCTCCGCATTTACACACCCTGTGCCAGCCGGCTCCATTCGGCGCGGATTTCCAGCAGCTTGTTGGTTTCATCGGGATCGAGCATCGATTGGCCCAGGCGCTCCGCATATTCCGCCAGGTCGGCCGCCATGGCGGCATAAGCTTCGCGCAAGGCAGCCCTGTAGGTTTCCGTCACGACCCCGTTCCACTCTTCGCGCAAAGATTCCAGCCACCGGTCGGCGGCGGCAAAAAGCAGCTCGGCAGCCTGTTCCCGAAGCGCGTTTTTGCCGTTTTGCTCGAAGAAATGCTTGGGCGACTTGAACGCCTGCCACAGCCGTTTGGCGTCCATGTCCGGCCCCGCGGCAAAGGGATCGCCCGCCGGCAAATCCAGCTTGGGCCGATCAGCCGGCTCGGCGGCGAACCCTTCGGCGGCCAGTTCCGCGCTGGCCGCGTCCAGCCGCTCGCCCACAAGTCGCTGCAGCGTCACCTCGAGGCGCAGCGACGCCGCGCGCAGTTCCTGCTGCAAATCCTCTCCGACGCCGCGCTTCAGGTCGTCCCAGCAGGAAACGAGCAGCTTGCGCAAATCCCGGCCGTCATCCTGCAGGACCGACGGATGGAACGCCGCCTGGAAATGCTCGCCAAACCGGAAATACACCCGCTGCCGCAAATGGTACATCTGCTCCGCGATTTCCTGCAGCAGAGGCTGCACCGCCTTGCCCGGCACGTCCTGACGCCCTTTTTCCCGCCACGTCTGCGCCAGTTCCAAGAGCCTTCTCGCCTTTTCTTCCCGCGCCGCCGCGCCGGCCGACGCCGCCGCCAGCCAGCTTTCAAGCTGCAAGCCGGCGCGCTCGATTTCCTTGCGGGCGGCCGCCGCCGCCAGTTCTCCCAGTTCCGACTGCGCAAAGGCGCGGAACGCTTCCTCGAACGCCGTCAGCCCCGCTTCCTCCGCGAGCGCGCGGTTTTGCGAAAGCTTCGCTTCCAGCCCGCGCAGGCTGGACACCGCAAACAGCCGCGGAAGGCGGATGCCGTGCCGCAGCAATTGGGCCTCCACGTGCGCTTTCACCGCGTCCAGCTCCTCTGCGGATGAGGCCAGGTCGGCCGCGTTGATGACGAAAAACATTTTGTCCAGCTCGAACACGTCCTTCACGCTGCCCAGCTGGTTCAAAAATTGCCGGTCGGCTTCGGTGAAGGCATGGTTGTAATACGTGACGAAGAAGACGGCGTCCGAATTTTTGATGTATTCGAAAGCCACCCCGGTATGCCGCGCGTTGATCGAATCGGCGCCGGGAGTGTCAACCAAAATGGCCCCGGCGCGGGTCAGCGGCGAATCGGCTGCCAGATCGATCTCGGCCACATAGCAGGAAGCCTGCTCCTCGGCCGCATAGCGGCGATATTCTTCGCCCGAAACGTTAAACCGCGTGCCCAGAAGGCCGCCATAGACGGACCATCCTTCCGCAGCGGCCTTCAGAAAAGCCAGATGCGGCTTGCCGCGGGGATGGACCTCGTCCGCCCGGATATTTGCCGCCAGCGCCAGGAGCTTCTCCGGCGAACCGGCGTCCTTATCGATTTCACCCTGCGAAATGCCGAGCCGCCGCAGCGAGTGGCAAATATCCTCGATCATCGCTTCGCGGCTTTTCATCGTGATCCACGCCGTGCCGTCCGGATGCCCGTCCGAAGGCGCCACAATCCGGTTGATCGTGGCCGTCGTCGGATTCGGCGATACCGGCAGCACGGGACGCCCCACCAGCGCGTTGGCAAAAGAAGATTTGCCCGCGCTGAAGGCGCCAAACAGCGCGATTGTAAACCGCCGCGAGCGGAATTGCGCCGCCTTGTCCGCCAGATGGCCCGCGGTTTTGGCCAGCGCCGGCACCCTGGACAGTATGTCCGCGGCCTTCTCCAGCATGGCGATGGCTTCTTCGGGCGCTCCCAGGGTCAATTCTTCATCCTGCCGCGAGGCATCTCTCACGGCGGGGGCAGCGGCCGCCGCCGATGCGGCCGCTGCCGATTCGGCGCCCATCCGCTCCCCGGACCGCACCGCTTGTTCATCCGGCGCCTTTGGCGCAGGCAGCGCAAGCTCGCCCGCGCCGGAAACATCCGGCAACAGCGCCAGCAGCCGCGCGGCCTGCTCCCGGTCCTCCCGCTCCATTTCCTCGAGTTTCAGGGCCGCAGCCTCGCGCCGCTCCAGATCGGCCATTTCCGTCAGCAGTTTCCGTTCGGCTTCCCCGGTCTCTTCGCCGCGCAGCGCCTCCAGCCGGTCGTGCCACTCCAGGGCGGCCCTGCGGTACATGCCCTTGATCTCTGCGCTGATGTCCGCCGAGAAGTTCAGCGTCGCCTGGCCGTCCGCGCCCATGCCCGGCTTAACCTTGCTCCTCAGCCATTCCGGCGTGACTGGCGCCACAAGCCGATCCAGCGCCTCCTCCATTTCATCGCCGTCCCAGCCGGCTTCCCGGGCGGCTTTGCGCAGCAGCTCCTTCACGTGCCCGCCCAAATGGGCGGTAATTTGCCGGTTCAGATCGGCGGCCAGCGCCTCCAGCCGTCTCGCCCGCTCGCTTTCCGTCTTGGCGGCCGAGCCGAACCAGCCGACCTTGAAGCCGGGCTGCAGGCTGGCGAGCACCTCCGCCGCCTTGTCCCGCGTCTCGGCGGGCGTGATGTTGGCATTTTCCAGCAAACGGTCCAGTTCGGCGCGCAGCGCTTCTTTTCGGGCCGCGCCGGCCGAACGGAGCGCATCCAGTTCCGCCGCCAGGCGCTGCCGAACGCGCGCCAGCTCATTCCGGAAGTCTTCTTCCCCGGCTCCGATTTGCGAAAGCAACGCCTCCCGCTCGTCTTTGCGGCGGGCGCGCAGAGCTTCCCTGAACCGGTCCGCCAGAAAAATAGCCGACCGCGCGGCCGAGCGGACCATCAGGCTTTCCCGCATGGGCTTGAGCCGTTCCAGCAGGCGGACCAGCTCATCCCATTGGGAAAGCGGGTGCTCCGGCACCCTCAAAGAGAGAAACATCAGACCGGCCGGATGAATTTTCCACGTTTCCAAGGCCTCCAGAATGCCCTTGCGAAAAGCGGCAAACGGCACCTCGGCCTCCCGGTGCTTGTCGATCTGATTCACAATCAAGTAGGTCGGTTTTCCCCACTCCGCCAAACTGCGCAAAAAATTAAAGTTCACGTCGGACAGCACGTGGTTGTAATCGGTGACGTAAAACACCACATCCGCCAGATGCAAGGCGGACTCGGTGGCGGCCCGGTGGGCGGCGTCGGTGGAATCGACCCCCGGCGTATCCACAATGGCCATCTGCCCGCCGAGCAGCGGGATCGGATACGTCACCTCAATGGAGGCGACGCCCTCCCCGTCCACGGCAAAATCATGCAGTTCGTCCACCGGAATTTCGCGTTCCTGCGTCACCGCGCCGCTGGGGTCGCGAAACTTCATGCGGGCACGGGGCTCGCCGCCGGCGATCGTCACCACATTGGCGCTCGTCGGAATCGGCGAAGACGGCAGCAGGTTTTTGCCGCAAATCGTATTGACCAGCGTGGACTTGCCCGCCGAAAAATGGCCGCAAAAAGCGACGGTCAAAATTCCTCTGTCCAGCTTGGCGGCCAAATCCCCAAACTTTTCGCTTTGCTCTTCGTCCCCCGCCTCGCGGGCAAACGCGGCCATGGCAAGCAGCGCTTCCCGCAATTGCCGGGCGTCCGCGCCCGCATTCGTTCTGTCCGGAGCGGCGGCTTCGGTCTGGCTCATCGTGCAGCGCTCCTTTTCGCTTTACTTACCGATGTCTTTTTCAGTGTGCCGTTCATCCTTGCCTGGCCTTCCTTGCATCGCGCCAGAAAAGGACAAACGTCGCACTTCGGGCTTTGCGCCTTGCAATGGTACCGGCCGAAAAAAATAAGCCGGTGATGCGTCATCGTCCATTCGTCCCGGGGCACCAGCTTCATCAGCTTTTTTTCCACTTCCAGGACCGAATCGTTTTTCGCGGCGACGCCGAGCCGCTTGGCCACGCGCTCCACATGCGTGTCCACGGCGATGGCCGGCACGCCGAAGGCATTGGAGATGACCACGTTGGCCGTCTTCCTCCCCACGCCCGGCAGTTCCGTCAGCGCCGCAAAATCCCGCGGGACTTCCCCGCCGTGTTTTTCCAGCAGCATTTCGCACAGCTTCTTGATATTCCTTGCTTTGTTGCGGTACAGCCCGATGCTGCGGATATCGTTTTCCAGTTCCTCCAAAGGCACGTTCAGGTAATCTTCAGGACCCTTGTATTTTTCAAACAGATGGGCCGTCACTTTGTTCACCAGCGCATCCGTGCATTGCGCCGAAAGCACGACGGCGATGATCAATTCGAACGGATTGCGGTGGTTCAGCTCGCATCTGGCATCCGGAAACATTTCCGCGAGGGTGTCCAGAATCTGCCTCATTTCGGCGGCTTTCATGGCTAGTCCTGACGCTCCCGTCGACAAAAATTCCTTTCCCAGTGTATCGAAACTTCGGCTTTCGGGCAATAACCCCGCAAAAAGCGCCGGAAAAAGGCCAAAAGACCGCCCGAAGGCGGCCTTTTG
>ERZ795043.459-NODE-459-length-35163-cov-13.611542_pt1 | contig 35163 bp, 26 predicted proteins | sample MGYA00375127_ERZ795043 | MGnify/ENA primary metagenome ERZ795043 (study PRJEB30172, sample SAMN05518447) | compost metagenome | isolation source: Feedstock adapted compost from Newby Island compost facility, Milpitas, CA | place: USA:Newby Island compost facility... | reverse complement strand
GCCTGCCGATGCGCGCCAATTGCAAAATTTGCCCGTCGGTCAAGACTTGTGCCTTCCGGTGATCGGGCGCGATCGGCTTCAATTCCGTGCCGCCTTCTTTTTGTCCATCCAACGCCGCCGTTTTGGCTGCAATTCTCTTCTCGATGATTTCACCGTTCCGCACCTTGTATCCGTCGGCAGAGACCCGGCCGGAGACGAGCGCTTCCCCCAGTCCAAAAACGGCTTCGATGGACAGCAGCTTGCGGTTGGAGGTTAGCGGATCGGCCGTAAACAACACTCCCGAAGCCCGGGGAAACACCATCTTTTGTACGATCACGGCAATCGCAATTTTGCGGTGATCAAGTCCGTTCCGCATCCGGTAGACCACCGCGCGCTCCGTAAACAGGGAAGCCCAGCATTTGCGGATATGACGCAGGATCGACGGCAGGCCGATGATGTTCAGGTAGCTGTCTTGTTGTCCGGCGAAAGATGCGTGCGGCAAATCCTCCGCCGTCGCGCTGGAGCGGACGGCATACGTCAGCCCTTCGCCGCACCTCGCAAGATGTTCTGCCACGGCGCGCCTCACATCGCCGGGAGTTTCCGTATCGATGATCGCCTGACGGATTCTGGCGCTGATGTCCCCGATTTGGTCCCGTTCTTCTGCCTGAAGCCCGGCCAGCCGGTCCATCAAAGCCTGCACCGTTATGTTATGTTCCACGGTCAGTCGATACGCTTCCGTCGTCACGCAAAAACCGTCCGGCACTTGTACGCCTTCCATTCTGGACAGTTCCCCCAGGTTCAGCGCTTTTCCGCCCACGAGCGCAAAATGCGTTTTTTCCACTTCCTTTAGTCCCAGGACCCATGCATGCATGCATGCTTCGCATCTCCTCTTTCAATTTTTTTTGCAAAACCATTTGACATCGGTTTGGCGGCATGGTACAATTAAAATGTATGATGGGGTATTTTAACCATTTATGCAGCGAAATACGGGGTTTCCCCATTTTAGCATCCTGGCGATGCATGCGCAAGCCGACCTGCTCAGGTCGGCTTTTTTCCTTTCCCCTGCATCTTCGGGATCTGGCGTTCGCGCGGCCGCGGATCACTATAACTCCTTTCCAACGGAGTGTGCAAAAAGGACCGGAATCTCCGGTCCTTTCGTCTCTTCTCCCAATTTAGTTTTTCCGCCTGAGCGACTCGGCCAGCTCCACAAACGGACGGATCGCGTCCGGGTTGGCCATCACGCCCCGGTTGACCGCTTTTTCCACCGGCACCCCCATGAGAATGCGCTTGATGGGCACCTCCAGCTTTTTGCCGTTCAGCGTGCGGGGCACCTCCGGTATTGCCAGGATCTCGTCGGGCACATGCCGCGGCGAGCAGTTCTCGCGCACCCGCCGCTTGATCCGGTTTTTCAGCTCCTCATCCAGCCCGCCGTCCTTCCCCGGCACGACAAAGAGCAGCATTCTCAGCTTTCCCGACCCGTCGTCGATGTCGATCACCAGGCTGTCCTTCACGTCTTCGCCGTCTTCCACCGCGCTGTAGATCTCGCTCGTGCCGATCCGCACGCCGCCGCGGTTGATCGTGGAATCCGACCGGCCGTAGATCTGGCAGCTCCCCCGGCGGGTGAAACGGATCCAGTCGCCGTGCCGCCACACGCCCGGATACATCCGGAAATAGCTTTCCAGATAGCGCTCGTTGTTCGCGTCGTTCCAAAAACGGATGGGCATCGACGGCATCGGGTCCGTGACCACCAGTTCGCCCACCTGGTCGGTCACCGGCCGGCCGTGCTCGTCGAACGCCTTGACGTTGACGCCCAGGAGGGGCCCCTGGATCTCCCCGGAATGGACGGGCAAAAGCGGCGTTCCGCCCACGATGGCCGTGCAGACGTCCGTCCCCCCGCTGCACGAGTTGAGCCACACGTCGGGCTTGACGTTGCGGTACACCCACTCGAACCCTTCCGGCGGCAGGGGCGAAGCCGTCGATCCGATCGACCGCAAACGCTCCAGCCGGAATTTCCGGTTCGGCTGCACCTTGTTGTTGCGGCAGGCGAGCAGGTAGTCGGCGCTGGTGCCGAACAGGGTGATGTCCGTTTTGTCCGCCAGCTCCCACAGCATCTCCGGATGCGGGTGGTTCGGATTTCCGTCATAGAGGATGATCGTGACGCCGACGAGCAGCCCGCTCACAAGGACGTTCCACATCATCCAGCCGGTGGTCGTGTACCAGAAAAACCGGTCGCCCGGCCTCAGATCATAATGAAAGCCGCACAGCTTCAAATGCTCGATCAGGATGCCGCCCTGGCTCTGCACGATTGCCTTCGGCAGGCCGGTCGTCCCCGAGGAATACAGCACCCAGAGCGGATGCTCGAAGGGCACACGGGCAAACGCCAGCTCCTCCCGCCCGTGTCCGCGGACGAATTCCTCCCAGAAGACGGCATTCTTCAATCCGCTGATGTCGGGCTGCGCCGACAGATAGGGCAGCACCACGGTCTGTTTCAGCGTCGGGATGGCGTCCTGAATCTGCCGGACCACCGGCATCCGGTCAAAATCCTTCCCGCCGTAACGGTACCCGTCCACGACCAGGAGAATCGACGGCCCGATCTGCCGGAAGCGGTCGATCACCGTCGGACCGCCGAAGTCGGGCGAGCAGCTGGACCAGGTCGCCCCGATGCTGGCGCTTGCCAGAAACGCGATCACCGCCTCCGGAATATTCGGCAGGTAGGCCACAACCCGGTCGCCTTCCCGGATGCCGGCCGCTTTCAGCGCCGCCGCGAAGGAAGCGACCCGCTCCCGCAGCGTTTGCCAGCTCATCTCCTGCAGCGGCCGGAGTTCGGACAGGGAAATCATGGCCGGGACATCCGGGCGGGCCTGGCGAAACACATGCTCGGCGTAGTTCAGCCGCGTGCCTTCAAACCACCGGGCGCCGGGCATGGTCCGATCCGCCAGCACCCGCCGGTAAGGCGTCGATGATTGGACGGAAAAATATTCCCACAACGAGGCCCAAAACGCTTCGAGTTCCGTCACCGACCATTTCCACAAATCTTCGTACCGGTCAAAGGACAACTGTTTGTGTTCCTTCAGCCACTCCATGTATTTGGCCAGATTCGTCTGCTGTTTGAACGCATCGGAAGGTTCCCAAAGCAGGGTCCCTTCTTTGATCGCTTCCGTCATGACAACTCTCCTTTGTGCGATTCTGGTCGATTCCGGCTGCCCTGGCCATCACCCTGACCGTCAGTCCGCCCGCGCGTCCGGCCGCCGATCCTCCAGCAGCAGGCAGGCGGCGAGGCTCCCGCCCGGCGTCCGCACGAGCGGCACATCCGCCTGGCTGCACCGCTCCGTCGCCACCGGACAGCGGGTGTGAAACCGGCAGCCCGCCGGAGGATGGGAGGGGCTCGGCAGATCCCCCTTCAAAATGATCCGCTCGCGGCCCCTGAGCCGGGGATCGGGAACCGGCACGGCGGACAGGAGCGCCTTCGTGTACGGATGCTGCGGATTCGCGAACAGCGTTTCCTTTTCCGCAAACTCCACGATTTTGCCCAGATACATGACCGCGATGTGGTCGCTGATGTGCTTGACCGCCTGGATGCCGTGGGAAATGAACAGATACGACAGCCCCATGTCCTTCTGGATTTCCTTCAGGAGATTGAGGATCTGCGCCTGGATGGAAACGTCCAGCGCCGATACGGATTCGTCGCACACGATCAGCTTCGGCTTCAGGGCCAAAGCGCGGGCGATGCCGATCCGCTGCCGCTGCCCGCCGGAAAATTCGATCGGATACCGCTTCCCGTGGTAGCTCGCGAGCCCCACCCTTTCGAGGAGTTCATCTACCCTTTTCTGCCGCTCCGCCTTCGTGCCGATGCCGTGGATGACCAGGGGCTCCGCGATGATGTCCGCCACCGTCATCCGCGGGTCCAGGGAGGAGTAGGTGTCCTGGAAAATCATCTGCAGCTGTTTGCCCAGCTCTTTTTTCTTCCGGTACTCCGAAAGCTTTCGGCCTTCGAAAAAGATTTCGCCTTCCGTCGGTTTCAGCAGCCCGACGACCATCCTGCCGATCGTCGACTTCCCGCAGCCGCTCTCCCCGACCAGGCCCACGGTTTCGCCGGGCGCGATGTCGAAGCTGACGCCGTCCACCGCCTTGACGAACTGGCTTTTCTTGCCGAACAACCCGCTGCCGACGGGAAAATATTTTTTGACGTTTCTAAGAGAGACGAGCGGTTGACGTGGTGCCATGGGCCGTTTCCCCTCCCCTTTCCCCATCCTCTGCAAGCGGTTGCCAGCAGGCCACGAGATTTCCCGACGGATGCCGCGCCAGGGCTGGCTCCCGTTCGAGGCATCTCGGCGACGCGCGGAAGCAGCGGGCGGAGAAGCGGCAGCCCGCGGGCAGTTCCAACAGGTTCGGCACGACGCCGGGAATGGCCTTCAGCTTCTCCGGCGACGGTCCGTACAAGGGAGGAATGCTGTCCAACAGTCCGCGCGTGTAGGGATGGAGAGGCTTTTCGAAAATCCGCTCCACTTCGCCTTCCTCGACGATCTTGCCGCAGTACATGACGATGACCCGGTCGGCCACCTCCGCCACCACCCCGAGATCGTGGGTGATGAGCAGGATGGAGATGCCGGTTTCCCGCTGCAGCTCCTTGAGCAGGTCCAGGATCTGCGCCTGGATCGTCACGTCGAGGGCGGTGGTCGGCTCGTCGGCGATGAGCAGCTTCGGGCCGCAGGCGAGCGCCGCCGCGATCATCACCCGCTGGCGCATGCCGCCGGACAGCTGGTGGGGATAATCGTTCAGCCGTCTTTCCGCATCCGGAATCCCGACTTTCCGCAGCATCTCGAGCGCTTTCTGCCTGGCTTTGGCGTAGCTGATCTTTTGGTGAATGACGATGGATTCGGCGATCTGCTTCCCGATCGGGTGCACGGGGTTCAGGGAAGACATCGGGTCCTGGAAAATCATCCCAATGTCCCGGCCGCGAATCTTGCGCAGTTCTTTCTCGGGCAGCTTCAGCAAATCCTGGCCTTCGAACAGGATGGAGCTTTCCGGCCGGTACCGGATGGCCTTGGCGTTCAGGCCCACGATGGACAGTGAGGAAACGGTTTTGCCGCTGCCGGATTCGCCCACGAGCGCCACGATCTCGCCCCTGCCGATGGAAAAGGAAACGTCCTCCACCGGCCGGATCTCCCCCTTCGGCGTCTTGATGAACGCGGTCAGATGCTTTACTTCCAGCAAAGGAGTCTCGGTCTTCATGGGTTCCTCCCTTACGACTCCGTCTTGTATTTCGGGTCCAGCGCCGTACGCAGGCCGTCGCCGAGGAAGTTGCCGGCCAGCACGGTCAGCAGGATGGCGATGCCGGGATACAGGATCATCGTCGGGTTGTAGTTGATCATGTTGTACGCCTGCTGGATCATGACGCCCCAGCTGATGTCCGGGTCCTGCACGCCCATGCCGAGAAAGCTCAGGGTCGTCTCCACCAGCACCCCGATGCTCAGGTTGAACGACGCCTGAACCACCAGCGGGGATGCGATGTTCGGAATGATGTGCCGGAACATGATCCAGAGGGCGCTTGCGCCGGTGATCTGTGCGGCTTCCACGTAGTGCTCGGATTTCACCTGCAGGGTCTGGCCCCTCGCCAGCCGCGCGAACTGCGGCGTGAACACGATGCCGATGGCCATCATCGCGTTCCAGAGGTTGACGCCCAGGGCGCTGGTGATCCCGAGGGCCAGGATGATCGCCGGGATGGCGATGATCCCGTCCATGATGCGCATGAAAATATCGTCCACAATTCCCCCGATGTAGCCGCTGATAATCCCGATGGGAACCCCGATGCAGAACGGAATGAGCACCGCAAACAGGCTCGCCTTGACCGCGGTCTCCGTTCCCATCAGCACGCGGCTGAAAATGTCGCGCCCCAGCTCGTCCGTGCCAAACCAGTGCTTCCAGCTCGGCGGCTGCATCATGTTCATGACGTCCACCTGCGCGGGATCGTGGGGCACGATCCAGGGAGCCGACAGGGCAACGACGACCAGGACGATGAGGTAGATCAGGCTGATGAATGCCAGTCTTTCCGCCACCAGCCGCCGGAGAACGGTTCGGAAACTCATATCCCAAGCCCTCCTAGTACTCGATGCGCGGATCGAGCAGCGCGTAGACGATGTCCGTCAGGAAGTTGATGATGACGACCATCATGAACATGACGAGCACCACGCCCTGCACCATGGTGAAGTCCCGCTGCAGGATGGCCCCGACCGCCAGCTGCCCCAGACCGGGGATGGCAAAAATCGTTTCGATGACGACGGTGGCGCCCAGCGTGTTGCCGAACATGAGCCCGATCGTCGTGACGACGGGCAGCATGGCGTTTTGCAGGGCGTGCCTGAACAACGCCTGCCAGCGGCTCACCCCCTTGGAATAGGCGGTGCGGATGTAGTCCGCGTCCAGCGCTTCCATCAGCGCCGATCTCAGGTGCCGCGTGATGATGGCGATGCCGCCGAGCGAAAGGGACAGGGCGGGCAAAGCGATATCCCGGAAAAAGGCCCCGGGGCTTTCCGTGATGCCGGTAAATCCGGTGGCCGGCAGCCAGTTCAATTTCAGGCTGAACAGGACGACCAGGAACATCGCAAACAAAAAATGCGGGACCGCCACGCCCATCGTGCTGATGAAGCGCACGACATAGTCGATCCAGCTGCCGGCGTAGTAGATCGACAGGATGGCCAGACCCATGCCGATGGCCACGGCGATGACGATGGCCGCGATGACGAGCTGCAGCGAGACGGCCAGCCGGTCGAACACGGCGTCGGACACGGGCTGGCCGGTGAAGATGGACCGGCCCAGATCGCCCTGGATCGCGTGGGACAGCCAGGTGAAATACTGCTCGATGATCGGTTTGTCGAGCCCCAGCTGCCTTTTGAGCTCGGCGATTTTTTCCTCCGTGGCGTTCTCCCCGAGCAGCACCAGCACGGGATCGCCGGGAATGAGCAGCACCAGGGAGTACACGACGAGGGTAACCACGAAAATCATCGGGATGACGTACAGCAGGCGCCGAAGCAGAAATTGAAAAAACATCCATTACCCTCCCAGGAGAGGCAATATGCCGGTTCGCGGGCGGCGGGCCGCCGCCGGGCCGCGGCCGGGGGACGGCGACCCGCAGGAAAAGAAGAGTCCCGCGAAAGCGCCGGGAACGGGTGTGCGGGCCGCACAGGGATGATTCCTCGCTTTCGCGGGGTCGGAAAGAAACCGTGGCTCCGGCTCAGCCGGACGCAAAGGTTGGCGGGTGGCGTCGAAGCCCGAAGTTCCGAAAACGGATGCTTATTGGTCCAGCCACAGCTGGGCGAAGAGCGGCTTGCCCAGCAAGTTGTGCTCCACGCCTTTCACGCTCTTGTGGTAGGCGCCGACGACGGGCGGGAAGAACAGCGGCATGGCCAGCGCTTCGTCCACCAGCACTTCCTTCATGATTTGGCCGTACAGCTCTTTCCGCTTGTTCTGGTCGTAGGTGCCGGCCGCTTCGGCGATGAGCCGTTCGCTGTTGGCCGTTTCGGCCTTGCCGATGTTGTAGAAGCTGTTTTTCGAATACAGGCTGCTGATGGTCAGCTGCGGGTCGACCCGGCCCGTCCAGTTGCCCAGGAGCGCGGTGGATTGCTTGTTGAAGAAGGCGCCCACCGCCGCGTTCGGTTCCATGGCTTCCACCTCGACGGTGATGCCCACTTCCTGCAAATGGGCCTTGATCATGTCCGCCAGCCGCACGTCATACGGATCGGGCGAGCGCAGCAGCTGGAACTTCACATCCTGCACGCCGGCGTCCTGGAGCAGCTGCCTTGCCTTGTCCGGGTTGTATTCGATCCGCACTTCCGGATCGTGGGCCCAGTACCCGGTCGGGAACGGCTGATGGGCCGGCTCCCCGTAGCCCAGGTTCAGCGCCTGGACCAGCTGGTCGCGGTTGATGGCATGGTTGATGGCCTGCCGGACCGCCTTGTTGGTGAAAGGCTCCATCTCGGTGTTGATATAGATTCTTCTGTACAGCATGGAGGTGCCTTCGATCACTTCGATGTCCTTTTCCGCCTGCAGCGTTTTGATGTTCTGCGGCTGGATGCCCGGCACAAACTGGACCTTGCCGGATTTCAGGGCGTTGATGCGCGAGTTCTCTTCGCCGATGATGGAGATGGTGATGCGGTCCAGGTAAACGGCGTCCGGATTCCAGTAATTTTCGTACCGCTCATACACGATCTCCTGGCCGTTGACGTGCTTGGCCACCTTGTACGGACCGGCGCCCGTCGGATGCTGCGGGAAGTCGTCGCCGTATTGCTGCACGGCCGCCGGCGACACCATCATGCCCCCGCGGTCGGTCAGCGCCGCGATGATCGACGAATTCGGCTGGGACAAGTGCAGCTTGACCGTATGCTCGTCCACGACCTCGACGCTTTCCACCGACTTCAGCTCGCTGACCAGCGAACCTTCGGCGTTGGTCCGCTCGATGTTGAATTTCACCGCTTCCGCGTTGAACGGCGTGCCGTCGTGGAAGGTGACGCCTTTCCGCAGATGCAGCACCAGCGTCACGTCGTTCTCGAATTCCCAGGACTCCGCCAGGCCCGGCACCGGCTGCAGATCGGGCGTGAATTTCACCAGCGTGTCGTACACCGGCCAAAGCAGGGAATGGTCCGCGCCGTTGCTGCCCTTGATCGGGTCGAAATTGCTCACGTCGATCCCGTAGGCGATGGTGATTTCGCCGCCCTTTTTCGGCGTGCCGGCGGGTTGCCCGCCATCGGAAGCTCCCGGGCTCGCGGCGGCGCCGGAGCTTTGGCTGGGCTGGGACGAGGGTTCGGATGAGCCGCCCGAACCGCCTTTCGAGCTGCAGCCCGCGGCGACCATCGCCACGGCCAGCAGCAGAACGAGCAGAGTGTACAGGGTGGATTTCCTTTTGTTCATCGCGTTGTTTCCCCCTTGAAGGATTTGACGGATTTCCTTTCGCAGAATGCCCGCCCGGTTCGGTTACCGGACTTTTTCGCCCGTGAGCGCGCGGTACAGAAAGACCGCAAGTTCCGCCTTCGTGACCGGTCTGCCCGGCCGGAAGAAGTCCCCGTACCCGTTCACCAGGCCGTTGGCGGCAAGCGTGCGGACCGCCTGGTAACCCGGATAGTAGGGCGCGACGTCCTTGAACCGGAAGTCGGCGTCCCCCTCCAGTCCGAACGCCCGGACCAGGGCGATGGCCGTCTGCTCCCGGGTCATCGGCCAGTCCGGATGAAACTCGCCCCGGTCGTTCCCCTCCATCCATCCTTCCGCGGCGACGGCGGCGATGGCGGCGTAATGCGGGGAAGCCTGGTCCACATCGGCAAAGCCGGGATCGGGCCTGTCCGCGAGGTCCAGATTCAGGGCCTTTGCCAGCATGGAAGCGGCTTCCGCCCTGCTCAGCATGGCTTCAGGTCCGAAGGTCCCGCCCGGATTTCCCTCCACGAGGCCGCGGTGGGTGAGCCAGTCGATCTCCGCCGCCGCCCAGTGGCTCCACGGCACATCCGGAAAGACGGGATCCGGCAGGACGTGCTTTTTGAAGTGCTCCCAAATGATTTCGCTCGCATCCATCTGCCCGCTGGACCACCCGATCGCTTCCACCGGATAGTACTGCGGGCCGCCCGGCCACGCGTGGCCTCCGTTTTCCACCTCGTACAGAATGATTTCCGTTCCGTGCCTTCCGCCTTCGTAGACCTTGCGGTGAACGACGGTCGGGTCGTCGGCGCGCTGCGGCAGCGTTTCCGTTGCCGGTTCCGCCGAAGTTCCGTTCCGCTTCACCCAGTAGTCAATCGTCTGCTCCGTCCGCCAGTTGTACGGCACGATGGGGTCGGCCGTTCCCATCACGAGGATGACCGTGATCGGCCGTTTCCAGTCGCTGTGGAGCTCCACCCATTCCGCGAGGGGACCGGTGACGCTCGCCGCGGCGGCGATCCGGTCGGACAGCTCCACCGCCAGGCGCTGGGCGAACACGGCTCCGTTGGACATCCCGGCGGCGTAGATTCTCCGCCCATCCACGTTGTACTCGGCCATGAACTTGTCGATCAGCGCGGAGACATACCCCACATCGTCGATTCCCCAGGCGAATTGCGGCGTCCATTCCCTTCCGTCGTTCCACTGGGTCAGGTAGCCGGACAGCTGACCGGGCGGGATATCCCCCACCAGCGTCGTGCTGTCGGGATACACCACGATGAAGCCTTCCCGCTCCGCCATCTCGGGGAAGCGGTCCAGATCCCGCTGCATGCTGCCGGTCCATCCCGTCCCGTGGAAGGACAACAGGAGCGGGACCGGCTTCGACCCGTCATAGGACGAAGGCACATAAAACGCATAAGTGCGTTCCATCCCGTCGTGCACGAGGAAACCGCGCTGCAGTTCCCCGGCCGCCGGCGAAGGATTTCCCCCCTCTTCCGCCCAGGCGCTTCCCCCCGGAACCATCGCGAGCAGCAGGCAGCACAGCCACAGCGAAACCGATCGACGAGGCCCGAGCAAACACAACCACCTCCAGTCACGGGTTTCTTCCCGGGTTCCCGGCTTTCAATGACAGCGCTTGCAAAAAACAAACTAAATTCTAGACCGCGGTTTAGACTTTAGTTCAATCTTATAACGGGGCGAAACGATCTGTCAATACGAAACCCGCCGCGCCGCCGCGGTCCAGATTTCCCGCCAGCGTCCGTCCGGATCGTCCGCCACCCTCGGTTCCCTGTCAAAGATCATGGTCGCCCGGCGTTGCAGGTCATACCGCGGCCATTCCGGCAGCTCCGGAACGTTCGGGTCGCCGCGATGGGCAAAGGCAATCCAGGCCCGGTGCATCTTTTCCGCCAGGCTGAACCGCTCCGGGCCACTGCCGGTGATCCGTTCCATGCCTTCCTTGCCGAGGGTGTTCCAGACAAACGGAATCTCCAGGGCGTGATAGGCCCGCGGATGACCGTCCAGCGTCGGGCTCGGATAATCGAACCGGTACATCCACACCGGCGTGCCGTGTTGCACCTGAAACTCGCTCAAGGCGATCGAAGGATATGTGAACACCTCGAAGGTCATCATGTCATGGTACAAATCCCGGTCCAGGCTTCTCTCCCGGAGCACCCCGGCGGACAGCGCCGGCCACCGGTCCCCGAAGGACAGCTCGAACGCTTCATGGAGGCGCTCATCCTTCAGCTCTTGCCACCACGAATCAAAATGGGTGAACCACCGCCACTCATCCCGATTGTTTCCGATGAGGACGGGAATGCCCTTCGCCGCTCCTTCCCGGATCGCTCCCTCGGGGTTTTCCGGCAGGATGCGGCCGTCCCGCACCGGTCCCCACACCCGGGCCTGGAACACTTCCGTCGCCTTCAGCATCTCATCGGCGGACAGGCGATGCAGACGGAACAGCTCGCCCGGCCGGACGCCGAGCGCGTCCAGATACTGCACGGTCACCTTCGCCGCCGCGTCCCGCGTGCGCGTATGTTTGGCCGTGCCGCTCTGCATGATCGCCTTGCGGAACAGACCCCTGGCCGCCGGCATCGCCAGAAGCGCGCTGACGCTGACGGATCCGGCCGACTCGCCGAAAATCGTGACGTTATCGGGATCGCCGCCAAAGGCTTCGATGTTTTCCCGCACCCACCGGAGCGCGGCCACCTGGTCCAGCATGCCGCAGTTGCCCGAATCTGCGTAGTCTTCTCCGCCATAGGCGGACAGATCGAGAAAACCGAACACGCCGAGGCGATAGTTGACCGTGACGACGACCACGTCGCCCTTTTCCGCGAAGGACGCGCCGTCGTACATCGGGCTGGAGCCGGATCCGAACGCGAACGATCCGCCATGGATCCAGACCATCACCGGGCGCTTCCCGCCATCGGCTCCCGGCGACCACACGTTCAGGTACAGGCAATCCTCGCTTTTGTAGGAAGGACAGTCGTTCAAAAACTTCATCGTTTCCCGTTCCCGTTGCACGGCCGCGGGAGCGAAATGCACCGCCGGCCGGATTCCCTTCCACGGGATCGGTTCCTGCGGCGCCCGGAAACGGAGCGGCCCGACGGGCGGAGCCGCGTACGGGATGCCCCTCCAGACGCACACCTTTCCTTCCCTTGTCCCTTCCACCAGGCCGTATCGCGTTTCCACCACCAGACTGGACATCGGGTAAGGCTGCCCCCCATCCGCTTGTTTAGGACTTTTTGTTTAGGAATTTGGCTGATTCATTGCGCTCTAAATTGTCAGGCCGCCGTCGATGCTCAAGATCGCGCCGGTGATAAAGCTCGCTTCGTCCGACGCCAGAAAAAGATACCCGTTGGCGACTTCCTGCGGCGTCCCGACGCGGCCCAGCGGCGTTTTCTGCGCCATCATGTCCAGCACGTGCCGCGGCATTTTTTCCGTCATGGCGGTGGCGATCATGCCGGGGGCCACCGCGTTCACGCGGATGCCGTATTTTCCGAGCTCCCTTGCCCAAGTCTTGGTCATCCCGTTGACGCCCCATTTCGTGGCGGCATAGTTCGTCTGGCCGAAATTGCCGTACAGGCCGACGATGGACGAGGCGTTCAGGATGACGCCGCTCCCCTGCTCCTTCATCACCCTGGCCGCGGCCTGGGCGACGTTGAACACGCCCTTCAGGTTCACGTCGATGACCCGGTCCCACTGCTCTTCCGTCATCTTCACCAATTGGGCGTCGGCGGTGATGCCCGCGTTGTTGACGACGATGTCGAGCCGGCCGAATTGCGCCGCCGTCTCGGCGATCAGCCGCTCCACCCGGGAGCGGTCGGTCACGTCGCAGACGAAGGTCTGCGCCTCGCCGCCGTTTTGCCGGATCGCGGCGGCGACCCGCTCCAGCTCTTCTTCCATGAGGTCCGCCAGCATGAGCCGGGCGCCTTCCCGGGCAAAGGTCTCGGCCACGGCCCGCCCGATCCCGTTCGCGGCTCCCGTGATGACGGCCACCTTGTCTTTCAGTCTCACGGTCACGTCCTCCCCGTCTCCATGAAAATGCCGCAGCCCGTTTTTTACAGTTTCAGAAACTCGTCGATATAGTCAAAGGTGCGCACTTCTTTCCGCTGCTCCTTGCGCTTGACCAGCTCGACCACCTTGTCGTTGAACGGCGTCGGAATGCCGAATTCCCTTCCTTTTTCGCTGACCACCCCGTTGATGTAGTCGATCTCCGTCGTCCGGCCCTTTTCCAGATCCTGCAGCATGCTCGCCTTCGTGTCCCGGTGCCGGTCCCATACCCGCTTGAAGAACGGAAATTTGCCCAGCACCTCCCGGGGCGTGCCCTCTTTCAGTTCCAGCTCGTCAAAATGCTCGCCCTGCATCTCCACCAGCCGGATGCCCTGGGCGCGCGCCACCTTGATCGTCTCATCCGCCAGATGGGCCAGGCACCAGAACCCCCGCGGATCGTCCATGACCTCGCCGAAGGTGCATCCGAGGGCGGCGGACATGCCGCTGAACGTCGCGTTCATGAGCAGCTTGGACCACCGGATGCCCATCAGGTTGTCGGAGACCACGGAGGCGCCCACCTGCTGCAAAATCGCGTTCACTTCCCGGATTCGTTCATTGATTTCGCCGCTCATCGTGCCGATTTCGAAGGCGTATTTTTCCAGGGCTTCCTTCGATGACGCCAGCATGGAAACGCCGGGCCCCATCCAGGTCGCGCCGAAGCCCACCGCCCCGCCGATGGTGCGGTGCTCGCCGACGATCCTGGCCACGTGCACTTCGGGCACGCCGTTCTGCAGCGTGCAGACGAGGCTATGTTCGTGCAGGTGGGGCAAAAGTTTCCGAAGCACCGTTTCGTTTTCAAACTGCTTGACCAGAAGAAAAATGAGATCGTACCGGTGCTTCAGTTCGTCGATATGCCAGGCGGGGCCGTGCGCCTTGACATGGATCGAGCCGATCACCTCGCTTCCATGCCGCTTCAGATGCCGGACGTTTTCGTCGTAGCCGTCGATCAGGTCGACCTCGATCCCCTTGGCGTTCAGGATCGTGCCGATGATGGTGCCGATCGCCCCCACGCCCACGACGCCGATTTTCCCGAAGCTCAAGATGCGCACTCCCTTTCTTTATTTTGAGGCAGCTGAGTCAGCTTGCAGGCACGAAATCAGCGGACCGCTTCCGGGTTTTCGAGGATGACGGCAATGCCCTGGCCGCCGCCGATGCACAGGGTCGCCAGACCGTAGCGGGCTCCCCGCCTCTTCAGTTCCACGGCCAGGGAGTAGGTGACGCGCGTGCCGCTGGCGCCGACGGGGTGTCCCAGGGCGATGGCGCCGCCGTTCACGTTCACCTTGACGGGGTCGAGCTCAAGCTCCTTCATGACCGCCAGCGCCTGGGAGGCAAACGCCTCGTTCAGTTCGACCAGATCCATGTCGTCCAGGGACAGCCCCGCTTTTTCCAGGGCTTTCCGCGACGCCGGCACCGGACCGATGCCCATGACGGCCGGATCGACCCCTGCCACCGCCCACGAGACGATTCTGGCCAGCGGCTTCAGCCCGTGCCGCTCCACATACCGTTCGCTGGCCAGCACCACCGCCGCCGCACCGTCGTTGATGCCGCTGGCGTTGCCCGCCGTTACCGTGCCGTCCGGCTTGAAAGCGGGCTTCAGTTTCGCCAGGCTTTCCGCGGTCACCCCTTCCCGGATATGCTCATCCGTGTCGACCACGAGCTCTTCGCCCTTGGGGCCCTTCACCGTGACCGGGGCGATTTCCGCGGCAAACCGGCCGGCGCTTCTCGCGGCGGCCGCCTTTCTCTGGGAGCCAGCGGCGAACTCGTCCTGTTCCCCGCGGGTAATGCCGTACCGGACGGCCAGATTTTCCGCCGTCATGCCCATCCCGCAGCCGACGTAATGGTCGGTCAGCGCTTCCCACAGCATGTCGTCCACCACCGGCGCCCGGTGGGGCGAGCCGAAGCGGGTTCCCCGCAGCACATGGGGGGCCAGGCTCATGTTTTCCGTGCCGCCCGCCGCCACCACTTCGGCTTCTCCCAGCGCAATCGCCTGCGCCCCGGACACGATCGCCTGCAGGCCGGACCCGCACAGCCGGTTGACCGTCAGCGCCGTGGATTCCTGCCTCATCCCGCTTTTCAGCCCGATCTGCCTGGCCAGATACGGGGCGCTTTTGCTCGTCTGGATGACGTTGCCGAACACGATTTCGTCGATATCGCCGGCATCCACCCCGCTTCGGCGGATCGCCTCCCGGGTCGCGACGACGCCCAGTTCGATTTCGTTGACGTCTTTCAACGCCCCGCCGAATTTGCCAAAAGGTGTCCGTGCTCCGTTCACAATGTAGGTTGACATCTTTGTTTTTCCTTTCCTAATATGAATTTGATGAAAAAACGCGGATTTGGGCGAAAACGCTTTCTATTTCGCCAAAAAACAAATCCTGCCAAAAAAACGGGCGCGTGAATGGCGGAAATCGGAATGGCAGCGGCAAAACAAACCCTATTCTAGACTTTGGTCTAATTTTAATTTACAATAGACCAAAACAGGGTGTCAATATGCGGACGAGGTGAACCATTTGTTTGATGGAAGAAACAAGCAGCGCAGAGGAGAAGTGACGCAGAAACACATCCTGGAAACCGCCCTGAAGCTGTTTGCCCAAAAAGGGTACGACCGCGTCACCGTCGATGAGATCTGCAAAAAAAGCGGCACGTCCAAAGGCTCCTTCTACCAGCACTTCAGCGCCAAATCCGATATCTTTTTCATGAAGTTCCTGGAAGCCGACGACTACTACGCGCAGGTCATGGAATCGCTGCCGGAGGAACTGGACGTTTACGAAAAGCTGTCGATCTTTTTCCACAAGGCGCTCTGCTTCCTCAATCAGGAAATGGGAAAAGATCTGATGAAGGTCATGTACAGCTCCGCGCTGACTTCGAACGAGCACAGCTACTTCCTGAACGAGAGGCGCAAGCTGACTCACATTTTCGTCTACTTTGCGAAGGAAATTCTGAAAAAGAAAGGGATCGAACCGGCGGAACACCGGATCCAGGCGGTGCTGTCCATCCTGACGCAGTACATGATGGGCATGATCTACCACTGGTGCGTCCGCAGGGACGAAAAATCCCTGGAGGATCACTCCGGGGAAGCCATCGCGGTCATGATCGAGGGGCTGAAAAACTGGAACTTGGCCGAGCCGCGGTCCGTGTCCGCGGTTTGACGGAATCCGGCGTTCGCCGGCGGCCCGCCGGGCGCCGGCTTCCCGCCGTCTGACGTTGGCTGTCCGCTCTTGCGCCGTGCGCCGGTTTCGCTCCGTCCGGCGTTGGCTTTTCCGCTCTTCCCCCGCGCCGGTTTCGCTCCGTCCGATGTTGGCCGCCCGCACTTCTTCCGCTCCCGACGGCCCCGTCCGTGGTGTCCCTCGTTTCGCATTGCCCCTTCATACGGATCGGCTTCCTTTTATTCTTCACGTTTTTTCCGATGCAGAACAAAAAAACACCGCCCCCGACACCGTCCTGCGACGACGTGGAAGGCGGCGAAACAGCGGCGGAAATATCCATGGCCGATCACGGCACGGGCGGAGGCGCGGCCGTCGAATCGCGGATGACCAGCTCCGGTTCGTACACGATGTCCTCCGCTTCGGCCTGTGGCCGTTCGACCAGGTCCAGCAGCATTTCGGCGGCCCGCATGCCCAGTTCCTCTTTCGGATGGGCGAGGGTGGTCAGCTTGGTTTCGGTGGCCGTCGCCAGGGGCGAATCGTCGAACCCGACCACGGATACGTCGCCGGGAACGGTCAGCCCCGCCTGCCGCACGGCATCCAGAATTTTCACGGCCAGCTGGTCGTTGTAGCAAACCAGAGCGGTCGGCCGGCCGGGACGGCGGAGCAAATCCAGCGCCGCCGCGACGGCCTCTTCATTCACCGTCTCGGTGGCATAGCGCACGACAAAGGACGGGTCCACGGCCATTCCGCGTTTCCGGTGCGCCGCGAGGAACCCTTTCAGCCGTCCGACGCCCTGAAGGTCGTCCGTCTTGAAAAAGCCGGCCACGCGAGTGTGGCCAAGCGACAGCAAATGCTCCGTGGCGAGGAATCCGCCGCGCTCGTCGTTGACCATGATGCACGGCCCGTACCATTCCGGATAGCGCGCGTGCAGCATGACCATGGGCACGCCGAGCCGCTGAAGCTCCAGAAAATACTGCAGGTTCGTGTTCCCCAGCGCGCTTTTGGTCGGTTCCACCAGCAGGCCGCACGGGGACTGGCTGAGCATCTGGCGCAGGCATTCCAGTTCCCTGGCCTTGTCGTTGTCGGTGCTGGACAGCAGCAGGCTGTATCCCCGCCTGCGGACGACGGCTTCGGCGCCGCGCACGATATGCGGAAAAATGTAATCGGAGATATAGGTGGTCAGCATTCCGATCATTTTCCCGTTGCGATTCCCGGGACGCGGAGGGGAGACGAAGGTTCCCTTCCCCCGCATCCGGTGCAGCCAGCCTTCCGCCTCCAGCTCGCCCAGCGTCTGGCGGACGGTCTGCCGGCTCACCCCGAATTGTTCCGCGATTTCGTTTTCCGACGGAATCCGTTCTTCCGGCTTGTACTTCCCCTCTTGCAGCCAGCGCAGAATTTCCTGCTTCAGGCGCATGTACTTTGGCGTTCTGGTTTCGTCCATCCGTGCACCCCGGCTTATGTCTGTCAACCAGCATCATTATAGCACAGGGGGGTCATGGAAGAACGCCGTTTGCAAAAAAGTTGTACGTACCTGTTCCCGTACCACGATGGGCTTGATCGTTCCGGAAGCGGGATCCGTCCATTCTTTCCACCGCCGCTCCGGCTCCACCGGAGGCCGCGCGGTGGGAGATGATGCCTTTCATCCAATTAATAAGTGCACTATTGTCGCCAATGGCGGATTGGGGTTGCGGCCGTGCGGATCATATGCTGTCGCGGATCGCTTTCAACCGCTTCATGACGTCGTTGGCGCCGCGCCCGAAATAGTCATGGAGGATGGAATATTCGCGGTACAGCTTATCGTAGACGGCGGCGTTTTCCGGAATCGGGCGGAACGTTTCCTCCTTGGTCCGCGCCATGTTCGCGGCTGCCTCCACGACGGAATCGTAGCCGCCGGCCGCCCTGCCCGCGGCCACCGCGCCGAACATGGCCGCCCCGACGGCGGATGTCTGCTTCGACGCGGCGATCTTGATCTCCCGGCCCGTCACGTCCGCGTAAATTTGCATGAGCAGCCGGTTTTTCTGCGGCAGCCCGCCGCAGGCGTACAGCTCGTCGACTTTGAGGCCGCCGCTCTCGAACGCCTCGATGATTTTCCGCGTGCCGTAAGCCGTCGCCTCCAGCAGCGTCCGGTAGATTTCCTCCGGTTTGGTGAGCAGGGTGCAGCCCACGATAAGCCCCGAAAGATCCGCGTCGACGAGGGTGGAACGGTTGCCGTTCCACCAGTCGAGGGCGAGCAGCCCGGTTTGCCCCGGCTTGCAGGCGGCGGCGCGTTTTTCCAGCCACGCGTGCACCCCCGCGCCTTCCCTTGCTGCCTCGTCCCGGACGCAAGCCGGCACCGCCTGTTCCACGAACCACTCGAAAATGTCGCCGACGGCCGCCTGTCCCGCTTCATAGCCGTAATATCCCGGAATGATGCCGTCTTCCACGACGCCGCTGATGCCTTCGATCCACTTCTCTTCCGTGGAAATCATCATGTGGCAGGTCGACGTTCCCATCACCATGACGAGCTGGCCCGGCTTGACCGCGCCAACCCCCGGCACGGCGGCATGGGCGTCCACGATGCCCACCGCCACCGCCGTTCCCGGCAGGAGCCCCGTCTGCTCCGCCATCTCCGGCGTGAGTCCGCCCGCCTTCGCGCCCAGCGGCAGCACTTCGCCCCGCAGCTTCGTCTCCGCGAAAAATTCCAGACGCGGGTCCAGCGCCCGGAAAAATTCCCGCGACGGATACCCTTCCCGCTTGTGCCAGATCGACTTGTATCCGGCCGGACAGCAGCTGCGGACCAGGTTGCCGGTCAGACGGAACACGATCCAGTCCGCCGCTTCGACGAACCGGTCGGCTGCGTCGTACACTTCCGGCGCCTCGTTCACGATTTGCCAGACCTTCGGCACCATCCATTCGGACGAAATCTTCCCGCCGTAGCGCGGCAGGAACCGTTCCCCGCGCTCGGCGGCGATGGCGTTCAGCCGGTTCGCCTCGTCCTGGGCCGCATGGTGTTTCCACAATTTCACCCAGCTGTGGGGGTTGTTTTTCCATTCGGACAAAAAGCAGAGCGGCACGCCTTCCCGGTTCACCGGCAAAATCGTGCAGGCGGTGAAATCGACGCCGATCCCGATCACGTCCTCCGGGCGGACGCCGGATTGCCGGAGCACTGCGGGCACCGAACGGCGAAGCACCTCCAGATAGTCGCCGGGGTGCTGAAGGGCCCATTCCCGCCCGAGCTTCACCCCGCCTTCCGGCAGCTCCTCGTCGATGACGCCGTGCGGATAGGGCGTGACGTGGTCCGCCACTTCCGCGCCGTCCGCCAGATCGACCAGGACGGCACGGCCCGACTGGGTTCCGTAGTCGATGCCGATGGCGTATTTCCTGCTCATCGTGTTGTTCCTCCTTCAATGATTGCCGCCGGCGCCGTCTTCCTTTTCGGAACTCCGCCGCCGTTGCCATGATGAAGCGTCCCGTGATTTTCCGCACCCGTTGCGAAACGTCAGGGTCAAAAAAAGCCGGATGCGACGCGGTGCCGTCCCGTTCGTCGATCCGGACGCGGGCAAAGCCATTTCCATGGCCGGCCTGTGGTTCACCCTGCCCCGCATATGCCGGCGAACTTGCGGCGGGCTTCCTCCCAGGACGATTGTTCCGCCGGATCGGGCTCGTAGGCGGCGAGCGGGAACGAATCCCTCACCAGGGCCCTCGCTTCGCGCAGATCCCGGCAATGGCCGAGGGCGATCAGCTGCACGAGCATGTTGCCGACGGCGCTGGCTTCCACCGGCCCGGCCCAGACGGGACGCGCCAGCGCGTTGGCCGTGAATCGGCAGAGCAGCTCGTTTTGGATACCGCCGCCGACCATGTGCAATCCGCGGAACGACCGGCCGGTGAGGAGCTCGAGCTGATCCACCGCCTGCCGGTAGCGCAGGGCCAGGCTTTCCAGGATGCAGCGCACCACCTGGCCCTGGGTTTCCGGTTCCGGCTGCCCCGTCCCGCGGCAAAAGCCGCGGATTTCCTCCAGCATGCTGTCCGGGGCGTAGAACCGGAGGTCGTCGGGATCGATCAGGCTGCGGAACGGCGGCGCCTTGCGGGCCGCGTCGACCAGATCGGACCAGGCGAAAGGCTGGCCCTGTTCTTCCCATTCCCTCCGGCATTCCTGCAAAATCCACAGGCCCATGATGTTTTTCAGCAGCTGCCAGGTGTCCCCGGCGCCGCCCTCGTTGGAATACGCCAGTTCCATCGCCTGCGGTGTGAGCAGCGGCCGGTCGAGCTCGGTGCCGAGCAGCGACCACGTGCCGCACACCAGATAGACAAACGGTTCCCCGCCAGCCGGAACGGCCGCCGCCGCCGACTCCGTGTCGTGGGTGGCCACCGCGACGGCTTCCACCGGCGGAACGCCCAGCTCGCGGCACACCGCGTCCGACAGCGGCCCGATGCGGGTGCCGGGCGGAACGACGTCCAGAAACAGGCGCGACGGGATGCCCAGGCGCTCCATCAGGGCCGTGTTCCATGTTTTCGTGAGCGGATGGAGCAATTGGGTGGTGGTGGCCATCGTAAATTCGCAGACTTTTCGGCCGGTCAGCAGATAGGCGATGAGATCCGGGGTGAGCAGCAGCGTCTCGGCGGCGTCCAGCCTGGGCGAACGGGCTTTGGCCATCGCGTACAGCTGGTAGATGGTGTTGAACGGCATGAACTGCAGTCCGCCCTGCTCATACAGCTCCCGCCGGCCGACGAGCGCGGCGACTTCGTCGATCAGCCCGTCCGTCTGCGAATCCCGGTAATGGTACGGATTGCCGACCAGCTCGCCGTTCCGGTCGATCAGTCCGAAGTCGACACCCCACGTGTCGATGCCGAAGGATTCCGGCCGAAAGCCTTCCAGGAATGCCTTGCGGATGCCGGCTTTCACTTCCTGCAGCAGGCGCAGGATGTCCCAGTACAGATGGCCGCAGGTTTCCACCGGCCCGTTGGGAAACCGGTGGATTTCCGTGACGGCCAGCCGGCGTCCTTCCCGGTCTTCCAGCAATTCGCCGACCAGCGCCCGGCCGTTGCTGGCCCCCAGGTCGAAGGCCAGCACCGACGCCCGCCGGCCCGGCGTCGTACGGGATGCGGCTTGCGGCATGGACCCGTGCACCTCCGTCACTTGAGGTTCTGCAACAGCCGGATGCGGTAAGCCTCGGTTTCCAGCGAAGCGATCTCCGCCACCTCTTCGTCGGTCAGCACCCGCGGCTTGCGGACGGAGGCGGCGAACAGCCAGATTTTGGCGCTTTCCTCCACCACTTCGGTGCGGTAATACGCTTCGCGCAAATTCCGCCCCAGCGCCACCAGCCCGTGGTTGCCCAGCAGGATGGTGCTGGCGTTGCGGGAAGCGGCCGCCACCATTTCCGCCATCTTGGCGGTGGTCGGCAGCACGTATGGCACGTACGCCGTCTTGCCGACCAGGGCCGCCTGGTCCGGGAACATGACCGGCAATTCGTCCGCCACCAGCGTCAGCGCGATGCAGTAAGGCGGGTGCGTGTGCACCACCGCCCGGATGTCGGGGTTGGCCCGGTACAGTTCCAGATGCATGAGCACCTCGGAAGAAGGCCGCCAGCCGTTGTCGGTGACGGTGCCGGTGGCGATGTCCACTTCCACCCACTGTTCGGGCTCGACTTCATCCAGTGCGAAGCCGCTCGGGGACAGGTACATCTTGTCGCCGAAGCGGGCGGAAATGTTCCCGCCGGGCCCGACCACCAGACGGGCGGCCACCGTCTTGCGCGCGTAGACGGACAGCTCCCGCCGGACGGCGGCCGCTTCGTCCGATGCCATTCCGGCGTGTTTGCCGCTGTGCTCCATGGCGCATCCCCTTTACCGGTACAGCGGCCCGAAGGTCTGGCACGCCCGGTAGTCGGCGCCTTCCGGATCGGAGGTGCCGAACAGGCTCCACGCCTTCGGCCGGAAAATGCGTTCCTCCGGCACGTTGTGCATGTTGACCGGAATCCGCAGCATGGAAGCCAGCGTGATGAGGTCCGCGCCGATGTGCCCGTAGCTGATGGCGCCGTGGTTGGAGCCCCAGTTGTTCATCACGTCGTACACGGTACGGAACGCCCCGCGGCCGGTCAGGATCGGCGCAAACCAGGTGGTCGGCCAGGTCGGGTCGGTGCGCAGGTCGAGGGCGTCGTGCACTTCCGGAGGCAGGTCCACCGAATAGCCTTCGGCGATTTGCAGCACCGGTCCGATTCCCTTCACAAGGTTGATCCGGCACATGGTCATCGGCATGCCGCCGCGGGTCAGAAAATCGGTGGAGTACCCGCCGCCGCGGAAATATTCCACGTTGGCCGGCCGGAACAGCGTTGCCTTGAGGCACCGGTCCACTTCGTCGGGTGTGATTTCCCAGAACGGCTTCATGACCGGCTTGCCGTCCCTCGTCTGTTCGCCGGTGCCGTCCAGCGCCGCGGGCCCGGAGTTGATCAGATGCAGGATGCCGTGCTGCGCGGCGCCCTGCAGGGTGTGACCGGTAACCCTTTTTACCGCTTCCGGGCTCCAGTACGTGCGGACGTCGGCGAAAATTTGCGCGGTGTTTGTCAGCAGGTAGCCAAACAGCATGGCCACGCCGTTCAGGGAGTCGTTTTCGGTGGCCATGATGTAGGGCGCGCGGATGCCGTTCCAGTCGAAGGACGAGTTCAGGATCGCTTCCATGAAGTCGCCGTTCGGGAAATGGTCGGTCCACTGCCGCTGGCCCTGGAATCCGGCCGCGATGGCGTGATGGCCGAGCGACTCCTCTTCCCATCCCAGCTCCGCCAGGCGCGGATTGCCGACCATGAGGTCACGGGCGATCATCGTCATTTTGACGGACAGCTCCCAGTCCCGGTCTTTTTCCGCGCGGGAACGCTGTTTTTCCGGCTTGTTGTTGTCCGGGCCTTCCTTGCAGTTGGCTTTCACCCATGCAAGCGCTTTCTCGAACTCCGCGGGATCGTAGATTCCCCGGTCGAAGCGCCGCACGAATTCCGACATGTCCACGTATTCGGTGCGCATCCCGAGATAGTCGTGGAAGAAATCGTCATCCACCTTCGATCCGACGATGCCCATGGACACCGAACCCATGCCCAGGTAGGACTTGCCCCGCATGTACGCCACGGCCAGCCCGGCGCGGGCGAAACGCAGCAGCTTTTCTTTCACGTCGTCCGGAATCGTCGTGTCGCCGGCGTCCTGCACATGCTCGCCGTAGATGCCGAAAGCCGGCAGCCCCTTTTGCGCGTGCGCCGCCAGCACCGCCGCCAGGTACACCGCCCCCGGGCGCTCGGTACCGTTGAAGCCCCACACCGCCTTCGGGATGGTCGGGTCCATGTCCATCGTTTCCGTCCCGTAGCACCAGCAGGGCGTCACGGTGATCGACACGCCCACGCCGTGCCGGGCAAACTTCTCCGCACAGGCGGCCGCTTCCGCCACGCCGCCGATGCAGGTGTCGGCGATGACGCATTCCACCGGCTGCCCGTTCGGATACCGCAGATTGTCGGACAACAGCTTCGCCACCGCCCTGGCCATGTTCATCGTCTGCTCTTCCAGCGATTCGCGCACACCCTGCCTTCTGCCGTCGATCGTGGGCCGGATGCCGATCTTCGGAAATCCGCCCAGCCAGCGATGTTCCGCCATTTCGATCCCTCCGCGCATGTGATAGGATAGCTTTCCCAACCGCAGGAATGTTACCGGTAACTCTACCCTAACAGCAAAAAAGCTTGCTGTCAATCACCTTTCCGGTTAAGATAGGAAACGACAAAATACATCGCGCTTTCCCTTGCCGGAACAAAGGAGTCCAGACATGCCCAAGGATTCGGAACAACGGTCGGCGGTCACCATCTACGATATCGCGGCCAGGGCGAAGGTTTCGCCGATGACCGTGTCTAGGGTTATCAATAACACCGGAAAAATCAGCGAAAAAACGCGGGCGCGCGTGCGCCGCGTGATGGAAGAACTGAATTACGTGCCGAACCAGATGGCGCGGAGTCTGGTGCTGCAGCAGACGCGCATCCTGTTTCTGCTCATCTCGGACATCGCCAACCCGTTTTTCACCACCGTCGCCCGCGGCGCCGAAGACGCCGCCCGGAAGCAGGGCTACCACGTGCTGTTCGGCAACAGCGACGAAAGCCTGGAGAAAGAAGCGGAATACGTCCACACCATCCTGTCCATGCGGGTGGACGGCGTCCTGTTCGCCCCGGCCGGCGACCCGTCGCGCCCGCATCTGGAAAAGCTCAGGGCGCACAAGGTTCCCTTCGTGCTATTGGACCGGGAAGTGCCCGGCATCGAGTGCGACGTGGTGCTGGGCGACAGCAAGGAAGCCGCGCACCGGCTGACCGCCCATCTGATCGAACGCGGCCACCGGCGGATCGCCATGGTGAACGGCTCCTCCGCCGTCTCCAGCGCGCGGCTCCGCCTGCAGGGGTACCGGGAAGCGCTGATGCTGCACCGTCTGCCGTTCGACGAGCGCTACGTGCACGAAAGCAGCTTCGGCCGGCTGGCCGACCTGTCGGCCATGGAAGCCTGGTTTGCGGGCCTCGATCCCGCGCCGACCGCCATTGTCGCCGGCAACAACGTGCTGGCCGTCGAGATCATCCAGGTCATCCGCGGCCGGGGGCTCAAGGTTCCGGAAGATGTCTCGGTGGTCTGTTTCGACGAGCTGGGCTCCGCCACGGAGCTGGACCCGTTCCTGACGGTGGCCGCCCAGCAGGCTTACCAGTTCGGTTACATGGGCATGCAGCTACTCATCGAGCGCATCCGGGAAGGCGAACAGGCGGGGCCGTGGAAAAAGCTCATGCTTCCCGCGGAACTGATCGAGCGGCGCTCGGTGGTCCGGCCGCGGACGTGATCCGAACAATAAAGGGCAACGGTTTGGCCGGGGCCGTTCCGCCGCCCTATGTGTGTCTGCGCATGCTGTGCCCCTATGCCAGTTCCGCTGCGTGCTCGATATTCCCCTGCATGTGGCGGACCATGTTCGCGTATTCCCCGTCCATCGCCATCAGCTCCTCATGGGTCCCCTGTTCGACGATGCGTCCGTGCCGCATGACGACGATCCGGTCCGCGTGCCGCACCGTGGACAGCCGGTGGGCTATCACCAGCGTCGTCCGTCCTTTCGCCGCCACTTCCAGCGCCTCCTGGATGCGCTGCTCCGTTTGCGAGTCCAGATGCGCGGTGGCTTCGTCCAGGATGAGGATGCGCGGGTCGTACAACAGCACGCGGGCGAAGGAAATCAGCTGCCGCTCGCCCGCCGACAACCCGCTGCCCCGCTCCGACACCATCGTGTCGTACCCGTCCGGCAGGCGGCGAATGATCGCGCCGGCCCCGACCCGTTCGCACGCTTCCACCGCCTCCTCGCGGGAAAAGGCGTCGCTGAACAGCCGGACGTTGTCGAGGATGGAACCGGAGAACAGGAACGGCTCCTGCTGGACCAGGCCGACCGTGCGGTGCAGCGCCGTGAGGGGAATGCGCCGGACGTCGACGCCGTCGATGCGCACGGCGCCCTCGTTTACGTCGTAAAAGCGGCACAGCAGATGGACGAGGGAGCTTTTGCCCGCGCCGGTGGCGCCGACGATGCCGACGAATTCGCCCGGCCGGATGGACAGACTGACGCCGTGCAGCACATCGCCGTCCCCGTACCCGAAGCGGACGTTTTCGAACTCCACCCGCCCCTTCACCCGCCGCGGATCCCAGGACACCTCCAGCTCCGGCAACGGATCGCGGATCGCCGGCTCCACGGAAAAAATCCGCCACAGCCTCTCCACGGACACCAGCGTGGATTGCAGCGTGTTCCATTGCTGCGTGATCTGGTTGATCGGCTGGAAAAACTGGCGGACATAGCTGATGAACGCGTACAGCACACCGAACTCCAGCCGTTCATGCAGGACCGCCCACCCGCCGATCCAGACGACGAACGCCACCGCAAGGTTGCCCAGAATTTCGAAGGAACGGTTGAACAGCAGCGTCGCCCGGACCTCCCGCAGCGCGGCGCGGAAATGGCTTTCGTTGCGCCCGCTGAACCGCTCCGCCTGTTCCCTTTCCTGGCGGAATGCCTGGATGAGGCTCATCCCCGCCAGATTTTCCGCCAGAAAAGCGATGAGCCCCGACAATTCCGCGCGGGTGCGGTGGTACGTCGTGCGCAGCCAGCGGCGGAACGAGACGGCGATAAAGGCGATGAGCGGCAGCATGACCAGGCAGTACAGGGCCAGCTCCGCGTCGAGGGCGAACATGAACACCAGGATCATGACCAGCATCAGGCCGTCCCGCACCAGCGTGTTCAGCACCTGGGTGAAAAACTGGCTGATCGTTTCGGTGTCGCTCGAGATGTTGGTCACCAGGCTGCCGGAAGGATGACGGTCGAAAAAGGCCATGGGCTGGCGGGCGATATGCCGGAACAGGTCGCCCCGCAGCCGGGCGACGATGCGCTGGCCGGCTTTTTGCAGCAGGTTGGCCTGCAGGTAGGCAAAGACCAGTCCGAGCACGGCGAGGACCAGGTAGGCCGCGGCCAGCTCCAGGACGCGCGCGAATCCGCCGGCTTCGAACAGCAGGCGGTCGTCGATGGCGATCTTGATCAGCACCGGCTGCATGAGATCGGCGGAAATGGCCAGCAGCGAGCAGCCGACGACGGCCAGCAGCGTCCCGCGATGCGGCCGGGCATAGGAGCCCAGGAAGCCCATGGCTTCCTTGCGCCGGAGCGGCAACGGCGCGGTTCCCCGTTCATCCGGCGTCCGTCGGATTGCATCCTCCCGCATCGTCAGCCCCCCTTTCCTGCAGCCTGTGCATCGCGGCGTACAATCCGCCGAGGCGAACCAGCTCTTCGTGCGTGCCCCGTTCCACGATGCGCCCGTCGTCCATTACGACGATTTCGTCGGCGTGGCGGACGGCGCTCAGGCGGTGCGAAATGATGATGGTGGTCCTGCCGCGGCGGATATCCCGCAGCCGGCGAAGAATGGCTTCCTCGGTGACGGCGTCCACCGCGCTCACGCTGTCGTCCAGCACGAGGATCGGCGCGTTCTTGACCAGCCCGCGGGCGAGGCTGGTGCGCTGCCGCTGCCCGCCGGACAGTGTCAGGCCCCGTTCGCCCAGCCGGGTTTCGAATCCATCGGGGAATCCGGCCACCGTCTCGTACAGCTGCGCCATTTTCGCCGCCTCCTCCACTTTCCCCAGGGGCATTTTCCGGTCGGAAAAGGCGATGTTGTCCCGGATGGTGGTGCTGAAAAGAAATCCGTCCTGGGGCACGTAGGCGATGGCGGTGCGCAGGCTTTCCAGCGTCAGTTCGCGGACGTCCGTGCCGCCGATGAACACCGTGCCGGGCGGCGGATCGTACACCCTGAGCAGCAGCTTGGCGAGGGTCGTCTTGCCGCTGCCCGTGCGGCCGACGATGCCCAGGGTTTTGCCCCGCGGCACGCGGAAGGCGATCTCTTTCAAAGCGGGCGCTTTCGCCTTCGGATAGGCGAACGTCAGGCCGCGCACCTCGACGTCGGACGCATCCGGCGCCAGCGCGGCCGCGTCTTCCGCTTCGCGGATGTCCGGTTCCACGGCGAGCAGCCGGTTCAACCGTTCGAGGGAGGCGGACGCCCGCTGCATGATGTTGAAGACGCCCCCGATCTGCTGCAGCGGTGTCACGATCATGCGCAGATACAAAAGAAGCGCGACGAAATCGCCCAGCGAGGCCCGCCCGGTCACGACATGGTAGCCGCCGAAAGCGAGGGCGACGACCAGCGACAGCGCCCCCGCAAACGGCAGCAGAGCCTGAAACAGCGCGGAAATGCGGACCAGGCGAAGCTGGGCGTCGTGGATCCGCTCCACCGTTTCCCCGAAGCGGACGCCGGCAATGGGCTCCGCCGCGAACGTCTTGGTCACCCGGATCCCGCCGATCTGTTCTTCCGCCGATCCGGTCATCACGGCCAGCGCTTCCTGTACCTGGTGCGACCGTTCGCGGATGCGCGGGCCGATCGCGATCACCAGGAAGGGGATGGCCGTGAGCGGCAGCACGCAAACGGCGACCAGGAGCAGCGGGATGCCGCTGACCGCCATCATGACCAGCACGGACAGCAGAAGGACCGAAGCGTTGGTCATCTGGTTCACGGCGTTGGCGATCGATTCGCGGACGTTGGTGACGTCGTTCAGCACGTAACTGAGCAGCCTGCCGATGCCGTGCCGGGAAAAAAACGTTTCCCCCAGCCCTGAGAAATGCCGGAACAGGCGCTGCCGGGCGTTGAATTCAAATTTCCGTCCGAGCCGGTGGTTGACGTACTGTCCGACGCCGAACAGGGCGCCGTGGCCGACCGCGATGGCCGCCAGGAGCAGCACATACCGGACAAGCCCCCCGACCGCAAGCTCGCCCGCTTCCAGCCGGTCCGTGACCGTGCCGAGCACGGCGGGATACTGCGCATGAATGACGTTGGCCAGCGCCATCATGGCCACGGCCAGTATGTACAAGGGCAAATGCGCGCGAAGATGACCCATCAGCAGCTTCCTGCCGTGGCCGGGACTTCCCAAGATCCGCACCTCCTTTTGGATGAAAACAACAAAAGAATTCGCCCCTGCACCCATGCGCTCATAAGGAGGCGAATTCCATTTTTTCTTCAATATGGAAAACTATCGTTCTTATGCAACGGATGCCATGGCCGTCTTCATGCCCGGAAATGCCTGACCATCGGGCGGACAGCGCGCCGCAAGAAGGTTTGGCGGAACGACTTCGTCCCATTCCGTTTCTCTCCCCCTTCTTCGCGCGTCTCTTCCGGCCGCGTCCTGACGGACGGCCGCTCGCGTTTCTTCTCACCCCATTTTAGGTGGAAACCGCAGTCCCGTCAACGTGCCTTCATTCAGGCCGGCGGTTCCCTTGCTCCGCATCCGGAATCCTGCCCAGCCGGGACGTCAACGCGAGCAAAAAACCCGACAGAAACGCGGTCATCGCCAAAGATTCCAGGATTTCTTCAACGGATTGCAGGAAGCGTTCCGCCGTCGCGTCCAGGCTGCGGATGTCCACGGTATCCAGCGCGACGCTGCAAGCCGCCAGGACGAGCGCCGCCGCGAAAAAGCGCCTCGCCCCCGGGCGGACGCCAAGCAGCCGCCAAATCCCCCACGCCGCCGCCAGGCCCGCCAGGGCGTACAGCGGGATGAGCCAGTCTCCCGCTTCCGCCCAGGGGAACAGCCGAATTCCCGTCGGCTTCAGGAAACGGTCGCGGACGCGTTCGTGCACGGCGAACCGCTCGTCCAGGGCCAGAAAGGCGAATCCCGCGGCGACCGCCAGCCACCCCGCCCGGACCGTCCGGCGCTCTTCCCGGACCCATGCGTCCCAGGCCAGCAAAAGGCATGTAAACGCGGAAAACGCCAACAGCACGCTTTCCCACCACGCCAGCGGCGACATTTCGGGGGCCACGTACCGCCAGTATTCCGGCCAGGCGACGGCGACGAGCAGCAGACAAAACGCGGCCGTCGCTCCCCAGAGGGCCGCAATCAGCGTTCCTTCGGCCCTTCCGCGGTTTCCCCGTTCCCCCGGATTCATCGATAAAGCTCCTTCCCTTCTTCCCGTTGCACGAGATTGCGCGGATGGCCGGTGGCGAATCCGCACAGATTGTCGATCCACGTGTCGTGACCGCGACGGATGGCTTCTTCCGAATACCAGGCGGTGTGTCCGGTCTGCAGGATCCGCCCCTCGGCGATCTGCCGGTCGGCCCGTTCGTCTTTGCCCATCAGAGGAAAATAGTCGTCTACCGCATAGCCGCGCAGCTGTCCTGCGTCGATGGCCTCCACCACCGCCTCGGGGTCCACCAGCGTGACGCGGGATACGTTGATCAGCGTCGCGCCCCGCTTCATGGCGGTCAGCTCCTTTCGGCCGATCAGGGCGCCGCCCTGCCAGGATGCGGGAAGATGCAGGCTGACGACGTCGCTGGAAACCAGCAGTTCATCCATCTCCACGCGGATGACACCTTCCGGACAGCGGCGGGGGTCGCAGCCCAGCACGCGCATGCCGAAGGCGCGGGCGAGCTCCGCCACCCGGCTGCCGATCCGGCCGAGGCCGACAAGCCCCAGGGTGCGGCCGCGCAGCTCCCAGCCAAGCACCGAGGTGCCGGCCGGAACGCGTCCGCGTACCCGGTCCTGGCTCAGGTGGATGCGGCGCGACATCGTCAGCATGAGGCCGATGGCGTGCTCCGCCACCGATTCCGTCGAATAGTCCGGCAGGCGGCTCACCGCCACGCCGTGCCTGTGCAGCCATTCCATATCGATATGGTCGACACCCGTGGCAAACACGGCAATGCCCTTCAGCCGCGGCAGGCGCGACAGCCAGCTTCCGTCGATCACCGGCACGGACCGGGGCGTCAGCCCCGCATAATCCATCCCGTCCAGCCTGGATACGAGTTCGTCCGCGGACAGCGGTCCCTGCGCCGCGCTGAAGGTCACGTCCGCCACCGCCTCCAGCCGCCGGGCCTGTTCCTCCGTGAACGAATCGCGGCCCCGCACCGTGATGACGGCGATTTTGCACCGGTGTTGCATTTAGGGTCCCTCCACTGCCTCTGGTTTCCATACTGTATCATTTTTTCCGTCCCCTTCGCAAACCGCACCCGTCCCAAAAAAAATAAACGGCCTCCGATCCCGGAAGCCGTCCGCCGGAACCGCCCTATGATCCTGCGAATTGCGCCAGTTCCGCGTTGAACCGGTCCCGCTCCTCCCAGAACAGGCCGTGGCCGCTGTTCATGAACGGCACCAGCCGCGAATGGCGGATGTTCCGGTGCTGCAAGAGCGCCTGGGCGAACGGGACCACCCGGTCGTGGACGCCGTGCATGATGAGCGTGGGCACGGAAATTTGCGGCAAATCGGCATCCAGCCGTTCGTTTCGCAGCGTGCGCAGGACGGCTGCGGTCGACCAGCTTGCCGCCTGCAGACCGATTTGCGAAAACCAGTCTTCAAACTCGGGAGTGGCAAATTGAAAGAAAAAGGACTCCGTGACGCCGCGCATCATTTTGGGACGGTCGTTCAGGGTTTCCCTGAGCAGCCGGTCGGCGGCGGCCGCCGGAAGGCCGACGGGAGCGGCGGCGGCGATCAGCACCAGGCGGGAAACGCCGTGCCCCCGGTGGCGGGTCATGTAGCGGATTGCAATGGACCCGCCCGTGGAATGGCCTGCAAGGGTGAAGTTTTGCAGGCCCAGGGCGTCCACCACCGCGCGGAGATCGTCCGCCAGCCGGTCGAAGCTGTACCCGTGATACGGTTTGTCCGCCTGGCCGAACCCCCTCCAGTCCACCCCGATGCATCGAAATCCCCAGGCGGGAAGCACGTTGAACTGGTATTCAAACTGCCTGTGGCTGAGCGGCCAGCCGTGCAAAAACAATAGGGGTTTGGCGCCTGCGGGGTTGAGGTCTTCCACATACAGGCGAACCCCCTCCTCCACCCGGACAAACATTCCCATGGCGACACCTCCGCGGCCTCATAGTATTGTCGCCTACAGGATACTCGCCCGGACGTTCGGGGGTGACCAAAACCCCGCGGAAAAGAAAAGGGCCGGTTCAGGAACCGGCCTTTACCCAGCCTACATAATATCTTTCCTCCGCGTCGTCGACTTTGAATCCGACAAACAGCCGGTCCCCGGAAGGCGCCCATTCCAGGCAGCCGATGCGGACGTAATCCGGCGTGACGAAGGCCGGCTCACTGCCGTTGTCGCGGCTGATCACGATCCTCGTCCCCGGCATCGGATCTTCAATGCTCTCGGAGGTCACGCCAAGCAGATAGGCGAGGCGGTTTCCGTCCGGGGAAAACCGGAACAGATGCGGCATGATCCGGGCGTATCCGCCGGTGAGTTCATAGTAGGGTCTGTCCGCATCGTCCTCTTTCGTGTATTGGGGATTTTTTCTCGTATATTCGTCCAGTCCGTCCGGCCACGCCACCCGTTCGATCTCGTTGCCTTTTCCGTCGTACCAGATGAACCAGCCGTTCCGGCTTATCAGCAAACGCGACTTCGCCGGATGTTCCTCGACGGCCACCCAGTCCATATGGTAGGCTCTCAGAATCTGTTTCTCCGTTTTGTCCTGCAGGTTCACCACTTTCACCGCGATTTCATCGTCGAAACCGTTGTGGGCCACGATGCTTCGGTCCGGATCCAGCCAGGCAAGGTAGCCCCAATAACCCTGTTGGAACGGCAGAACCTCCTGCTTGCCCGTTCCCAGATCATAGTAAGCCAGCGCATGTTTCGGACCTGCGCCGTCGCCGAGCCTTTCTCCCGTGTCGTGCAAATAGTAGAAGCCGCTGCCGTCGCTGCGCCAGATCGGACTCCAGTCGATTTCGCCCTTCGTCCATTGGACCTTCTCGCCGGTGCGGGCGGACACGCCCCAGATGCCGGGCGTTTCCCAGTCCCACATCGCCGTCCACTCCCCGGTGGGGCTGGTTCTCTCAAAGCCGGTTCTGTCCGGGATTTCGCCCAACGCGGTGACGGTTCGCGCTTCCATGTCCACCCGGTATTCATACGTTTGGCCGGAGGCCCTTTCCCGCGCGGTGACCAGCACTTCCCGGTCGTTCAGCGCTTTCATTCCCTCGACATATTGGTGAAGGGGCAGCTCCACATATTCTTTGATGGGTAAATCGGACGCCGCGGGAGCGCCGGGTTCATTCATCGGATTGCCGCCCTGGGAATCCGAAGGAGGCGCCGAGGGCGCGGAAGATGCCGTCGGTGAGGCCGGCGCGGCATCGGACGGCGCGCCCGGTTGTTCCGACGATGCCGCGGGCTCCCCGGTGCCGGCAGAGTCGGGCTCGCCCTTCGAACAAGCCGCCGCAAAACCGATCAGCAAAACGCAAAAAATGACAAATCGGACCATGAAACGCATGCGTATGACTCCTTTTCCAATCCTCTGCCTTTTTTCATGACTGCCTTTATTATACTGATTCCTGGAAACGTGTGCATCGGAATTTGCACTCAAAAAAGGCCGGAGCATGGCTCCGCCCTCTGCAAAATGCCAATCAAGGCCGGTTCCCTGCGTTTTGGGCATTTCGAAATTCCCCACATCTCAAAACCATTTTATGTTGATTTTATGATTGCAGTTCGGATCGCATGGGCCAAGTTTCCATCGCGAACGGTACCGCCAATACGGATAGCTGCTTCCTCCAAATGCACAAAACCTTTCCTGCCGTTATTTTTCGTTGGTATAACTTTGTAACCCTCATCAGAATCCCATTCAACATTTATGTACCTCATAGGTTTGACAGCTTTTAAATAGCCTTTTATTTTTAGGATTTTTTCAATTGCTGTCGGCTTTAGTTCCCCTGCAGGTTCAATCGAGTTCCAATCCTCAAATGCGGCAAGAACACATGTCTCAAGCATGTCATCCGTAAAACCCTTCTCCAAAAATCGGTATCTCTCAATATCAAGTATGACCCCGCCCAACTTTTTAGAGATTCCCCGGGACAGGATAAATAAATTTTCTTCCGTGGTCACATAAATGCTTACTGATTTGAACTTCATATAAACATTCCTTTATAAAAAGTTTTTGTGAGGCAAGGTTCCTATTTATTCAAATTAGGCAATTGCCTTTATTCTTCAAGACCATTTAGCTTTTTCCACTGCTTAATCAGCTCGTATAACCACTCCGTCTGAACTACATATTCATTTGTGGGGCAATTTGTAAATTCACAACTGCAGATTGTATGATCCATATAAATTTCCAAATACGTATAATTCCCTCCAAGAACACTTCATCCAGGATGCACATTTCCATAGGGAACTTGAAAAACAGCATTCCGAAATCGGAGTCCATAGTCAAACAATTTTTTTCAAACTCTCCTTCTAAATTTCCGATGGGTAACATGAACCGAGATATCTGTCTGATCATCATTGTAATACTTTTCGCCATTTCGTGTGGAAGCGGCAATTCCATTCATCACCCTTGCACTAATTGACCACGACCCAGGAAACGACCATGCGTCTGGCCGGCGACGGCACACCCGTCCGCCCGCGGCGGCTTGCGCTTTCGCCGGTCAGGGCCGCGCTGCCTGTGCTGATGATCCTCATCGCCGCGGGGCAGCTGTCGCTGAAGCTGGCCGTCCGCGCCATCGCCGCGACCATCTTTGGGGTCATTTTCCGGATCGTGTCGACGGATTGCCGTCCAGCAGGTCGCGGATTTCGTCGGGAATCCGCTGCAGTCCCGCGTGATTTCCGCTTTGAAACGAACAAAACCGACTCCAATCGGAGCCGGTTCTTTTTTTGCGAGTGCGGGTCGATGCGCAAATTGCTCAGACTTCCATGATGATCGGCAGAATCATCGGTCTTCTTCTTGTCTGTTCGTAAAGGAATCGTCCGACCGCTTCCCTGACGTGGTTCTTCAGGGAAGCCCATTCGCTGATTTTTTCGTTCATCAGCTTCTGCAGCGTCTGTGCCACGATCCGGTTCGCCTCCTCCAGCAGCCCCTCCGATTCCCTTACGTACACGAAGCCGCGGGAAATGATGTCGGGCCCGGACAGGATCGAACCGTCCTGCTTGCTCAGCGTCACCACGATGACCAGAATGCCGTCCTGCGACAGGAGCTTCCGGTCGCGCAGGACGATGTTGCCCACGTCGCCGACGCCGAGGCCGTCGATCATCACGTTGCCCGACGGCACCCGGTTGCCCCGGCGGGCCTGGCCGTTCTGGATCTCCACGGTGTCGCCGTTGTCGATGATGAAGATGTTTTCCTTCTCGACGCCCACCGCTTCGGCCAGCATCGCGTGGTGACGAAGCATCCGGTATTCGCCGTGGACCGGGATGAAGTATTTCGGGCGCATCAGGTTCAGCATCAGCTTCAGGTCTTCCTGGCTGCCGTGCCCCGACACGTGCACGCTGGAAGCGGGGCCGGGGCCGTAGATGACGTGCGCGCCAAGGCGCATGAGTTCGTCGACCGTCCGGCCGACGTAGCGTTCGTTGCCCGGGATGGGGGTGGCGGCGATGACCACGGTATCCCCTGGCAAAATGTCTACGGTTCGGTGGGTGGAACGGGCCATGCGGGTGAGTGCGGACATCGGTTCGCCCTGGCTTCCCGTCGACAGGATGACGACCCGGTCCGCCGGCAGCTTGTTCACGTCTTCCGGATCGATCAGCATTCCGTCGGGAATGTCCAGATAGCCGAGGTCCGAAGCGATGGTCACCACGTTGACCATGCTGCGGCCGACCACCGCC
>ERZ795043.457-NODE-457-length-35299-cov-107.236040_pt1 | contig 35299 bp, 43 predicted proteins | sample MGYA00375127_ERZ795043 | MGnify/ENA primary metagenome ERZ795043 (study PRJEB30172, sample SAMN05518447) | compost metagenome | isolation source: Feedstock adapted compost from Newby Island compost facility, Milpitas, CA | place: USA:Newby Island compost... | reverse complement strand
AGATTCAGGTTCTAGTGGTGGCAACACCGTGGAGGTTCAAGTCCTCTCGACCGCACCAGTATTATCAAGGGTTTCGGCGCGTGAGCCGGAACCTTTTGTTTTTGGTTTCAAGGTCTTGGGGACATTTTGGGGACGAACGGGGACAAGTGCTATTTTGTGTTCGCTGGATTCAACGCATTGAATTTTTCCGCCAATTCCCTGGATACCTTTTTTGTGACGTGGGCATAAATATCAGCAGTGGTTTGAAATTGTTTATGCCCAAGCCGTTCCTGGATGGCTTTCAGATGGGCACCGGCTTCAATGAGCAGCGTGGCCGAGCTGTGCCGCAGGTCATGTAGCCGCACTTTACGCAGCTTGTGACGCTTCACAAATTCTCGCCACCAAGTCGTTGGGGTCGTATGATACAACGGTTTGCCAGTTCCGTTGTGGAAAAGATACTCTCGGTCGCCACCTACCCAAATGTCGTTATTTTCCCAACGCTGTCGTTTCCAGACTTTGTAATATTGCTCCAACTCTGCCATGTACCAGTCCGGCATGTCGACGGTACGTTCCTCGTCGTTTTTTGTGCCTTTTTCATATGCCTGGCCGTTTTGTACAAGGGAAATGCTTTTTCGAATATGGATGCATTTGTCTGCGAAATTCACATCTGACCATTCCAGGGCGATCAATTCACCTCGTCGAAAGCCCCCCAACATGGAGCCCAGAATAAATAGCCTCCACATGATCGGCTCATCATACAGTTTCCCGATGACCTCCTTTGCTTCCTCTGCGGTGTATGGGTTGATTTTCGTTTTTTCCTTCTTCGGTTTTGGCACCCCATCCATCGGATTTTCTTTGATCAGATTCCATTCTTTTGCCACATTGAAAACGTTGCGCAGCACGTTGTAAATGTAAATGATTGTGTAGCTGGACAATTTTTCGCCGCGGCCGTCTTTGCGTGCGCCGGGCTTTTTCAGGTTATTCATGAGTGTGACCAGCTGGATCGTCTTGATGTCGGTGAGCTGTTTTCCCCCAAGTGCCGGAAGGATATGATTGTCCAAATGGTGCCGGTACGTCTTAGCCGTCAGCGGCGAAAGGTTGTCCGGGTCGGAGGCGTATTTTGACCACCACTCATTCTCTACAAATTGCCTCAGTGTCATCTTTTCTGGCTTAAAGTATTCTCCGGCCAGAACCTCTTGCTTGAATAGCGCCAGCTGATCCTCCAGGTATTCCTGGAGTTTTTTCTTTGTCTTGAGCAATGCCTTGTCTTCGACCGTGATCGTTTTCGACGGTCGGTTGCGGGTACCGTCCGGGTTGTATCCGAGATCGACCCGGAGGCGCCAAGAATTCTTCCCGCGTTTTTCGATGCTCCCTTTCAATGGTCATCACTCCAAACATATGTTCGATTAAATGTATATGATCAACCGCCTCGCGGCGGGGAAGCGCGAGTCAATCGAATATTTCAGCCACGGCGAGCGAGTCGAAATAAATGATGTGTCCGTCCACGATCGTATATGTACCGTACTTCTCCCGGTACCGGTCGACGGCGGCCTGCAGGAACTGTTCTGGCACGCCCAGGTACTCGGCGAGCTCGTGCCGATCGGTGACGCCGGCGTGGTAGGCTTGTACAATCTTGGAAAGCGGGACAAGCCTCTCATACGCCCAAGTGCGGGCCCGCCGCTCTTGTTTGCGGTTACGGATGTCGGTTTGATCGAGGATATTGCCCACACTGGTATGATAGTGGCCGAGCTCCTCGGCGAGGATGCAGGCTTTTTCAGCCAGCGTCGGGATGAAACGATTGATCCAGATGACGCCGTCAGAATACAATCCCTTGATTGTTGGTCTCATCGGTTTCTCGTAGATGTCGACACCATGGTGCCAAGCCTCACTCAGAAGAGTTTCGTACATAGCGTCACTCCTGTTGTTTTTGCTTCCTCTTCATCCGCACGAATTCCTTGAACCGCTCAATCTCCGCCAGCTCTTCCTCCGTCCACTCCTCGCCTTCATGATGGGCGGCGATGGTTTGGATGTCATCCCCCTTGTCCAATCTGTTTGCCATTTCCTCCAGTTGTTCAACAGTTATGCCGAGAGCACGGCAAACTTTTATCACATTGTCGATCGAGGCCCTACCGACGCCTCTTGTGAGCATTGATTGAAGCGTTGTCGGGGGAATTCCGATTTCTTCGGCAAATGCTCTTCTGCTCCCCCTTCTATCAATAAGCTCCGCCAAAACTTTCGCCTTATTATCCAACTTCGACACCCCACCACCAAAATAAACGCTTTTCCGTATACACCCCATATCCTACATTATTGTTTTTCCTTTGTAAAGATTTTTTATTCGAAAATGCGTTCAAAAATTTATTTTTAGTCTTGACTATGAACGCATTACCGTTTAACATAAAAGACACGATAAACGCAAATGCGTTCAAAAGGGGGTGAGCTGATTGCCTCGATACAAAAATTTGCGGGCGGAAATGGCAAGGAATGGCGTGACTATTCGTCAAATCGCCGAGTCACTCGGGGTTCGGTTCGCCACCATCAGTGATAAACTTAACGGTCGCTCGCGGTTCTTTTGTGACGAAGCCTTCCATATAAAGCGCCATTTCTTCCCGAATTGCTCAATTGAATATTTGTTCGATGACGACGATCAACAGGACACAGCCTGACAATCATGGATCTTAACGAAAGGAGGTGCGGCGATGTCCAAAAACGCTCCAACGGGTGGATATCGGCTTGATCGTGGCGGTGCCGGAGTACGAGCGGCGAAAACAGGTGCTGGCGCAGTACTACGAGCGGATGAAGCTGAAACGGATTGCGTGAAAGGAGGCCGAACATGACCCCCGAAAAAGCCTTCGCCGCCATCATCGCCGACCTGAAAGAGCAGCTCAAAGCCGAACTCCTCGAAGAGCTCCGGTCGGAGATCGGGCTGGTACCGGACCGCACGCTCACGTTCGCCGAGGCCTGCGAGTACCTGCACATGAGCGAATACACGCTGCGCAGGCTGTGCCGGGAGAAGCGGATTCCGCATCGGATATACGGCGCTGAGGGGTCGAAAAACCCGCGGTACCTTTTCAGCAGCCGCCGACTCGACCGGTGGATCAGAGAGCAGGAGGAGGCCAACTATCGAAAGGAGGTTCGAACGGGATGAACTACTACGACCGCGCGCTGGGCGCTGACGACCTTTACTATAACCCGCCGATCACGGTCCGGTTGCCGAACGACGCGGTGCTGGACGATCCGCAGAAGCTGGAGGAGCTGTCCGGCAAGGTGGAGACGTACTTCATCGGCCGCGAAGAGGAGGCCCGGATGGGATGACCGCCGCCAGACCCACGATGCCGATTGCCGCCCACCCGGTCCATCGGCGCCTGGCGGAGCTAGCCGAGAAGGCGATGCGGCTCGGCGGATACGACCGGCTGCCGGCGGACGAAATGCTCGAAATCTTCCACTGCGTCCAGGAAAATGCCCGCTTCGTCCGGCGGTATGACGAGCTCCGGAATCTCGCCCTCGTCGCACGAGTGGCCGGGGATCGGGAGTGGGAGGCGGCGATCCCGCTGGATGAGGAGGTGACCGACACCATGCCTGACACCCTGCTCTGGATTACCGAAGCCTGCGACGGCGACCGCTACGACCGGTGGATGCGCGAGCATTGGACGCTCGAAGATGCGATCCGTGGCTACGCGGTCCTGCAGGCTGGTATCGAAGCGTACGGGAAAGGACGGTCATAAATGGACGACAATCGACTGGAGAAATTGGGCGACTACTTCGTCCACTTCCGCATCCGCGAGCGGTACGGCATCACGTTCGAGGAGTTCGTCCGTCGCGTGGAGGCGGGGACGTGGGTGGCGTATCTGGCATCTTGAAAGGAGGTGAGCACCAGCCATGACACGGAAACAGCGGATCCGCACCTGCAACCGATTGATCCGGCTCATTGAGATCGCTCGAACGCAACGCGCATCCCAGCTCTACCGTCAACAGCTCGAACGGACGCTGTCTAGGCTCAAACAAAAAGAGCAGCCGCAAGAAGCGACTGCGTAAAGAAAAAAACCACCTTTTCGCAATTATATCACAACTCCGAGGAGGTTTCATCCATCCATGTCTGTTCAAATCGTGATCAATGGCGAAAACGCCAATGAGGCTATCCAAGAACTCGCTGCCCTGTCTGCCGGGATCGCCGGCCGGAGTGTTCCGGCTGAATCAGCGCCCGCGCCGGAAACGCCGAAAACCGAACGCGCCGCGCGGGCTGCACGCACCAAGCCGGAACCGGCCAAGGCACCGCCGGCCGGCCCGCCGGAGCCGGAGGACGAACCGGTCAACGACGAGCCCGAGACCGACGACAGCGGCGCCTCCGACGAACCGATCCCGACCGACGTCGAGCTGCGCGAGATTGCTCGGAAGATTGGTCAAACGTCGGAAGGAAAGGCCGCGATCAAGGAACTGCTGGGCAAATACGGCGTGCCGAACATCACGGCCGTACCCAATGAAAAACGGGTCGCATTCAAACGCGATCTGGAGGCGCTGGCACGGTGATCGCACACACCGAGCGGGCACACTCCCTGCTTTCCGCCTCCAAGGCGGAACAGTGGATTAACTGCCCTCCGAGCGCAAGGCTGCAGGAAGGCATTCCAGATCGACGGAGCGAGTATTCGGACGAGGGTACGCTGGCGCACGAGCTGGCGGAAGTCATGCTACGGCGCCGACTGCTTCCCTGCGACTCGAAGGAACGCAAACGCCTCGAAAAACGGCTGGATGAGCTGCGAAGCTCTCCCATGTTCTCGGCGGAAATGGAGCGGCTGATCCAGGAATACACGGAATTCGTTGAAGAGCGCTTCATGGCCGCGAAGGCCCGTAGCCCCGACGCCGTGATCTTGCTGGAGGAGAAGCTGGACTATTCCGAATGGACCGCTCCAGGACAAACGGGAACCGGCGACGTGGTGCTGATCGCGGACGGGACGCTCGAGCTTATCGACCTCAAGTATGGGAAGGGCGTCCCGGTCTCGGCGGTGGGAAACCCGCAGATCCGGCTCTATGCCCTCGGCGCCTGGTCTGGATACAGCTTCCTCTACGACATCCGGGAGATCCGGATGACGATCTACCAGCCGCGGCTCGATAGCATCAGCACGGACACGATGACCGTCGAGGAGCTGCTGGACTGGGCCGAGAACGTTGTGAAGCCGGCGGCGCAGCTGGCCTATGAAGGAAAAGGCGAGTTTAAGCCGGGCGATTACTGCCGCTGGTGCAAGGTAAAGGCCACTTGCCGCGCCCGTGCCGACGAGAACATGAAGGCGTTGGCTTACGAATTCCGCGATCCGGCGCTACTGACGCTGGACGAAATCGGTCAGATCCTGCACATCGCCCAGCAGCTCGCAACATGGGCGAAGGACGTCGAGGAATACGCGCATGAACGGGCACTGGCCGGCGAACGGGTGCCGGGTTGGAAGTTGGTCGAAGGCCGTAGTAACCGAATTATCACCAATCCGGACGCGGCAAAAGAACGGCTTGCAGGCGCTGGTTTGGAGCCGGATGTATATCTCAAACCTCGGGAGCTCTACGGCATCGGTGAACTGGAGCGCCGGGTTGGGAAAAAGCAACTGGCTGAAATGCTTGGCGAGCTGATCCAAAAACCACCCGGCAAGCCAGTTCTTGTGCCGGAGACGGACCCGAGGCCGGAACTGAACAGCATTGAGCACGAATTCGCAAACGAAAACTGGGAGGAATGAGCGACATGGCAAACGGTGCCGAAGCGACGAAAGTGATCACGGGGAAAGTGCGGCTCTCGTATGTGCGTCTTTTCGAGCCGCAGGTGACGGAAAACGGGGATGAGCGGCTCGAGCGGTACAGCTGCAGCATTCTCATCCCCAAAGAAGACAAGGAAACTCTGCGCAAGATCAAGGCAGCCATCGACGCGGCGATTCAGGACGGCATCAACAGCAAATGGGGCGGCAAGCTCCCGCCAAACCTGAAAAAGCCGCTTCGGGACGGCGATACGGACCGGCCGGACGATTCTGCCTATGCTGGGCACTACTTCATCAACGCTTCGAGCCTCGCCAAGCCCGGCATTGCAAAGCCGATCGGGAAGGGCCCGGACGGGAAAATGCGATTCCAGGAAATCACGGACAGCACCGAGGTCTATTCCGGCTGCTACGCCCGGGTGAGCCTGAACTTCTATGCCTACAACAAGAACGGCAATAAGGGTATCGGCGCCGGCATCAATAACGTTGTCAAGGTCCAGGACGGCGAATATCTCGGCGGCCGCGCACGACTTGAAGATGAATTTGCGGATGTCGACTTTGACGATGTGATGGACTTCGGAGACGATGATTTCCTGAACTGAGGTGAATAGGGAGATTCGAGACGTCGGGTCTCCCTTTCTTATCCACAAATCGGAGAGGGGAAACAGGACAGATGGAGATCAACGCGCTGGTTCAAAAAGCCCATCAGGTGGCCGTGGACAAAAGCTGGTATGAAGAGCCGCGGACGTTTGGCGAAGTGATCGCCCTCATGCACTCCGAACTGTCCGAAGCGCTGGAAGATTACCGAAACGGCCGCGACATCCGGGAAATCTACTTCGAGGACGGGAAACCGTGTGGCGTTCCGATCGAGCTGGCGGATGCAGTTATTCGAATCGCAGATACCTGCGGACATTTCGGCATCGACCTGGAAGCGGCTATCCAGCTCAAAATGCGGTACAACGCAACGCGGCCGCATAAGCACGGTGGGAAAAAGATATGACCGTCCTGTCGATTGACATCGAGACCTATTCCAGCGTCGATCTGAAAACCTGCGGTGTTTACCGCTACGTCGAGGCGCCGGATTTCGAAATTCTGCTGTTTGCCTACGCCTATGATGACGAGCCGGTGCAAGTTGTGGATCTGACGGCGTTCGAGGAGTTGCCGGAGAAGGTGCTGCGGGACCTTACAAACCCGGCCGTCATCAAAACCGCGTTCAATGCCAATTTTGAACGGGTCTGTATAGAGAAGCACTTCGGGATTAGATGTGATCCGCGGCAGTGGCACTGCACGATGGTCTGGTCGCTCGCGCTGGGACTTCCCGGGAGCCTGGAAGGCGTCGCCGAGGCGCTCAATCTTCCGGTCCGGAAAGATCAGCGCGGGAAGGCGCTCATCAAGTATTTCAGCGAACCGTGCAGCCCGACAAAAGCGAACGGCGGCCGGACGCGGAATTTTCCGGAACACGATCCAGAGAAGTGGTGCCAATTCATTGAGTACAACCGCCAGGACGTAGTCGTGGAACGGGAAATCCGGCGCTTCCTGGAGCAGTATCCGCTTCCTGACCACGAATGGGAGCTGTGGGCGCTGGATCAGGAGATCAACGACCGAGGCATTCGACTTGATCCGGTGCTGTTCCATCAGGCCATCGCTTGCGACGCGCAGTATGAAGAGCGTCTCATGCAGGAGGCCCGGGAATTGACCGGGCTGGAGAACCCGAACAGTGTGTCTCAGTTAAAAGAGTGGCTGGCGGAACAGGGACTGAACGCTTCGGAGGGCCTGAACAAGGAGCAACTGTCGATCCTTCTTGGCCAAGCGCCGGACGAAGAGACGCGCCGGGTTCTGGAGCTCAGGCAGGCCCTGGCGAAAACGAGCGTCGACAAGTACCACGCCATGGAGCGCAGCATGTGCGCCGACGAACGGGCCCGGGGGCTTCTCCAGTTTTGCGGCGCCGGGCGGACGTGGCGATGGGCCGGCCGGCTGATCCAGGTGCAAAACCTGCCGCAGAACAAGATCAAGGACTTGGCGCTTGCCCGGGAAACGCTCCGAAGTGGCGATTTCGAGATGCTGGAGATGCTTTTCGGCCCGCCGCCGTTCGTCCTGTCGCAGCTCATACGGACGGCCTTCATTCCGTCACCAGGTTGCCGGTTCATCGTCGCGGACTTCTCGGCCATCGAGGCGCGCATCGTGGCATGGCTAGCAGACGAAAAATGGGTGATCGACGTTTTCCGCGACCATGGGAAGATCTACGAGGCGACAGCCGCCATGATGTTCAAGGTGCCGCTCGAGACGATCGTCAAAGGGCACCCGAACTACGAGCTGCGGGCAAAAGGCAAGGTGGCCGTGCTCGCCTGCGGGTATCAAGGCGGCGTCAACGCGCTGGCCGCGATGGACAGCAAAAAGGAGATTGACCCTGACGAATACCCGCGACTCGTCAAACAGTGGCGGGAAGCCAACCCGAACATCGTCCGGCTGTGGTACGAGGCCGAAGAGGCCGCCATCCGGGCCGTCCACGAGAAAACCACCGTGCCGCTCAAGCACGGTGTCCGGTACCGCTACGCACCGGGATACCTGTTCGCGGATCTGCCCAGCGGCCGGAGTCTCGCCTACAAAAACCCGCGCATCAAGCCGGACCCGAATTTCGGTAAGGACGGGCTCGTCTTCGACGGCATGGACCAGGTGAAAAAGAAATGGATGTCGCACCGTACGTATGGCGGCCGGCTGGTCGAAAATCTGGTGCAGGCCATCGCCCGCGACTGCCTGGCCGTTGCCCTGCGGCGCCTCGCGGCCGAGGGATACCGGATCGTCATGCACGTCCATGACGAGGTCGTGCTAGACGTACCGATCGGCACCGGCTCCGTGGAACACGTGACAGAAATCATGAGCCGGCCGATCGACTGGGCGCCCGGGCTGCCACTCGCGGCGGCTGGGTTTGAATGTGATTTCTACCAGAAGGACTGATCGTAATGAATGAGATCATCGTTGACAACTTTGCCGGCGGGGGCGGCGCCTCGACCGGCATCGAGCTGGCGACCGGGTGCAGCGTGGATATCGCCATCAACCACGACCCGGCCGCGATCGCCATGCACCGGGCAAACCACCCGGACACGAAGCACTACTGCGAAAGCGTTTGGGACGTCGATCCCCGCGAGGTGACCGCAGGCCGACCGGTGGCGCTATGCTGGTTCAGCCCGGACTGCACGCATTTCAGCAAGGCGAAGGGCGGGAAGCCGCGGGACAAGAATATCCGAGGCTTAGCCTGGGTGGCGGTTCGTTGGGCGGCGACGGTCAGGCCGCGGGTGATCATTCTGGAGAACGTCGAAGAATTCGTCACGTGGGGTCCACTCACGCCGGACGGCTATCCGGATCCCAAACAAAAAGGTCGGACGTTCCGGTCGTTCGTGAACGCGCTGCGGCGCCACGGATACGCGGTCGAATGGCGGGAGTTGCGGGCATGCGATTACGGCGCCCCGACGATCAGGAAGAGGCTTTTCCTGATCGCTCGTTGCGACGGCCGCCCGATTGTCTGGCCGGATCCGACACACGGCGCGCCGGACTCGCCGGAAGTTCGGTCCGGGAAGCTGAAACCGTGGAGGACGGCGGCAGAAATCATCGACTGGTCGATTCCGTGCCCGAGCATTTTTGAGCGGAAGCGGCCGCTGGCGGAGAATACGCTGCGGCGGATCGGTAAGGGAATCTGGAAGTTTATCATCAACAACCCGAATCCATTCATCTCTCCGGTGGAGTGGGAAACGGGCGACCATTCGAGGTTGGTGGCTGCGTTCCTGGCGAAATACCATACAGAGACGACCGACGACCCACGCGGGCAGACGCTCGACCGGCCGTTGCTTACTCAAGACACATCCAATCGGTTCGCGTTGGTCACGGCCCGCTTGCAGAGGGCAGAAGAACCCAACCCGAGCAAGGAAAGAGTATACGCCTTCCTGATTGCTTACTACGGATCCAGTATCGGGCAATGCTTGGACGAGCCGTTGGGAACCGTGGTCACGAAAGACCGGTTCGGTCTGGTCACGATTCACGGGGTGAACTATCAGATCGTCGACATTGGCATGCGGATGCTGGAGCCGCACGAGCTGTTTGCCGCTCAGGGGTTCCCGAAATCATACATCATCGACCGGGACGCCGATGGAAAGCCATACCCGAAATCGGAACAAGTGGCGCGCTGCGGAAATTCTGTCCCGCCGCCGTTCGCCGAGGCACTTGTCCGAGCGAATCTGCCGGAGTTGTGCATCCCGAAAGGAACGGATCGGTTCACATGGGAGGAAATGCTCGCATGATCTCATACGAATCCTTTCTTCAATCCAAACGCGCGACGATGCCGCCGGTCGGCTTCTCCGTCGACCGGGATGCACTCCATCCAAGCCTGTTCGACTTCCAGCGTGACATCGTCCGCTGGGCGCTGCGACGGGGCCGGGCGGCGATCTTCGCCGGTACTGGCCTCGGCAAAACCCGCATGCAAATCGAATGGGCGATGCACGTCCATCGACTCAGCGGCGGCGACGTGCTAATGCTGGCACCGCTGGCCGTGGCCGCGCAAACGGTTCGGGAGGGCGCCGCGCTCGGCTACGAGATCACGATATGCCGCAGCCAGGATGACGTCCGGCCGGGGCTCAACATCACGAACTACGAAATGCTGCATCATTTCGAGCCGTTGCTGTTTGAGGGCGTGGTGCTGGACGAGAGCTCCATCCTGAAGTCTTTCACCGGGAAGACCCGAACAGAACTGATCGAATCGTTCGCCTTTACGCCGTACCGCCTGGCCTGCACGGCGACGCCGGCACCAAACGACTACATGGAACTCGGAAACCATGCGGAGTTCCTGGGCGTCATGAGTCGGACGGAAATGCTGTCCACGTTTTTCGTTCACGACGGCGGCGAAACGCAGAAATGGCGCCTGAAAGGCCATGCGGAAGATGCGTTCTGGAGGTGGATGGCCTCTTGGGGTGTCATGCTCGAAAAACCGTCCGATCTCGGATACCCGGATGACGGATATATCCTGCCGCCGTTGAACGTGCAGGACGTCGTGATCGACGTAGGCGGAGAGCCGGCCAAGACGCTGTCGCAGCGGCAGCGGGCGCGCCGGGAGACTGTTGCCGAACGGGTGGCGGCCTGCGCAGAGATCGTCAACGCGACGGATCGGCCGTTCCTCGTCTGGTGCGACCTGAACGTCGAATCGGAGATGCTGGCGGCGGCCATCCCGGGCGCTGTCGAGGTGAAGGGGAGCGACAAGCCGGCGTTCAAGGAACAGGCAATGCTCGACTTCGCCGCCGGCAAAATCCGCGTGCTGGTCACCAAACCGTCCATCGCCGGATTCGGGATGAACTGGCAGCATTGCGCCGACATGGCGTTTGTCGGGCTCTCGGACAGCTTCGAGCAGGTCTTTCAGGCGATTCGGCGGTGTTACCGGTTCGGCCAGACGCGGCCCGTGAACGTGTACATGATCACGTCCAGCCGGGAAGGCGCAACGGCCGAGAACATCAAGCGGAAAGAGGCCGATTTCCGACGGATGGTCGAGGAAATGATCAAGTACACCAAGGACATCACGTCGGAGTCGATCCGGCAGGCGGAGCGCGACGTCGCTGAGTACGAGCCAAGGCGACCGCTCATCATTCCGTCGTGGCTGAGGAGTGAGAATTTTGCAGCAACAGGTTAATGTGATTGACCAAGTCATCGAACCTGAATTCGCCATCTACAACGGCGACTGTGTGGAGATTACCCGCGGGCTGCCCGACAACAGCATTCATTACTCCATCTTCTCGCCACCGTTCGCTTCATTGTATACGTACTCCAACAGCGACCGGGACATGGGGAATTGCCGAAGCGATGAGGAGTTTTTCGAGCACTTTCGGTTCTTGATCCGGGAGCTGTACCGGGTCATGATCCCGGGGCGCCTGGTCAGCTTCCACTGCATGAATTTGCCAACCAGCAAAGCCCATCACGGCTACATTGGCATTCGAGACTTCCGCGGGGATCTGATCCGGGCTTTTGAGGCGGAAGGGTTCATCTATCACAGCGAGGTCGTCATCTGGAAGGACCCGGTCGTCGCGCAGCAGCGGACGAAGGCGCTCGGGCTGCTTCATAAGCAGCTCGTCAAAGATAGCGCCATGAGCCGGCAGGGCATTCCGGATTACCTCGTAACTATGCGCAAGCCCGGCATCAACCCGGAGCCGATTGCCGGCATGCTGGAGGAGTTCATCGGCGAAGGATTGGACGTCAGCCGTGAGGCATACGAAAGGCACGCCGAGAAAGTCCGGAAAGAGGGCCGAGAACCGTGGCCGTTTGAGATGTGGCGAAGCGTGTTCATCTGGCAGAAATACGCAAGTCCAGTCTGGATGGACATCCGAGAAACGAACACGTTGCAGTACAAGTCCGCTCGGGATGAGAAGGACGAAAAGCACATCTGCCCGCTGCAGCTTGACGTCATCGCCCGGGGCGTGGAGCTGTGGAGCAACCCAGGGGACATCGTATTCAGCCCGTTTGCCGGAATCGGGTCGGAAGGGTATCAGGCGATCAAAATGGGCCGCCGGTTTGTCGGGATCGAGCTCAAGGAGAGTTACTACCGGGTGGCCGTGAACAATCTGCGAATGGCGGTTCAGGAAGCATTCGACGAACTGCTGGGGTGAGGTGAATCCCATGGAACTGGACATTAGTTTTGGCAAACACCGAGCCGACACGAACTGGAAAGCTGAATACCTCACCTGGGATGAATTCGTCGAACGGCTTCGAAAGATCCGGCGCACCAGCGAAACCATGGCCGAATACGACCGGATGAGTGCGCCCGCCCGGGACAAAGTGAAAAATGGGCCCGCCTTTGTGGGCGGGTTCATCCGCGGCGGCCGGCGGAAGAAGCAGAACGTCGAAAGCCGCAGCCTGATCACGCTCGACGCCGATCATGCGGACGACGACTTCCTGTTCGCTGCCGAGCTCGCACTGGGTGGCCGTGCATATGTCGTTTACTCCACGCATAGCCACCGGCCGCACAAACCAAAATACCGCCTCGTCGCTCCCGCCAACCGAAGGATGAGCCCGGACGAATATGGCGCCGTCACCCGAAAAATTGCTGACTGGATCGGGATGCACTACTTCGACCGCACCACGTTCGACGTCCACCGGCTCATGTACCTGCCAAGCTGCTCCAAGGACGCTGAGCCGGTGCTGGAAGTCTACGAAGGCGATCCGATCGACGTCGACGCGGTGCTGGCGGAATACGACGACTGGCGCGATGTCATGAGCTGGCCACGGCATCCGAAGGACAGCCGGCCGGAGCGGCAGCCAGCGAGGAAGATGGAGGACCCGCACGGGAAGCAGGGCCTCGTCGGCGCCTTTTGCCGGTGCTACACGATCAGCCAGGCGATCGCGACGTTTCTGCCGGACATCTATGAGCCGGTGGACGACAGTCTCACGCGATACACCTACGTCGGAGGCACCGGGCACGGCGGCCTGGTGGTCTACGATAACGACACGTTCGCCTATTCGCACCATCAGAGCGATCCAGTGGGCGGCCGGGAGGTTAACGCATTCGATCTGGTCCGGATTCACAAGTTCGGCCACCTGGACGACGACGTGGCGGAGACGACGAACGTGACAAAGCTCCCGAGCTACACCGCAATGTGCGCATTCGTCACCCAGGACCCAAACGTGAAGCGGCTCCTAATGGAAGAGCGACAACGGGAATACGAGGAGATCGCCCGGGAGCTGGAGACCGACGAGTCGGACGACGAGGACGATGACGACTCCTGGATGGAGCTTCTGGAACGTCACAAGCGGACCGGCGAAATCCTGCCGACGCCCGGCAACATCGAGATCATCCTCTCCCGCGGCGAGTGGAAGGGTGTCCTCGCCTACGACGAATTTGCGAACACAGAAGTGATCCGTAAAGACCTGCCCTGGCGAAAGCGTCTGAAGCCGGACGCACCCTACGAGCCGTGGCTGGCGGAGGACGACCGTCGTCTCCGGCATTGGTTCGGCAAGAAATACAACATCCGGGGCGCGGCGGCGATCCTCGACGCCTTCACCGAGGTCACCCGCCGCCGGCGGTTCCACCCGATCAAGGAATTTTTGGAGTCGCGGGTTTGGGACGGCGTGCCGCGGGCGGAGCGGATCTTCATCACGTACCTCGGCGCCGCGGACACGCACTACGTGCGCCAGGTAACGCGGAAGATGCTCCTTGCGGCCGTGACGCGGTTGTACCGGCCCGGTTGTAAGTTCGACCAAATGCTCGTCCTAATCGGGCCGCAGGGCGCCGGCAAGAGCTCACTGCTGGCCAAGCTGGGCCGCAAATGGTTCTCGGACTCCTTGCGGACGTTCGAGAACAAGGAAGCCGGCGAGCACCTGCAAAATGGCTGGATCTTTGAGATCAGCGAGCTGTCGGCCATGAAGCGGTCAGAGGTTGAAGAAGTGAAGGCGTTTCTGTCCAAGACCGAAGACCGCTACCGGGTGGCGTATGACCGGCAGGTGTCGGAGTTCCCGCGCAAGTGCGTGTTTTTCGGCACGACGAACACGCGGGACTTCCTCCGGGACACAACCGGGAACCGACGCTTTTGGCCGGTGGAGGTGGATCCGAAAAACGCGAAGCTGAACCACTGGGACCACCTCACGGACGAGCTGATCGGGCAAATCTGGGCCGAAGTTTTGACGTGGTTCAGGGCGGGCGAGGGCCTCGAACTAGATCAGGAAGCCCGCGAGGAAGCAGAGCGGCAACAAGCAGCGCACACAGAAATCGACCCGCGGGAGGGCCTGATCCAGGAGTGGCTGGAATCCGAAGAGCTGGACGAGATGGACCGACCAACGGGGAGAAAGCGACAGCGGGTTTGCGTCGCGCAGATATGGGTGGAATGCCTCGGCAAGCGCCGCGGCGACATGAAGCCATGGGAGGCGAAGGAGATCATGGACATCATGCGACACATGCCTGGCTGGGTGGAGCGGAAAGGGAAGGCGAAAATTCCGGGATATGGCGTTCAACGGGTGTTTGAACGCGTTAACCAACCGGAGGAGGAAATGGAATAAAATGAGGTTTTCGTAAGGTTTCCGCACGGTTGCCAAGGGGTTGCCGCAGGTTGCCGCAAAAACGATTTTTACGGCAACCCCGAAAACCCAGTAGTATCAAGGGTTTATCCTATATGGTTGCCATAGTTGCCTTTAATTCTAATTAAAAAGAAAAAAGAGGGTTAGCATATAAAAGCGCGTTTTGAGAGATATGCTAAACGCAAAAATAAAAAGAATACGCGCGTATAGGACAATTTCGGCAACTTCGGCAAAGGAGGTTCTGAAATGCGGGAGTCAGCCCTTGAACGGCGGCTGGTTTGTGAGGTCGAACGGTTGGGCGGCCGGGCGCCGAAGTGGGCCAGTCCGGGGAGCCGTGGGGTGCCGGACCGGATCGTCCTGCTTCCCGGCGGCCGAGTGGTGTTCGTTGAGATGAAGAGGCCCGGCGGCCGCATGAGCCCGCTGCAGCAGAAATGGGCGCGGGATCTCCAGGCGTTGGGGCATCGGGTTTACGTGATAGATTCGCATGAAGGGATTGATCGGTTTATACGGGAGGTGACCGGTGGGTGAAGTATGTACCGCACAAATACCAGGAGTACGCCACGCAGCGGATCATTGACACGCCCTACATTGGGCTGTTTCTGGAGATGGGTTTGGGGAAGACCGTGGCTACGCTGACCGCCATTGACCTGCTACTGCATGACTATTTCGATGTGGACCGCGTGTTGGTTATCGCGCCACTTCGCGTGGCAGATGATACCTGGCCGCGGGAGATCGAAAAGTGGGACCACCTGCGGCATCTCCGGATATCGAAGGTGCTGGGAAGTGCGACGCAACGCCGGCGGGCGTTGGGAGTTGATGCTGACATCTGGATCATCAACCGGGAGAACACGGATTGGATCGTGGCTGAATACGGTAGTCGCTGGCCGTTCGATATGATCGTCATTGACGAGCTGAGCAGTTTCAAAAATCACCAGTCCAAACGGTTTCGAGCTCTTCGCCGCGTGCGGCCAATGATTCGGCGGGTGGTGGGTCTGACCGGCACACCGGCGCCTAATGGTTTGATTGACCTGTGGCCGCAAATTTACTTGCTGGATATGGGCGAGCGGCTGGGGAAGACGATCACGGGGTATCGGGATCGGTATTTCGTTCCGGGCGAGCGTAACGGCCATATCGTCTACAAGTGGCACGAGAAGAAAGAGGCGGAACAGCGGATTTATGAGGCGATCAGCGACATTGTGGTTAGCATGAAAGCGGAGGATTGGCTGGAGTTGCCGCCGCTGGTGGAGCGGACCGTCCCGATCCGGTTGTCGGATGAGGCCAGGGAGCAATACAAGAAGCTGGAGCGTGACCTTCTGCTGCCGTTTGCGGACGCGGACGTCGTGGCTAGTACGGCCGCCGTGCTGTCGAACAAGCTGCTGCAAATGGCCTCTGGAGCCGTCTATGATGAGGTCCGGGGCGTCAAGCACATTCACGACGCCAAGCTGGACGCACTGGAGGACATTATCGAGGCTGCAAACGGAAAGCCGGTCATGGTGTTTTACAACTACCAGCACAGCCTGGATCGCATTCGCCGGCGATTCCCGCAGGCGCGGGTGTTGCGGAAGGGGAAAGACGGGAACGAGGACATTCGCGCCTGGAACAACGACGAGATCCCGATTCTCTTGCTACACCCGAAAAGCGCCGGGCACGGACTCAACCTGCAAGAGTCGAGCTGCCAGACTGTCGTCTGGTTCGACCAGATCTGGAGTCTGGAAGAATACCAGCAGGCAAACGCACGGGTTCACCGGCAAGGTCAAACTCGCGGCGTTGTGGTCATGCGGTTGGTGGCTGAGGGGACGATGGACGAGGACGCGGTGGAAGCGATCGAGAGGAAAGCAGCCGGCCAGGAAGCCTTGATGCATGCTGTGAAGGCGAGGATTGAGCGGGTACGGGAGGCGGTTGCCGTATGAGCCGTGCGGAGAAGCGAGCCTTTTACCAGCGAGTCAGAAAGCTGGGTTACCGGGAATTCTGGCAGGCCATGGACGAGCTGCACACCCGGGCGTACCAGCTGGCCGCGAAGCATTACCAAGAAGCGATGGACATCGTGCTGACACCCCGGCAGAAAGCCGCCGTGGTGGCGAAGGCGGAGGAGATCCGGGAGCTGTGGGATGGAGTATTCGAAGTGACCACAGATGTTACCGAGGAACGTCTGGTTGGTGAGTCGGCAGCGTATGGGATGGACTGCAAGGATGGGAGGTGTGAGTGGTGATCGGGGTGAAGCAGACACGGGCGGGTGAATCCTTCCGCCTCCTGGTCACCGTCCTGAAAGTCCGGAAAGGCGTGCCGACCGTGATCCGGGTGTCCGGGCGTGAGTATGTGCTGCGGACGCCGGATCAGTTCAACCAGCGGAAGAAAGGAGCGGTGAAGCGTGGCAGAGCGCAATCTGATCACTGAACTCATCACCCAATACAGTGCCGGCATCCGCCATCTCGACCGCTACCGCCGGTCCCTCGATCGCACCGATCCCGACCAGGATGACGAGGCCCGCACCGTCTCCGGCATGCTGTCGGATATGCGGTATGCGCTGGACTGGATGCGCCGAGGACGCCGGCCGGGGAGCCGGAAGGGCGCCGAGAAGCGCGACATCTACCGCCGGCGGGAGCTGATCGAGAGCATGCAGCCGATGACAGCCGAGGAAGAGCGGCGGCTGATCGACTGCATTGCGGTGATGACGGAGAGGGAACTGACATGCTGGTTGCTTCACATGGCGCATGGGTTGACATTTCAGGAAATAGGTGATAGATTGGGGTTGTCAAGGCGCACCGTCCAACAGTACGTCGAAAGAGCCAGAAAGAAGGTTCTTGACGTGCAAATGACGTGCGTATGACGTGCAGATGACGTACAAAATACCGTAGCCCTTTTGCGCCCTTTTTACGGGGCGCTTTTTGATTATCCTGAGTCTCGCCGAATGGCGGGGCTCTTTCTTTATTTCGTCCAGCCGCCTCGCTGGGTATGAGCCAACCCTCTCCTCGCCGGGACCGGACCGGTGCGGGGCGGCTGTCCGGGGTTGATTGGGAGGTGGGAGCGTGAAATTTTACAAGTCGAGCAAGTGGCGTAAGAAGCGAGAGTCGATCCTACGCCGTGATGGTTACATGTGCCAGGAGTGCAGGAGGTACGGCAAAACGACGCCGGCGCAGACGGTGCATCACATCTACCCGCTGGAACGATATCCGGAGCTGGCATTAGTCAGCGTGAATCTCGTGAGCCTGTGCAACGAGTGTCATGAGAGGATGCATGATCGACTGACGGGTGAGTTGACGCCAGCTGGTGAGCGGTGGCGGGATCGCGTTTCGGCGCAGGTCCGGAACGCTTTAGCGGAGTAAAGCGACAGGGCATCCCCCCTCCCCTCGGGGTTCGGGGCGAGGCCGCCGGAGACCGGGCGGGCGGCCCCTTTTCCAATAGTGCGGGTGTTGGGAAACTTTTTCCGGGAGGTGAGAGACGATGGCGAAGCAGACGAAAGCGGCGATCAAGCGAGCGACGATCCGGGCGATGAAGGAGCTGGGGACGTACAAGAAAGAGTTCGACCCGATCATCGAGATCTACGCGGAGCTGCGGGAGCAGTACGCCGCGCTGTCCGAACGGTTCGCGGCTCAGGGCTACCCGTTCGAGGTGCCGACTGCGGACGGTGGATCGAAGAAAGCGCCGATCGTCGCCACGCTCGAGTCTCTCCGGAAAGACATACTGGCGTACGCGGACAGGCTGTGCCTGAATCCGAAGACCATAGACGGCATCACCATCGAGACGAAGAAGCAGTCCGCGCTGGCAGCAGCGCTGAAGGCCCTTGAGTGACGCGAAGAACCTTGACGTTGTTCTGGAGTACGCCAGGAGCATCGTCGAGGGAAGGAAGATCGCCGGCAAGGAGTTGGTGCAGGCCGCGCAGCGGTTTCTGGACGACCTGGAGAACCCGGAATACGAGTTCAGGGCAAAAGACCCTGAATTCGTCATCCAGATCATCGAGCGGACCTTTGTCCATGACAAGGGCGAGGCGCTCGACGGGACGCCGCTCCGTGGGAAACCGTTCCTGCTTGAGCCGTGGCAAAAATTCATCGTGTATAACCTTCTTGGCTTCTGGAAAGCTGGCACAAACGAGCGCCGGTTCAAAGAAGCCTTTATCTATGTCCCGAGAAAAAACGGGAAAACACGTTTCGTGGCGGCGCTCGCCTGGGCGCTCGCGCTGCTCAGTCGCCGGTCCGGGGCTACGATTTACATCGCGGCCGCGTCGCTGAAACAGTCCCGGCAGTCGTTCGAGTTCATCCTGTACAACCTGCAGCGGATGGGAGAGGCAGAGAATTTTCGCATTCTGAACAACAACCAGGAGCACAGCATCAGCGGCGACCTGGGCGACGGCTCGATTTACATCGAGGCTTTGGCAGCGAATCCGGATCGGCACGACTCTCTCAACTCGAACATCCAGATACTCGATGAGCTGCACGCCTATCCCGGACCGAAAAACTACAACGTCATCAAAGAAAGCGGGAAGGCATATACGAACAAGCTCTGTATTGGCATCACGACGGCCGGCGACGACATGTCGTCGTTCTGCTATCAGCGCTTGCAATACTGCAAGAAAGTGCTGGACAAAATCGTTCGAGACGAGCAATATTTCATCTTCATCGCCAAAGCCGACGAGGACGAGCGCGGAAACGTGGACTATACGAATCCGATCCAGCATGAGAAGGCCAATCCGAACTACGGCGTAACGATCCGGCCCGAGGACATCATGAACGACGCGCTGCAGGCACAGAATGACCCGCAGCAGCGGAAGGATTTTCTGGCGAAGTCGCTCAACGTCTACACGGCCGCGATGAACGCGTATTTCGATATCCATGAGTTTCGAGCCAGCGATCGTAAATACAGCTGGACACTGGAAGAGCTCGCGAAACTGCCGATCAACTGGTACGGCGGCGCCGACCTGGCAAAACTGCACGACCTGACGGCAGCAGCGTTGTACGGCGAATACCAGGACGTGGCGATCGTCATTACGCACGCCTGGTTTCCGATCGTGGCGGCGACCGCGAAGGCCGAGGAGGACGGTATCCCCCTGTTCGGCTGGCGGGATGATGGCTGGCTCACGATGACGAACTCGGCTGTGACCAATCACGCAGAGATCGTCAAGTGGTTCAAGGAGATGAAGGGCAAGGGCTTCCGGATCAAGCAGATTGGTTTTGACCGAAAGTTTTCAACGGAGTTTTACCGGGACGCCAAAAAGGCCGGCTTCAAGCTGGTAGACGAGCCGCAATACTTCTGGCGCAAGTCGATGGGCTTCCGCCGGATCGAGCAAAAGGCGAAGCTCGGAAAGCTCTACTACCTGCACTCAGACGCCTATGAATACTGCGTCCAGAACGTCCACGGTATCGAGAAGACCGACGACTTGATCCAATACGAGAAAATCAGTGAGAACCGACGTATCGACCTGTTCGACGCGTCGGTTTTTGCATGTGTGCGATACCTGGAGGATACCGACCAGGCGAAGGCACAGGAGAAATGGCTGAAAGGTGGTGAATCGACAGAGTGAGCAAACGAAAGAAACATCAGGCCCGACAACCCACCACGCAGCGCAGCGTTCAGGGGGCCGAGAATACGCTTCTGGGGTACTGGCTGAAAGGCGAAGACTTGACGCTGCCGGCCGGTTATGTGCGACTGTCCGAGAACCCCGAGGTTCGCATGGCGGTGGACCGAATCGCGGATATGGTGTCAAACATGACGATCCACCTGATGCGGAACGTCGAGGGGGGCCATGAGCGGGTACAGAACGAGCTTTCCCGGAAGGTGGACATCGAACCGTACAGCCTCATGACCCGGAAGACCTGGCTCTATTTCATCGTTCACACGCTCCTGCTCGAAGGGGACGGGAATGCCATCGTCTTCCCACAGTTCCGCGATGGTCTGATCGAGGAACTGATTCCGGTTCCTGCGCACATGGTGACATTCTTACCGCCGCAGCAGAACGGGGTAGGGCTTGCTACTGGGTATCAAGTGGCGATCCAAGGTCGCATTTACAACCATGACGAGATCCTGCACTTCAAAATCAATCCGGATCCGCAACAGCCATGGATCGGCCGCGGGTATCGGCTCATTCTGAAGGACGTGGTCGCCAACTTGGCGCAGGCGTCGAAGACAAAGAATGCCTTCATGGGGGACAAGTGGCGGCCGTCTGTCATCGTCATGGTTGACGCCGACTCCTCGCAATTTGCGAGCGAGGAGGAGCGCGACAAATTGATCCAGCGTTACATCGGCAGCGGCGAAAGCGGTAAACCATGGATTCTCCCGGAGGGCATTATCCGGGTGGAGACGGTCAAACCGCTCTCGTTGCAGGACATAGCGATCCATGAGTCGGTCCAAATTGACAAGCGAACGGTGGCGGCCATGCTTGGCGTGCCGCCGTTTTTCGTGGGCGTTGGCGATTTCAAAAAGGATGAGGTAAACAACTGGATCCGGACGAGGATCGCGTCCATTGGCCAAATCATCGGGCAAGAGCTCACCAACAAGCTGCTGTATTCGCCGGATTTGTATTTTCGGCTCAATCCGCGGTCTTTGTACGCCTATGATCTGGTCGAGCTGGTCACTGCCGGCACAGCGCTTGTCGACCGAAACACCCTGCGTCGGAATGAGCTGCGCGACTGGATTGGCATGAGCCCCGATCCGGAGATGAACGAACTGATTGTCCTTGAAAACTACATCCCGGCCGACTTGCTCGGTGAGCAAAACAAGCTCAAGGACATCAAAAAAGCACTCCAGGAGGGAGGTGATGACGGTTGAGCAGGGAAATGCGGCAGACGCGAAGTCTTCGGACGGATCTCAGGACGCGGGATGATGGCAACGCGCCGGTAATCGAAGGTTATTTCGCTGTGTTCAACCGGGAGACAGAGTTGTGGCCGGGCGCTTTCGAGGAAATCGCTCCGGGAGCGTTCGATAACACCCTCAGCAACGACATTCGGGCGCTCATCAATCACGAAACGCGCCTGGTGCTCGGCCGGACGAAGGCAGGGACGCTGGAGCTCCGGGCAGATAATTACGGCCTTTGGGGCCGAATCAAGATCAACCCGAATGACACTGACGCCATGAATCTCTACGAGAGAGTGAAACGTGGCGACGTCGACCAATGTTCCTTCGGTTTCAACATTGTGTCCGAAGAAACCGAGTGGCGAGATGATGGCACCGTGAAATGGAGAATTACCGAGGTCGACCTCCACGAGGTTTCCGTCGTCACGTTCCCGGCCTACGAGGACACCGGAGTCTCCGCGCGGCAAAAGCAGGTCGAGGAACACCGCGCCCGCCTCCTGCAGGCGCGAAAACAAAAACTCATCGAAAGGGTGAAGCGAATTGCTGAGGCAACTGGTCATCAGTAAGAAAATCGAGCAGCGCAAAAACGCACTGGCCGAATTGCTGGTGCAGGAGGAAGAACTGCAGAAGCGCAGCGAGGGGCTCGAAGCGGCGGCCAACGAGGCGCAGAACGACGAGGAAATCGCGGCAGTCGAGGAAGAGGTTACCAAGCTGGAAGCTCAGAAGGCCGAACTGGACGAGAAAAAGTCCAAGCTCCAAGGCGAAATCGCCGAGCTCGAAAATGAGCTGGAGCAACTGAATGCGAAGGAGCCGGCCAATACGGTCCGTTCCAAAACCAACGAAAGCGAAAGAGGTGCTGAGATGAACAGACTGCATGTTCGCGAACTGCTCAAAACCGGCGAATACTACCGCCGCAGCGAAGTCATCGAGTTCTACGAGAAATTCCGCAACCTCCGGGCTGTCGCCGGCGGAGAGTTGACGATCCCGGATGTCGTGATCAACCGGATCATGGACATTATGGGTGATTTCACGACGCTGTATCCGCTGGTCGAGAAAATCCCGGTGAAGGGCACGGCTCGCATTTTGATTGACACCGACACCAGCCCGGCCACTTGGATCGAACAATCTGCTTCGCTCCCGACCGGTGACGTCGGTACGATCACGAACATCGACTTTGACGGGTTCAAAGTCGGTAAGGTGACGTTCGTCGACAACTATTTGCTTCAGGATTCGATCATCAACTTGGACGCCTACGTCACGCGGAAGATTGCCCGGGCCATTGCAAAGGCGCTCGACCAGGCGATCCTCAAGGGCACCGGCGCGGCGAACAAGCAGCCGACCGGCATCATTCCGTCGATCCCGGCCGGGAATCAAAAGACGGTCGAAGCCGACGCAAACCTGCTGAAAAACCTCGTCAAGCAGATCGGCCTGATCGACACCGGCGACGACAGCGTGGGCGAAATCGTCGCTGTCATGCGTCGTCAGACGTACTACAACCGTCTGGCTGAATTCAGCATCCAGGTCGATTCCAACGGCAACGTGGTCGGGAAGTTGCCGAACCTGCGGCAGCCGGATCTGCTCGGCCTGCGCGTGGTGTTCAGCCAGTTCATGGACCCGGACCAAGTCTTGTTCGGCGATTTCTCGCAGTACACGCTGGTCGAACGCGAAAACATCACGATCGACCGCAGCGAGCACGTGAAGTTCACCGAGGACCAAATGGCGTTCCGTGGCAAAGGGCGCTTCGACGGCAAGCCGACGAAGCCGGCCGCGTTCGCGCTGGTCACGATCACCGATCCGGTTCCGGAGGCGTAATCGATGGCAAAGGTGTTGAAGGACTTTCGCTGCAAGGTTACGAAGCGCACATACCGCGCCGGTGACGAGTACGACGGCGACCGTGCGGAGGAACTGCAGGCGCTGGGGTATGTGGCGGCCGACGAAGGCGCCGGCATCGAACCGACGGAAAAGCCGCGAAAGCGCACCAAGCGCGATGACAGCGGGTGACGCCCATGGACGAACAGCAAATCCTCGCGTTGGTCAAGGCGCGGCTCGGGATCACGACGGCGGTCAGGGATACGTACCTGACCGCCATCATTTCCGGCGTGATCGACGAGCTCACGAAGGAGAAGGGCATCGCGTTGAATGCCGACGACGCTCATCACCTGATGTTTGTCGTCGACTACGCCACGTGGCGCTACCAGTCCCGAGACGAGTCCGGCGCGATGCCGCGCCACTTGCAATACAGACTGCACAACCTGATTATCTCAGCGGGCGGTGGTGCCGGTGACGTATGATCACGAACTGACGTTGATCGGAGAGACGATCGAGGAAGACGAAATCGGCAATCAGCGGCCAGTCGAGACCAGGACGACGATCCTGTGCTCGGTCAAGTCGGCCGGCCGGAATGATTTCTATAGCGGAGCCGCGGCGGGCCTGCGGCCGGAGTACGTCTTCACGGTTCACGCCTACGAGTACAGCGGCGAGCGGATCGTGGAGTTCGAGGGCAAACGGTACCGTGTGATCCGCACATACCAGACCGGGACCGAGGAGATCGAGCTCACGGTCGAAAGGGTGATCGGCAATGGCTAGCATCAACATCGACAACCTCGCCGCCGAGATCACGCTGGCCGTAAAGGAGTACACCGAGGACGTGTCGGCTGCGATCGAGCGCGAGGCTGACCAGACGAGCCAACGTTTGGTCAAAGAGATTCGCGCGAAGTCGCCGCGCCGAACTGGCGAGTATGCGAAAGGTTGGGCCCGGAAAAAGCAGGGTAGGGACGGCGAGATCCGCTATGTCGTCTACAACCGCAAGAAACCGTGGCTTGCTCATCTGCTCGAGTTCGGCCACGCGAAACGCGGCGGCGGGCGCGTCGCAGAACGCCCGCACATCCGTCCGACCGCTGACAAGGAAATCGAGGCGTTCCAAACCCGCGTCCGTGCGATCATCCGGAACGGAGGGTGATGCGGCGTGACGCTGCAGGAGCTTTACACGGAACTCAAGGCGATCGGATATCCGGTCGCCTATTCGCATTTCTTGGATACGCCTCAGAATCCGGCGCCGAACCCGCCGTTTATCGTGTACCGGGAGGCGTACAGCAGCGACCTGATGGCGGACAACCAGAACTATGTTGGCATCTCGAATGTGCAGGTTGAGCTGTACACGGACCGGAAGGATTTGGCGTCGGAATCGGCGGTCCAGAACAAACTCAAGGAGCTCGGGTTGCCGTATGCGAAGACGGAGGCGTACCTCGAGGACGAGAAGCTTTTTCAGGTGATCTATGAAATCCAACTGATTGGAGAGTGAGAAAATGAGCCAGAATAAAGTGACATTCGGACTGGAGAAGGTGCATATCGCCTTTTTCGACGAGACTAGCCAGACCCAGCCCGCATGGGAGACGCCGATCCCGATTCCGGGTGCGGTGCGGTTCACGCCGACCGCCGTCGGCGAAACGACCAACTTCTACGCTGACAATACGCTCTACTTTTCGTACACCGCCAACAACGGCTATACGGCGGAACTTGAGATGGCGAACGTGCCGGACGCGATCCTGGCCGAAATGCTCGGTTGGGAGATTGACGAAAACGGTGCACTGATCGAGGTTTCGGACGCGATTCCGAAGCACTTTGCACTCATGGCGCAGGTGCAGGGTGACAAGCGCAACCGCCGGTTCGTGTTTTACGACTGCGTCGCGTCTCGCCCGGCGAAGGAACGGCAGACGAAGGCAGAGTCGATCACGCCGAACACGGACGTGCTGAACCTGACCATCTCGCCCATCGAGATCGGTGGAAAGATGATCGTCCGCGGTGAAATGGAGCTCAGCGATACGAATGCAACGGCGTATAACAGCTTCTTCAGTGCGGTTTACACGCCGTCGTTTACACCGGAGGTGTAACATGCGAGAAATCAAGATCGGCGATAAGACGTTGAGGCTCAGGGGATCGGCTCTGAGCCTCTTGCATTATCAACAAGAGTTTGGCCGTGACTTGCTCGGCGACCTTGTCGGCATGATGGCGGGTATGGCCGGCTTTCAGGCGCTCACAAACGGCGGAGAGGTCGACCCGTCGAAACTCGATTTCAGCCGGCTCGATTCGGTGGCGATCCTGCGCCTAATCTGGACGTTGGCGCGGACGGCTGTCGGTGTAGGAGGACAGTTTCCGTCGTTTGCTCGCTGGCTCGAGGAGCACGAGGATATTGACATTTTTGATCCAGAATTGATGACGGCAGTAATGGAAGAGGCGACGAAAATCTTTTTTCGTCGAAACAAGGCCGTGGCACCGGCGGCCCAAAGGTGACACGCCGAACCGTGTCGACCGCACGGACATCAATATCCTGGCATTGGCACGGCGAATCGGGCTCAGTATGACTGAGCTCGACTTGCTGACTATGCAGGATTTTTTTGATCTGGTGTACGCCTACATGGGCGACGATCCTGACGCGCCGCGAGAGGCGACGCAGGAAGACATTGACGCATTTTTCCGGGGGTGAGTAGACAGTGGCAGAAACAATCCGTGGTATCAATGTTGTGATCGGGGTCGATACGACCGCGCTGTCGAAAGCCCTTAGCGATGTCAATAAACGGTCCCGAGACATACAAAGTGAACTCAAGCAGGTTGAGCGGTTGCTTAAGCTCGACCCATCCAATACAGAACTGCTGGCGCAGAAGCAGAAACTGCTCGCTGACGCGGTCGAGAATGCCCGCGAAAAGCTGGATCGGCTGCGTGCCGTGCAGGAGCAGGTGAACGAGCAGTTCCAGCGCGGCGAAATCAGCGAAGGGCAGTACCGCGCATTTGTGCGCGAGACCGAGAAAACACGGCAAGAGCTGGAGAAGCTCGAGAAGCAGCTCAAGGACATGGAGCCGGCCGTCGAGTCGTTTGGCGAGAAGATGCAAAAAGCCGGTGACAAGCTAAAGGTTGCCGGCGAGAAAATGACTGACGCTGGCAAGAAGCTTTCCCTCGGTGTCACCGCGCCGATCGTCGGGCTCGGAACAGTCGCCACAAAGGCGGCCGTCGACTTCGAATCGGCGTTTGCGGGCGTCCGCAAGACAGTTGATGCGACGGAAGAAGAATTCGCCCAGCTTGAACAGGGCATCCGTGAAATGTCAAAACGCATGCCGGCAGCAGCGACAGACATCGCGGCAGTGGCGGAAGCGGCCGGCCAGCTGGGGATTGAGACGCCAAATATTCTCAAGTTTACGGAAACGATGATCGGCCTCGGGGAAGCGACAAACCTGACGGCCGAGGAAGGCGCGACTGCTTTCGCAAGATTTGCGAATATCGTCGGCATGTCGCAAAGTGACTTTGACCGGCTTGGATCTGCTGTGGTCGCGCTCGGAAACAGCTTTGCGACCACAGAGGCCGAAATTGTGGCGATGGGCATGCGGCTGGCCGGTCAGGGCGCGCAGATCGGCATGACCGAGGCGCAGATCATGGCGCTGGCAGCGGCCATGTCGTCGGTCGGCATCGAGGCGGAAGCCGGCGGCACGGCGATGTCGACGACGCTGAAAAAGATCCAGACCGCGGTCTCGCTGGCTGGCGAAGACCTGGATAAGTTTGCGGCCGTCGCCCGGATGTCGGCGGAGGAATTTGCGCGAGCGTTTCAGGCTGATCCGGCCGCTGCACTACAGGCATTTATCGACGGACTGGCCGCGTCCAGCGCCGCTGGTGAAAACCTGACGCTCATCCTTTCTGACCTCGGTATCACCGGTATCCGCGAGTCGGATACATTGCTGCGCCTTGCCGGCGCGAATGAGACGCTGCGCAGTGCGTTGGAGACGGCCACGCAGGCGTGGGATGAGAACGTCGCGTTGCAGAACGAAGTGGCGCAGCGGTATGCGACGACCGAGAGCCAATTTTCGATGCTCAAGAACCAACTTGCGGACATTGCCATCACGCTCGGACAAGCGCTCATTCCGGCACTGATGGACGTGCTTGATGCCGCACAGCCGATCATCGACATGGTGGCAGACATGGCTCGTTGGTTCGCCGATCTCGACGAAGGCACGCAAAAGGTAATCATCGGGATAGCTGGCTTCGCGGCCGCTCTCGGTCCGCTGCTGATAATTGTCGGTCAATTGACCAGGGGGATAGGGGCGATCATTACGGCGTTCGGCGGGCTAACCGCTGCTAGCACCGCAGCCGCAGCAGGAACCGCCGCAGCAGGAACGGCAGCAGGCGGCGCAGCAGCAGGATTCACGGCGCTTTTGGGTCCGATCGGGCTGGTGATCGCTGCAATCGCTGCGCTGGCGGCCGCGGCGTACTTGATATACAAGAACTGGGAGCCGATCAAGAAGTTTTTAACAGAGCTGTGGGACGGCATATCGTCGTATCTGTCTCAGGTCTGGCGCAGCATCTCGGACGGTATGACTAAAGCCTGGAACGCGCTGTTGGACAGGATCCGCCCGATCCTTGAGGGATACAAGACGTTTTTCTCGGGGGTCTGGGACGCGATCAAGAACATCTTCGCCGGTGCGCTCCTGCTGATCGTCGATTTGGTGAAGGGCGACTTTACGGCGCTGAAAAAGGATGCCGAGGCGATCTGGAACAACCTGAAAGACGCCTTCCGTCGCATCTGGGACGGCATCAAGCAGATTTTCAGCGGCGCGCTGGATTTGCTGAAATCCAGCTGGTCGGCAGCGTGGAGCACGATCAAGTCGACTGCCGACAGCATCTGGCAGGCGATCAAGGACGGTATCCAGCGGGCAATCGACTGGATTCGTGGACTGCCAGAGACGCTCAAAAATCTCGGCCGGGACATGATTCAGGGGCTTGTGGATGGCATCCGGAATATGATCGGCAAAGTCGGCGACGCCGTGAAAAGCATCGCCGACAAAGTGACTGGCGGGCTGAAAAACCTTCTTGGCATCAGCTCGCCGTCTCGCGTACTCATGCAGCTCGGCGAATATACCGGCGAAGGATTCGTGTCCGGTCTCGAAAAGACCGTCGACGCGGTACGCCGAAAGGCGGCCGAGATGGCCGCGGCCGCCGTACCTGAGATGCGAGCAATGTCCGCACCGGCGGGCGTTGTTTCTGGTGTTGCAAGTGGTGGGGGATCGGCGATCAGCTACAACTTCGAGCGGATGTTTGAGGGCGCGAACTTCAACGTGCGTAGTGACGAAGATGTCCAACGACTAGCCCGAGAATTGGCCGACTATATCCTGTCGAGGGGGCGGTGATAAAATTGAGCAGCTTCATTCTCGATGGAAAACGGGCTGATCAACTGGGGTTGGCGATGCTTCGCCAATCCCAAAGGCCCGTCCTCCCCGGGACGACAGACAGGACGCTACAGATTCCCGGTAAGCATGGGGCGTGGGATTTCGGGGCAGAACTCGGCCCACGCCTTTTCAATATCGAAGTCGCATTTGTCGAACAAAACGCCGCCGCGCTCCAACGAAAAGTTTCGGAGTTGGCGGCTTTTCTTGTAGATGCATACGGACGGCCACGGACAATGGAACTGATATTCACCATCCAACCGGATCGTAAATACTTCGTGCGCTACTCCGGATCATTGCCCATTGAGCGAATTTCGGGACTTGGGCGATTCACGCTTCCGTTGATCGCCTATGATCCTTTCGCGTACTCGCTTGTACCGAACGACGAAGTTACGTGGGGTAGCGAGGCGGTCACTTTTGAAAACGACTTCTACACCTATGGCCATGAAGGTGGGCAGATTGAGACAATCACAGCGAGTAAAATAATGAATGTGGTTGTTTTGGGGTCTATCAGTGTGCGACCCAAAATCATTTTATCTGGAAACGGCTCGAACGTTGTCATATCTGCGAACGGGAAGTCTTTGGGAATAGACGATTTGGACCATGCGACTTGGGTAATTGACTGCATGAATTACACTGTAACCAAAAACGGAGACAATGCTTTACACCTCGTTTCCGGCGATTTTTTGGAGTTTTTCACCGGAAGCAACCAAGTTTTCATTACCGGGAGTAGTATGAACTTTACAGTTAGGTTCTCATTCTACGACAAATTTGTGTGAGGTGAACGACATGACTGTATCCCATATAACATATCAAGACAGTCTTCGGCAGGGAACAGACAAACTGAATCAGGCCATCGATCAATCGAATGAGGCGATAACCAAAGCGACGCAGGCTCTTTCGATTTCAGAGAGTACGCAAGAGCAACTGAATACTATTGTGATCGATGGGGACAGTTCCGTTGAGGCTGCCCAAGCGCGTGTCAGCGATCCCAAAAGCAAAACTTTCACTGTGCTCAAAGAACGTCTTGATGAGGCGGAGGCTGATTTCGTAGGTCATCTTGAGGAAATGTCTTCATTTGCAAAATTTACGATTCTCTCTGCGAAGAGCTTGCCCAAGGAAGTTGACACAAGAATTGCTTGGGACACCGAGGTGAAAGCAAAAGAATATTGCGAGTTGGACGAAAACGGAAACATCAAGTTCACAAAACCTGGGACGTACATGATTGTCGCAAGCCTCGCATTTTCTTTCAGTTCGGCGACGCGCCTTGATGTCGGAATTGTGAAAAATACGAATTTGATCGCAATTTCTCGCGGAGTGGCAGCTGGAGTAGGGCCAACCATCATCCAGACGGTGACCATCGAAGACTTTCAAATCAATGATGCAATTAGTATTTTGGCGCATCAAAATGCAGAGGCGGTTTTGGATGTGGTCCAGCATACAGGGACTTTTTTAATTGTCAAGAAGATTGGGTGATAGCGTGAGAGGGTTTTCGTTCATTTTGATACCAGATACTCAAAATCTATTTCCAGACTACGCGGAACACTTGGAAACCTTAGCGACCTGGATTGTGGACAATTCTCCCATACTTGGCGTGGAAATGGTTCTTCATCTTGGGGACGTGACAAATTTTTCGTCTGTACCGGAACTAGAAGCTGCTGATGCGGCCCTCAACAAGATCAGAAATGCAGGGATTCCACTGCTTATTTGCATTGGGAATCACGACTATGATACTGGAAACCCAACATCGAGGGACGACACATCAAAATTTAACGAATATTTCGGTGTACACACATTCCAAAGAACGCCCTGGTTCGGTGGAGTGTATCAGGAAGGGAAAGCGGAAAATGTCTATTTCAAAAAGTCAATTCAGGGAGAGAAATTTCTTTTCCTCGCGCTGGAGTTCGGCCCCCGGGATGAAGTTTTGGATTGGGCGGATGGAGTCATATCTAAACACCCGGATCACCATGTTTACATCATCACACATTCATACTTGTATATAACCGGAAATTGGGTCAAACCGGGCGATCTGTATAATCCCAAAGACTATGCTTGGGCAACTGGGGCAAACGATGGTCAAGACATGTGGGAAAAGTTGGTTAGACGCCACAGAAATATTAGAGCAGTTTTTTCTGGCCATCACGTCCCGCTTAACGTGAGCCATCGGTTTGACAAAGGAGTGCACGGGAACACGATTTTCCAGTCTTTTCAAAATTGGCAGCTGGCCGCTCAAGGTGGACAAGCTCGAATAAGGGTTGTGCACATCGATCTCGAAAAAAACGAAGTAGAAGTCAAGACTTTCAACCCAGTTACGAAACAATATGAAAATCTTCCTGGATACACAATCAAATATAAATTCTTGGAAGGCCCGCCGGCGATGGGCGCGCCGGCCAACGTCGCCAAAGTCTACGATCTCAACATGAACCTGGTCGCTTATCTTGAAAACGCCGCGACGGTCGGATATGAGCAACCGATGAACGGTCTCCACCGGGCGTGGTTTACGCTGCCGGCTGACGATCCGAAGAACGCAGAGTGTCTGCCGATGCGCTATGTGGAGTTGTACGAGGATGGCCAGCGCTTGGATCTGTATCGCATCATGCCCAGCACGGCCAGGCGGTCGACCGACGGAAAAACCATCACATACGAATGCGAGCATGTTCTCGGTACATTGATCGACGACGTGCTTTTTCAATCCCATACCATTGGCGGCCTTGGTGTGTATACGGAAGATGTGCTGGAATATCTTCTGTCCAAGCAGACGGTGAAGAGATGGAAACTTGGCACGGTCGCCTTCAATCGCCAATTTGAGTACAACTGGGAGAATGAAAACCTGCTGAATGCGATCCGTTCGGTGCCAAGGCCCTTCGTCGAGGAATACATGTGGACGTGGGACACGTCGACATATCCGTGGACGCTGAATCTCGTGGAGCCTTCGAGTGAAGTCGATGCGTACATTCGCTACGGCCTGAACCTTCAGGGCATCGAGCGCCAGATCGACCCGCGCAACTTGTGTACCCGACTGTATGGCCTTGGTTATGGCGAGGGTGTGAACCAGCTCACTTTTGCCGAGATCAACGATGGCAAACCGTACATTGACGCGGACACTCAGGATCAGTTCGGCATCATTTCAGACATCTTCGTGGACCGTCGGTTCGAGCATCCTGAGACGCTGAAGGCCCGATGCGAAGCTATCTTGCAGGAGAGAAAAATGCCGCGAATCACATACACCGTGCAGGCGGCAGACATCAGCAAGATCACTGAAACGCCCATACACAAATTCAAAAGCGGCGGAAAGGTGCGGGTAATCGACGAAGATCTGGGCATCGACGTGGAATCGCGTGTGGTGAATGTGCGGAAGCAAGACATGATGGGCCGGCCTGGTGATGTGGAACTGGAGATTAGCAACAAATCAGTGGACATCGCGGGAATAATCAATGAGATGACCGAGAAGCAACGGATTAATGACCTGTACGCACAGGGTGCGACGAACTGGGACACGCATGATTTCGCGGACAACTGCGATCCGGAGCATCCGGCAGTGCTGCGGTTTTGGGTGCCCGAGGATACGGCGCGGATCAACAAGGTCATGCTGAGTTACCAGGTCGAAGCGTTTCGGGCATACAGTAAATCTGCGATGGAAGGCGGACAAGCATCTATCACATCTGAGGCGGGAGGAGGCACACTCGTCACGGCGACAATAGGTAACACTTACGCTGCTGGATCACAGGGGACTTACAAATTGGGCAATGAGTTGGTTGCGGGGAATTTGATACTGGGAGGGGGTAGCGGGGGATGGTCCACGCTCCCGGGCGGAACAGATGGACATACTCATGATATACCGCCCCATAGCCACTTTATAAGTCATGAGCATCTGATAACAATACCCAACCACGTACACACGGTTACTTTACCAAATCATACACATGGAATTGATTACGGCATTTTTTCGGGACCAACACCGACAGCGGTGACGGTGAAGGTGGACGGAAACGTCGTTCCGGGACTCGGGACGAGTGCGGATGAGGTGGACATCATTCCGTATCTTGCGAAGGACTCAGGCGGGAAGATTCAGCGTGGAACGTGGCACACAATAGAAATAGCGCCCAATAGTCTCGGGCGCGTTGTGGCGAGTGTTGTATCGCAGATCTTTGTGCAGAGTCGTGGAGGGGGCAATTATTAAACCTTTTTAAATGGCTCCATCATAGGGGCCATTTTATATTTTGCAAAGGAGAGTGAATGTATGGAATGGACAGCTGTAGTATCCGTTATCGCTGCACTTAGCGGTATTGTACTTGGCTGGCTGGGTAGATCTCGCACTATACGCAAAGATGGAGCAGAGGATGGGGAATTGCGTGCCAGTGTTAACTATATCCGACAGGGCGTAGACGACCTGCGGGTGGAAATCCGCCTCATGCGGCAGGACTACGCTGACTTGGTGGAGCGCGTCGCCCGGGTGGAGGAAAGCGCGAAATCTGCACATCGCCGAATCGACAGACTGGAGGGGAGGGGTGACGGATGAATGGAAAGGTGAAAAAATGGCTCGCGGCCGCTACCATCCGCGCGGTCCGGACGGCGGCGCAGGCAGCCATCGGCGCCATCGGCGCGGCGACGGTGTTTTCCGAAGTGGACTGGCGGGTGGTTGGCGGGACGGTGCTCTTGGCTACGATCATGAGCTATCTGACGAGCCTTGCGGGCCTGCCGGAGGTGTCGGAAGATGGCAAAACTGAAACCAGCTGACTTCATTGCCGCCGTCGCCCCGGTCGCTGTCCAGCTTCGCCTCGAAGGATCGCCGATCTTCGCGAGCCTCCGGATCGCGCAGGCGGCGCATGAGACCGGATGGAACATCCACAGCTGGAATAACCTCGTCGGGCTGAAAGTCGGCAGCGGGAAGCCGAATCAATACTGGGACGGCTCCAGCGTGCGCACCGGCACCTGGGAAGTGATCAACGGCTACCGGGTGGACACGACGGCCAACTGGCGGGCGTATCGGTCGATCGAGGATTGCTTCCGGGATCAGGATCTGCTATTCCAGTCTTCCCGTTACGCCCGCGTCCGAGCCGCAAAAATGCCGGATGAGCAGGCGGACATGCTGCAGGCCTGCGGGTATGCGACCGATCCGCAATACGCGGCGAAGCTAAAAAACATCATGCGGACATACGGTCTCAGCCGTTATGACGAGGAGGTGGAACGGGTGCTGCAGGAACTGCAGAAGAAAATTACCGCGCTGGAGAAGAAGGTGGCCGAGCTCGAGAAAAAGCAGGAGCCCATCCCTGCCCCGGCATGGTTTGTGCGGGAGTTCGGCAGCGCGGACCTGGGCGGCCTCATCAACGACCCGGACGGAAAGAAGCTGCCGGAAACGTGGGAAGCGATCGCGCTGGCGGCGCGGATGGCTGGAATCGGAAAGAAGTGAAAACCCCCGCCTGGCCGTGTGGCTGGGCGGGGGTTTTTATTGACGAATATAGTCTAAAATTGCTATATTTTAGGTGTCCGATAGGACGGCCTCACGTGCAGGAAGCACCGCCGTGGGGCATTAGCATTATAAGGGGGATAATAGGATGAAGAAGTTATTCTGTATCATCGTCACTATTGTTTTCTTACTGACCGGCTGTGCCGAGTCCACAATTGAAAGAGTTGACACAAGCACAAACAGTCAACCAAATACTGGTGCTTCAACAAGCGGTGCATCAAGTAATCAGACAGCTACTGAGACGGCCTCCACTGCGCAGGCGAGCAATAAAAATGCGCCTGAGATATTCCAAGTGGGCGACACGGTTAAATTTGACAATTTACAAATTACATTGAACGGTGTCAGGGAAGTCAAAGAGACCGAGTTTTTATCGCCCGATAACGACAAATATCTTGTGATTGATCTAACCATCGAGAATGTTGGGAGCGAATCAGAAATTGTATCCGCTCTCATGCAGATGGAACTGATGGACGCTGACAGTTTCTCATATTCACCAACGATTTATCTCGACGCCAAAGGCTCGGTGGATGGAGAAATTGCCCCTGGTCGCAAACAGCGTGGCGAAGTGGCGTTCGATGTGCCGGACTCTGATTACTATGAATTTATTTTTTCCGATCCGTTCACGACAGGACAAGCCATCTGGCGGATCGAAAACAATGACATTGTACAATAAGCAAAATCCCCCGTATGCGGAAGCACCGCTGCGGGGGATTTTTTGTTTTGGGGACAAATTGGGGACAAAAGCTACTTGGAGTCCCCAAAATTCACTCGGATTTACGCGTAGATAAAAAAGAAAAACCCTTGATTTACAAGGGTTTTGAAGATTGGCGTGGATTGAATAAGAGTTATTTTTCAGATTCAGGTTCTAGTGGTGGCAACACCGTGGAGGTTCAAGTCCTCTCGACCGCATGAACGCCCGGATTTCCTGGCTCGCAGGAAATCCGGGCTTTTTCCTTTGTTCGGGCGGCTGTGCCCGAAAGCGCGCGGGGCGGCATCCCGCCCGTCATCAAAAAACCGCCCGGCCGGGCGGTTTTTTGATGACGGCGGCGATCAGCGGCCGACAAGCTCCTTCAGGGCATCCCGCAGCGAAAGCGGCG